>ERZ724525.149-NODE-149-length-35754-cov-11.445587_pt1 | contig 35754 bp, 27 predicted proteins | sample MGYA00376058_ERZ724525 | MGnify/ENA primary metagenome ERZ724525 (study PRJEB28724, sample SAMN07190888) | wastewater metagenome | isolation source: influent of sewage treatment plant in Hong Hong | place: USA: Christiansburg, Virginia | collected 2016-03-01 ... | reverse complement strand
TCATCGTCACCCAGGGCGACACCGAGCCGGCCTCCGTCGAGCAGCAGCGTCACCTGGGCCTGACCGCCCCGTCCCTGTACGACCTGCGCAACCTGTTCCAGGTGAACGTCGAAGAAGGCCGCCACCTGTGGGCCATGGTTTACCTGCTCCACGCCCACTTCGGCCGCGACGGCCGCGAAGAAGGCGAGGCGCTGCTCGAGCGTCGTTCCGGCGATGCGGACAACCCGCGCATCCTGACCGCCTTCAACGAGCAGACGCCCGACTGGCTGTCCTTCTTCATGTTCACCTTCTTCACCGACCGGGACGGCAAGTACCAGCTGGCTTCCCTGGCCGAATCGGCCTTCGACCCGCTGGCCCGGACCTGCAAGTTCATGCTCACCGAAGAAGCGCATCACCTCTTCGTGGGCGAACAGGGCGTCGGCCGCGCCATCCAGCGCACCTGCGAAGTGATGAACGAGCTGAAGACCGACGACGTGGCCCGCCTGCGTGCGGCTGGCGTCATCGACCTGCCGACGCTGCAGAAGTACATGAACTTCCACTTTAGCGTGACCAGCGATCTGTACGGTTCCGAAATCTCGTCCAACGCCGCCACGTACTACACCACCGGCCTGAAGGGGCGTTTCGAGGAAACCAAGCTCGACGACGACCACAAGCTCGACAACAACGAGTACGAAGTGATGGACGTGGCCGGCGACAAGATCCTGAGCCGCCACGTGGCCGCCCTCAGCGCCCTCAACGAGCGTCTGCGCGACGACTGGATCACCGACGTGCAGGCCGGCATGGACCGCTGGAACCGCATCGTTGCCAAGACCGGCGTCAACTTCAAGTTCACGCTGCCGCACAAGGGCTTCCACCGCAAGATCGGCATGTTCGCCGACGTGCATGTGGCCCCGGACGGCCGCTTGATCTCCGAAGCTGAATGGACCCACCAGCACCAGAACTGGCTGCCCACCGCCGACGACCGCCTGTACGTGCATTCGCTGATGGGCCGCGTTGTCGAGCCGGACAAGTTCGCCGGCTGGATCGCGCCCCCGAGCCGCGGCATCAACAACCAGCCGGTCAATTTCGACTACGTCCGCTTCAACTAAGCCGCATTCCCTGTGGGTCGGACTTCAGTCCGACTCGACGCGCCGACCCGCAGGATTTACACCCGAGGAAGAGACCATGAACGCGCCCCAAGAGCACGACATTGCCCGGCAACACCTGATCGATCCGGAAATCTGCATTCGCTGCAACACCTGCGAAGAGATGTGCCCGGTCGATGCGATCACCCACGATTCCCGCAACTACGTCGTCAAGTTCGACGTGTGCAACTGGTGCAACGCCTGCATCGGGCCGTGCCCGACCGGCGCCATCGACAGCATCCGCAACGTGCTGCGCGCCCAGCCCTTCAGCGTTGAAGAGCAGTTGACCTGGGACGTGCTGCCCGACACCAGCGAGCTGGACAGCATGCCGGTGTCGGCCGCGCCGTCGCCCGCCGGTTCTGAAACCCCGGCCGAAGTGCAGCAGATCACCGACGTCGCCACCGCCGGCCACGGTGGCCCGGCCCTCGCGCCCTGGTCGGCCTCGCATCCGTACGTGAACCTCTACAGCGCCAAGAACCCGGTCAGCGCCACCGTCACCGGCAACTTCCGCCTGACCGCCGAGGACGCCTCCAGCGACATTCACCACATCGTGCTGGATTTTGGCGCGACGCCTTTCCCGGTACTCGAAGGCCAGTCCATCGGCATCATCCCGCCAGGGCTCGACGAGAACGGCAAGCCGCACCTCCTGCGCATGTATTCCGTGGCCAGCCCGCGCGACGGCGAGCGCCCGCATTACAACAACCTGTCCCTGACCGTGAAGCGCGTTGTCGAAGACCACGAAGGCCAGCCGGCCCGTGGCGTGGCATCGAACTACGTGTGCGACCTGGCCAAGGGCGACAAGGTGCAGGTGACCGGCCCCTACGGTTCTACCTACCTGATGCCCAACCACCCGGGCGCCTCGATCATGATGATCTGCACCGGCACCGGTTCGGCCCCGATGCGCGCCATGACCGAACGCCGCCGGCGCCGCATGGACATGAAGGAGGGCGGCGATCTGATGCTTTTCTTCGGCGCCCGTTCGCCCGGTGAGCTGCCGTACTTCGGCCCGCTGCAAAAACTGCCGGAGGACTTCATCGACATCAACTTCGCCTTCTCGCGCGTCCCCGGCGAGCCCAAGCAGTACGTGCAGGACCTGATCAGGAAGCGTTCCGACAAGGTCTTCCAGATGCTGAAGGACGACAACACCTACATCTACATCTGCGGCCTGAAAGGTATGGAAACCGGCGTGCTGGAAGCCTTCCGCGACATTTGCCGGGCCCACGGCGCCGACTGGGAAATCCTGCGTGGCGACATGCTCAGGAAAGCCCGCTTCCACATTGAAACGTATTGAGCGGCAGGGCATGACGCCTTCCGGCTCTTCTTTTTCCTCTTCCTTTCCTCGGAAGTTTTCGGGTGCGCCAGACGCACCCGTTTTTTATTGAGGTTCCTGCCATGAGCCGCACCGTTTACCTCTGCGACGCCATCCGCACGCCCTTTGGCCGTTATGGCGGCACCCTGTCTTCCGTACGTGCCGACGACCTGGCCGCGCTGCCCATCCGCGCCCTGATGGCGCGCAACCCGAACGTGGACTGGGGCGCCGTGGACGACGTGATCTTCGGCTGCGCCAACCAGGCCGGCGAAGACAACCGCAACGTGGCCCGCATGGCGGCGCTGCTGGCCGGGCTGCCGGTGGAAGTGCCGGGCACCACGGTGAATCGCCTGTGCGGTTCCAGCCTCGACGCCATTGGTATCGCCACCCGTGCCATTGCTTCCGGCGAGGCCGAATTGATGATTGCCGGCGGCGTTGAAAGCATGAGCCGCGCGCCCTTCGTGATGGGCAAGGCCGACAGCGCGTTCTCCCGCGCGGCGAAGATTGAGGACACCACCATCGGCTGGCGCTTCGTCAATCCGCTGATGAAATCCCTGCACGGTACCCACTCGATGCCCGAGACGGCCGAGAACGTGGCCGACGAATTCGGCGTCAGCCGCGCCGATCAGGATGCCTTTGCGCTGCGCTCCCAGCAGCGCTGGGCAGCGGCCAGCGAGCGGGGATTTTTCGACACCGAAATCGTGCCGGTGGACGTGCCCCGCAAAAAGGGCGAACCGGTCCGCTTTGCCGCCGACGAACATCCGCGCCCCGACACCAGCGCCGAGATGCTCGCCAAGCTGAAGGGCGTCGTGCGGCCCGACGGCAGCGTGACCGCCGGCAATGCGTCGGGTGTGAACGACGGTGCCGCCGCCGTGCTGCTGGCTTCCGAAGAGGCCGTTGCCCGCTACGGACTCACCCCCCGGGCGCGCATCCTCGGCAGTGCCGCCGCCGGCGTGCCGCCGCGCATCATGGGCATCGGCCCGGCGCCAGCCAGCCAGAAGCTGCTGGCGCGCCTCGGCCTCACCATCGAGCAGATGGACGTGATCGAACTCAACGAGGCCTTTGCCGCCCAAGGCCTGGCGGTGACGCGCCAGCTCGGTTTGCGTGACGACGACCCGCGGGTCAATCCGAATGGCGGGGCGATTGCCATCGGCCACCCGCTCGGCGCGTCGGGTGCGCGGCTGGTGACGACGGCGCTCAACCAGCTCGAAAGAAGCGGTGGGCGTTACGGCCTCGCCACCATGTGCATTGGCGTGGGGCAGGGCATCGCCCTGGTCCTGGAACGGGTTTGAGGAGAAGACAAAAATGAGACCGGAAGCCATCCAGATCATCAAGGACGAGCACCTGGCCATTGCCGCGGTGCTGTATTGCCTGCGCTACATCGTCAAGGAGGTGAAGGACGAGGGCAAGGCCCCCGACTTTGTGCTGCTGCGCGCCATCCTCGATTACATCGTGTCCTACCCGGACCGCTGGCATCACCCGAAGGAAGACAAGTACCTCTTTGCCGCCGTGCGCGCCCGCAGCCACGAGGCCGACGAACTCATCGCCCGCCTGGAAAAGGAACACCAGGACGGTTACCCGATGGTCGAAGACCTGAAGACCCAGCTCATTGCGTGGCAACAAGGGCAGGTGGGCGCGCAGGACGCGTTCTGCGCGACAGTGGCCCGCTATCTCGAACTGGAGTGGGGCCACATGCGCACCGAGGAAGACCTGCTGATGCCGATTGCCGAGCGCACCCTGACGGCGGACGACTGGGTGGCGATCAACACCGCCTTCCGCGAGAACGACAACCCGCTCTTCGGCATCAAGCCGAAGGAGGAAGCGGAACTGCTCTACCAGCGCATCCTGAGCCTGGCGCCGGCACCGATCGGCTATGGTCCGGCGCGTTAAGAGGCAATGCCTGGGGTGTGTGAAGCGGTGCGCAGCTTCACACGCTTTCTTGAAAACCAGGTGACGCCAAAACGTAATCCTTCTCAAGTAAACGGCAGTATTGCCGTAGCCATGCACCACTTAGGGTGCCTTAATCCGGAGGGTAGTCTTCGGACCTCAGCACATCTCTTCCATCATCTGTGCGAGGATCGAACCGATGGATGCTGTTCATTCCTGCCTTTCCGCCCACGCCTGCGCACCCGATGCGGTTCAGGCGGTGCGTGAGTTTCATGCCGGCGTGGCCCAGTCTGACATGGCGCTGGTGTTGTTTTTCTGTTCCAGCCGTTACGATCTTGATGCCCTTGCCGGGGAAATGAAGGCCTGCTTCGGTGATGTAACGGTGGTCGGTTGCACAACGGCCGGCGAGATCGGTCCGGCCGGCTACCTGGATAACAGCATTTCCGGTGTCAGTTTTTCCGCGCAGCACTTCTCGGCGGTAGCTGGCATACAGAAGAATCTCCAGGATTTCGACATCGACGCCGGTCGCCGTTTTGCCTACGCCCTGCGGGAAAGTCTTGAGACGAGGACGCTGGAAGCGGCGTCCAGCAGCGGTTTTGCACTGTTGCTGGTGGATGGCTTGTCGGTCAAGGAGGAACTCGTGGCGCGGGCTTTCCAGGACGGGATCGGTGAATTTCCCCTGGTCGGCGGTTCAGCGGGGGATGGCCTCGACTTCGGGCAGACCCGGGTCTATTGCGACGGCACCTTTCACGATGACAGTGCGCTGTTGGTGCTGGCCAGGACCAGCTTTCCGGTTCATCCCTTCAAGACCCAGCATTTCAGCTGTCTGGCCGAGCGCCTGGTGGTGACGGAGGCTGATGCGGCACGCCGCATCGTCAAGGAAATCAACGGGCTCCCGGCGGCTGCCGAATATGCCCGGCTGGCGGGGGTGACGGTGGAGTCACTGAGCCCCCACGCCTTCGCCGCCTCACCGGTGGTTGTGGTGATTGACGGTACCGATTATGTCCGCTCGATCCAGAGTGCCAACCCCGACGGCAGCCTGACTTTTTATTGCGCCATCGAGGAGGGTCTGGTTTTTCGCGTGGCCTGTTGTACCGATCTGCTGGCCAACCTGGAGCAGGCGGTTGTGCAGATTCACAACACTGTCGGGACTCCCCAGCTTGTGCTGGGCTTCGACTGCATTCTCCGCAATCTCGAGATGTGTCAGGGAGGGCTCAAGGACGCCATCGGCGGGGTATTCATGCGCGAGCAGTTCGTGGGCTTCAGTACTTATGGCGAGCAGCTTTGGGGCGTGCACGTTAACCAGACCCTGACTGGCCTGGCGATTGGCAGAACGCAGGAGCATGCCCATGGCTGAACGTCTGGAACCCCAGGGCGAAGACGCCATGCGTGCCGAGATTTTGCGTCTGGGCAAGGTCGTCAAGGCACTGATGAACCGTGCCGAGCAGGCCATGAACGAGCAGACCAGCAGTTTCGGCATGTTCCAGAACACCCTGGCGCTGGAGCAGCAGGTTCGCCGCCGTACCCGTGAGCTGGAAATCGCCCTCCGCGAAAACGAGACAATGAATCGTGACCTGCAGGGGGCCAAGGCCCGGATGGAGCAGGAGATAGAAGAGCACAAACAGACCCAGGTCGCGCTGGAGAAGGAAAAGGAAGAGCAGAAGGTCCTGATCAACAAGCTGGAGGATGCCCATTGTCAGTTGCTGCAATCGGAAAAGCTGGCATCCATCGGGCAACTGGCGGCGGGCGTCGCCCATGAGATCAATAACCCCATCTGCTTCGTCAATGCCAATCTCAGCAGCCTCAAGGACTATGCTGGAAAATTGCTGACGATGCTGGATGTCTACGAATCCTGCGATGTCCTCCTTCAGCAGGATCCGGCCATCGCCACGCGTTTGCAGCAGGCACGCAAGGCGTCGGACATTGATTTCGTGCGCAGCGATATTGGCCCCCTGATTGCAGAATCCCTGGAAGGTACCGAACGGGTGCGGATCATCGTCCAGGATCTGCGTGATTTTTCGCGTGCTGGCGAGGCTGTGTGGGAGTGGGCCAATATCCACACCTGCCTGGACAGCACTCTCAATGTGGTCCGCAATGAAATCAGGTACACGGCCGAGGTGGTCCGCGACTATGGCGTGCTGCCCCAGGTGGAGTGCTTTCCGTCTCAGCTCAACCAGGTTTTCATGAACCTGCTGGTGAATGGTGCGCAGGCGATTGTCGGGCAGGGCACCATCACCATTCGCACCGGGACGGAAGGTAACCAGGTATGGGTGGCCATCAGCGATACCGGCGCCGGTATCGCACCGGAGAACATGGCCCGGATCTTCGACCCGTTTTTTACCACCAAGCCGGTCGGCAAGGGCACCGGGCTCGGCTTGTCCCTTTGCTACGGCATTGTCGAGCGCCATGGCGGGCGGATCGATGTGCGTACCGCGGTGGGCCAGGGGACGACCTTCACGATCTGGCTACCGGTGCAGAGGACGCCGCTCAAGGATTGAGTCGCGTGGCCTAGGCCATGCGCCAGGTGCGACGCCCGGCCTGCTTGGCGGCGTACAGGGCTGCGTCGGCCCGCGCCATCAAGGCGTCGCCATTGTCGGCATGGCGGGGAAACAGGCTGACGCCGATGCTGCAGGAAATTTCGATGCTGTGTTCGCCGATGCTGAAGGATTCCGTCAGCAGGGTGAGGATTTTTTCTGCCACCGTAGCCGGCACATCGTTACGGTGCAGGTCGGGCAGAACGGCGATGAATTCGTCGCCGCCGATCCGCGCGACGGTATCTTCTTCCCGCAGGCAGCCTTTCAGGCGTCGCGCCACTTGACGGAGCAGTTCGTCGCCGGTGGCATGCCCATATTCATCATTTACCGGCTTGAAGCGATCGAGGTCGATGAACAGGACCGCCACGGCTGTCTGCTTGCGATGAGCCTGGGCGATGGCCCGATTGAGGCGGTCTTCGAGCAGCTTGCGCTTGGCCAGGCCGGTCAGTTCATCGAAGTTGGCCTGGCGCCAGACCGCGTCGGCCGCCCGCTTGCGGTCGGTGATGTCGCTGAACAAGGCCACGTAGCGCCGCCCGCGGCCGGGCCCCTCGGCAACAATGCTGATGCGCAGCCAGGCAACGTAGATCCGCCCATCCTTGCGGCAGTTGCTGATTTCTCCTTCCCAGTGCCCTTCCTGCAGCAGGTGCTGCCACATGGTGGTGAAGAAATCGGACTCGTGGATGCCCGACGACAGCATCGATGGATTTCGGCCCAGGACTTCCCCGGGCGGGTAACCGGTGAGCACCGAGAATGCCGGATTGACGGCAATGATGCGGTTGTCCATGTCGGTTACCAGAATCCCTTCGCTGGCCACATCGAACACCGACTGTGCCACCCGCAGGGACTCCTCGGCTTCCACCAACTGGGTGATGTCGGAAAACGACAGGACGGCCGCTGCATTGTCGGTCTGGTCGGCATGCAGCAAGGGGCGGCTGCTGACGATGATCCAGGCGCGCTCTCCGCACGGCCTGAGAATGCCGAGGGCCACATGGTTGAGATATTCGCCGCGCGCTGCACGTCTCGAGGGGAATGCGTCGGGCTCCAGTCGCTTTCCGTCTGCGCCGAGAATCACGTAGCGCCCGGCCTGCAGGCCTTCGACATCGACACCGAGGATGGCCAGCGCCGCATCGTTCCAGGCTGAAAAGCTGCCGTCGCTCCGGATTACGATGACACCCTCGGCAATGGTCAGGAACAGGCTGCGATGCAACTCCTCGCTGGCGGCGAGACGTTGTTCCAGCTCGTGGCGGGCGGTGACATCGTGCACGATGGAAAACAACAGGGTCTGTCCCTCCACCTCGACGGGGCCGGAATAGACCTCCACGTCACGCTCGGCGCCGGAGGCCAGGCGATGGCGGAAATTGAAGAAATTGCGCTGCTCTAGAAATGCCTTGCGCATCTCGGCCTTTACCGCATCGGCCGACAGACAGTTCAGATCGGTGATGTGCTTGCTCAGAAGGGCTTGTCGTGAGTAGCCGTAATAATCGGCGGCCGCAGGGTTGGCATCGACGATGCGCCCGCTTTCGGGGTCAATCACCAGCTTGACCGACGCGTTTTTCTCGAAGAAGGAGCGGTGGCGGATCTCGCTGGCGCTCAGGCACTGCTGCTGGCGGGCAGCCCGTAGCAGCAGGATCGAGACAAAACCCGCCAGTACGAGGATCAGCCCGCTGCCCAGCGCGGCGCGAAAGCGGCTGCTGTCGATTTCCTGCTCGATGGTGTCGAGGAGCGGGGCTTCGTCGAGCCCCACATTGATGATCACCGGGTAGCTGTGGCCGTGCTGCCAGGCGTAGGTCCGGTTGATCCTGTCGAAAGCGGCAGTCACCCGGAAGGTGCCGCGGGGGGCTGCGTCTGCCTGTAGAAAAGGGCGTTCGGGCGGAACCGACTTGCCCATGGCTTCCTCGAGTTTCGGCGTACGCGTCAGGTAAGCCCCGTCGGTACGGAACACCGAGATGATGTTGCTGCCGCTCAGTGCCATCTGCCGGTGGGTACTGGCCAGGTATTGGGGCGCCAGCGACAGGACCATCACGCCGGCGAACTTTCCCTTCTTGAGGATGGGGCGGGTCAGCTGGATCGACCACAGGCCCGAGGCACGACCGAGCACCGGATGACTGATGTACAGCGTATCTGAGGTGGTGCCGAGGTGAGCCTTGAAATGCTCCCGATCACCGAGATAGATGGGCGCAGCGCGGCTGATGCTCGACCATGTCAGATAGCCATCGGCATCGATGACGGCGATCTGGACGATGGATGCGGGGGGAAAGTGGTCGTGGATGGTTTTGACATTGCCCTCGAGCGGCTTGCCGGACACATATTCATCGCGCACCCGGCGCAGGGCGAAGTCGGCCATGCGGATGACCGCCTCGGTTTGCCCGGCGACCGCGCTGCTCAGTTCTTCGGCGCGTAATTCCAGCTGGGCGAAAGACTTGTTGCGCAGCCGATCGGTGGACAGTTCAAGCCGCCAGGCGTAAATGCCCACGGCCAGCAAGGCCAGCGCCATGGTGAGCGCGGCCAGCAGATGCAGGCGCGAGGTGTGCAGGGGCGCGTCAGGGCGGTGCAGCATCACAAACGCACAGCCTTACAGGGAAGGCGTCAGGCCAACGCCGTTGCGGATCATGTCCACCATTTCGGAGGCGAGTTCCTGCGGGCTGTGGCGGCCCGGGCGATACCACAGGTACACCCAGTTCATGCTTCCCAGCAGGGACAGGCGCAACAGCGAGCGGTCGGTGCCGGGCTTGAGCGGCAAGGCCTTGATCAGCTCGCGAAAGACTTGCTCGTATTCTTCGCGGAAGGGCTGGACCCGCGCGAGCAGGGCTTCGTTGCTCACGAAGGCCAGGCTGGTGCCGGTGATGCGGTCTACTGGCGAGCCTTCGACGAGGCCATGCACGTGCACTTCACAGGCCCGGCGCAAACGCTCCCACGGGTCGTCGAGACCCTCGCCGGCGGCCCTGGCGCGCTTCAATACGCGCCGGAAACCCTCCCGGTGCACGGCGATGTAGAGCTCTTCCTTCGAGTCGAAGTGGTGGTAGATCGAGCCGGGCAGCAGGCCGACCCGGCTGGCGATGTCGCGGATTGAGGTGCGGTCGTAACCCACGCTGCTGAACAGCTCGGCGGCGGCGTTGATGATGATCTCGCTGCGTTCGAGGGGTTCGACACGTTGCTTGCCGCTGCTGCTGCGCGGCCGCCGCAAACCGGCGGTGACCGAGCTGCGCTCCAGCAGCCGGCGCTGGCTGTCGGTGAGCATCTGGGTTCCGGCACCCGATTCGGCCATCAGCGCCTTGAGGCGCTTCACGGTGGTTTCCAGATCGTGCTTCTGCAGAATGTAGCGGACGCCGGACGGTGAAATCTCGTAACCCTCGTCGCGCAGGCGCTTGGCCACGGCCGCCTGACCGAGCTCGGGCTCGCGGCGCGCCAGTTCGAGAATTGCGGATTCGCTGTCGTTTGTAGGGAGTGTTTCGTGCTGCTCTGCCATCTGAAGACCTTTCCAATTCCCCGAGTTTAATGCAGAGCGCCTGTAGAAGCCCCATTTTCCGGGAAGGACGCCTCTCTCCAGCCATCTCCTGCGGCTTTTTCGAATACCTGTTCGGTACAATTCTATACTAATTAGTTGAACTAACGTTTGACAGGGTAGTTTGTCGACGGTAGAGTAGCTTCACGCTGACAAGTAGAGGCAGCGCCTACCGGAAAAGAGTGGCTCAAGCTGCCGTCCGGTTCCACATCGCAGGAATGTGAGGAGACACAAGAATGAGCCCGAGACTTCACTCTCACCGGGCCGGAACATCGAGCTTTCTGGTCGTTCAGGCCGGCGCGGAATCGCACAGCAGTGCGGCATCCGCTCCAGGCGCCTGCAGGGCGGGGAGGATCTGATGGATCTGGACATTGCGCTGATCCTGACCCAGGACGGCATCACCACCGGCGCGGTTTACGCCCTGCTGGCCATCGCCCTCGTGCTGGTGTTCGCGGTTACCCGGGTGATCTTCATTCCCCAGGGCGAATACGTCGCCTACGGGGCGCTCACCATGGCCATGCTGCAGCAGGGCAAGGTGCCCGGCACCCTGTGGCTGCTGGTCGCCATGGGCGCTTTCGCCGCGCTGCTCGATGGCATCCGGGTGATGCGTGGCGGCGCCCGCAGCGGGCTGGCGGCCAGTCTGGGCTGGACTGTGGCCTACCCGCTGGCACTGGCTGCGCTGCTCTACGCGATGCCGGCGACCCAGTCGATCATCGTGCAGGCGGCTCTTACCCTGGCGATTCTGGTGCCGCTTGGCCCGCTGATGTATCGCCTGGCCTACCAGCCGGTGGCCGAAGGCTCGGTACTGGTCTTGCTGATCGTGTCGGTGGCCATTCATGTGTCGATGGTCGGCCTCGGGCTGCTCTTCTTCGGCGCCGAAGGCTCGCGTACGCCGGCTTTCTCGGATGCCCAGTTCAGCGTCGGGGCGCTGGCGATCAGCGGCCAGCAGGTGTGGGTGGTTGTCGCCTCGGCGGCACTGATCGTCGGGCTGTGGCTGTTCTTTGACCGCAGCCTGTACGGCAAGGCTTTGCGTGCCACTGCCATCAACCGCAACGGGGCGCGCCTGATGGGCTTCTCACCGGTTTTTGCGGGCAAGCTGACCTTCGTGCTGGCGGCTTTCATCGGGGTGCTGTCCGGCATCCTGATCGCCCCGCTGACCACCATCTATTACGACACAGGCTTCCTGATCGGCCTGAAGGGTTTTGTCGCCGCGATCATCGGCGGCCTGGCCAGCTACCCGATTGCCGCCGCCGGTGCGCTGCTGGTGGGGGTGCTGGAATCCTTCTCATCCTTCTGGGCCAGTGCCTACAAGGAAGTCTTCGTATTCACGCTGATCATCCCGGTGCTGGTCTGGCGTTCCCTGACGAGCCATCACATCGAGGAGGACGAATGAGCGCCCCCAACCGTCAAGCGGCCGTGCTGCCCGCCGTGGATGTCGCCCGCTCCGGCGCGGCTTCCGTGCTCAACAGCCGCAACATTCTTATCGCCTTCGTCGCCGTGCTGGCCATTGCGCCGGTGCTGCTGCCGGAGTTCTACATCACGCTGCTCAACTACATCGGGCTGGCGGCCATGGTGGCCCTCGGGCTGGTGCTGCTTACTGGCGTGGGTGGCCTGACCAGCTTCGGGCAGGCGGCCTTCGTCGGCGTCGGGGCCTACACCACCGCCGTGCTGACCACCTCGCAGGCACTGCCGGCGTGGCTGGCCTGGGCTGGCTCGCCGTGGCCGGCGCTGGCGGTGGGCTTGCTCATCACCGCCACGGTGGCGCTGATCCTCGGCTCGCTGACCCTGCGCCTGTCGGGCCATTACCTGCCGCTGGGCACCATCGCCTGGGGCATCAGCCTGTACTTCATGTTCGGCACCATGGAAACCCTCGGTGGGCATTCCGGCCTGTCGGGCATTCCGCCGATCAACCTGTTCGGCTGGGTGATGGATGAAGGGCGGGAGATCTTCTATCTAATCTGGGCTTTCCTGCTGGTTGCCGCGCTGACCACCGAGAATCTCCTCGATTCCCGCGAAGGCCGCGCCATCCGTGCCCTCAAGGGCGGCATGGTGATGGCCGAGGCGATGGGCGTGGATACCTCCCGCTCGCGCATGGTCATCTTCGTGATCGCTGCGATGCACGCTGCTGCCGCCGGTTGGCTGTATGCCCACCTGCAGCGCTTTGTGAATCCGTCGCCCTTCGGCGTGCATGTGGGTATCGAATACCTGTTCATGGCGGTGGTGGGCGGAGCAGGGCAGGTGTGGGGGGCGATTGCCGGTGCCGGCGTCATCACCATCCTCAAGCAGTGGCTGCAGGACTGGCTGCCCAAGGTGTTCGGCGCGTCGGGCAACTTCGAGACGATCATTTTCGGCCTGATGATGGTGGTGATCCTGCAGCGTGCCCGCGACGGCCTGTGGCCGCTGCTGGCGAAACTGGTGCCGGCCCGTGGCACGACCCGCGTCATCGACACCACTGCCGAGCCCCTGCCGCGCAAGGCCATGCCGGCTGCCGGCGAGGTGATCCTCGAAGCGAAGAACGTGACCCGCCGCTTTGGTGGTCTGGTGGCCAACAACGACATGAACCTGCATGTCGAGGCCGGCGAGATCCTGGCCCTGATCGGCCCCAACGGTGCCGGCAAGAGCACCATGTTCAACCAGCTTTCCGGTGTCGATACGCCCACCTCCGGCGAAGTGCTGTTTCGCGGCAAGTCGATTGCCGGGCATGGCTCGCGGGAGATCGCCCACCTGGGCATGAGCCGCAGCTTCCAGCATGTGCGCCTGCTGCCGAAGATGAGCGTGCTCGAAAACGTGGCCATCGGCTCTCACCTGCGCGGCACCAAGAGCGTGCTGCCGTCCGCCTGGCGCCTCGACCGGGCCGAAGAAGCCCGCATCCTGCGCGAAGCGGCCTTCCAGATCGAACGGGTGGGCCTTGGCGAGTTCATGCACGCCGAAGCCGGCAGCCTGGCCCTGGGCCAGCAGCGCATCCTCGAAATCGCCCGGGCGCTGGCCTCCGATCCCTGCCTGCTGCTCCTCGACGAGCCTGCCGCCGGCCTGCGCCTTAAAGAGAAGCAGGCCCTCGGCGAGCTGATGAAGAAGCTGCGCGGCGAAGGCATGGCGATTTTGCTGGTGGAGCACGACATGGACTTCGTGATGGGCCTGGTGGATAGGGTGGTGGTGATGGAGTTTGGCCAGAAGATTGCCGAGGGGCTGCCCGACGAGGTGCAGAAGAACCCGCGCGTGCTCGAAGCCTATCTCGGGGGAGTGGAGTGATGCAGACGAATACCCGCAACGTCCTCGAGGTGAGCAATCTCACCGTTGCCTACGGCAAGGTCGAGGCCCTCACCAACGCCAGCATCAAGGTGGGCGAAGGGCAGATCGTCACCGTCATCGGCCCTAACGGCGCCGGCAAGACGACCATGCTGTCGGCCATCATCGGCCTGCTCAACTCCAAGGGGCAGGTGAGCTTCGACGGCAAGCTGGAAGTGGTGCCCGACGTGGAACGCCTGGTGGCCGGCGGCATGAGCCTGGTGCCCGAGAAGCGCGAACTCTTCGGCGAGATGAGCGTGGAGGACAACCTCGAACTGGGTGCCTTTCACCGTTACCGCAGCGGCGACCGCCAGTACCGGGACACCATGGAAGAGGTCTACGAGATCTTTCCGCGCCTCAAGGAACGCCGCGTGCAGATGGCCGGCACCCTGTCGGGCGGCGAACGGCAGATGCTCGCCGTCGGCCGTGCGCTGATGGCCAAGCCCAAGCTGCTGATGCTCGACGAGCCGAGCCTGGGTCTGGCGCCGCTGATCACCCGCGAGATCTTCCGCATCATCGCCGAGCTGCGCCGCCGCGGCGTGTCGATCCTGCTGGTCGAGCAGAACGCCCGCGCCGCGCTGGCGGTGGCCGACTACGCCTACGTGCTGGAAACCGGCTCGGTGGCGATGGAAGGCCCGGCCGACCAGCTGCGCGATGACCCGCGGGTCATCGAGGCCTACCTCGGGCTGGGCGGAAAACACCAGGACATGCTGGCCACGTGATTGCCCTTGTGGGTCGGACTTCAGTCCGACAGCGCGGCTGCAGCGGGCCGAGTCGGACTGAAGTCCGACCCACAGGAAACAAGGATTGCCCCGCTTAAAAGGGGAACGGCAACTGAAGTCGAATGAACAAGAAGCCGGGCAGCAACCGCCGACCCGGCTCAACCCACACAAATCAAAGGAGCGAACCATGAGGATGACGAAACTCGCAGCAGTGCTTTCCACCCTGGCCCTGTTTTCCAGCCAGGCCGCCCTGGCCGACATCACTGTCGGTGTGTCCCTGTCTTCCACCGGCCCCGGCGCCTCCCTCGGCATTCCCGAGAAGAACGTCTTCGCCATGCTGCCGACCAAGATCGCCGGCGAGAACGTGAAGTACATCGTCCTTGACGACGCCACCGACCCGTCGGCGGCCAGCAAGAATGCCCGCAAGCTGGTCTCCGAAGACAAGGTGGATGTGCTGGTCGGTTCGGCCACCACGCCGGCTTCAGTGGCGATTGCCGAAGTGGCCTTCGAGAGCAAGACGCCGCAGGTCGCCATCTCCCCGGTGAATGTGGCCCCGGAGAAGAGCGCCTGGGTTTTCCGTACGCCGCAGAACAACACCCTGATGGCCGGCGCCCTGGTCGAGCACATGAAGGCCAGTGGCGTAAAGAGCCTCGGCTTCATCGGCTTCTCGGATGTGTATGGCGAAGACTGGCTCAACGCCATCACCCCGTTGCTGGCCAGCGCCGGCATCAAGCTGGGTGCCGTCGAACGCTATGCCCGCAACGACACTTCGGTGAGCGGTCAGGTGCTCAAGCTGGTGTCCTCCCGACCCGATGCGATTCTCGTCGTCGGTTCCGGCAGCCCGGCAGCACTTCCCCAGACCGGCCTCGTCGAGCGCGGCTTCAAGGGGCAGATCTATCAAACGCATGCAGCGGTGAATCAGGCCTTCCTGAGCGTGGCCGGCAAGGCCGCCGAAGGCGTGATCATGCCGGTCGGTCCGGTCGTCGTTGCCAAGCAGATTGCCGATTCCCATCCGTCCAAGAAGCTGGGCATCGACTTCGTGCACAAGTACGAAGAAAAGTACGGTGCCGGCAGTTTCGTGTCCTTCGCCGGCCATGCCTACGACGCCTACCTGCTGATCGAGGCCGCCGTGCCGGTAGCCCTCAAGAAGGCCAAGGCGGGTACGCCGGAATTCCGCAAGGCCCTGCGCGATGCGCTGGAGTCGAACAAGGAAGTGGTGGCCACCCACGGCGTCTACAACATGACGCCTACCGACCACTTCGGCCTCGATCAGCGCGGCCGCGTGCTGATCCGCGTCGAAGGCGGCGCCTACAAGCTGCTCGCCAAGTAAGGAGCGGGCGATGGCTACGCAAACTCCCTCCACGACCGGCAGCCGGCAGATGTTCACCGACCCGCTGGTGATGATCGAGGCCCGGGCCGACGGCACGCGCATCCTGCGCTCCGGCATTCCGCTGCCGGACACCTACACCCGCTGTGTCGGCGAATGGCTCGAACAGTGGGCGCGGGAAGCACCGGACCGCATGTTCCTGGCCCAGCGCGGCAAGGATGGTGCCTGGATCGAGCTGACTTACGGCGAGGCCCGGCGCCGGGTGGTGGCCATCGCCTCCTGGCTGCTCGGCCAGAACCTGTCGCCCGAGCGTCCGCTGGTGATTTTGTCCGACAACTCCATCGAGCATGCGCTGCTGATGCTGGCGGCGATGCACATCGGCGTGCCGTCCTGCGCGATCTCGTCGGGCAATTCGCTGATGTCGAAGGACTTCGCCAAGCTCAAGGGCAACATCGAGCTGATGCGCCCGGGCGTGATTTACGCCGACCCGGTGGAGCGCTTCCTGCCCGCCATCGAGGCGGTGCGCGATCTGCATTCCGGCGTTGTCGTGGCTGGCGGTGCCAGCGGCGCTGTGCCGGGCACCATTCCTTTCCGCGAGCTGGAAGGCGCGGCCAACGAAGCGGCGGTGATGTCGGCCTTCGCCCGCATCACGCCCGACACCATCGGCAAGTTCCTGTTCACCTCGGGTTCGGTCGGCACGCCCAAGGCGGTCATCAACACCCAGCGCATGATGTGCTCCAACCAGAAGGCCAAGGAGCTGATGTGGCCCTTCCTGGCCGAAGAGCTGCCGGTTCTGGTCGAATGGCTGCCGTGGAGCCACACCTTCGGCAGCAACCACAACTTCAACATGGTGCTGCGCTGGGGCGGCTCGCTCTACATCGACGAAGGCAAGCCGACCCCGGCCGGGCTCGACAAGACCGTGCACAACCTGCGCGAGATCTCGCCGACGGTGTATTTCAACGTGCCCCGTGCCTACGACATGCTGGTGCCGCTGCTGCGCGAGGACAAGGCGCTGCGCGACAACTTCTTCCGCAAGCTGAAGTTCATCTTTTACGCAGGCGCCGCGCTGCCGCACCACTTGTGGACGGCGCTGGAAGACCTGTCGGAAGAGTCCACCGGCAAGCGCATCCTGATGGTGTCCTCGTGGGGCGCCACCGAAACCTCGCCGATGGCCACCGACTGCCACTTCCGTGCCGTGCGCTCGGGCGTGATCGGCGTGCCGGTGCCGGGCACCGCCCTCAAGCTGGTGCCGACTGCCGACAAGATGGAAGTGCGCGTCAAGGGCCCCAATGTCTTCCCGGGCTACTGGAAGCAGCCAGACGTCACCGCCAAGTCCTTCGACGACGAGGGCTATTACATCATTGGCGACGCGGTCGAGTTCGTCGATGTGGCGCGACCGACCTACGGGCTGGTCTTCGACGGCCGCGTTGGCGAGGACTTCAAGCTCCTCACCGGCACCTGGGTACATGTGGGTTCCCTGCGTGTGGCCGGCATCGATGCCCTCAAGCCGGTGGCCCAGGACATCGTTGTCACCGGTCACGACCGGGACGAGATCGGCTTCCTGATCTTCCCCAACATTCCCGAGTGCCGGACCCTGTGCCCGACGCTGCCGGCCGACGCGCCGGTGGAGCAGGTGCTGAGCAACCCGGCGGTGCTCAGCCGCATCCGCCAGGGCATGGCGATGATGAAGACCACCGGCGGCGGCACCTCCACCTACGCGGCGCGCGCTTTGCTGCTGGCCGAACCGCCTTCCGTCGAGGCGGGTGAAATCACCGACAAGGGCTACATCAACCAGCGGGCAGTGCTCAACCGCCGCTCCGACCTGGTCGAGTACCTGTATGCAGACGTCCCCGACAAGACCGTGATCACGGTTCACGGCGCGGTCTGAGTGCAAATAAAAAGGAGAACAGCCAATGACTGAACAGCTCGTCAAGACGTCGCAGGATGGCGTCATCTACACCATCACCCTGGCCCGTCCGGCCAAGCGCAACGCGGTGTCCGACCGCCTGCTGCGGGCCCTCGACGCGGCCCTCAACGACACGCCGGAAGGCACCCGCGCCATCATCCTGGCCGGGGAGGGCGATCACTTTTGTGCCGGGCTCGATCTGGCCGAGCACCAGCATCGCGAGCCCTTTGGCGTGATGCAGCACTCCCAGTGGTGGCACCGCATTTTCCAGCGCATCCAGAACGGCGGCATCCCGGTGATCGCCGCGCTGCACGGCGCGGTGATCGGCGGCGGGCTGGAACTGGCCACCGCCACCCATATCCGGGTCGCCGAGCCGAGCACCATCTATCAACTGCCCGAAGGCCGTCACGGCATCTTCGTCGGCGGCGGCGCCTCCGTGCGCGTGGCCAAGATCATCGGCCCGGGCCGCATGTGCGAAATGATGCTCACCGGCCGCGTCATCGATGCCGAAGAGGGCCAGCGCCTCGGCCTGTCACATTACGCGGTCGGCAAGGGTGAAGCCCTCGCCAAGGCCACCGAGCTGGCCAAGCGCGTCGCCGAGAACGCCCCGATGGCCAACTGGGCCATGTGCACCGCCATCGGCCGCATCGACAACATGGCGACCGACGACGGTTTCTTCGTCGAATCCCTTACCGCCGCCCTGACCCAGACCAGCCCCGAAGTTTCCGAACGCATCGGCGAATTCCTCCAACGCAAAGGCAAAGGACCCCGCACGTGACCACCTCGAACGCTTACGCCGCCTCCGAAGCCGCGGCCCTCAGCACCACCTACGACGACATCTGGCTGGTAGCCGGCCAGCGCACGCCTTTTGCCGACTACAACGGCCCGCTGCGCGATGCTTCCGCCACCGACCTGGGCATCTGCGCGGCCCGCGCGCTGTTTGCCAAAAGCGGCATTCCGGCCAGCGAGGTTAACGCCATCATCGCCGGCAACATGGCCCAGTCGAGCTTCGACGCCTACTTTCTGCCACGCCACATCGGCCTCTATTCCGGCGTCAATCCGCTGGCCCCGGCCCTCCTGGTGCAGCGCCTGTGCTGCACCGGCTTCGAAACCATCCTGACCGCCGCCGACCAGATCAGCCTCGGCAAGGCCAGCGTGGTGCTCGCCGTCGGCACCGAATCCATGTCGCGCAACCCGGTGGCGGCCTACACCCACCGGGCCGGTTTCCGCATGGGGCAGGTGGAGTTCAAGGATTTCCTGTGGGAAGCCACCAAGGACACCGCGCCGGGCATCGGCATGGGCGACACCGCTGAAAACCTGGCCAGGCGCTACGGCATCGGCCGCGAAGAGGTCGACCGCTTTGCCGAGCAGAGCTTTGCCCGCGCCGCGGCGGCCTGGGATGGCGGCTACTACCACGACGAGGTCTCCGCCGTGACCAACCAGACCTGGGAGCTGGACGGCTACAAGCCGCGCGGCATCAAGCTGGCCGACCGGCTGACGAGCTTCGAGCGCGACGGCCACGTGCGCCCGACTTCCTTCGAAACCCTGCAAAAGCTGAAGGCGGCCTTTGGCGGCGTGCAGACCGGCGGCAACAGCTCGGCCATCGTCGACGGCGCGGCAGCGGTGATTGTTGCCCGCGGTGACTGGGTGCGGGCCCACGGCCTCAAGCCGCTGGCGCGCATCGTCGGCGGTGCAGCGGTGGCCGTTCCGCCGGAAATCATGGGCATCGGCCCGGCCCCGGCCATCCGTGCGGCGGCTGCGCGTGCCGGCATCAGCGTCAGCGATATCGGCCGCGTCGAGATCAACGAAGCCTTCGGCGCCCAGTACCTGGCCTGCGAGCGGGAGCTGGGGCTGGATCGGGACAAGAGCAACGTGCATGGCGGCGCCATCGCCATCGGTCATCCGCTGGGCGCCTCCGGCGTGCGCCTGACCCTCACCGCCGCCCGCGCGCTGAAGGAAGCCGGCCTGCAGTACGGCGTGTCCTCGGCCTGCGCCGGCGGCGGCCAGGGCGTGGCAGTGATCATCGAAAACGTTTGATTGCCCGATGCCCCGTGGGTCGGACTTCAGTCCGACTGAGCCAGGCTGGACGTGTGCTGTCTGACTGAAGTCCGACCCACTGGGATAAATGGAGAAACCTATGAAATTCGAGAACAGCACTTTCATCGTCACCGGCGGCGCCTCGGGCCTTGGTGAAGCCACCGTGCGCAGCTTCCATGCCGCCGGGGCCAATGTGGTCATTGCCGACCTGAACACCGAACTGGGCGAGCAGCTCGCCGCTGAACTCGGCAGCCGGGCGGCTTTCCAGCGTACCAACGTGGCCGACGAGGCTGACGCCAAGGCCTGCGTGGCGCTGGCCAGCAGCCGCTTCGGCGGCCTGCAGGGCTTGGTCAATTGTGCCGGCATCGGCAACGCCGCCAAGGTGCTCGGCAAGGAAGGCCCGCTGGCGCTGGACGCCTTCGCCAAGGTTGTCACGGTGAATCTGGTCGGCACCTTCAACATGATCCGCCTTGCCGCCGACGCCATGAGCAAGGGCGAAGCCGGCCCTGATGGCGAGCGTGGCGTGATCATCAACACGGCTTCGGTGGCGGCCTACGAAGGGCAGATCGGTCAGGCGGCGTACGCAGCGTCGAAGGGCGGCATCGTTGCCATGACCCTGCCCATCGCCCGCGAGCTGGCCCGCTCCGGCATCCGTGTGATGACCATCGCGCCGGGCCTGTTCATCACCCCCATGATGCACACCCTGCCGGCGGATGTGCAGGCCTCGCTGGGTGCCTCGGTGCCGTTCCCGTCGCGTCTTGGCCAGCCTTCCGAGTACGCTGCGCTGGCCAAGCACATCGTCGACAACGTGATGCTCAACGGCGAAACCATCCGCCTCGACGGGGCCACGCGCCTCGCCGCCAAGTAAGGACGACGCCCATGGCCCGCAGCAATATCTTCCGCCTGCGCATCGCCTTCAGCGACTGCGACCCGGCGCAAATCGTGTTCTTCGCCAACTACTTCAAGTGGTTCGACACCTCCAGCCGGGAGTTCTTTACCGCCTGCGGTGTGCCCAGCTGGCGCGACACCACTGCCGAGCGCGGCATCATCGGCACGCCGCTGGTGGATGCCCAGGCCAGGTTCATGAACTCGGCCACCTATGGCGAGGACATCGAGATCGAATCCTCGGTGGAAAGCTGGAGCAACAAGAGCTTCGTGATGCGCCACGTGGCCCGCCGTGGCGACACGGTGCTGTGCGAAGGGCGCGAAGTACGCGTCTTCGCCAAGCAGGACCCGGAAGACCCGCTGCGCATCCGCGCCGTGCCGATTCCCGAGGACTACCGCGCCCTCTGCGAATAAGCCCGCCGCAGCAGTACGCCTGAATCCGTGAAGCCGCCTTTCGGGGCAGCGAGGCCAGCCAGTCTGGATCGCCGCCCGGGAGAGTTGCGTCCAAAAAACACGAAGGCGGCCCGCCCGGGGCCTGCCGGGATGTGAAAAGCCCTCAAGGGCACAGAGCCGGCTTCAAGCCGGCCAATGGTGGAGACAAGAATGAACAGACAAACCCTTTTCGCCCAACGCCGGCCGCTGAGCCTCGCGCTGATCGGCGCCCTCGGCCTCGGCGCATCCCTGCCGGCTTTCGCCGAAACCGAGATCGAAGCCCTCAAGCGCGAACTGGCCGAACAGAAGGCCCTGATTCAGAGCATCCTGGCCGAGCGCAAGGCCGACAAGGCGGCCGCCGCAAGCGCGCCGGTCGCTGTGGCTGCACCCGCTGCCCGTAGCGTATCCGCAGTGGCCGCCGTGCCGCCGGTCACCTTCTACGGCGTGCTCGACGGTGGCGTGGAACACATCACCAACATCCAGAACGGCACCAACAAGGGCAGCCTGACCCGCGTGCCGAGCATCACCGGCACCGTGGCCTCGCGCGTCGGCCTGCGCGCCGGCAAGGAAATCGCCGACGGCTACAAGGTCATCGCCACGGCCGAAGCCGGCTTCAACATGGATGACGGTTCCCTCGGCCAGGGCGGACGCATCTTCGGTCGCCAGCTCTTTGCCGGCGTCGATACGCCCTACGGCGCCTTCACCTTCGGCCGCCAGTATTCGATGCTGCTCTACGGCATTGGCGACTCCGACCTGCTCGGCCCCAACATCTACGCCATGGGTTCGCTGGACGCCTACCTGCCCAACGCCCGCTACGACAACTCGATTGCCTGGAAGGGCACGTTCTCGAAGCTGTCGCTCGGGGCCACCTACAGCACCGGCCGCGACACCAAGGGCAGCACGCCAGCGTCCGGCACCTGTGCCGGTGAAATCGCCGGCGCGTCGCAGACCTGCAAGGGCTGGTCGGCGATGGCCAAGTACGACGATGCGGCCTTCGGCGTGGCCGCCGCCATCGACGTGCAGCACGGCGGCACCGGGGCGACGGCATCCTTCTTCAACGGCAGTGCGCCTGTCGCCTTCACGGCGCCCGGCGACACCGACACCCGCACGGCACTGGGCGGCTACGTGAAGCTCGGCCCCGGCAAGATCGGCCTCGGCTGGCTGGGCCGCAAGCTCGACGCTGCCGCCGGCAATGTCGAGTCCGACACCTATTACCTGGAAGGTGCTTACCCGCTGACCACGCGGATCTCGCTTGACGGCGGCATCCACCGCATCCTCAACAAGGACCAGGACCGCAACGCCACCCTGACGGTGCTGCGCGGCTTCTACAACTTCGACAAGGATTTCTCGACCTACCTGCAACTGGGCCACATCGACAACAGCGCCAAGGCTGCCTACGCGGTGTCGGTCGGTGCCGGCATCTCGCCACCGGCCGGGGGCAGCCAGACGGCCACCATGCTCGGCCTGCGTTATCGTTTCTGACCCACGCGCCGCGGCGGCCTGAAGCGGGTCGCCGCGCATCCGGATCCTCATTGGAGTGCCTGCCATGACCGACTACATCGCCCCCCTGCGGGACATGCAATTCATCCTCAAGGAACTCGCCGGCCTCGACGCCGTTGCCGGCCTGCCGGGTTGCGAGGAGGCCAGCGAAGACCTGGTCAGCGCCGTGCTCGAAGAAGCCGGCAAGTTTGCCGCCGGGGTGCTGGCACCGATCAACTGGCAGGGCGACGTACAGGGCTGCCGGCTCAACGCAGACGGCAGCGTGAGCACGCCGGACGGCTGGCAGGAGGCTTACACGAAGTTTGCCGAATCCGGCTGGATCGGCCTGTCGCTGCCCGTCGAGTATGGCGGCCAGGGCCTGCCCAAGCTGCTGTCCACGGCCGTGTGGGAGATGTGGTTCTCCACCAACATGGCCTTCACCATGCTGCCCCAGCTCAACGTCGGCCAGGCCGAGGCGCTGCAGATTGCCGCCACCGACGAGCAGAAGGCCACCTGGCTGACCAAGGTGGTGAGCGGCGAATGGGCCAGTACCATGAACCTCACCGAGCCGCAGGCCGGCTCCGATCTGGCCGCTACCCGCTGCAAGGCCGAACCGCAGGCCGACGGCAGCTATCGCCTGTCGGGCCAGAAGATCTTCATCTCCTACGGCGAACACGAACTGACGCCGAACATCGTGCATCTGGTGCTGGCCCGCCTGCCGGACGCGCCGGCCGGCGTGAAGGGCCTGTCGCTGTTCATCGTGCCCAAGTACCTGCTCGACACCGACGGCAATCCGGGCGAAAAGAACGATGTGCGCTGTATCTCCATCGAGCACAAGATGGGCATCCACGGCAGCCCCACCTGCACCATGAGCTACGGCGACAACGGTGGGGCGGTCGGCTGGCTGGTCGGCCAGCCCAACCGCGGCCTGGAGGTCATGTTCATCATGATGAACGAGGCGCGCTTTGGCGTTGGCGTGCAGGGTGTGGGCTTGGGCGAGCGGGCCTACCAGTACGCGCTGGCCTACGCCCGCGACCGGGTGCAGGGCCGCGACGCGGTCACTGGCGAATCCGGCAAGCCGATCATTCACCACCCGGACGTCAAGCGCATGCTGCTGTCGATGCGCGCCCGCGTGATGGCCATGCGCGGCCTGCTGTACACGGCGGCGAGCTGGTTCGACATCGCCCACCACAGCACCGACAAAGCCGCCGCCGACAAGGCCAAACGCTATGTGGACCTGCTGATGCCGGTGGCCAAGGGCTGGTGCACCGAGGTCGGCAACGACGTCTGCGACGACGCCATCCAGGTTTTTGGCGGCATGGGTTTTGTGGAGGAAACCGGCATTGCCCAGTTCTTCCGCGACGCCCGCATCATCACCATTTACGAAGGCACCACCGGCATCCAGGGCAACGACCTTGTCGGCCGCAAGATCCTGCGCGAGAAGGGCGAGACCCTGCGCGAGCTGATCACCGAACTGCGCGTCAGCGTGGCCGAACTGCAGGCCGACGAGGCGCTGGCCGGCATCGGCAGCGGGCTGGCGGACTCGGTGGACGCGCTGGAATCGGCTACCGACTGGATTCTTGCCAACGGCAAGGAGCGCCTGGCCGACGTGCTGGCCGGCGCCGTGCCCTTTCTTTATTTGCTAGGTACGGTGGTCGGCGGCTGGCAGATGGGCCGCGCCGCGCAGGCTGCCCGTCGGCGCCTTGCTGCCGGCGAGGGCGATGCGGTGTACCTGAACAGCCTGGTGGATCTGGCCCGCTTCTACATGGCCACCGTCGCACCGCAAGCCCAGGCCAACGCCCGCACGGTGAAGGACGCCGGCGGCGCGCTGACGGCCTTTGCCGAAGTGGCCTTCTGAGCACAGCCGCCTCCCCGTGGGTCGGACTTCAGTCCGACAGCGCCAGTTCAGCCCGTGTTGTCGGACTGAAGTCCGACCCACAGACAACCTGAGATTGAAACTGGAATCCACCCATGACCACGCGCTTTATCGATGCTTCGGATGTTGCCCGCCTGATCCCCAACGGGGCTACCGTTTACTGCACCGGCATGGGTCTGGCCGGGTTTGCGGAGGAGGTGGCCAAGGCTGTCGAGGCAGCCTTTCTGGCCACCGGCCACCCGCGCGACCTGACGCTGTATCACTCCACCGGCGTTGGCAACGGCAAGGACCGGGGCATGCACCACTTTGCTCATGAAGGCCTGATCAAGCGCCTGGTGGGTGGGCACTTCGGGGTTGGCGGGCCGAACCTGATGAAGCTGATCATGGAGGAGCGTATCGAGGCCTACAACCTGCCGCAGGGTGTGCTGGCCCTGTTGCCGCGGCAGGTGGCGGGGCGCCGGCCGGGATTCATCACCAAGGTGGGTCTGGGCACCTTTGTCGATCCGCGCATCGAGGGCGGCAAGGTGAACGGCGTCAGCACCGAAGACCTGGTGCAGGTCATCGAGATGGAAGGGGAGGAGTGGCTGTACTTCAAGGCACCCAAGGTGGATGTGGCGCTGATTCGCGGCTCGGTGGCCGACGAGAAGGGCAACATCACCATGGACCGGGAGGGCGTGCTGCTCGAAAGCCTGTCGGTGGCCCAGGCGGCGCGGGCCTGCGGCGGCATCGTGATTGCGCAGGTGGAGCACATCGTCAAGGCCGGCTCGCTGCACCCGCGGCAGGTGAAGATTCCCGGTGTGGTGGTGGATTACGTGGTGGTCGGCAAGCCCGAAAACCATCTGCAGACCATGGCCACCTACTTCAACCCGGCCTACGCGGGCGATATCAAGGTGGTGCGTGGCAGCATGACGCCGCTGCCGCTGGACCCGCGCAAGATCATCGCCCGCCGGGCGGCCATGGAGCTGAAGCCGGGTGCGGTGGTGAACCTTGGTATCGGCATGCCCGAAGGCGTGGCGGCGGTCGCAGCCGAGGAACACGTGGATCACCTCATGTCCCTGACGCTGGAAACCGGCCCCATCGGCGGCATACCGGCGGGCGGCTTTGATTTTGGTCACGCCATCAACGCCGAGGCGGTCATCGAGCAGCCGGCCCAGTTCGATTTTTACGACGGCGGCGGCATCGATGTGGCTTTTCTGGGCCTGGCCCAGACCGACGCCCACGGCAACGTGAACGTCAGCAAGTTCAGCGGCCGCCCGGTGGGGTGTGGCGGCTTCATCAACATCACCCAGAACGCCGGCAAGGTGGTTTTCTGCGGCACGTTTACTGCCGGCGACCTGCAGGTGGAGATTGCCGAGGGCCGCCTCGGTATCAAGAAAGAGGGAGCCCAGGGCAAGTTCCTCGATCACGTGGAGCAGATCACCTTCAGCGGCGCCTACGCCCAGAGCATCACGCAGCCGGTGCTCTACGTGACCGAGCGTGCCGTGTTTCGCCTGACCGCCGAAGGGATGGAACTGATCGAGATCGCCCCGGGCATCGACCTCGAAAAGGATGTGCTGGCCCACATGCATTTCCGCCCGATCATCCGCGACGTGACGCTGATGGACGCGGAGATATTTCGGGCGGAGTGGGGCGGGCTGGCGGGCTTGCTGAAGGGGTGATTAGCGCTGGCTATCGCATGCCAGCGTCGGAAAAATTTACATTCTCAATCCCCGACTCCCCAGCGTCGGGAACCCTGTCGCCAGACAGGATTTGCAGGGAGTTGAATAACAAGAGGATTCCTGATTTTCTCGGGCCGCCGGGGGTATGGGCATAAGTTATGCAATTGAGTGCATAAGCAGTTTTTGTCGAGCGTCAGCACCAGCACCCTACGTCGCGGATGCCTGGTGCAATTCGTTTTCCGGACGCTGTGCGCGACGGCCATGCCCTGGTACCCGAGCCATGATGACATCCTCCCGGTATGTGATTCCCTTGCTCACTGCGCTGTTCGCGGCGGTGCTTGTTCCGGTGGCCCATGCCGCCCCGACCATTTCAAACGGTGGATTCGAGTCGGGATTCACGGGCTGGATCCTGGAAGACCAGCCTGGCAGTGAGGGAACTATTTACCTTCAGAGCGGCATCATCAGCCCGACAACCGGGTTTGATGTGCCCTCGCCGCCCGAAGGCACCCAGGCGGCGATGAGTGACGCGGGGCTGGGCGGCCCTGGATCGCACGTGCTGTACCAGGATTTCCTGGCGACGGCGGCCAGCGCGGCACTGAGCTTCGAACTCTACATCGGCAACCGGGCGGACGCGTTCTCGAGCCCGGCCTCGCTTGATTTCAGCATTGCGGCGCTGAACCAGCAGGTACGCATCGATATCCTGACGACCAGTGCCGACCCCTTCAGCGTGGCGGCGGGGGACGTGCTGATGACCCTCTACCAGACGGCCGCCGGAGACCCGCTGGTCGAGGGCTACAAAACGATCACCCAGGACATCAGCGCCCTTCTTGCGGCCCATCACGGCGAAATGCTGCGGCTGCGCTTTGCCGAAACCGACAACGTCAATTTCTTCCAGATGGGTGTCGACGATGTGCGCATTCAGTCGACAGCGGTACCTGAACCCGGGTCGATGCTGCTGATTGGCAGCGCGGCAGGCGCACTCGCGTTTGTGCGGGCCCGGATCCGTCGCCGCACGCTGGCTGCAATGATCCTGTTTGGTACGGCCGCCAGCCTGTCCGGCCCAGGCCGGGCCGACACCATTCCGGCCGAGGTTCTCGATCCGAATCTTGAGGTCGTCACGGTCCTCAACAGCGGCCTCAGCCAGCCGATCGGGATTGTCTTTCTCGCCGCCAATGATTTCCTGGTGCTCGAAAAGGCTTCGGGCGTGGTCCGGCGGGTGACAAACGGCGTTCTGCAGGCCATGCCGGTGCTGGATCTGGCTGTCAATTCGAACTCCGAGCGGGGGCTGCTGAGCCTGGTACTGCACCCGAACTTTCCGGCCACGCCCTACGTGTACGTGCGGTGGACCGAAAGCGCCACCGGCGTCGATTCGACGGTGGTTTCCAGTGTGCCGCTGCTGGGCAATCGCGTCGATCGCTTTGCCTGGGACGGCAGTACGCTGGTGTTCGACGTCAATGTGCTGATGCTCCGCGCCCGCCAGACCGACAACGTGGCGGTTCCCGGCCATGCCGGCACGAACAACGCCAACGAGGCCGGCAACCACAATGGCGGCGTGATGCGTTTTGGCCCCGACGGCAAACTGTATGTGTTCATGGGGGATCAGGGGCGGCGGGGCTGGCTGCAAAACCTGGCCAACGGCCCGTTTCTCACTGCGCCGCAGAGCGACGATACCTTCGGCGGGCCGGCACCGGACAACGCTCACCTTTCCGGCGTCATCCTGCGCCTGAACCCGGATGGCACCACGCCTGTCGACAATCCTTTCTTTGCCGCCGGCGCCGGAATTGGCGGGGAAGTGGGTGCCAACATCCAGAAGATATTTTCCTACGGGCACCGCAATGGCTTCGGCATGGCCTTCGACCCCTTCTCGGGCTCCCTCTGGGAAACGGAGAACGCCGACGACGCCTACTCGGAACTGAATCGTGTGGTTCCGGGCATGAACGGAGGCTGGATCCAGTTTGCCGGCCCGTTGAGCCGCGCACCGAACTGGAAGTCCATCGAAACGACCCAGTTCAACATGTCCCTGCAGCAGCTGCGCTATCCACCAACACGCGCGGCCTACACTTCAGCGCTGGCCCAGTCGAGACTGGTGATGCTGCCTGGTGCCGTTTATAAGGACCCGGAGCTGAGCTGGCGCTACGAGATCGGCCCGTCCGGTACGGCCTTTGTGACCGGCAATGCGCTGGGGAGCGAATACAACGGCTCGCTGTGGATAGGCTCGGCGCGTTCCTTCGGGCAGGTTGGCGGCAATGGCGGGAGCCTCTATCGGATCAGGCTCACGGCCGACCGCCTGAACGTGGATGTGAGCGCCGACCCGCGACTCGCCGACCGTGTGGCCGACAACCTCTTCCGGGCCCAGAAGTTCGACGGAACCGAGAGCGAAACCCTGCTGATCGGCAAGGGATTCGGGACTACGCCGAGCATCGAGCAGGGCCCGGACGGCAACCTGTACGTGGTGTCGCTCTCCGATAACACGATCTACACGATCAGGCGCCGTCCTTGATGTCACCCTCCCAGGCCGTAAGGCGCCGGCACCAGATTCACAATCCGTGAGTACAGCGCCCGATATTCACCGGTCGGCCCCGACCAGGGGTCGCGGTTGGCCTCGAAGGCCGCGTCGATCTCGGCCCAGTCTGTGGCGCTGAGCCCCTTGCGGGCCAGCGGCAGCAGTTCGGCCTCCTCCAGCCGGATGTGCCGGGTCATGGCGTCCACATAGCCGCGGGCCAGGGTTTCGAAGGCGGCGAAGGCCGGGCCGCCCTCGCTGCGGTAGCGGGCCAGGGCGGTTTCCAGTTGCCCGGTGTGGCGGGCGCCTTCCACGTGGTCGGCCTGCAGCTTGTCGATCAGGCTGCCGGCTTCCGGCATGCGTTCGCGCATGATGCGGAAGAGCACCTCGTCTTCCTTCGGGTGGTGTAGCTTGTCGGGCACCTGGGTGATGTACTCGATCATGTGGCCGAGCAGTTCCGGGTCGGGCGTGAGGCGGCCGGCGCCGATTTCGTCGAGCAGGAAGCGCAGGGCCTGCAGTACGGCGGCAAGAGCGCGATGCTCGCTGTGGATGATGTCGATGGCTTTCATGGCTGGCGTACCGGGAATCAGTGGGAGGCGACGCCGAGCCAGCTGTCGAGCAGGGCGCGGTCGCGGAGCAGGGTTTCGCTGTCGCCGTTGTAAACCGCCCGGCCGCGTTCGAGGACCAAGGCGCGGCGGGTCAGCGGGAGGATCTGGCGGGCGTGCTGTTCGACCAGGATCACCCCCATGCCGCCTTCCTCGGTCAGCCGCTGGATGATGGCGAACAGCTCCTGGACGATCAGCGGCGCCAGGCCTTCCATCGGTTCGTCGAGGAGCAGCAGGCGCGGGTTGAGCATCAGCGCGCGGCCCATGGCGAGCATCTGCTGCTCGCCGCCGGAGAGCTGGTTGCCCATGTTGGCGCGGCGTTCCCGGAGACGCGGGAACATGTCGTAGATGCGTTCCAGGTTCCACGGGCCGGGGCAGGCCACCACGGTGAGGTTCTCCTCGACAGTCAGCGACGGAAAGATGTCCCGTTCCTGCGGCACCCAGCCGAGGCCCAGGTGGGCACGCCCGTGGGGCGGCACGACAGCCAGGTTCTTGCCGGCAAATTCCAGGGTGCCGGAGCGGTACTTGGCGGCGCCCATCAGCGTCGACAGCAGGGTTGTCTTGCCCATGCCGTTGCGGCCCAGCAGTGCCAGGCTGCCGCCTTCTTCCAGCGTGAAGGAGATGTCTTCCAGCACCACGGCGTCGCCGTAGCCGGCCCACAGCTTGTCGACTTTCAGCAGCTCAGTCACAGATGGCTTCCCCCAGATAGGCTTCCTTGACCTTCGGGTCATTGGCGATCACCTCCGGCGTGCCTTCGGTGAGCACCGCACCGCCGACCAGCACCGAGATGCGGTCGGCGAAGCGGAAGACCAGGTCCATGTCGTGCTCGATGAGCAGGATTGTTACCTCGCGGGGCAGGCCGGCGATGGTTTCAAAGAGCTCGCGGCTTTCGATGGTGGGCACGCCGGCGGCGGGCTCGTCGAGGAGCAGCACGCTCGGCTTGGCGGCCAGGGCAAGGGCAATCTCGATCAGGCGCTGCTTGCCGTAGGCCAGGTTGCGGGTGGTCTCGTGGGCCACGTCGAGCAGGCGCAGGCGTTCGAGCAGCTCGACCGCCTCGTCGACCGCCGCAGTGTGGCTGCCGACCGACTGCCAGAAGCGGGCGCCGAGGCCGAGGCGTTCATTGACGGCCATCACCACCGATTCGAGCACGGTCAGGTCGGCAAACAGGCGGTTGATCTGGAAAGTCCGGGCCAGGCCGCGCTTGACGCGCTGGTGCTGGGCCAGGTGGGTGACCTTGTCGCCGTTGAGGATCACCTCGCCGCTGGTCGGCTCGAGAAAGCCGGTGAGCAGGTTGATGAGGGTGGTCTTGCCGGCGCCGTTGGGGCCGATCAGCGCATGGCGCGCGCCGGCCTCGACATTGAGGCTGACCGTATTGGTGGCCACGAAGCCGCCGAACTTCTTCACCAGGCTGGTGGTTTGCAGGGCGTAAGTCATGTTTTGGCGCCTCCCTTGCCGAGTGCGCCGAGGCGCCGTACGCCGCCCATCACGCCGTCGCGGGCGAACAGGACGATCAGCACCAGCAGCAGGCCGAGCCAGAACTGCCAGTATTCGGGGTTCATGTCGGACAGGAAGTGGTGGGCGGTCATAAAGACAATGGTGCCGATCAAGGCGCCATAGAGGCAGCCGGAGCCGCCGAGCACGAGGATCAGCAGCAGTTCGGCCGAGCGGTTGAAGGACAGCACGTCGAGCGCCACAAACTGGGTGGTCTGGGCCAGCAGGGCGCCGGCGATACCGGCGTACAGCGCGCCAATGGTGTACACCGCGGCGAGGCGGGCATTGACCGGGGCGCCGATGGCCGGCATGCGGCCGACGTTCTGGCGGATGCCCTTGAGGCTCAGGCCAAAGGGGCTGTGCACCAGCCGGCGGGCGATGACGAACATCACGAAGAGCACGCCCACCGCGTACCAGTAGGCCGTCTTGCCGAACATGTCGAAGGCGAAGCTGCCGAACAGGGGCTGGATCTCCATGCCCTGCAGGCCGTCCACCCCGCCGGTGATCGGCGTGAGCTTGTTGGCCAGCTCGTAGAGCATCATCGCCACCCCGAGGGTGACCATCAGGCGGGTCAGGTCGGCGCCGCGCAGCACCAGCAGGCTGGAGATGAAGCCTGCCACGGCCGCACAGATGCCGGCCACCAGCAGGCCGAGCAGCGGGTCGCCGTGGCCATGGGCCGCCATCAGGCCGGCGGCGTAGGCTCCGATGCCGAAGAAGGCCGTGTGGCCCAGCGAGACGATGCCGGCGAAGCCGAGGATCAGGTCCAGCGACAGGCAGAACAGCGCGGTGATGGCGATCTGGGTGAGCAGCACCAGGTTGTCCTGGAGCAGGAAGTAGCCGGCCACGGGCAGCAGCCAGAAGGCCAGCTCGGCCGGATGCCAGCGCGTGGCCCGGGTCAGGGGCGTGAGGTCGATCATGGATTTGTTCATGGCTTTAGCGGGCGGCCTTGCGACCGAACAGGCCCTGCGGGCGGAAGATCAGCATGGCCACCATCACTGCGTAGATCACGAAGGCGCCGGCCTGGGGCACGTAGTATTTGCCGGCCACGTCGAAGACGCCGAGGATCAGCGCGGCGATCAGCGAGCCGGTGATGTTGCCGCTGCCACCCACCGCCACGACGATCAGGAAGTACACGATGTACTTCACCGGAAAGCCGGGGTCGAGGCCGAGCATCTCGACACCCAGTGCGCCGCCCAGGCCGGCCAGGCCGGTGCCCAGGGCGAAGGTGAGGGTGAAGATGCGATCCACGTTGATGCCCATGCCGCGGGCGGTGCGCGGGTTGTCCACCGAGGCGCGCAGCTGGGCGCCAAAGCGGGTGCCGCTGACCATCTTCTGCAGCCCGAAGGCGATGGCCAGGCCGAGGACGATCAGGAACAGGCGATACACGCCCATGTCGAGGCCGGGCAGGTTGATCTGGCCCTGCAGGAAAGTCGGCAGCGTCAGCGGTTGCTGCTGGGGCCCGAAGAGATAGTGGGCACCGGCAATCGACATGAAGACCAGGCCGATGGAAAACAGCACTTGGTCCAGGTGCGTGGCGGCATACAGGCGGCGGTACAGGGTGCGCTCGAAGAGCACACCGAGCAGCGCGGTGCCGATGGCAGCCAGCGGCAGCGCAGCCAGGAAGGGGATGCCGGCGCGGTTGAGCAGCGTCACGGCCACAAAGCCGCCGAACATGGCGAAGGCGCCGTGGGCCAGGTTGACGAAGTTCATCAAGCCCAGGGTCACGGACAGCCCGACGCTGATCAGGAACAGCAGCATGCCGGAGGCGATGCCGTCGAAAATGACGGTCATGGAAGCTCCTTGAGGGATGTAGGGTGGGTGAGGCGATGCCCTGTGGGTCGGACTTCAGTCCGACAACACGGGTTATGCGCGCGGAGTCGGACTGAAGTCCGACCCACGGAAAATCGCGGCTTACTGCTTGCCCGGGTCCTTGAAGGCGGGAACCTGGTCGAATTCGACGTTCTGCAGCTTGCTGCCGACGCGGGTGACCTTGCGGATGTAGATGGTCTGAACGATGTCGCGGGTTACCGGATCAATGCTTACCGGGCCGCGCGGGCTGTTCCAGCTCATGCCCTTGGCGGCTTCGATGAACTTCTCGCCGCTGGCGTCACCCTTGGTCTTTTCGAGGGCCTTGGCGATCAACTGCATGCCGTCGTAGCCGCCGACGGACATGAAGTTGGGGCGGTCCTTCGGGTAGGCCTTGGCGTAGGCGTCGGTGTAGGCCTGGTTCTCCGGCGACTTGTGGGCGTCGGCGTAGTGGAAAGAGGTGGTGATGCCCAGCGCGTTGTCACCCACTGCGTCGAGCAGGTCTTCGTCGGTCAGGTCCCCGGTGGCGATGATGCGGATGCCGGCCTTGGCCAGATCGCGTTCGGCGAAGCCCTTCATGAAGGCGATGGTCTGCTCGCCGGGCGGGACGAACAGGAAGACGGCGTCGGGTTTGACGTCCTTGATCTTTTGCAGGAAGGGCGCGAAGTCGGGGTTTTTGACCGGCGTGCGCACCTCGCCGACGATCTCGCCACCGGCGGCGGTGAAGGTCTTCTTGAACTGGGCTTCCGAGTCGTGGCCGGGGCCGTAGTCGGCGACCAGCGTAAACACCTTCTTGATCTTGTTCTTGGCCGCCCAGCTGGCGATGGGGGCGGTGACCTGCGGCAGAGTGTGGCTGGTGCGGACGATGAAGTTCGACTTGGTGGTGACCGCCGAGGTGGCGGCATTCATCACCACCATCGGCTTCTTCGCTTCGGTGGCGAGGGGCGCCACGGCAAAGGCCGACGGGGTCAGGCCAAAGCCGGCGAGGATGTCCACCTTGTCCTTGACCAGCAGCTCCTGGGCGGCGCGCTTGCTGATTTCCGGGGCCACGCCGGTGTCGTCCTTGACGAGGATCTCGACCTTGCGTCCGGCGATGGTGTCGTTGTGTTCCTTGAGGTACAGGCGGGCACCGTGTTCGATCTGCTTGCCGTAGGCGGCGAAGGGGCCGGACATGGGCAGCACGAAGCCGATCTTCAGCGGGTCGGCAGCCAGGGCCGAAAAAGCCATGCCGGATGCGGCAAGCGCAACGAAAAGGCCGGACAGGCGGCGGGTCTGGGTCATTCTTGTCTCCTCTTTAATTGTTGTGTGGAACCGTGTTCCCGGTTCCCATCGCCGTGACGACAATCCAGTCTCGGCCTCTGCGGGGGCTTTCAACAAGCGGAAGCTGGCACTATCAGGTATGCCGATTTGCGATATCTGTGGTGACTGATGCTGCGGCTGCATGAAATATATCGACAGAGCTTCATTCGTACCATGCAGTAAGATAGATTCAGTAAATTCGATAATCGAATAAAGAAAACCCATGAACCCCCTCGATGCCCGCCTGCTCAGTGTCTTCGACGAAGTCTATAAATCGCGCAGCGTGAGCCGCACTGCCGAGACGCTGGGGCTTGGCCAGCCGGCGGTGAGCATTGCGCTGGGCAAGCTGCGCGAACAGTTCGGTGACCCGCTGTTTGTGCGCACGGCCACCGGCATGGACCCGACGCCGCTGGGTGAAGCGCTGATCGACCCGATACGCGAGGCGCTGCAGGCCCTCGAGCGGGTGCTCGGCCAGCGCATGGAGTTCGATCCGCAGCAGTCCACCCGCAACTTCCGCATCTGCATGACCGACATCAGCCAGCTCGTGCTGCTGCCCGGTTTGTGGACCCGCCTGCGGGCGCTGGCGCCGCACATCCACATCGAGGTGCTGCCGCTTTCCGACAAGACGCCGGGATTGCTGGAAACGGGGAGGGCCGACCTGGCCGTCGGTTTTTTGCCCCAGCTGGAGGCCGGCTTCTATCAGCAGGCCTTGTTCCGCCAGCAATACGTGTGCATGGTCAGCGCCGAGCATCCGCGTATTCGCGATGGCCTGACCCGCGAGCAGTTCGAGTCGGAGGAGCACGCGATGGTGTCCACGGAAGGCACCGGGCACCTGATCGTCGATCGCGAGCTGGCCCGGCAGGGCATCCGCCGTCGGGTGGCGCTGCGCATTCCCAACTTTGTCGGCGTGGCCTTCTTCATCGAGCAGACCGATCTGATCCTGACCATTCCGCGTCGCCTGAGCGAAGTGCTCACCGGGCGCGGGCGCTTCCGCTGTTTCCCGGTGCCTTACCCCTTGCCGGAATATTCGGTACGCCAGCATTGGCACGCCCGTTTCCACAACGACCCGGCCAACCGCTGGTTGCGCGGCCTGATTTCGGAACTGCTGTCGGAGGGCGGTCCGGTCTGAGTGGGGCGGCGCATCCCGTTCCAAAAGTCCAAGCCGCTGGCTGGATTCGTCCATTCACCGGCTGCCTGCCGGTCCGTAGTCTGCGTCCCTGTTCACACATAAAAACAGACAGGAGACAGGATCATGATCAAGACCCAGGTAGGCATCATCGGCGCCGGCCCGGCAGGGCTGCTGCTTTCCCACATGCTGCATCTGCAGGGCATCGAGTCGTTCATCGTTGAGCAACGCACTCGTGACGACATCGAGGCGACCATCAAGGCCGGTGTGCTGGAGCATCCGACGGTCGAGCTGCTCAAGCAGATCGGCGTCGGCGAGCGCATGGTGAAGGAAGGCTATGTGCACAACGGCATCGAGCTGTCGTTTGGCGGCAAGCGCCATCGCATTGATTTGCCCGAGCTGACCGGCGGCAAGTCGATCACCGTCTATCCCCAGCACGAAGTGATCAAGGATCTGGTGGCTGCGGTGCTGGCCAACGGCACGACCATCGAGTTCGGCGTCAGCGATGTGAGCCTGCACGACCTGGAGAGCACCCAGCCGGGCATCCGCTATACGAAGAACGGCGAGGCGCAGGAGATTCGCGCCGACTTCATCGGCGGCTGCGACGGCTTCCACGGCCCGTCGCGCCAGGCCATTCCGGCTAACCTGCGCGAAGAGCACACCAAGGTCTATCCCTGCGGCTGGTTCGGCATCCTGTGCGAAGCGCCGCCGTCGAGCGACGAGCTGATTTATGCCCAGAGCGACAGGGGTTTCGTGCTGGTGAGCACGCGCACGCCCACCGTGCAGCGCCTGTACTTTCAGTGTGATCCGAAGGACAGCGTGGACAACTGGTCGGACGAGCGCATCTGGGCCGAATTCCGCGCCCGCCTGGCCAACGACGACGGCTGGGAGATCAAGGAAGGCCCGATTTTCCAGAAGGGCATCATCGCCATGCGCAGTTTTGTGTGCGAGACGATGCAGCACG
>ERZ724525.139-NODE-139-length-36982-cov-14.901265_pt1 | contig 36982 bp, 36 predicted proteins | sample MGYA00376058_ERZ724525 | MGnify/ENA primary metagenome ERZ724525 (study PRJEB28724, sample SAMN07190888) | wastewater metagenome | isolation source: influent of sewage treatment plant in Hong Hong | place: USA: Christiansburg, Virginia | collected 2016-03-01 ... | reverse complement strand
CCGTCGAGGCCCGCGCCACGCCGGACGACTTTGCGCTGTACACCCAGGCCGCCGATCTTGGCGCGCTCAAGCTCGACGTGGCCCTCTACGCCGACCTGCCCACCAGCGCCGCCGCCCTCAAGGGCCACAAGAGCATCGGCCCCAAGTATTACAAGAGCCACCTGCGCCTGGCCGGCGTGTCCTTCACGCTCGACGGCAGCGCCGACGAGCGCAGCGCCTGGCTGACCCAGCCTTACCAGTATCCGCCGGCCGGCAAACGCAGTGGCTTCACCGGCTATCAGACCATCAGCGACGAGGTGGTCGGCGACTTGCTCGGCAGCGCCTACGCCAACGGCTGGCAGGTGGCGGTGCAGGCCAACGGCGATGCGGCCATCGCACAGTTCATCAGCGGCATCCGCGCCGCCGCCGGCGCACATCCGGGCAAGGATCGGCGCCCGCTGCTGGTGGGTGCGCAGATGATCCGCGACGACCAGCTCGATGCACTGAAGGAACTCGGCGTCGGCGTGTCGCTGGCCCCGCAGCGCCTGAGCCTTGGCCTCGCCAGCCTCACCGATGACGCCCTCGGCGCCGAGCGCACGGCACGCTTCATCCCCGCCGCCGCCGCGCTACGCCACGGCGTGCCGGTGCTGCTGCATGCCGACAATGCGCTCGTCGAACCGGCACCCTTCGGCGTACTGGCCGCCGCCATCCAGCGCCCGGTCGGCGAAGATCAGCAATTGACCCCGCTGGACGCCCTCAAGGCCCTGACGCTGCTGCCGGCACGCCAGATCGGCGAAGAGAAGATCAAGGGCAGCATCACCGCCGGCAAGCTCGCCGACCTCACCGTGTTGTCCGCCAACCCGCTCAAGACCCCCGCCGACAAACTCGGCGACATCCGGGTCATCGGCACGCTGAAGGAAGGCGTAACCGTGTTCGGCAGCAACGAAGGCGGCGTCCCGATCACCCACCAAGGCTTACCCGTGGGTCGGACTTCAGTCCGACATCCACCGGCTGGGAGTGCGCAGTCGGACTGAAGTCCGACCCACAGGGCGCGCGGCCGGGGCGGAGCGGGTTGGCATGCCGAAGGAAGGCGTAACGGTGAGCGGCGGCACGAAGCCCACACCCCGATCACCCACCAAGGCTTACCCGTGGGTCGGACTTCAGTCCGACATCCGCTGGCTGGGAGTGCGCTGTCGGACTGAAGTCCGACCCACAAGGTAGTCCGCTTATTTGAGGCTTGAGAGGTAGTCGACGACGGCTTCGATGTTTTTCTCGCCGAGGCCGGTCACGGCGGCGGTCATCGGCGGGTAGGTCCGTTCGCCGCTCATGTCGAGATAGCGCCGGATATTGCGGCGCAGGTATTCGGCCTGCTGGCCGGCCAGGCGCGGAAAGCTCTCGCCGCCCTTGGCATCGGCACCATGGCAGCGGGCACAGCTCTTCTGGAACAGCTCGCGGCCGGCCGCGGCCTGTGCTCCCGGCGTGGCTACCGATGGCGCGACCTGCTGGGCGGCGTAGAACACCGCGATGGTGGCCTTGTCCTCGGCACTCAGCACCTTCATCAGGCCCTGCATGAAGGCATCCTTGCGCTTGCCGGCCAGAAAGGCGTCGATCTGGCTGAGGATGTACAGCGGATGCTGACCAGCCAGGTTGGGGACTTCAACGTACTTGCTCAGGCCGCTTTCACCGTGGCAGTTGGCGCAGAAGAAGGCCGCCTTCTTGCCGGCATCCTGGGCCGCTTTCTGGTCGGCCGGCTTGGCGCGCGCCAGACGCTCGAGATGTTCTCGCGATGTGGGTGCGGTTTCGGCCAGCGCCGGGCCAACCAGCACCGCCAGCATCAGCCCGAGGAGCGCGCGACGGGTGAAGGCGCCCCCGAAGGCACCTGCTTTGATCAACATTCCGGATTTCCTCAGTGTGTTCCGTCGCGGGCAGCCCGCGGCGGCGGAGCGCGAATTGTAATCCGCTGGCATCGCCGCAAGTGGAAGCCGGAACACAAATCACGCGTTGTGCCGGGTGCCCCTACTACAATCCCGCCCTTGCCCCACTCCCGAAGCCTCGCCATGCCCTCCGCCACTACACCCGTTTCCGCCTCCGTTGCCATCATCGGGGGTGGCCCCGCCGGCCTGATGGCTGCCGAAACCCTGGCCCGGGCCGGGGTGCAGGTGGATCTCTTCGATGCGATGCCGTCGGTGGGGCGCAAGTTCCTGCTGGCCGGCCGCGGCGGGCTCAACATCACCCATTCGGAAGCCTTCGCGGCCTTCGCCAGCCGCTACGGCAGCCGCCGGGCGCAGATCGAACCGCTGCTCGCCGCCTTCACACCGCAAGCCCTGCGCGAGTGGGTCGAGGCACTGGGGGTGACGACCTTCGTCGGCACGTCGGGGCGCGTCTTTCCGGACGGGATGAAGGCCGCACCGCTGCTGCGCGCCTGGCTGCAACGCCTGCGCGAGGCCGGCGTGCGCTTTCACGTGCGCCATCGCTGGATCGGCTGGCATGAGGATGGCAGCCTCACCTTCACCACACCCGACGGCCCGCGCCACTACATGGCCAACGCGACGGTGCTGGCACTGGGCGGCGGCAGTTGGGCGAAGCTCGGCTCGGACGGTGCCTGGGTGCCACTGCTCGCCGAACGCGGTGTGGATGTGGCGCCGCTGCAGCCGGCCAATTGCGGCTTCATCGTCGCCTCACCCCGGGCCGAGCAAGGGACCGGCTGGAGCGAACACTTCCGCAGCCGCTTTGCCGGCCAGCCGATCAAATCCATCGCCATGCGGCTCGACGGCGACACCACGCCGGCCCGCCCGGGTGAAGCGATGATCAGTGACGACGGCATCGAAGGCAGCCTGGTGTATGCCCTGTCGGCGCCCATCCGCGATGCGATCCACAGCGGCAGCAGCGCGACCCTGCGGGTCGACCTGTCTCCCGACCGGTCGCCGGAACGGATTCAGGCCGAGGTGGCCCATCCCCGTGGGGCGCGTTCCCTGTCGAGCCATCTGCAGAGCCGGGTCGGCATCAGCGGGGTCAAGATGGCCTTGTTGCGCGAATGCCTGACGGCCGATGAACTGGCTGACACGACCCGCCTGGCCGCGGCCATCAAGGCGCTGCCCCTGCGTCTGGTGGCGACGCGCCCGCTCGACGAAGCGATCAGCAGCGCTGGCGGCGTGCGCTTTGAGGACATGGACGAACACCTGATGCTGCTCACGGCGCCGGGCGTGTTTTGCAGCGGCGAGATGCTCGACTGGGAGGCGCCGACCGGCGGTTACCTGCTCAGCGCCTGCTTCGCCAGCGGCAAGGCAGTTGGCGAAGGCGTACGGGCCTGGCTGGCGGCGCGCTGATCGGCCCGGCCGCTGTCAGGCCGCACCGGCCAGAAGCGTGTCGCACGTGGCCATGAAGCGCGTCATCGCTGCAGCCTGGGTGAAGCCCTGGTTGCGCTCCTGGTAGGCTTGCGCCCGCTCGCCAAACTCCGGCGCGCTGAAGACCTTGCGCAGCATCTTGTCGATGTCCTTCGGCGGCTGCTGGTGCCAGTGCCACAGGCCGCAACCGGTCTGCTCGAAGCGCCGGCTGGTCATGATCTGTTCCATCTGCAGCGGCAGCACGAACAGCGGCTTGCCGGCAGCCAGCATCACATCCACGGTGCCCCCGGCGTGGCACACCGCCAGATCGCATTCCTCGCGCACCCGGCTCATCTTCAAGGGCGCCGAGCTGAACGCCAGGTTGGCGGTCTGCAGGCGCTCGACCGTCTGTTTGGCCAGGCCCGGGGCGAAGATCAGCACGCTGGCGTCGAGCTTGCCAAGGGCCGTAATCAGCACCTCGATGTGCGCGTAGTGGGGCTTGAGGTAGGCGAAGACCTTGCGGGTCTTGCCGGCCGGCCAGCGCGGCTCGACGCCGTGCTCGATGCTGTTGATGGCGCCCACATAGTTGTCGGGATCACGCGGGCCGTATACGTCCAGCTCCGGAGCGCCGGTGATGAGGGTCGCCTCGGCAGCGTAGAGGTCGGCCACCCGTTCGAGCAGCGGCGCGCCCAGCGCAGCCAGCGCGTGGTTGGCGTTGCGCACCAGCTTCTCTTCGCAGTCGCGCTCCCGCGACGGCGCACCGGCTTTCGGGTCCCACCACTGGTAGAGCGGCATGGGCGTGGCCTGGCGCGGCACGGCAAAGCTGTTGCCGGTGATCAGGCGCGGCAGACCCAGGCCACGGCTGGCCAGCAGGGCCGTGGGCGCATGATCGAAGACCAGCATGTCGGGCTTGAGCAATTCGAAAAGCTTGCGCCACGCCCGCACGATGGAGAGCAGCCCGGCCGGCTGCAGAAAGCCGAACAGGAAGAGCGTCTCGGTGAAGTTGAGCGCCGGCGGCAGACCCGACACCGGCGGCAGCCACAGGGGCGCCTGCAGGTATTCGAGGCCGTAGGGGCCGAGCATTTCGTCGGCGCGGGAGATGTCGCGCAGGATCATCACCGGCCGGTGGCCACGCTCGCGCAGGGCCTGGGCGATGGGCAGGAAGCGGCCGATGTGGCCGTAGTCGGAACCGAGTTCCCAGATGAGGGCAATGGTGGCCATGGAATCGAAAATGAAAATGGGCGCCGCGAAGGCGCCCATTAGACCGCAATGAGCGGGGAGCGTCAGCGTGGTCGGCGGACTCGTCCGACACCCAGGCCGGCAAGACCGAGGCTCAGCAGCGCCAGGGTGCCGGGCAGCGGCACGACGTTGGCCGCCGTGGCGGTAATGCCGAAGGTGGCGTTGGTCGGCGGCAGGGTGTTCGCGTCGATGCCGCCCGGATCGCCGAGGCCGGCGTCGATGTAGGCCGTACGGTAACAGGTGCCGCCATAACCACCATAGCCGCCGTAGCCATCCTCCACCACCGTCATCGGGGCGATGACCTCGGGACCGTAGCCGCCATAGCCGCCATAGCCGTTGTCACCGTTGCAGGCGTAGCTCTGCGCAACATAGGAGCCGCTCGCCGTGGTCACCAGGTCGAAATCGATGTTCATGCTTTCGCCGACACCGAGAATGCCCAGATCAAGGCTCACGTTGGTACCGTTCCAGTAGTACCAGGCCGAGTTGCTGTCGGAACCGCCGGTGGCGCCATTGAGGGCGTTGCTGGCGGTGACGTTGCCGCTGGAATCGAGCAGCGCGGAGCTGGCGAACAGGGTCGAAGAGGTGTTCTTCTTGATGCTCAGGTCGTAGCCAGCGCTGCCACTGCCGGCCAGCTGGTTGTAGTTGCCGATGCTCAGGCCGCCGTAATAGATGAAGAAGTTCAGCGTGTACTGGGTGGCGGCCGCGTTGTTGTTGATGACCGACAGGGTGCGATGGAAGGTCGCGGTGCTGTCAAAAGTGCCATTGCCGTAGGCTGACGCACGATAGGTGCCGTGGTCGTTGCCCCATGCACTGGCGAAGGCGCTGTTGCCATCCGCGCCATAGACGCTGGCGGAGTCGGTGACATAGGTGGCGCCGGTGGTCGGCCCGAAGCTGCTGGTGGTACCGGCAGTGGCAGAACCACTGGAGGTCAGCACATCGGCCTGAGCCGGCATGGCGGCCAGGGCCCCGAGGCTCATCAGGGCAATAACCAGGGTACGCATTGGATTGGTCTTGATCATGGATGGATTTATAAGTTTTTCGAGTAGAAAAATACCCACAAGCAGGTAGTGACACAAAGCAGGTTTCAGGCCCAAACCCATAAACAACTGATTTACATGAAACTCCCGTTCGGCATGGAAAGGGATTGCGGACGGGGTGTAAATAAATGCGACTAGCATCAATCGGCATGCCGGATTATTCAAATATATAACTAAAGTAATAATCGACCGCGTCGTAATGCCTGACCTACCCCGCGTCCCGGATTCTCATCATGAAACTGACCCAACGCCTCGTGATTGCCCTGAGCACCGCACTGATCGCCCTGCTCGGCATCGGCGCACTCGGCCTGTGGCAACTGAAGCAGGCCAACGCCCGCTTTGAATACATCCAGGCCAACATCTTTCCGAGCCTGCGCGTCATGCAGGAGGCCCGCGGCTTCCTGACCAACAGCCGGATGAGCACCTACCAGCACGCCCTGATGTCCGACCCGGCCCACCACAAGGAAGTCGAGCGGGCGATCCAGGAAGCCGACGAAAAACTCGACGCGAAGCTCAGCGAATACGAACAGAACTTCATTTCCGACGACACCGACCGCCAGTTGCTGGTCGCCGATCGCGCCGCCCTCAAGATTTATCGCGCCACCCGCTCGCTCTACCTTGAGAAGTCGAATGCCGGCGAGATGGAAACCGTGCGCACCATGCTGCGCACCAATCTGAAAGAAGACGCCCTGGCCGCGCGCGGCAGCCTGGCCAAGCACGAGGAGTTCAACTACGCGATGGGCGAAAAGCTGCGCCAGGAAAACGCCGCTGATTACACCGCTGCCCTGTGGACCGTCGGCGGCGTCCTCGCCGCCGCCTTCATCATTGTCGGAATCCTGGCCTCACTGCTCATCACGTCCCTGCGCGAAAGCCTCGACGGCATCCGCGGCACGCTGGTGCACGTCAATGCCTCCCTCGATTTCACCGCCCGGGCACCGGTCAAGCGCATGGACGAAATCGGCGAAACCGCCACCGCCTTCAACCAGTTGCTGTCCAAGCTGCAGGAGAACTTCCACAGCCTCATCGAAGGTGCCCGCACGGTGGCCGGCGCGAGCCGCGAAATGAATCAGGCCTCGATCCAGGTTTCCACCGCTGCCGGGCAGCAGAGCGAAGCCTCCTCGGCCATCGCCGCCACCGTCGAGGAAATGACCGTCAGCATCAATCATGTGGGCGACCGGGCCACTGAAGCCCACCAGTTGGCCGGCAAGTCCGGCGAGATGGCCAAGGCCGGTTCCGCCACCATCGACCACACGATCCGGGACATCCGCAGCATTTCCCAGTCGGTCAGCGCCGCCGCCGGCTCGCTGCGCGAATTGAGTGCCCAGGGCGAACGCGTCGGCACCGTCGTTCAGGTCATCAAGGAAGTGGCCGACCAGACCAACCTGCTGGCCCTCAACGCCGCCATCGAAGCCGCCCGCGCCGGTGAACAGGGCCGCGGCTTCGCGGTGGTGGCCGACGAAGTCCGCAAGCTCGCCGAACGCACCTCCAGCTCGACCCAGGAAATCGCCTCCACCATCGAGGCGATGCGCCGGCACTCCATGCAGGCTGCCGCCGAAATGCAGGCCGCTGAAAGCCTCGTGACCCAAAGCGTAGCGCGCGCCGACGACACCGACCGGGCCGTTCATGAAATCGGTGCAGCAGCCACCGCCACCGCCCATACCGTCGCCGAGATTTCCGACGCCATCCGCGAACAGGGCGCCGCCAGCAACAACATTGCCGTGCAGATTGAACGTATCGCCCAGATGGCCGAAGAGTCGGCCGCCGCTGCCGCGCAATCCTCCAGCAGTGCGCGCCGCCTCGACGAGCAGGCGCGGCACCAGATCGCCACCCTGGAGCAATACCGGGTCTGACCGGTGGGCGGGGAACCGCCCGCCCTTGTTCCCGGTCAATCGGGCATCGCTTCCTGTTGATGCCCGCCCCGTGCGCCTTTCCCCAAGCTCCGACCCAGAGCTCGCCGCCCGCCTCACCGCGGTTTCCCCGAGCGACTACGCGCTGACCCGCAACCATCTGGACGGCGCCGTCACCGGCCTGTCCCCATGGATCACCCACGGCAGCGTGACGCTCCCCGAATTGGTCGAACACTTCCAGCTCCAGCCGGACGACAAGCTGGCCTTCCAGTTCGGCTGGCGGGAGTTTTTCCATCACGTGTGGGGACAACTGGGCGAGGGCATCTTCGCCGACATCCGCCCCGGCCTGCCCGGCGTGACCTACGCCGGCACCCTGCCCGCCGATATCCGCGAAGCGCGAAGCGGCATTCCAACCATCGACCGCAGCGTGGCCGAGCTGTACGCCACCGGCTACCTGCACAACCACGCCCGCCTGTGGCTGGCCAGCTACACGGTGCATCTGCGCAAGGTGCACTGGCGCGTCGCCGCCGACTGGTTCTACGGCCATTTGCGCGACGGCGACCTGGCCGCCAATCACCTGTCCTGGCAATGGGTGGCCGCCACCTTCAGCAGCAAGCCCTATCTCTTCAACGCCGACAACGTGGCCCGCTTCGCGCCGGCCGACTGGCATTGCCCTGGCAGCGTGCTGGACACCCGCTACGAGCGGCTGGAGGAAATCGCCCGTCACAGCGCCGCACTCGACGCCTCGCCCCCCACCGGCGACGGCGTCCTCGAACCGCCGCTGCACGGAGAGCCGCCCCTCCACCTCGTCAGCCCCGCCGACTTCCTGTCACCCGACAGCAGCGGGCCGTTGCACCTCGTCCATCCCTGGGCCCTGCGGCCGGCGCCAGCTGGCAGCGGCCGACGCATCGGCGTCATCCATCTGCCCTTCCACCAGCGCTTTCCCTGGTCGGCGGAACGCTGGGCCTTCGTGCTGCCGCGTCTGCGGGCCGTCACCGACGCCCTTTTCATCGGCGACATCGCCACCCTGAACGGCCACGTCAGCGCCGAAGCGACCCTCAACCCCGGCTACCGGGATGCCCTCGCCGCCATCGGCGCCGAACTCACGCCTGCTCCACGCTGGCTGCCCGATCCGCCGGAACTATGCCCATCCTTCAGCCGTTTCTGGCAACAGACCGCCGGGCGCCGCCATGCAGGGCGCTGGCACGCCTGATTCCGAACTGACATCCGCTCCACAGGTCCGCCACCCATGTCGTCTTCCGTCTTCCGCGGCAACAAGCAAAGCCTGCCCAGCAAGCCCTGCGCCGCCTGCGCTCGCCCCATGACCTGGCGGCGCAAATGGGCGCGCTGCTGGGACGAAGTCAAATACTGCTCCGACGCCTGCCGCCGCACAGCGCTCAAATCCAAGCCATGAGTTGCATGAACCCGCGCTGACTCAGTGGCCCTCGACCGGACTCGCGGCCAGCGCCGCGTCGAAGCGCATCAGCGCCGCCTGAAAGCGTGCCACCCGCAGCGCCGGCGTGCTGCCCTCCGGCGCATGGGTCAGGTCCATCCATGTGGCGGGCGGCACCCCGGCCAGCGTGGCGTGACGCACGAACAGGGCCGCGCTGCTGCCATTGAAGAGGCTGCCGCCGCTGGCCATGACGACCGCCTGATTGATGCCCGCATGCACGCCGGCCAGGTAAAGGTGCCGGTGGCGCAGGGAGAGGGTACTTTCGATACGCTGGCCGAGGCCGCTTTCGTCATCCTCGAAACGGGTTTGCAGGCGCGCAAATTCGTCCGCCGTGGTGACCGCCGGCCACTTTGCCGGCCCCACCCCCATCGATTCGGCCAGTACGCCGGCCTCCGCGACAAGGGGAGCGAGCCGGGCTTCGCCCTGCTGGCGTAGCGTCACATCCGACAAGGCCTGGCTGCCGAGCAGCTCGGCCACATAGCCCAGCTGCCAGCCCAGGCGAAAGGCACCCGAACGCCGCTCGGCCGGCAGACGAGCTTCCGCCTCCCGGGAGCGGGCGGCCACCTCGGCCGCATCTTTGGCGGTGGAAGACCAGTCCAGCCGGGTCTGCCAGCGGCTGCCCAGCTCCGCCACGCCGAGCCAGAAATGCTGCAGCAGCAGATAAGTGCCCGCCAGCGCCAGGGTAATCAGCACAAAGCGCAACGCCTTCGGCATCCTGTCGGAAAACATGGCAGCGCTCCTATCCCCGCAGTGGTCCCGGTGCGATCATAGCAGCGGTGCCTTGTCATTCCAGGACTGCGTGATGTCACCCGGCGAACTGATCTTCCACTTCCTGAACACGGTCGTCCTGACCGCGCTGGTGGCCTTTTTCGTGCTGTGGCGCTACCGGGTTGGTGTGCTCGCCGGCATGGGCAGCAGCAGCGGCACGTCCCTTGCGCTACCCAGCGTTCCGCCCGCCCGCACGGTCATCCTGAGCCAGCAGGTGGATGCGCTCGCCTGGGAACGACAAGCGCGCCGACGCATCGCCCTGGCCATCAGCGGCAGCGTCGCCATACCGGCCCTGGCCCTCGCCGTCCTGCAACTCCACGTCAGCGACCTGCCCCTCACTCCGGCCCACGTCCTCCTCATCGGTGGCAGCCTGCTGGTCGCAGCAGTACCGATGGTGGCCGTCAGCCTGGCCCTGAATTTTCGCCAGGCGGTGCTTCTGGCCCTCGCCCTGCTGCTCGCCGGTGCAGTGCTCGGCACCGTGGTTTCGATGCTCCAGCGACCCTTTCTTGGACGCACACCGAGCCTCGACCAGTTGCTCAACTTCTTCACCTTTTTCCAGTTCGCCGCCGTGTGGCTGCCGCTACCGATGACGCTGATCCTGCTCACCGGCCTGTCGCGCATCCGCGGGGTAGCGCCGATCACCTTCGCCGGACTGCTGATCTTCGGACTCGCCCCGCTGGCCGGCTCGCGCCTGACGGCCTGGCTGGCCACGGACACCGAGGGCAGCCGGCTGCTGCTCGACATCGGGCTCAACGGCGCCTTCCTGATGTTGGCCTTACCCACCGCGCTGCTCGCCTGGTGGCGCCTGAAGCACCTCGCCGAAGCCTACGCGGCCAAGCGTTTCTCGGACGCCCAGTTGCTGGCCCGCACCTGGTGGCTGATGTTCTGCGCGACGATGGCGCTGGAGCTCATCAACGCCAGGCCCAGCCACACACCGCTGGTCCTCGCCGGCACGGTTGGCGCCTATGCGCTGTTTCCGTGGCTGAACGGCCGCTTTCTGACCCTCACCCGTCAGCACGGGCATCATCCGCCGCGGCGCACCCTGCTGCTGCTGCGGGTTTTCGGTTTCACTGCGCGCACAGAACAGCTCTTCGACCGGATCGGCGCACGCTGGCGCCTGTTCGGCCCGGTGACGATGATCGCCGCCCCCGACGTGATGGCCCGCACCATCGACCCGGGCGACTTCCTGCGCTTTGCCAGCGGACGCCTGGCGAGCAGCTTTGTCACCAGCCAGGCCGGTCTGGACGCCGGTCTCAGCGGCATGGACCAGGCCCATGACCCGGATGGCCGCTACCGGGTGAACGAGTTCTGCTGCCGGGACGACACCTGGCGCGCCACCGTGGTGGAATTGATGGACCGGGCCGACGTAGTGTTGATGGACCTGCGCAAGCTGACCCGCGAACGGGGCGGCTGCGAGTTCGAACTCCGGCAGCTCGCCCATCGCCTGCCGGCCGGACGGGTCGTGCTGGTCATCGACCAGGACACCGACACCCAGCTGATCCATGCAGCCATGCCCCACCTGCCAGTGATAATCACGCTAAAGAACGGCAATCCGGCGGAAACCGAGGCTCCGTTCGCCGCGCTCCTGCGGGCAGCGGAACTGCAAGCGGCGGGCTGATCACGGAGTGCTAGACTCGAAGCTCCCCCCCGGCTCCGGAGACCTCCATGAGCAAGCAGACCCTCGACTTCTGGTTTGAATTCGCCAGCTCCTATTCCTACCTGAGCGTAATGCGCATCGAAGCACTCGCCCGCGAGGCCAAGGTGACGGTGGTGTGGCGCCCCTTCCTGCTCGGGCCGGTGTTCCTGTCGCTGGGCTGGAACGACTCGCCCTTCAACATCTATCCGCCCAAGGGACGCTACATGTGGCGCGATCTCGCACGATTGTCAGGCAAGTACGGACTGCCCTTCCAGGTGCCGTCGCGCTTCCCGCGCAACGGCCTGCTGGCCGCACGGGTGGCCCTGACCGGTGCCGACCAGCCGTGGATCGGCGACTTTACGCGGGCCGTGATGCAGGCCAACTTTGCACAAGACAGGGAAATCGCCGAGCCGGCGGTGATCGAGGAAATCCTGACCCGCCTGAACCTGCCGGCCGCAGCCCTGCTGGAACAGGCCAACAGCCCGGAAAACAAGCAGGCCCTGCGCCGCCAGACCGAACAGGCCGGCGAACTGGGATTGTTCGGCGCCCCCAGCTTCATTACCCCTGACGGAGAAGTGTTCTGGGGCAACGACCGGCTGGAAGATGCGCTGGCGTGGGTCAAGGCCCACGGCTGACCTGCAGGAACTTACTTGCCGATGAGCGGTGATACCGGAGCAGCCTTCTCACCGGCCGCCGCCTTCTTTGCCTTTTCGGCTTTTTTGTCGGCGGCCTTGCGGGCGCGCTCATCGTAGTCTTCACGGCTAGCGGCGGCCTGTTCGGCCCGACGCGCGGCCGCAGCCGCTTCCGAGGAGCGACGGCTGGCCTGAGCGGCCTCGTGACGATTGCGTGCCTCCGCCTCGCGCAGCGCGCGGGACTTGCCTTCCTGCTCGCGCTGAATCCGGGCGGCGTCCTTCTCGGACAGGTTGCGCAGGCGCGTTTCGCTGTCGGCCCGCGTTCGCGCTTCCTGCTCAGAGCGCTCGATGGCCTTCTTCGATGCCAGCTCCTCCTGTTCGGCCTGGCGTTCGGCAAAGCGCCGGTTCTTCTCGGCCAGATCGATACGGCCAGCCTCCACATTCAGCGCCCGGGCCTTGCGGATTTCCGTGACCCGCCGCTGACGGGCCTGATCGATGCAGCGATTGACCAGGAAACGCTCATAGCAGGCCGCCTCTTCCTGAGCGAAGCGCGCTTCCGCCGCATCGTGCAGGGCCTTGCCTTCCTCGCGCATTTTTTCGGCACGGGCGATTTCCGTGGCCGGATCGACGGCGGACGCCTCCTGGGCCCCAACAGAACCATGAAAACAAAGGGCCAGCAGCAGGGTGGACAGGCGAGCGGCAGGGAACGGGCGACAGAGGCGCATGGGACGGCAGGGCAGTGGGCAACGGGACCGCTTACAATACCGGAATTCCCGCTCTCTTTCCTGACCTCCTGCTGCCGTGATCCAGTTCCGTAATCTCCGCCTCGCCCGCGGCGTCAAGACCCTCATCGAAGGCGCCAGCCTGCAGATCCACCCCGGCTGGAAGGTCGGCCTCACCGGTGCCAACGGCTGCGGCAAGTCGAGCCTGTTCGGGCTCCTGCGCGGCGAGTTGCACCAGGATTCCGGCGATCTGGAAATCCCACCCTCGTGGGTGACCGCCCACGTGGCCCAGGAAACCCCGGCACTCGCCTGCCCGGCGCTCGAATACGCCCTCGACGGCGACGCCGAACTGCGCCGCATCGAAGCAGCCCTCGAAGCCGCCGAAACCGCCCACAACGGCGTCGAGATCGGCCACCTCCACGGCCGCCTGCAGGAGATCGGCGGTTACGCCGCCCGCGCCCGCGCCGCCGCGCTGCTCGACGGCCTCGGTTTCACCGCCGCCGACCTCGAACGCCCGGTGTCGGATTTCTCGGGCGGCTGGCGCATGCGCCTCAACCTGGCCCAGGCGCTGATGTGCCGCTCCGACCTGCTGCTGCTCGACGAGCCGACCAACCACCTCGACCTCGACGCGGTGATCTGGCTCGAACAATGGTTGGGCGACTATCGCGGCACGCTGATCCTGATCTCCCACGACCGGGACTTCCTCGATGCGGTGGTCAACCAGATCGCCCACATCGAGAACCAGCAGCTCACGCTGTACACCGGCGGCTACTCCAACTTCGAGCGCCAGCGCGCCGAGCGCCTGTCCCAGCAGCAATCGATGTTCGAGAAGCAGCAGCGCGAACGCGCCCACCTGCAAAAGTATGTCGACCGCTTCCGCGCCCAGGCCACCAAGGCGCGCCAGGCACAAAGCCGCATCAAGGCCCTGGAACGGATGGAGAACATCGCCGCCGCCCACATCGACAACCCCTTCAGCTTCAGCTTCCGCGAATGCGGCGCCGCACCCGACCCGCTGCTGCAGCTCGAAGACGCCGCCGCCGGCTACGTGGACAAGCCGATCCTGTCCGGCATGCGCCTGACCATCCGGCCGGGCGAGCGCATCGGCCTGCTCGGGCGCAACGGCGCCGGCAAATCGACGCTGATCAAGCTGCTCGCCGGCGGCCTCAAACCCACCGCCGGCGTGCGTCAGGAAGGCAAGGGCCTGGCCCTCGGCTACTTCGCCCAGCACGCCCTCGAAAGCCTGCGCCCCGAAGAGTCGGCCCTCCAGCACATGCTGCGCCTCGACCCGCAAACCCGCGAACAAGACCTGCGCAACTACCTGGGCGGCTTCGACTTCCACGGCGACATGGCCACCGCGCCCTGCGAGCCCTTCTCGGGCGGCGAGAAATCGCGCCTGGCGCTGGCCCTGCTGATCTGGAAAAAGCCCAACCTGCTGCTGCTCGACGAGCCCACCAACCACCTCGACCTGGAAATGCGCCACGCCCTCACGCTGGCCCTGCAGGACTACGAGGGCGGCATGGTCATCGTGTCCCACGATCGGGCCCTGCTGCGCGCCACCTGCGACCGCTTCCTGCTGGTCGATGACGGCCGCCTCACGCCCTTCGACGGCGACCTCGACGACTACAAGAGCTGGCTGGCCCAGCGCCGCGCCGCCGACGCCGTCGCCAACCAGTGCCCGGACAAGGCCGCCGACAAGGCGACCCGCAAGGCCGACCGCGAACAAGCCGCCGCCGACCGCCAGGCCCGTCTTGTCGCCCGCCGCCCGCTGCTCAAAGAACTGGAACAGCTCGACAAGAAGCTCGCCCCGTGGACCGCCGAAAAGGCCAAACTCGATGAACGCCTCGCCGACCCGGGTCTATACACCGGCCCCGAGGCCGGCGAGGTGCCCAAGCTGATCAAGCGCCAGGGCGAACTCACCGACAGGATCGACGAAGCCGAGCTGCGCTGGCTCGAACTGCACGAAGCCCTGGAAGCCATCCCTGCCGATTGAAAAAAAGCAAGGGAAAAATGCCAATGAAAACATTGGCAACCCATCATCTAGAATGAATAAATCCGGGGGCCGCCTTGCCAAAGGTTGTGCCCCCGGACTTATTCATCCAACCTGAAGGGAGCCGATATGGAAATTGAATTTGGGCCTTACCTGCGCCGCCTCACCCTGGCCGCCACGCTGATACTCCCCTCCCTGGCCAGCGCCAGTTACTCCCAGATCTACGTCCTCGGCGACAGCCTGTCGGACACCGGCAACATCGCGGCGGCCTACGCGCCCATCGTGGCTGCCAATGGCGGTGTGCCGCTGCCCATCCTGGGCCTGTCGACGGAAGCCTAGGCTCCCGGCCGGGCCAGCAACGGCCTGCTGTGGATCGACCTGCTGACCTCCCACTTCGGCTTCTCCGCCACCTCATCCCTCAACGGCGGCACCAACTACGCCTACGGCGGCGCACGCACCGACAACCAGGTTTTCAACCCGATCATTCCCGAGTTCAAGGGCCTGCTGCAACAGCGGGACGCCCTGCTCACCGACCATCCCGTGCTGGACCCCGACGCCCTCTATATCGTCTGGGGTGGCGCCAACAACCTGCAGGACATCCTCACCGGCCGGCCCCGTGCCGACGGCACGGCCCAGACCATCGGCAAAACCGTGGGCGACCTGCAGAACATCATCGACAGTCTGGCCGCCGCCGGCGCCCAGCACTTCTATGTTCCCAACAGCCCCGACATCGGTCTTGTGCCACGCATCACCGAACGGGGCGCCGGCGCGGTTGCCGCCGCCACCTTCCTGAGCCGGTCGCTCAACACGGCACTGGCCGGCATGCTCGATGCCCAGGAAGCCAGCGGGCTCGACATCATGACCTTCGATGCCTTCACCTACCTCCGGGACGTCGTCGCCAACCCCGCCCAGTACGGCCTCGACAATGTCACCGCGCGCTGCTACCTGGGCGACGACCTTCAATTCAAGAGCAGCGGCAGCGTGTGCGCCACGCCGGACGACTACCTGTTCTGGGACGGCATCCATCCGTCGGCAGCCGGCCAGCAATTGCTCGCCTCAGCCATGATCAACAGCATTCCCGAACCCGCCACACTGGCTCTTGGGCTGCTGGGGCTCTTCGGAATGCTTGGCCGACGCACGACTCTTGCACTTCGCAACGCATTCGGCACGAGCCGTCACGATGACTTTGCTAGAATCGCGGATTCGCCCATCCACCCGACGTAATCTGGAGTCCCGCCGTGCAACTCGTCTGTCTCGACCTCGAAGGTGTCCTTGTCCCTGAAATCTGGATCGAATTCGCGGAGCGCACCGGCATCCCCGAACTGCGTCGCACCACCCGCGAAGAACCCGATTACGACAAGCTGATGAAGTACCGTCTGGATCTGCTCAAGCAGCACAAGCTGGGCTTGCCCGACATCCAGAAGGTCATTTCCGAGATGAGCCCGGAGCCCGGCGCCAAGGATTTCCTCGACGCCCTGCGCCAGGATTTCCAGGTCATCATCCTGTCCGACACCTTCTACGAATTCGCCATGCCGCTGATGAAACAGCTGGGCATGCCAACCCTGTTCTGCCACAAGCTCGAGGCCAACAGCGAAGGCTACCTGGTGAACTACCACCTGCGCATGGCCAACCAGAAGAAGGAAGCGGTGCAGCGCTTCAAGGAAATCAACTTCAAGGTGATCGCCGCCGGCGACTCCTACAACGACACCGCGATGCTCAAGGAAGCCCACGCCGGCATCCTGTTCCGGGCACCGGACAACGTCATCGCCGAGTTCCCGCAGTTCCCGGTCGAGCGCGAATACGACGCACTCATGGCGCAGATCCGCGCCGCCTCCGCCCGCATCTGATCCCGTTTCATGCACCGCGAACGCTTCTTCACCCTGTCCGCGTCCTGCCCGGACCGGACCGGCATCGTCGCCAAGGTGTCCGGTTTCATCGCCGAGCACAAGGGCTGGATCCTCGAAACCGCCCTCCACGCCGAACCGGCGGTGGACGCCGAGCACCGCGGCCGCTACTTCATGCGCATCGAGATCAAGGCCGACTCGCTGCCCTTCATGCTCACCGAGTTCCGCGAGCGCTTCGCCCCCATCGGGGCCGAGCTGGAGATGGACTGGAAGATCACCGACTCGGCGGTCAAGAAGCGCGTGGTGGTGCTGGTCTCGAAGCAGGAACACTGCCTCTACGACCTGCTGGCACGCTGGCAGTCGAAGGAGCTGGATATCGAGATCCCCTGCGTGATCTCCAACCACGACACCTTCCGCGGCTTCGTCGAGTGGCACGGCATTCCCTTCCATCACGTGCCCGTCCCGCCCGACAACAAGGCCCGCGCCTATGCCGAAGTGCAGCGCATCTTCGAAGAAGTGCACGGCGACACCATGGTGCTGGCGCGCTACATGCAGATCCTGTCGCCCGACCTGTGTGCCGCGCATCCGGGCAAGATCATCAACATTCACCACAGCTTCCTGCCCAGCTTTGTCGGCGCCCGGCCCTATCACCAGGCCTACGAACGCGGCGTCAAGCTGATCGGCGCCACCTGCCACTACGTCACCGCCGAACTCGACCAGGGTCCGATCGTCGAGCAGGACGTGATCCGCATCGATCACTCGGACTCGGTCGAGGACATGGTTCGCTACGGCAAGGACATCGAAAAGGCCGTACTGGCCCGCGGCCTGCGCTATCACCTGGAAGACCGGGTGCTGGTGCATGGCAACAAGACGGTGGTGTTCCGCTAGACCACGTCAGCAACGCGCCATCCGGACCGGCCCAGCGAGGCCGGTTTTTTACGTCCACGCCACGGGCGGCCACGCCCACCCGCCCAAAAAGTCGCCGTGAAATATGACGCTGTAAGAAATTCCGACATTTTCATGGCCCGTGACCTACCCGCCACTGACACACCGGCACACACCTCGGGGGGAGCCAGGCGGGGCGTTTTTCCGGCGATCCGACTGCCAAATACGTCACACCTCCGCGATGGTGCAGTGTGCGGTTTTTATCGCGGCGGGCGGATGCCAGGCGCAATGCGCGGACGGAATCGGTACTGTTTTCGGCGCGGGCGCATCGTCGCGTCCGAGTCGATGTTTTTTACAAAATTCTGCTAATTCGCAAAAATCGGTTCGCAACAAAACTCAAACCCTTGTCGAAAAAGGAATTTTTCAGATTTAACAAAATGGCACATATTTTGCTGCAGTCCTGTCAAGCAGTCGATTCCAACCTTCCTGACCGAACGCAAAAACATGAACGCCAAGAAATTCAGCCTTTCCGCCATCGCCGCCGGCCTGCTCGGGCTCGCATCCCTGTCCGCCAACGCCGCTCCTTTTGTCGCCACCGCGGACATCTACGGCGGCGCCAGCAGCTATGCCGGCTCCGATCAGTCCCTCGGCTACGTTGGGGACGGCGGCTTCGACGCCTTCGACGGCTTCGGCTACTACCCCTTCGGGCTGCCCGCCGGCGTGACCCTCCAGCGCCAGGTCCAGCTGCTTGCCGGCATCAACACCTACCGCTGGGTCGACACCTTTACCAACAGCACCAACGCCGCCCTCTCCGGCCAGACCCGCTTCTACGGCAACCTCGGCTCCGACGGCGGGGAAGCCGTGACGACCAACACCGGCTTCCTCAAGGTGAGCCACGAAAACTGGTCCGGCCAAACCTACGATCCGGTGCTGGCCCTCATCAACGGCAACAACGCCTGGGCGCTGGCCAACACCTCGGCGGCCATCACCCCGAACGACTACAACGACTACATCACCCTGAACCTCGCCGCCGGCCAGTCGATCTCCGTCGCCCACTTTGCGATCCTGGTGCGCCCGGACGACATCTCCAGCACCTACGATCCGACCGCCTCGGTGGCCAGCGCCACCGCGCTGGGCCAGGCCCTGATCGCCGACCCGAGCACCTACTGGACCGGTCTGTCCACCAACCAGGTCAGCCTGATCGCCAACTTCGACTCCGTCCGGAACGCCGTACCGGAACCCACCAGCCTCGCCCTGCTCGGCCTGGGCGTCGCCAGCCTGCTGGGCGCCCGTCGTCGCAAGCACGCCTGATCGCCCGCTGCGCAACAAAAGAAAAACCGGCCTCGCGCCGGTTTTTTCGTTCTGGATCACCCCGCTGGCGCACCGCTGCGCGACGAGCCCGACGTGGCGGTGGAAAATTCGAGAAGCGGAACCTCGGCCGCACCCGGGCGATTCGGTGGCACCCGGATATTCATCGCATCCAGATAAAACCAAAGTGGCTCGGCGTGGATGACCGACCCGGCGTCATATTCGGGGCAAACGTAGTTGTCGCCGTCTTCATAGGTGTCCTCGGACGAACCACTGGTGGCACTTGGGCAAACTCATGCTGACTCCGGGATAGCTCTGGCGGTGCGCTTTTGCAGCGTCAGGGGATTGCAGGATGTGTACACGATGTTATGCATGTCACCCCAGCCAACGAACAGAATCGGGATCAAGTCGGCCACGATCCAGGACATGCTTCAGGTTTTTCTTTGGCGCTTTACCCAATAAAAACGGGCGCCGAAGCGCCCGTTTTTATTGGCAGGAACAGCTACCGCAATCAGTTGTGGTAAGCCGATTCGCCGTGGGAGGTGATGTCCAGACCTTCCCGTTCTTCATCTTCCGGCACACGCAGGCCAATGAACATATCGACCAGCTTGAAGGCGATGAAGGCGACCACGGCAGACCACACGACAGTGGTGCCAACGGCGGTCAGCTGAACGATCACCTGATCGCTGATGGAGTAGGTATCGGAAGCCTTGTTGGCAACGTAATCCCAGACGCCGGAGCCACCCAGGGACGGGGAGGCAAACACGCCGGTGAGGATGGCACCGAGGATGCCGCCGACGCCATGCACGCCGAACACGTCGAGGGAGTCATCGGCACCGAGCAGACGCTTCAGGCCATTCACACCCCACAGGCAGACCATGCCAGCCAGCAGGCCAATCACGATCGCACCGACCACGCCGACGAAGCCGGCTGCAGGGGTGATTGCCACCATGCCGGCAACCGCACCGGATGCAGCGCCCAGACCGGAGGGCTTGCCCTTGATGATCCATTCAGCGATCAGCCAGGACATGGCAGCAGCAGCGGTAGCAACCCAGGTATTCACGAAGGCCAGGGCAGCAGTGCCGTTGGCTTCGAGGGCGGAACCGGCGTTGAAGCCAAACCAGCCCACCCACAGCAGGGAAGCACCGACGATGGTCAGGGTCAGGCTGTGCGGGGCGAAGGACTCGCGGCCAAAACCGATCCGCTTGCCCACCATGAAGGCACCCACCAGGCCAGCTACAGCGGCATTGATGTGCACCACGGTGCCACCGGCGAAGTCGAGCGCGCCCTTCTGGAAGAGGAAACCGGCAGTCGCGTTGAGCTTGTCGGCTGCATCAGCAGAAACATAGCCGTCCGGACCCGCCCAGTACCACACCATGTGCGCAATCGGCAGGTAGCTGAAGGTGAACCAGAGCACGGAGAACAGCAGCACGGCCGAGAACTTGATCCGCTCGGCGAAGGCGCCGAGGATCAGGGCCACGGTGATTGCTGCAAAGGCGCCCTGGAAGGCCACGTAGATGAACTCGGAAATCACCACGCCCTTGGAGAAGGTGGCGGCCACGGAATCCGGCGTGATGCCCTTCAGCAGGACCTTGTCCAGGCTGCCAAAAAAGGCGCTGCCCTCGGTGAAGGCGATGGAGTAGCCGTAGAGCACCCACAGAACGCTGATCAGCGAGAACACCGCGAACACTTGCAGGAGCACCGACAGCATGTTCTTGGCACGTACGAGGCCGCCGTAGAACAGGGCCAGGCCGGGCACCGCCATCATGATGACCAGCGCGGTGGCAATGAACAGCCAGGCGTTGTCACCCTTGTTGGGAACGGGAGCCGGAGCAGCAGCTTCAGCAGCCGGAGCGGCTTCGACAGCAGCAACCGGCAGGGCAGCAGGCGCCGCGACAGGATTGACCTCGACCTTGGCGTCAGCCGGGGCCGTGACAGCGGGTGCAGCGGTGACGGCGACATCCTGCTTGTCGTCGGCCAGCGCTCCGCCCGCAAAGCTGACCGCCACGGCGGCCAGCAGGGCTGCGAAGAGTTTTTTCATGATATGAAGACTCCCTTACAGCGCATCGCCGCCGGATTCGCCGGTACGGATGCGGATGGCTTGTTCGAGATCGAACACGAAGATCTTGCCGTCACCGATCTTGCCGGTGCTGGCAGACTTTTCAATGGCTTCAATGACCTGCTCGAGGATCTCGGTCTTCACCGCAGCCTCGATCTTCACCTTGGGCAGAAAGTCGACCACGTATTCCGCGCCGCGATACAGCTCCGTGTGGCCCTTCTGCCGGCCGAAACCCTTGACCTCGGTCACGGTAATTCCCTGGACGCCGATGGCGGACAAGGCCTCACGCACTTCGTCGAGTTTGAAGGGCTTGATGATGGCAGTTACGAGTTTCATGGTGTGGCTCCTCAGCGTGACAGCCCCGCGAGGCCGTCACGCGATTACGGGAATTAGAACGTGCGGGTCAGGGTCAGCTGAATGCGATCCTTGCCCAGATCCTTGCCGAAAGCATTGGTGTAATAGTTCTGGCTGGCATTGGTGGTGATGTAGCTCAGACCCACCACGGTGCCGCTGAAGTCCTTGGTCACACCCAGCTTGTAGTCGGTGTAGGAAGCGCCGCTGTTGTCGCCCTTGACCTTCTGGCGGCCCACATGACCGACCAGATTGAGGCCCGGGGTCAGTTCGTAGGTGGCGCTCAGGTCGAGGTAACCGGAGCCCTTGGAGTCGGTCCAGCCAAACAGGTCGCTGAAAGCATGGGAGTACTTCAGGCTCAGGATGCTGTACGAGCCACCGATGTAGCCTTCCAGGGTGTTAGGGTTGTTGCCGTAGCCGGAGCCCGGGTAGAAGTATTGCAGCAGACCCACGTCGTAGCCAAAATCACCCACGGCATTCTTGAAACCGCCGTAAAAGTCCATTTCCAGGCTGTTGCTGACGGTGCTGCTGCCATCGCTCAGCCAGGAGACGTTGGAGCCCCAGGCACCGAGGTAAACACCACTGGAATGCGCGTAGTCAACACCACCCTGCACGGCAGGCTTGCGGTTGGTCTGGCCGATGCCGCGGTAGATGTACTCGGAGGCCAGCGTAACGTTGCTGGTGAAGGTGTGCTCCGGGGTCGGTGCAGCATCCGCAGCGTTGGCCATGGTCGGCAGAACGATGCTGGCAGCAATCAGGGCAGAGGCGATGACGGTCTTGCGCATGATGGGGATCTCCATGAGTTCAAAGTTGGTGAAATCAATTTAGCAATCCACATGCCAGTTTTAAAAACAACTTGATTTCAAATAGTTACAGTAGATGGAGGGGCATTGCCGCAGCGCCACAACGGGGGAGGATGCACCACTTTGGTATCACGCACCAATACAGGGCGCCCAATTGGTGCGTCGGCGCTTTCGGTGCATGCCCGCGTCCGGTGCTAAACTGGAATCGACCCCTATTTTTCCCGTTCTACTGAGGAGCGTTGTCATGACCAATCCCAAAATCCTCGACGAAATTGGTTCGAAAGTCTCCGAACTCCTTGCCAGCAGCCCTGCCAAGGATCTGGAGAAAAATGCCCGCGCACTGCTCGCCAGCGGCTTCTCCAAACTGGATCTGGTGACCCGCGAGGAATTCGAGGTGCAACGTGAGGTGCTCGCCCGCACCCGCGAGAAGCTCGCCGAACTGGAACACCGGGTGGCACGCCTGGAAGCAGAGCAAGCCGCCGTTCCGCCGGCGGAAGACGCCTGATAGTCTTCCCGCTTGCTGCCACAACGAGGGCGCCTTGGCGCCCTCTGTCATTTCCCGCACTGGAGACCTTCCGTGAAACCTGCCTTCGCCCTGCTCATCACCCTTGCCACCCCGGCCTTCGCGGCACCGGTCAATTACACCATCGACGCCAACCACACCTTTCCCCTCTTCGAGACCGACCACCTGGGCTTTTCCACCCAGCGCGGCCGCTTCAACAAGACCAGCGGCAAGATCGTGCTCGACGTGGCGGCCCGCACCGGCTCGGTGGACGTAAGCATCGACGCAGCCTCCATCGACATGGGCTTCGCCAAGTGGAACGACAACATGCGCGGCGAGGGCTTCTTCAACACCGCCGAGTTCCCCACCATCAGCTTCAAGGCCGAGCGCCTGAGCTTTGACGGCGACAAGCCGGTGTCCGCCGAAGGCAGCCTGACGCTCCTCGGCGTGACGAAGCCGGTCACCCTCACCCTGACCCGCTTCCATTGCGCGCCCCATCCGCTCAACAAGCGCGAAACCTGCGGCGCCGACATCATTGCCCGCCTCAAGCGCTCGGAATTCGGGATGACCAAGTACATTCCATCGGTGAGCGACGAAGTGCGCCTGATCATTCCGGTCGAGGCCTACAAGGAATAAACGGCAAAGATGGCGCCATGCCGGACTGCAACAGGGCTTTCACAAGCCAACCATAAAATCGCGGAATGAAAAGATTCTTTGTAGCCTGCCTGCTGGGCAGCCTTTCTCTCCACGCCGTCGCAGCCCGACCGTTTGTCACCGACGATGCACGCCTCACGAATGCCGGCAGTTGCCAGCTTGAAAGCTGGGCCCGGCTCTACCGGGACAGCCATGAAACGTGGGCCCTGCCGGCCTGCAACCCCACTGGCAACTTCGAAGTCACCGCAGGCGGCGGGTACGCACGCAGCGACAACTCCCAGGGCACGAATGACTACGTACTGCAGGCAAAAACGCTCTTCCGCCCTCTGGAAACGAACGGCTGGGGCATCGGACTGGGACTCGGGACAGTTCATCATCCGAAGATCAGTCCTGGCCCCAACCTGCTCGGCAACACCTATGCTTACGTGCCCGTTTCATTCTCATTCGATAGCGACAGGCTTATTGTGCATACCAATGTCGGGTGGCTGAGAGACCGTGCCAGCGGCAACAACAACATGACCTGGGGTGTCGGCGGTGAATTCCAGGCAAGCCCGCGGCTTCTGCTGATTGCGGAAACCTTCGGAGACCACCGCAACCAGCCCTACTGGCAGATCGGCGGACGCGTCTCCATCATTCCCAATCTTGTCCAGATCGATACCACCGTCGGCCAGCAGTTCACCGGCCCCGTGAGCAGCCGATGGCTTTCGTTCGGAATACGACTGACCCCCGAAAGCCTGTTCTGAATACAGGATGAAATGGGCCTCGCCCACAAAATCAGGCGGCCAGGCAATAGCAAATCAGCATTAAAAGATACACTTGGCATTTTCATGCCAAAAACATCATGAGCCTGGCCGTCCTGACCAGCCGCGCCCTCGTCGGCCTCCTCGCCCCGGAAGTCACTGTCGAAGTCCATCTTGCCAACGGATTACCCGCCTTTACCCTTGTCGGGCTCCCGGATGTCGAAGTGCGCGAGGCCCGCGACCGGGTTCGTGCCGCACTGCAAACCGGGCAGTTCGATTTCCCGCAGCGGCGCATCACGGTCAACCTGGCCCCGGCCGACCTGCCAAAGGAAGGCGGCTGCTTCGATCTGCCGATAGCACTCGGCATCCTTGCCGCGTCCGGGCAGATTCCCGCCGACGGTCTGAACCGCTACGAATTTGCCGGCGAGCTGTCCCTGACCGGCGAATTGCGCCCGGTGCGCGGCGCCCTGGCGCTGGCCCGGCAAGCCGCCAGCAGCGGCCGCATCCTGATTCTCCCCGCGGCCAATGCCGCCGAGGCCGCACTGGTCAAGGGCGTCACCATCCTTCCCGCCACCAGCCTGCCGGCAGTGGTCGCCCACCTGTGCGCCCACACCCTCCTCGACCCCTATTCCGGTCAGCCGCTGGCCCCGCCGCCAACCTACCCCGACATGGCCGACGTCAAGGGCCAGGCCCACGCCCGCCGGGCCCTGGAAGTCGCCGCCAGCGGACAACACTCCCTGCTGCTCTACGGCCCGCCCGGAACCGGCAAGTCCATGCTCGCCCAGCGCCTGCCCGGCCTGCTGCCGCCAATGGACGACGACGAAGCGCTGGAGAGCGCCGCCGTCCATTCTGTCGAAGGCAGCTTTCGCCCCGAGCGCTGGGGACTGCGGCCAATCCGGGCGCCCCACCATTCTGCGTCGACGGCGGCGCTTGTCGGTGGCGGGAGCACCCCGCGCCCCGGCGAAATCAGCCTGGCCCACAATGGAGTCCTGTTTCTGGACGAGCTGCCCGAGTTCGATCGCCGCGTCCTCGAAGCCCTGCGCGAACCCCTCGAAAGCGGTCATATCACCATCTCGCGCGCAGCACGACGAGCCGAATTTCCAGCCCGCTTCCAGCTCATCGCGGCGATGAACCCGTGTCCGTGCGGCTTTCATGGTCACCCGGACGGGCGCTGCCGATGCACGCCCGACCAGATCAGCCGCTACCGCAACAAGCTCTCCGGCCCCCTGCTGGATCGCATCGACCTGCTCCTTGAAGTGCCGGCCCTGCCCGCCTCGCAACTCCAGTCGGCGACGGCCGGCGAACGCTCGGCCTGCGTACGCGACCGGGTCATCCGCACCTGGGCGATCCAGCAGGACCGGCAGGGCAAGTCCAATGCCCGCCTCGCCGGCACCGAAATCGAACGCTGGTGCGGCCCCGACGCCAACGGCAGCAAGCTGCTTGCCACGGCCATCGAACGGCTTGGCCTGTCGGCCCGCGGTTACCATCGCATCCTGAAGGTCGCGCGTACAATCGCCGACATGAACGAGGCCGACACTATCGGCGCAGCCCATGTGGCTGAAGCGATTCAGAGTCGCCGGGGCCTCAGCGAATTCGTCTAACCTTCCTCGGGAGTTTCAATTGGCATCCACCCTGTCCACCGGCACGCCCCGTGCCAAAAACTGGTTTTTATGGTTCATCGGCTTCATCGTCCTGCTCGGCGGCCTCTTCGTCGCCTACACCTACATGGTGCTGAGCTGGAGCTATTCCACTGGCGAACGGGCCGGGTACGTGCAGAAGTTCTCCCAGAAGGGCTGGCTGTGCAAGACCTGGGAAGGGGAGCTGGCCATCGTCGCCATCCCCGGCAGCCTGCCGGAGATCTTTCACTTTACCGTCCGTGACGACAAGGTGGCGGCCGAAATCAACATCTTGATGGGCAAGCGCGTGGCCCTTTCCTACGAGCAGCACGTGGGCATTCCGTCCACCTGCTTCGGTGAAACCGGCTATTACGTCAGCAAGATCCACAGCGTCGAATAAACCCGCATCGAACACCGCAGCACTCCGGGGTGTCGAACGGCACCCCGACACCGGATAAATCCATGCCTTACGTCCAGCTGGCGGCGCTCCTCGCAGCACTCGCCACCGTCGGTCCGTTCTCGATCGACACCTACCTGCCGGCCCTGCACGCCATCGGCGCGGATCTCCACGCCACGCAGATCGAAGTCCAGCAAACCCTCACCGCCTACATGCTGCCGATGGGCGTGATGGTGCTGTGGCACGGCGCCATTTCCGACGCCTACGGGCGCAAGCGGGTGATTCTCGTCTCGATGCTGCTGTTCATGCTGGCTTCCCTCGTCTGCGTGTTTGCCGACAGCATCAACATGCTGCTGATCGGGCGCGGCCTGCAGGGCATCAGCGCCGGTGCCGGCATGGTGATCGGGCGCGCGGTAGTACGCGACCTGATGGACGGCGCGCGCGCCCAACGCCTGATGAGCCACGTCAGCATGGCCTTCGCCGTCGGCCCGGCCATTGCGCCAATCCTGGGCGGCTGGATTTTCACCGTCTTCGGCTGGCGCGCCATCTTCGTCTTTCTGGCTCTGCTGGGCCTGGCGCTGGCGGCCCTGACCGCCTGGAAACTGCCCGAAACCCATCCGCCGGAGGCCCGCCATCCGCTCCACCCGGGCCCGCTGGCACGACGCTACAAGCACGTCTTCACGACACCGGGCTTCCTGCTGCTGACCTTTGCGGTGAGCCTCAACTTCAATGGTTTCTTCATCTACGTGCTGTCGGCGCCGGTCTTCCTGATCCAGCACCTCGGTCTGCCGGAAACCGGTTTCGGCTGGTTCTTCATCCCCGGCGTACTCGGCATGATGGCCGGCTCGGGCCTGTCGGCGCGACTTGCCGGCCGCCTGTCGCAGGCACGCACCATCGGCATCGGCTTCGGTGTGATGCTGGTCGCCGCGGCCATCAACCTGGCGGTGAGCTACCTGCTGGCGCCCGGCCTGCCCCAGTCGGTGCTGCCGGTAATGCTCTACAACTTCGGCATGGCCATCGCCATGCCCAGCCTGACCCTCCTCGCCCTGGAGCATTTCCCCGTCCACCGGGGCATCGCCTCCAGCTGCCAGAGCTTCCTCCAGATGCTGGTCAGCTCGGTGGCCGCCGGACTCGTGGCGCCGGCCCTGTGGGGCTCGGTGGGAGGGCTGGCCGGCGGCATGACCGCCTGCCTGCTGCTGGGCATCACCTGCTTCGGCCTGTGGTGGGCGCTGTATCACCGCACGCGCGTGCAACCGGAAGAAGTGCTGCCATGAACTGGGCCGAAAGCATCGACATCTATTGCGAGCGCACCGGCCCGGAACTGTGGTCCGAGCCGGTCAATGCCCTCACCAACCTGGCCTTCATCGCCGTCGCCGTCATGCTGTGGCGAGGCGCCGGCCGCCAGCCAGCGCGGGACACACGCCTGCTGATCGGCCTGATTGCGGCGGTCGGGCTCGGCAGCCTGGTCTTCCACACCGTCGCCACCCGCTGGGCGGCAGTGCTCGACATCGGCTTCATCGGAATCTTCGTGCTCGCCTATTTTCAGCGCTTCCAGGTGCGCATCCTCGGCAAGAACGAAGCGGCCGCCTGGCGCGGGCTGGGCGGCTTTGTGCTGCTCGCCGGGCTGTTCGGGCTTGCCACACGGGCCTTGCCGGCACTGCCCCTGAACGGCTCGGAAATCTACCTGCCGCCCTTTGCGCTGCTGCTGTTCTGCGCCTGGCGTGCCCGCCCACGGGCGCCCGCCACAGCCATGTGGCTGCTGCGGGCCAGCGGCCTGTTCCTTGTCAGCATTACCTGCCGGGCCATCGACCAGGCCGTCTGCGCGGCCTGGCCGCTGGGCACCCATATGGGCTGGCACCTGGTAAACGCCGCCATGCTGTACTGCTGCATGTGCGGCCTGCTGGCCGGCTCAGCGCCGGCGGCGAACTGTCAGACCAAGAGCACCCAAACCTGACAACATTAGGGCGAGGCTGGCCGGCTCCGGCACCTGGCCCGGTGGATTCGGGTCGATGATCTGGGCCACATCCAGGTTGAGTGCCGCGTTCTGCGCCCCCAGGTAGGTGCCGATCTCGTCCGGCGTCGGGTTGGAATCGCTCCCGACCAGGGCCTCGTTGCTTTCCGGATCGTACATCCCCGCGTATTTGAAGAACTCGTAACGGCGAAGAATCGACGCGGCATTGGGCCCGACCGGCGCCCCGTAGCCGCTTTCCAGCTGGCCGGAGTTCGGGTTGCCCGGATCAATTTGCAGCAGTTGCCACTCGACCTCGGTCTCCGCCTGCTTCACCTTGGCGTTGTCGCCGACCAGCTCCTCGAGGCCGATGGCGTCTTCGAGCTCGGTGGTGAACACCTTGACCCAGATCGCCTCGCCAAAGCGGTCCTGCGCCTCCGGGGCCGGCGCGGCAATCTGCGCCACCACGACCGGCGGCGCGGGCGGCTGGCCCGCGGCGGGCGGAGCAGCCGGAATGATGTTCCAGGCCGGCGCCGGCAGACTCACCGTGCCGTTGCTCAGAACACCCGGCGTCGCCGCCTCGAGCAGCCAGCTGTAGGTGGTCTTGAGCGCATTGGCACTGGTCCCGACGCCAAAGTGGTCACACGGGGTGCTCGCCGAATAGCCCACACCACCGCCCGACCAGCAGTTGTCGCCGGGGGTCACGAAACTGCCGCTCGGGGTGCCGTAATCCCAACTGGTCCCGTCAAACAGGCCCATGTAAGTAACCCTGGTGCCAAAGGTGCCGCCGCTGGAATATTCGGAGATGGTCGGTGCACCGTAGCGCACCACGCTGCTCGACGGATCAAAACCGCGGCCACTCGGAAAGCCACGCCCGACACCGCCGAAAGTGTCGGTGATGTCACTGGCGTGCAGGCCTTCCAGCTCGATCTCGAAGCCATGGGCCGTCTTGCCGGTGTCGTTGATCACGTCGAAATTGCCCAGCATGCCGATCACGCCGGCACTTGCAGCCGTCGGCATGACAGCCACGGCGATCACCAGGCCAAGGCCTGGCAGGATGTGTCTGCTCATGTTTCCTCCCTCGTGGATGGCCAGGGCGTCACCCGGACGCCCCGACTTGCTGCATCAGCTGAAACTGTCGGCGAACAGGTTCTTGGCCCAGCCGAACATGTCCTTGTAGTGCTCGCTGGACGGGGACGGCGCTTCGGCAAGTGTGTTGGGCACCGGCTTCATCAGGCCGGTGGCGGCGTCGTAGCCAAAAACAACCGTCAGCCACGAGGCGGTTTTAGCGGTGATCGGGCTGTAGCAGGCGGAATTGGTCATCGGCGCCGGGTCCGGCGCTTCCCCGGCGAAATAGCGGATGAGCGCGTCGGCACAGACCTTGGCTTCCGAGTTGGCCATGTGGCCCGACTTGGGCTGGCCAGTACCCTGGGAGTCACCGATCACGTGCACGTTGGGCACCAGCGTGGACTCGTAGTTGAGCGGGTTGACCGAGGCCCAGCGGGTAGCCGGATCGCTGCCCAGCAGGCCCGCACTGGCAACCACCTTGCCGGCCCGCTGGCCCGGGATGATATTGGCCGCGTCCACACGGATCGGGCCCCAGTTGGTGTTGATGGTCTTATTGGCCCAATCCACCGAATCCACGGTGGTGCTCGGGTGATACTCGATCACGCTGGCGTAGGTGGTCTGGAAGGCGGTGTGGAAGGTATGCGGCTCGGCAACCACGTCGGTATTGGCATCGAGCACGATCACCTTGCCGGCGCGGCGGTTGCGCAGCAGGGTGTCGGCGACCAGACAGGCCCGCTCGTAAGGGCCCGGCGGGCAGCGGTACGGGGCCTTGGGAATCGACATCAGGAAGGTGCCGCCAGCGGGCACCGACTGGACCAGGCCCTTCAGCGCCAGCGTTTGGGGGCCGGCCTGCCAGGCATGCGGAACGACCGCCGGATCAAGGCCCGGAATGGCGTCGAAATCGATGCCCGGGGCGAGAACCAGCTTGTCGTAGGGAATCACGGTACCGTTCTGGGTGCTGACCTTGCGGTTGACCGGATCGATGCCGATGGCCCGGTCGGCAACGATGGTCACGCCATACTTGGTGCGCAGATTATCGTAGCGGATGGTGATGTCGGTCATCGCCATGGCGCCGGTCATCACCAGGTTGCTGAGGATGCACGAGACGTGGGTCGGATTGGGCTCGATCAGGGTGACCTGGATCTTCGGATTCCACATCCGGACATATTTGGCGAGTGTGGCGCCGGCAAAGCCGCCGCCGATCACCACCACGCGAGGGGCGGCAAGCTGGGCACGCAGCGACAGGGGAAAGGCACCGGCGGCGAGCAGCACACCGGAGGCCTGAAGGAGTTTGCGACGATTGTGCGAAAACATGGTTTATCCCTTCGGATTCGGTTCGCTCAGTCGTCGTGCGACTTGCGGCGGCGTGAATCGCCAGTGTTCGAGGAGGGCGTCGGGGTGCCAGTCGCGGTCGTCTTGCCTCCGGTGGCGTAATAGCGGGCCATCAGGCGGATCTGCGCATCGGTGTAGCCGGCGGCCTGGCGATGCATGATCTCGTTGGGCTTGATGTTGGCCTTCATCTTGATCAGCTCGCCGTAGATCTCGCTTTCACTTTCCCCGGCCAGTTTCTCCATGCCGCCGACCGCCTGCCCGTTGGTGCCGTGGCACTGGGCGCACTGGGCGGCCAGCAAGCGGCCCGCCGGTGGCGCTGCATCGGCTGCCGCAGCGGCCAGCAGCAAGGCCAGCGCGCCGGCACCTGCCAGGTATTTCCGGTGTGACTTCATCATGTCCCTCCTCCTTTTGGCGCCCGCGGTGGCGAACGCATCAAAACCCGTCAGTCCTCGAAGTGGATCTTCGTGGCGAACACCGCCCCGGCGCCTGCATCGAAGTAGCCCTTCAGCTCGACCTTCCGCCCGTTGGCCAGCGTGGCCCGGGTGCCGTTCTCGAAACTCACCGCCCCGCTCGCGTCGATCAACTGGCCGCGCAGGCTGAAGCGCTGGGTGGTGGCGTCGAAGCCCGTGATCAGCGCGGTAATCTCGAACTCCTCGCTGTCCTCGGCATCCTCATCGCTGGCCTCGATCTCCTTGGCCAGCAGCACGCCGTTGCGTACCGTGCCTTCCACCTCGACCCGCATGCCGACCCCGAGGGTGCCGGCGACGCTGGCGCCGGTGGCATCCACCGTCACCCCGTCCACCACAAAGGAGGTGGCAGACACGAACGCCGCAATGTCGCCCTCGATCTTGGCCTCTCCGTCAGCCAGCACCGCCCGCGGGGCCGCACCAAGGGAATCCACTGCCCACACGCCAGCGGCGGGCAGGCGGGTCGCAGAGGCACGGACGATCATCCCGTTGGCGAGGGTCGGCAACTGCGCAGCCGGAACACCGGTGTAGTCGATAAGCGCCCCGGCCAGGGTGAAGCGCCGGTTGCTGACATCCAGCGCCTCGACCGCACCGCGCAGCTTGAAGCGGGTCGCCAGGGCTTGCGGCTCGATGCGGGTGGCCGTGTAGCCACCGGCCGCCGCGTTGTAGAGGCCATACACCTCGACGCGGTCACCGACCCGCAGGGCCGACAGCCCGGCCAGCCGGTCATCGAAAACAGTGGCCGGCTTGACGCTGACGCTGACACCCAGCACACGGAATGTGCCGGCGCCGACATCCACGGCCGTCACCGGGCCCACGATCTCGCTGCCGTAGCGGATGCCCGTCGCCACGCCGGTGCCGGCCACGAAATCGGCGCTACCGGTGATCGCCGTGAGCATGCCCAGCTTGAGATCAGTGCGACTGCGGGCGTTGCCGTCCTCGTCGGTCACGGTGGCAGTGGTGTCGTCGTAGCGAACGCCGGCGATGATCACCGAACCGAAACCGGAAATCGGCCCCACGGTCACCGTGCTCGAAATGGTGCCGGTACCGCCGGTGCCCACACCGGCCTGATCGCCAGCCCCGCCTCCACCGCCACAGGCAGCCAGCAGCAAGGCCAGGACGATTCCGGCAGACCAGCCGGACACGGGGCGCCGCAGGGCACCCAAAAAGGCAGGTTTCACGTTTTCGACTCCACTTGGTCGGGGACTGAGGAAGGGAGGGCGGCGTCTGCCGCGTAGCTGTACAGGCCGATACGGATGCGCTGATCCTGCCGGCGGCCTTGCTGCCGGTCGTCCTCGATGAGACCTTCGAGCAGCGGAACGGCGCCGTGCATCAGGGATTTCCACTGGCCGAGCACAAAGCTGCGGATCGCCACCAGGGACTCGGCCGACAGTTCGTCGGCAAACACGGCCTGCTCGAAATGCGGGGGTTCCTGGGCCAGCACATTGCTGACGGCGGCCATCAGATGGTCGCCCACGTTGTCGCCGAGAAAACCCAGCATCGGCCCCTGGGCATCGCTCGGCACGAAGGCATTGCGCACCAGCCGGACCGTGTCGGTGGTGTCGTCGAGCTGGGCGATGCCGAGCCGGCACAACTCATCGAGCAGGCTGCGGGGATGGACGTCGCGGGTCACCGCGTGAGCCAGGCTTTCGAAGCTCGGCGCGCCGTCCGCCGGCGCCACCCGGGGCAAGGGTTTCGGCTCACCGGCCCCCTCGCACCACTGCGGATCGGTCATCCAGCGGGTGAACACCTCGGTGGCCGGCGACGCACGCACGGCCCGAATCGCCCTCTGCTGGCGAGTCAGACGGGTCACCTCGCGCCGGTTGAGACCGGTGGCCACGCTGATGCGACTGACCAGGCGCGAGGGCGCCTGCGCCGGCTGGGCCTTGACCGCTTCGTCCACGAACGCCTCCTTCATCATTTCCTCCAGTGCCGCGAACGACACCCCCTGCGCCAGAGCCAGTCTGGCAATCGGCCCCAGCAAGGCACGCATGGCGTCCCCCAGCGCCGGATCGACCGGCACGGGTTCGCTCCCGCCAGGCATGGCCTGACCTTCGGGATGCGCGCTCATGAAATAAGCTTAAGCAACATAACTGCTCCGGATTCTAAATGTGCAAATTGCACATTTCAAGTGAATTTCACTATTTTCTTATGTAGCTCGGAAACAAACGGGGCGCCGAAGCGCCCCGTCGAGACAGAAACCCGCGCCAAGCCCTAACCGACGGCCAGCTCCCGCTCGGCCCAGAACAAGGCGGTAATCGTCTTCGCATCGGTGATGCGCCCGTCGAACACCGCCGCCCGCGCCTCGGCCAGCGACATGTGGACAATCTCCAGGAACTCGCCCTCGTCGAGCGCGTGACCCACGTGAGTCAGGCCGGTGGCGAGGAAAATCTCGATGCGCTCGTCGGAGTAGCCGATGCACGGGTGCATCACCCCCAGGTGGCGCCAGTGCTCGCCCTCGTAGCCGGTTTCCTCCTGCAGCTCGCGCCGGGCGCAGGCCAGGATGTCCTCACCGGCGTCGATCTTGCCCGCCGGCAACTCGAGAAAGGCCCGCCCCAGCGGGTAGCGAAACTGGCGCTCGAAAATCAGCAGGCCGTCCTCGCACACCGGAATCACCACCACCGCACCCGGGTGCTTCACGTACTCGCGCACCCCGGCGCTGCCGTCCGGCAAGCGCACCCCATCGCGAAACACCTTCAGCAGACGGCCGTCGAACACCGCTTCGGAGGATTCCTGCTCTTCGTGCAAAGGGTCTTTCATTCCACTCTCCAACTCGCGGCCATGCCGGTTTTCAAAGGGCGAAGCATGACACCCGCGGGCCGGAAAAAGCCAGCGTCTCCGGCATAATCGACCCGTCCCTCACCACAGCCCCATCCCGTGCCCGCATCCCGCCCCGTCCTGCGCGATCACCTGTTCGACCCGAGCGGCGGGCTCGTCTATCACCTGCGCGCCGCACGCCACCGGCACGGCCTGTGGGCGCCCTTTCACGCCGAAGTCGCCACCTGGCTGGCAGACTGGCAAGCCGACCAACGCGAACTGGTAATCATCGGCCCCAACGCCGGCTACGCGCTGCCGGCGGGATTTCTGGCCCGCTTTGAATCGGTCGTCGCGCTGGAGCCCGATCCCCTCGCCCGCTGGCTGCTGGCCCGCCGGCCCGATGCCGCCCGGCTGCGCTTCGACCGGCTCGACTGCCTGAGCACAGCCGACGGCCTCGCCCGCCTGGCCGAACGCTACCCTCACGCGGCGATCCTGTTCTCCAACGTCCTCGGCCAGATCCAGGCGCCGGCGGACAGCTGGGCAGCGCTGCTGTCCCGCCATCTCACCACCCATGCCTGGGCCAGCTACCACGACGTGATTTCCACCGACGCGCGACCCAGCCGGATCGACGGCTGCACGGTGACATCGCCGGAAAGCCTCGACGCCACCCTGGCCCGCTTCTGGACGGGACGGCACATCACGGTGGTGGATCACGAAACCTTCCGCCTGAGCGGCAACGGCACATGTCGCTACGCCCCGTGGCAGATCACCCGGAAGCGCTGGCAGTTGGTGGAGTGGGCGGAGAACCCTGCTCAGGCGTAGGTATTGACCTGATTGCCCGCATCCGGCGCGCCGCCGGCCTGGGCCACCCCACGGTAGGCGGAATCGACCTTGCCCGCCTGCGCCCCCTCGGACGAGGTCCGGGACGCTATCTCCATGCGCGCCTCCATCGCCATCTGCCCGGCGTGGGCGGCGATCTGGCGATCCGGGCCAGAGGGATCGGCCGGAGCCAATGCGGCGGCCTGGATCTGCTGGGCCTTGGCGATGGTTTCTTCCGGCGTGCGGGCCTTCGACACGTCGATCCCGACTTCGCCGCCGACCGCATAGCGCTGGCCGTCCGGGCCGGTCTCGTAGCTGTAACTCGCCCCGTGGGTGACGAGGCCGGCGCCGGCCGCCACGTGGGCCAGCTCGTGGGCACGCACCTCGCGATCGCGCTGCTTGAGCTGGGTGATCGCCAGCTGATCGGCCTCGCTCAGCGCCGCACCCTGAGCAGCCGCCCCCGGGCGTCTGGGCGACGCCGGGCTGACGCTGTAAGCAGCGGACGAGGAGACGGAGGAAACGGACATGCGGCGAACCCTTCTGGCTACCTTTCCAGACTAGACGCCGACGCGCCCTTCGTCAGCCCCGCCATCACTCGCCCAGGTAAGCTGCCCGCACCTTCGGGTCGGCGAGCAGGTCGGCACCGGAGCCGGCCAGGGTGATCCGGCCCGATTCCATCACGTAGGCGCGCTGCGAAAACTCCAGCGCCAGGTTGGCGTTCTGCTCGACCAGCAAGATGGTGACGCCCTCGGCGGCCACCGAGCGGATGACCTCGAAAATCTTCTCGACCACCAGCGGCGCCAGCCCCATCGACGGCTCGTCGAGCAGCAAGAGGCGCGGCCGCGACAGCAGCGCCCGGCCGATGGCAACCATCTGCTGCTCGCCGCCCGACAGCGTGCCAGCCACCTGCTGGAGGCGCTCCCTGACCCTCGGCAGCATGGTGAACACGCGCTCCATGTCGGCCTCGATGGCATCGCTGTCGCGCCGGCAGTAGGCGCCCATGCGCAGGTTCTCCTCGACCGTCAGGCGCGTGAAGATGCCGCGCCCTTCCGGCACCAGGGCCAGGCCCTGGCGCAAACGCTTGTGGGCCGGCAGGGCGTTGATCTTCGCGCCGTCGTACAGAACTTCGCCGCCGGCCACCGGCAAAAGGCCGGCGATGGCGTTCAGCGTGGTGGTCTTGCCGGCGCCGTTGGCCCCGATCAGCGACACCAGTTCGCCCTTGGCGAGTTCCAGGCTGATGCCCTTCACGGCCTCGATGGCGCCGTAGGAAATCTTGGTGTCGCGCAGTTGCAGCAGGGGTTTGGTCGCGTCGCTCATGCGGCAGCTCCGGCCTTGTGGGTGCCGCCGCCCAGGTAGGCGGAAATCACGGCGTCGTTCTTCTGCACCATGGCGGGCACGTCCTCGGCGATCTTCTTGCCGAAGTCGAGCACGGCCAGCCGGTCGCACAGGCCCATCACCAGCTTCACATCGTGCTCGATGAGCAGCACGGTAACGCCGTCGTGGCGGATGGTCTGGACCAGTTCGCGCAACTTGCCGGTTTCGGTGGCGTTCATGCCGGCGGCGGGTTCGTCGAGGGCCAGCAGCTGCGGCTCGGTGGCCAGTGCGCGGGCGATTTCGAGGCGGCGCTGGTCGCCGTAAGAGAGGTTCTTCGACACGGTATCGGCAAAGCGTTCGATGCCCACGTAGCGCAGCAGTTCGAAGGCGCGCTCGGTGATGAGGCGCTCCTCTTCCTTCGCGTGTTTGGTCTGCAGCAGGATCGCGAAGGGGTTGGCGCGAGAGCGGATGTGGTGGCCGGCCATCACGTTTTCGAGGGCGGTCATTTCGCGGAACAGGCGAATGTTCTGAAAGGTGCGGGCAATGCCGGCCTCGACCACCAGATGCGGCTTGCCGGCGGGCAGTTCGCTGCCGTTGAAGACGATCTCGCCCTCCTCGGCCGTGTAGGCACCGGTGAGCACGTTGAAGAAGGTCGTCTTGCCGGCGCCATTGGGGCCGATGAGGCCGTAGATCTCGCCCTTGCGGATGGTCAGCGACACATCGGACAAGGCCGTGAGGCCGCCGAAGCGCTTGCCGATGCCGCGGGCTTCGAGGAGCGTGATCACTTGGCGGCCTCCCCGCTGCTTTCCTTGCCAACGACCAGTTCAGGACGCGAATAGCGGCTGTAGGCGGGGATCAGCCCCGACGGGCGCAGCAGCATCATGAAGATCATCGCCAGCGACAGCAGCAGCATGCGCAGCACTTCCGGGTCGAGGATGACCCGGTCGAACAGCGCCTGCTGCACCGGCACGGCCACGTAGCGCAGGATTTCCGGCAGCGCAGTGAGGGCCAGCGCGCCGACGATGACGCCGGCCAGGTTGCCCATGCCGCCAAAGACGATCATCGTCAGCACGGCGATGGATTCCATCAGCGAGAAGCTCTCCGGCGACACAAAGCCCTGGAAGGCCGCGAACAGCCCGCCGGACACGCCGCCAAAGGTGGCCCCCAGCGAGAAGGCCAGCAGCTTCATGTTGCGGGTGTTGATGCCGATCGCCTTGGCCGCCAGCTCGTCGTCACGAATCGCCGCCCAGGCCCGCCCGATGCGGGAAATCTGCAGGCGCTGGACGAGGATGATCGACAGCACCACGAAGGCGAGAAAGACGTAGTAGTACAGGAACAGCGAGTTGATCTTGAAGGACTCGCCAATCTGCAGCCCCTGGGAGATGTCCCAGCCGAAGAGCACCAGTGGGTCGACCATGTTGATGCCCTGCGGCCCGTTGGTGATGTTGATCGGGTGGTTCAGGTTGTTGAGGAAGATGCGCACGATCTCGCCGAA
>ERZ724525.138-NODE-138-length-37062-cov-10.645824_pt1 | contig 37062 bp, 38 predicted proteins | sample MGYA00376058_ERZ724525 | MGnify/ENA primary metagenome ERZ724525 (study PRJEB28724, sample SAMN07190888) | wastewater metagenome | isolation source: influent of sewage treatment plant in Hong Hong | place: USA: Christiansburg, Virginia | collected 2016-03-01 ... | reverse complement strand
AAATGAAAAATAAGAAAGAAAATAATAGTTTCAATTGTTATCTATCAAATGCCAAGAGTTACGGGCAACTTATGGATTATAACAATGAATCAGAAGATTCAGTTCTAACGAAAAGAAAACTTGTTGTTGAAATCAACACCTTAAAAAAATCACTTTCTGACTTACAAATCGAGAAAGAGGATTTAAATATGCAATTACTCCAGCAATTCAAAGAATTAAAAAGAACTCAAAAAAACCTTAATAAAGACTTTCATAAAGGGTTAGAGGAAATGATGTTTATCCTTTCTCACAAAGTGAGACTACCATTAACCAACATTTTAGGTTTAGCTAACTTATTGACTAATGTTGATAATTCAAATGATGAAAATCTTGCATACATTGAATTACTCAAGGCATCAGCCAAAGATTTAGACAATATTACAAAAGAGCTTGGTTCATTCATTTATGAATTGAATCACAAAAAAGAAACCACTTCCAAATAAGGAATTCATATAACACACACTATGACTTAAAAAGAAAACAAAAAACCACCTAATCATGAAAACAATCATCCTAATTACTCGTAACTGCACTAACATTTGCACAAAATGATAAAGAAAACTACCTTTCATTTTCTGGCGCTTTAGATGCAAGAAATTTAATATCAGGAAGTAATCCAACTAATAACGAAAGTGCTTTGAACTATCTTTTACAATTTGCAATGGTTTCAAGGAATTTCGAAATTAATGTAGGATATGAGCGCTTTTCAATGATTCAGTATAGCAAAAACACCATCGGATTTGGTTATCATATTCCTCTTCATACAAGAATTGGTAATCTTAACATAAAATCAACAATAATCCCATCTATCGAACCTACATTGATTAACAGATGGGGAAATTGGGGAGGTGGAATTTCTTACGAACAAAAAAGTTCTCACATATCTGCAGGAGCCAACCTAGCCTACAGAATACATTTATCAGATTCAATTGCAATAGAATATTTATTTAATGTCCTACCAAGAGTTGACCTTAGTGCTATGTATGGAAGCGCTAGCACAAAAGAGAAAAAAAGCTCCAATGGAATTCCAATAATTGGCAGTAACTATTTTAAACTTGTATATAAAATTGGAAGATAAGCCCTAAATAACAAAGAAGATGAATTTTAGCCTTTTTTGCCCAAAATAAAACCTCATTCAGAAAGTAGTTGAATGAGGTTTTATTTTTTCATTAGCTCGCTTGAAATAGAAAAAAATCATTCTCAGAAAGCCTTTCCTTCAACTAATCAATCAACCTTTAAAAGAATTTATTGAATAATAATCCTTTTTTCTAAAGTAAAAAAAACTATTTTTGGATGCATTATAAACGATTACATAATGACCAAAATTAAAGCAGCACTTCTCCTATTCATCTTATTCATAGCTATCATAACCGAAGCGAAAGCACAAAGAAAAGAACATTTTCCTAAAAATGAATTCAGAGGCGTATGGATTGCTACTGTCGTAAATATTGACTGGCCTAAAAAAAGCAATGACTCCGTTGCTAAACAAAAAGCAGATTATTTACAAATTCTTGATACCTATCAAAAACTCAACTATAATGCGGTTATCGTTCAAATTCGAAGCGTGGGAGATGCCTTCTATCCTTCAGAATTAGCTCCTTGGTCTCGCTTTTTGACTGGAAAAGAAGGAAAAGCACCTACCCCATATTACGATGCTTTGGAATGGATGATTGAAGAAGCCCACAAGAGGGGATTTGAATTTCACGCTTGGCTTAATCCCTATCGTGCCACTTTCGACTTGAATAAAGCGCAACTTAGCCCTAATCACGATATTTTCAAATATCCACAATGGATGATTACTTATGGTGGAAAAATGTATTATAACCCAGCATTACCAGAAGTTCAAAATCATTTAGTAAAAGTGGTAGAAGAAGTTGTAATGAAATACGATATCGACGCCATTCATTTTGATGATTACTTTTATCCTTATAAAATCAAAGGAGAAGAATTTAACGATGCTGATTCTTTCAAAAAATACGGTAATGGAATGAACCTCGAAGATTGGCGTAGAAACAATGTAACTACATTTGTAAAAAGCATTCACTCCGCTATTAAGAATCACAAACCTTGGGTGCAATTTGGCATTAGCCCTTTTGGTGTTTGGAGAAACAAATCGATGGACCCCAAAGGTTCCGATACACAATCAGGACAAACTAATTATGATGATTTGTATGCAGACCCTATTCTTTGGATGCAAAATAAATGGATAGATTATCTATTGCCTCAATTGTATTGGAGCATTGACCACAAAACGGCTTCTTATGCCAAACTACTAAAATGGTGGTCAGAAAACACAAATGGTGTTAATCTCTACATGGGAAACAGCACCTACAAAATCAAAGGTGATTCGGATAAAAAGTGGAACAACATTCACGAAATTCCTAACCAAATTGATTTGACCCGAAGCTATGCTAATGTGCAAGGAAATGCTTTTTATAGCGCTAAATGGTTTATCAATACTCATCAAGACGTTACACAATTGATTCAAAATCATCAGTATAAATATCCTGCTATTCCGTTGCCTGTTCCCAATTCAAAACACGTCGTAATAGATACGCCTGTAGTTAATAAAATTGAAATCGATTCGGTCAATTGCACTTTTACTTTACCAATGCCTTTGAATACAAAAATTCGTTATGTAGTGGTGTATGGTGCCAAACGAGACTCTAAAATCGACCTTCAAGAAGCCAGTCAAATTATGAAGAAATATTTTGTTGACCCAAAAGCAACGATAATCAATTTTAGTATTCCGCTAAGCGACATAGACAAAAACAAAGCTTTTGCCCTTACTTTTATTGACTTTTATGGCAATGAAAGCAAAGAAACCATCATTGATTTACCCAAAGAAGACTAACCCACCCTTTTCTACCATTCTATGAAATCAGAAAAAAATCCTTGGTATTGGATACCACTTTTGAATTTTGCATCAGGTTTTCCGTATGCCATAATCATCTCAGTATCTGTTTTGATGTACAAAAATTTAGGCATCAGTAATGAAGATATTGGAATGTATACTAGTTTACTTTACTTGCCTTGGGTAATTAAACCACTTTGGAGCCCTTTTATCGATTTACACGCGACCAAAAGAAAATGGTTTTTGTCGATGCAATTAGTCATTTCGATAGCTTTTTTAATCGTTGGATTAACCATTCCTATGCAACATTTTTTTGTATTGAGTTTGGCTTTATTTTGGGTGGGTGCTTTTGCATCTGCGTCTAATGACGTAGCGATTGATGGATTCTATTTATTGGCGTTAACCAAGGACAAACAATCTTTTTTCTTAGGCATTCGAAGTACTTTTTACCGATTATCAATGCTTACTGCCAATGGTGTAATTGTACTTTTGGCTGGATTTTTAGAAGAAAAATACGGAGACAAAAGCAAAGCTTGGTCATACACCATGCTTGTGGTAGCTTTGATTATGATTTTCATCACAGTTTATAACTTTTTTATGACACCAAACCCAGAAATTGAACAAGAATACATAAAAAGTAATGCCAATCATAAAGGAAGTTTTACCGAAGTATTCGCTACTTTTTTCCAAAAGAAACAAATAGGATTGATTCTGACATTTATATTAGTATATCGTCTTGGAGAATCTCAATTGATGAAGATGCTTTCTCCTTTTTTGGTTGATGATGTAGCCAAAGGCGGAATGGGGTTAAGTACCGAAGATGTTGGGATTATTTACGGAACCTTTGGGGTCGCCGCTCTAGTTATTGGCGGAATCATTGGTGGAATCGTCATCTCGAGAGACGGTTTAGGCAAATGGATGTTACCAATGATTTTAACGATGCATTTGCCAATTATTGGATTTGTTCTCCTATCTCATTTTCATCCAAGCTCTGTACTTTACATTTACATCACTGTAGTTTTGGAGCAGTTTGGTTATGGCTTTGGTTTTGCCGCTTTTATGATGTATTTAATTTATGTAGCCGAAGGAGAATCCAAAACCTCCCACTACTCTATTGCCACAGGGTTTATGGCCTTGGGAATGATGCTTCCCGGAATGGCAAGTGGTTATATTCAAGAATATTTAGGCTATGGCAACTTCTTTATTTGGGTATTTTTAGCAACAATTCCGGGTATTATTTTATCTCGCTTTTTGATTTTTCCTTATGATTTTGGAAAAAAAGAAACAGAAAAACAGTAACACAACGAATGACAACCGAACAAAAAATAGGACAATTCTTTTTTCCTGCCGTATTTATTAACGATAGCGAAGAAAACATTCAGGCAACAGAACATTTAATTCGTGAATACAATATTGGTGGCTTGACCTTTTTTCATAGTCGAGCGAGTGCGGCTACCAACTATGAAGGCAACAAAAAAATTGAATTTAATGATGAGAGTTACGAACGATTAAAAGCCTTAATTATTCGTTACCAAAAAGCGGCAAAAACTCCGCTTTTAATGAGTATAGATGCCGAATGGGGACTAGCAATGCGTGTTGAAAAAACACCTCAATATCCTTATGCTATCACACTTGGAGCTATTCCTGTAGCAGAAAAAGAATTAGTCTATGAAATTGGAAAACAAATTGGAAAGGACTTAAAATCGGCTGGGATTCATTATAACTTAGCGCCTTTGGCGGACATAAATACTGACCCAAACAATCCTGTAATTGGGTATCGTTCTTTTGGAGAAGACAAAAACAAAGTCGCCACCTTTGCTTTAGAATATTTGAAAGGAATGGCAGCAGAGGGAATTTTGGGGTGTTTAAAACATTTTCCAGGTCACGGTAATACCAATGTTGATTCGCATTTGGGATTACCTGTTCTAAATGAGACTTTAGACGAATTACTGTCGAATGAATTAGTTCCTTTTATCGAAGGAATTGAAAACAAGGTCGACTCTATAATGATTGGTCATTTGGCCGTTCCAGCTCTAAACAATGGAGCAAATACATCAGCTACGCTTTCAAAAGCAGTGATAGAAGGATTACTCCGAGAACGATTAGGCTACGATGGTTTGGTGATTTCGGATGCTTTGAATATGCATAGTGTTTCTAAACTGTACCCAACTAAAGGCATATTAGAATGGGAAGCTTTTAATGCTGGAAACGATGTATTATGCTTTGCAGAAAATGTGCCAGAGGGGATTCAGGAAATTTTAAAAAGAGCTGATATTTCTAGAATTGAAGCTAGTTTTGACCGTATTTGGAAATGCAAAGTACAAGCTGGATTGATTACCGATAGCAAAATTGAAGCCACTGATTTAGACTGGAAATCTACAGCTGCAATCAACCAGAAATGTGCTGAAAAAGCGATTACTTTGGTCAAAAAAGACAGCACCTCTACTATATCTGATTTTGTCAGCAATGGTGGACGTGTGGCAAAAGTGAGTGTGTATAGAGAGAGTGACAATCCGTTCTTTGAAGGATTAGAAAATACAATTCAGGGAGATTCTTTTTCGATTGCATTGGGAGACAAGAATCTAGAGGAAAAACTACAAGCTATAAATAAATATGACACTTTGGTCATTGCATTATTTGTACCGAAAGCCAAACCATTGGCTAATTTTGAAATTGAAGATACAATCATTACTTGGTTAAGTGAAGTGGTATTGACTAAGAAAGTAGTGTTCCATTTGTTTGGAAATCCGTATGCGCTGCAAGTGCTTCCGAATATTTTGGCTGCCAAAATTGTTGTCGTAGCGTACCAAGACCTAAGGGAATTTCAAGAAGTTGCCGCACAAAAAATAGCTTTGAACCAAGCCTACGAAGGAACTTTGCCTGTGACTTTACTTTTGAAATAACTTAACCCGTTGGGTGAAATTATTTTTTACCACATAGAATCATAGAATTTGTAGTTTTTTTAAGAGAAATAAATAGACGTTTTACTATTCACATAGCTCATCTATGTGAGAAATAGTGCTATTTCTGTTTTTTTCTATGTTGATTTGCTATTAATCTATGGCTCTATGTGGTTTAGTTTTTATTTTATTAGAATTTCACCCAACGGGTTAACTTAATGTAAAAATAATATAGAAACGATAGTGGTAAGCTATCGTTTTTTTTTTGACTAATGCTCACCAGAAAACTCATTGCTGCTTTTTAGCCCCGATAGGAGCGGCATCCTTGCTTGCCGGGGTTCGGCAAGCAAGATATAGCGGAGAGCGGGACTTTGTTTCCATAAAAGCCTAAAGTTTCCTGCTCCTAAAAATTAGCCAAAACAGACCTACAAACCACTAGTTATCAATATTTTAAATTATCTACAACGTTTTCGTTAAAAACTGTTATTTTTTTACAAAATAAGCAACTCCTATCCGATTATAGTTAATTATAATTAAAACTTTTAGTAACTCGAATACTTACTAACTACATTTGCCAAACAGAAATAAACAAAATTTTAAATCATAATCATTATGTCATTAGTAGGTAAAAAATTTCCAAGTATTGCGGTTGATGCTATCTCTGAAATGGGAGATAATTTGAAAATCAACATTTTTGAAGAAGCAGTAAACAACAACAAAAAAGTATTGTTGTTCTGGTACCCAAAAGATTTCACTTTTGTATGTCCAACAGAATTACACGCTTTTCAAGCCGCTTTACCAGAATTTGAAAAAAGAAATACAATTGTAATTGGTGCTTCTTGCGATACTAACGAAGTGCACTTTGCTTGGTTGAACACACCAAAAAACAATGGTGGTATCGAGGGAGTAACGTACCCAATCTTGGCTGATACTAACAGAAACTTAGCTAACATTTTAGGTATTTTAGATATCGAATCTACTAGCTACAGCGAAGAAACAGATTCTGTAATCCTTGAAGGTTCTAACGTAACTTACAGAGCTACTTATTTGATTGATGAAACTGGAAAAATTTTCCACGAAAGTGTTAACGATATGCCATTAGGTCGTAACGTAAACGAATACTTACGTATGGTAGATGCTTACACGCACATTCAAGTAAAAGGTGAAGTTTGTCCTGCTAACTGGGAAGCTGGTAAAGAAGCAATGAATGCTGACAGAAAAAGTACTGCTGAATACTTAAGCTTAAACTAATAACAAGTTCCAAATTTTAAATTCCAAATTCCAATGTAGTTCGTTTTAGGACTATCAAAAATTGGAATTTGGGATTTTAAAAATTGAATTTTAAAATTTAAATTATGTTAATCGAATTAAACGAAGATACGTTGGGTGCTTTGGTAGCGCAAAACGAAAAAGTAGTGGTTCAATACTCGGCTTCTTGGTGTGGTAATTGCAGAATCATGAAGCCAAAATTCAAAAAAATGGCCACTGAAAACGAAAACATTACGTTTGTTTTGGTAGATGCTGAAAACTCACCTGAGTCTAGAAAGTTAGCCAATGTGAGTAACCTACCCACTTTTGCAACGTTTGTTGGAGGAAAATTAGTTAACGAAACACAGACTAACAAAGCAGAAGTTTTAGCCGATTTAGTAAAAGAAATCGCTTAAGAAAACGCGTTACTCCTACTTCCAATTATTTCCAATCTTTATACATTTATTCCAATGAAATTACCTGTTATCAAACACCTTACTCAATTTATAGAAGAAAACGACCAAGATTACATCATTGAAACTATAGAAGTTTTAGAAGCACTTACAGAAGTTCCTTCTTTAAAAGACGAAGAGTTGGATGTGATTGGCGAATTGATTTCGAATATGTATGGTGCTTTGGAAGTAAATAAAATGGTAAAAACAGGCACTGATAAGAAAGAAGCTTTGAACACGTTCATGAAACGAGTTTTGGGGTCAATCGATAAATAGGTTCTGTTTTATAAAATATCCAAAAGCCTGCAAAGACAAAGTTTTTGCAGGCTTTTTTTATTATATCTTTCTTCACTGATTAACCTAGCTGATAATTATTGCAACTTGCATTCAAAATTTTTTTACTGTTGAAATACCATTATTGTTTGTACAAAAAAAATTAAAACCATTTAAAATACTATTTTTGTTAGTAATTTAGAGTCAATTATTTACGGTTTTTAATCTATCAAGTATGAATACATTATTTACAGATAAAATGGCCAGTGTTTACGATGCTATGTATCAAACTTTTATTGATTATAACGAAGAATATGACTTTTACAATACCATTATTCAGAAATACGGAAGTCAATCAACTCTAGAAATTGGTAGTGGTACAGGAAACTTAGCACTTCGTTTTTTTCAAAACAATCAAAAGTATTTGGGGCTTGACGCAAGTGAGGATATGATTGCAATTGCAAAAAAAAGAACTTCTAAAAGCACGTTTATTCATGGCGACATGAGAGAGTTTACATTAGAAAATCCAGTTGATTCCATCCTCATCACAGGTCGCTCTACTAGCTATTTAATTTCTAATGAAGACGTCTATTATTGCTTTGATTCGGTTCATCAAAATCTTAATAACGAAGGCGTATTTGTGTTTGACTTTATTGATGCAAATAGGTATATTCCTTATTGTGAAAACAACAAAAGCATCATTCATAAAGCGAATTGTGAAGGAATCCTGCATTACAGAGACAGTAATTGGAAACTTACCACCGCGGATAATTTTTTGATGGAATGGACTGCAACTTATTACACTATACAAGATAACGAAAAAGAGGTGATTGCAGAAGATTTTTCTACGGTTAGAGTTTTTACTTTAAATGAAATCCAACTTTTTCTTTATATGAAAGGATTTGAAATTCTTGAAGTAATAGACAGAAAAACTTATGCATTTGACACCTATGTTATTGTAGCAAAAAAGAAAAAAAAGTAGTTTTAAAACAATGAGTTTTACATTTTTTTCTCAATTATCGAAATGATTCGCTGTTCCTCATCAGTAGCTGCTAAACCCGAGAAATCCCAATAATTAGTTAGAATACTATTGCCTTTATTAATCAAGCTTTTGTCTTTAAAAACTTGAGGCTCACGATAGGTATAATTTTGATTGCTAAAATTAGTCGTTACTAAATAATTTCTAACTTCTATATTCTTAGTTTCCTTTTTATACATTTTCTCAAAACCAATTTCTTCCTTTGAACTTACTAGGAAATAATTAGCCTCTTCAACTCTATAAGTAGTTTTCACGTTAGACATATAAATATTCTTAGCGCCTTTTACCGCTTTTCCAGAATTTCTGGCCAAACTAATTTCAGAAATTTTAGAGCTTACCTCGATAATTAAATTTTTCTGATTATCATAAATAATCTTAAACTCATCTAATAAACCTTTGGAGTTATCTAGTGGAGTTGCTGTCAAAACATAATAAGCATCGTTTTCAGAATAAGAACGAACCAAAAAATAATAACTATCCTTAGCTTTAGGGTCCAAAAGTGGAGCTAAATACTTAAATGTATAATAATTTTCCATTATATTATTTAAGTTGTATCCCAACAAATCAGCACTAACTTCCTCTTCGACAACACCAAAAGAACGATTTTGCTCAACAAGAATGGTAGAGTTTAACTTTTTTTGATCCCCAACAATTTGAAAATTCAACAAACCGTCAGTGTAATAGGAATACACACCGTTAAGTTTAAAAAACTCTCTACAATACACCTTTAAACGTGCTGGTACATTGAATTTTTTAATAGAATTTGCAACTAATGATTTTAAAATTTTTTGTGGATGTTGACGAGTAACTACCAATTCATCTAATTTATTCAAACTACTTTTCAAATAAATGATATTACCATTTTGCTTGAGAGTAGCTGGACGAACCGTCATGCTTACATAAGAAGGATGAGACAACTGAATATTTGAATTTCCGTTTACAATAAAACTAACTTCCCCTTCCTTATTGCTTATAAGAATTTGTTTCGTTTTAGCCACTAAAACTGTTACATCTTCCAAGGGAAGTTGCGTATCCATATCCTTAATAATCAAAGTTCTTTCTATTTTTTGAGCTAGAACGCATGAACTAACTAGTAATAAAAAGACAAGTAGTATTCTCTTCATAAGAAGTGATTTATGTCTTAACTAAAATTCAGAAACTTTTAATATTTTAGATAAAAATAAAAAAATTGTTGATAAAAAAAATAAAAAAAGAAAAATATGTCATTAAAAGGGGTTTTATTTTTTAAAAATTCACCCAAACCTAGATAAAAGTAAGAAAATAATAATAGTTATTAACATTCTAAAAAACAAAAAACCTGAGCAAAACTCAGGTTTTTATAAACTATATATGTTTTGAAACTATTCGTTATGCAAAAACGATTGTCTGTTCAACAATGTTTCTTCATCTTCTACGTGATTATCATCAGGAATACAACAATCAACAGGACAAACTGCAGCACATTGAGGTTCATCATGAAAACCTTTACATTCTGTACATTTTCCTGGTACGATGTAGTACACTTCGTCAGAAATTGGAGTTTGTGGTGCCTCAGCATCAATTTCAGTACCATCAGGTAAAATTACTTTTCCTTTTAGTTTGGTTCCATCTTTATAACGCCAATCGTCTGCGCCTTCATAAATTGCAGTATTTGGACATTCTGGTTCGCAAGCTCCACAGTTAATGCATTCGTCTGTAATAATAATTGCCATCTTTAACTAAATTTTTTAATTAAAATTTAAAGTGATTGTTTTTATAATAAAAACAACTGTTGTCATTAGCTTCTAAAAAGCTTATTTTTGTGCAAAATTACAATCAAAAGATTTCATACACAAGCAATATGACATTAGAAACAAAAAAAAGTAAATTTGTTGAATTAGGAAAATTCCTGAGTCAATTTTCTTCTATAGAGAATCCCTCGAAAAATGATGTTTTGGGCAACGATTTATTTTTTGACGAATGTCTTAATCTAATTGCTCTTTCTCAGTCGCATAATGGTTGGTACACTCCTGAACAAGTCTGTTTTGCTTTTCAATCTTGGGCGAAAGCATTAACCCAAGAAAAACTAGACCAATGGCTTTCTGCATATGATTTCACAGACAGACAGCCTAAAACAATTGCCTTGATTCTTGCTGGAAATATTCCTTTGGTAGGTTTTCATGATTTCTTATCGGTATTGATTTCGGGACATAATGTTCTAGTAAAAACATCTTCGAATGACCAGCATTTACTTCCGTTTATAGCGAAATACCTAATTCATATTGCGCCTGAATTCAAAGATAAAATCACTTTTATCGAAGGAAAATTAGAAAACTTTGATGCCGTTATCGCAACAGGAAGTAATAATACTGCTCGCTATTTTGAATATTATTTCAAAGACAAACCTTCAATCATCAGAAAAAACAGGAACTCAGTAGCATTGCTAACTGGTGAAGAATCCCGCGAACAACTCGAAGCTTTGGGTGAAGATATTTTTCGCTATTTTGGTTTGGGATGTCGCAACGTATCAAAACTTTTTGTGCCAAAAAACTATTCTTTCGATGCTTTTTTTGAAGCTATCTTCAAGTATAAAGAAGTCATTGAATATGAAAAATATGCCAACAATTACGACTACAACAAAGCCGTGTTTTTGATGAGTAATTTCAAATTACTTGACAATGGCTTTTTGACCATCAAAGAAGATAATGGCTACAGCTCGCCTATTTCGAGTACTTTTTATGAGTTTTATGAAAACATCGATGAGGTGATCAAGCGTTTGCAAGACGATGAAGACAAAATTCAGTGTATAGTTTCTAATAATTTAATCTCCAACAGTATTCCCTTTGGGCAAACCCAAAGCCCTGAATTATGGGATTATGCTGATAATGTAGATACAATTTCATTTTTACTAACAATAAAGTAGAAAATTGTATAATTATTTCGAATAATTCAGCTTGTTTTCAAGTATGATTGTCGAAATTTGCATTTTTAAATTTTCGGATACTTACAAACCATGAAAAAACACAACTACAGCGCAGGACCATGTATTTTACCACAAGAAGTTTTTGAAAAATCGGCTCAAGCCATTTTAGATTTCAACAACTCAGGATTATCAATTTTAGAAATTTCCCACCGCAGTAAAGACTTTGTTGCCGTAATGGAAGAAGCCAGAGCTCTTGCTTTAGACTTATTAGGTTTAACAGGCAAAGGCTACCAAGCTTTATTCTTGGCTGGAGGAGCTAGTTTAGAGTTTATTATGGCGCCTTACAACTTGATGAAAGAAGGAGGCAAAGCGGCCTATTTAGATTCTGGAACTTGGGCTAGTGCTGCCATTAAAGAAGCTAAAACTTTTGGTGAAACCGTAATCGTGGCTTCCTCCAAAGAACAAAATTACAATCATATTCCAAAAGGATATACTGTACCGGAAGATGCAGATTATTTTCACTGTACGAGCAACAACACCATTTTTGGAACCCAAATGAAAGAATTTCCAAAATTGAATATTCCAATCGTTTGTGATATGAGTTCGGATATTTTTTCTCGTGTTTTAGATTTTACTCAATTTGATATTATTTATGCAGGTGCTCAAAAAAATATGGGGCCAGCAGGAACAACTCTAGTAGTGGTTAAAGAAGAGATTCTTGGCAAAAACGGTCGCGTGATTCCAAGTATGTTGGATTATGCCAAACATATCAAAGCAGAGAGTATGTACAATACTCCACCAGTTTTCCCAGTATATACTTCGCTATTGACTTTGCAATGGTTGAAAAACTTGGGAGGTGTAGCTGCTATCGAAAAAATTAATACCGAAAAAGCGGCTTTATTATACAATGAAATCGACAGAAATCCATTGTTTAGAGGAACTGCTGCTGTAGAAGACCGTTCGAATATGAACGTAACTTTCTTATTGAACGACGAAGCGCATAAAGATACTTTTGACGCGATGTGGAAAGCCGCTAACATTTCTGGTCTTCCAGGACACCGTTCTGTAGGAGGTTACAGAGCGTCTATCTATAATGCGATGCCAATAGAAAGTGTTCAAGTTTTGGTTGATGTTATGAAAGCTTTGGAAGCAGCGGTTTAATCGCTTACACCAAATTTTCTTGAAAGCACAACTCCCCTAGCCCCGATAGTAGTGGATATCCTTTTCTATTTTTTCTTTAAAAATAGAAAAGATAAGAACGGATAGCGGGATTAGCTCCTAAAAAAATAAAAATATAGTATAGTTGATTCTTTGCACAAACAAGGAATTAGAGAAACAAAATAAAAACAAAATGAAAGTATTAGCCAATGACGGAATTTCGAAAAGTGGAATTCTAGCTTTAGAAAAAGGTGGTTTTGAAGTAATCACTACAAAAGTGGCGCAAGAACAAGTGGCCAATTTTATTAATGAAAACAACGTGAGCGTTATCTTGGTAAGAAGTGCTACCAAAGTGCGCAAAGACATTATCGATGCTTGTCCAGGTATCAAAATTATTGGTCGTGGCGGTGTTGGTATGGATAATATTGATGTGGATTATGCAAAAAGCAAAGGGATTCACGTAATCAATACGCCTGCTTCTTCATCAGAATCGGTGGCGGAATTGGTTTTTGGACATTTATTTACTGGGGTTCGTTTTTTACACGACTCTAACAGAAATATGCCTCTTGAAGGCGATACCAATTTTGAAGGTTTGAAAAAAGCCTATGCTAATGGTACTGAACTAAGAGGAAAAACTTTAGGAATTGTAGGTATTGGACGTATTGGTCAAGCTACCGCAAAAATGGCTTTAGGACTAGGTATGAAAGTTATCGCTGCCGATAGTTTTATTCCTCAAGTAGACATTAAAGTGGAGTTTTTTGATGGACAATCGATAACAACTACCATTATTTCTCAATCATTGGAATCGTTGTTTCAAGAAGCTGACTTTATTACTTTGCACGTACCAGCTCAAAACGGGTATATCATTGGCGAAGAACAATTGGCTACTATGAAAGATGGCGTAGGAATTGTAAACTGCGCTCGTGGTGGAGTAATTGATGAAGTTGCTTTAGTGAAAGCTTTAGACAGCGGAAAAGTTGCTTTTGCTGGTTTAGATGTTTTTGAAAGTGAGCCAAAACCAGAAATGACGATTTTGATGCATTCTAAAATCTCGTTGACACCTCATATTGGTGCAGCTACAGGAGAAGCTCAAGACAGAATTGGAACAGAATTAGCCTCACAAATTATTGCTTTGTTAGGATAATTTTAAGCGTTCGACATACCAAAAGGGTAATTTATTAACAACAGTTATAAATTACCCTTTTTTATCTAAATTTGAGAATACTTTAAATCTAAAATACTATGTTTGAGCAATTAACACAATTAGTACAGCAATTTGGAGAGGATGCTGTTGTAAAAAACAGCGCTATCCCAAATGAACATAACGAGGCAGTTATGCAAGAAGCAGGCAACTCCATTTTCGCTAGTTTACAAAAAATGGCTTCTGAAGGAGGAGTTGAGCAATTGGCAGGTTTGTTGCAAGGCGATACTGCTCAGGATAGTTCAAATCCTGCAGTCCAACAAATCACGCAACAACTTACTGGTAGTTTGAGTGAAAAATTCGGAATAAGCGGAGAAGCAGCTTCTGGAGTAGCAGGAAGTATGATTCCAAAAATACTAGGCGGATTGATGGGCAAAGCCAATGACCCAAACGATAGTTTTCAAATTTCGGATATCATTGGAGCAATTGCTGGCAATAGCGAACAAGCTGGCGGTATTATGGATACCATTTCTAAGTACGGCACACAATTTGGCTTAGACCAAAATGCGGATGGAAAAGTAGATATTAGTGACGCCATGAATCTAGCAAAAGGCAGTGGCGGAATTGGAGGAATACTAGGTAAATTATTTGGTAAATAAAAGCTAAAAACATAGAGAAAAACGTCATTTCCTTAAAAGAGATGGCGTTTTTTTTATGATAGAATTTACATATTTCAGGCTCAGATTTTGTAAATTTCGATTTCAATAATTAAGCCATGAAAAAGATAGCTTTTATAATCGTGCTTATTGCAATAATTGGCGCTTGTTCGACTCCAAAAAAGAGTCTAGCTTCACTTCCTGCCACCGCTGCCGTCAAAGGAGACACGGTAAGAATTGCTAATGATTCACTTGAATATGAAGTAATCATTATTGACCCTGGCTTTAGCACTTGGTTGAATTCTATTGCACTTCCAAGAGGCTATTATTCGCAATTTTATTTAGAAAATAAGAACCGATTTTATATTACAGAATGGAACAATAGAGCGCAACAACCGTTACGATTTGACCCAAATTTATATGAAATGACAATAAATTATGACCCACAGATAAATTATGGATACGAAGTGAATTATTTAATCTACAATTATATGATTTATTTCCAAAATCGATACCAGCAAAGGCTATTTGGCAATGTCCCGATACGATAATCTTAGTATATTTGTACAATTGACACTTTAGAATGAAAAAATTAAAAGAACGTTGGGGAATAGAAAGTAATTTTCAATTAACATTAATTTTTATTGTTTTTGCAATCACTGGTTCAGCATCCGCATGGTTATCTAAACCGTTTTGTTATTGGTTAGGTATTACCAAAGCAGATTTGGGATTTTGGTTCACTCCTGTTCGACTCCTACTTATTTTTCCTATTTATCAAGTACTATTGGTTTTCATAGGATTTTTATTTGGTCAGTTTCGATTTTTTTGGGCTTTCGAAAAAAAAATGCTCCGAAGTATGGGACTCGGTTTTCTTTTCAAAACATAAAAAAAGCTTCAGAAATGAAGCTTTTTTTGTTGGTATTAATTAAGAATTTTTCTGTTTCTTGATGAGATAAGTGTATATCCAAGTCAAAGTAAACGTTGGAATAACATCTGAGAAAGGAAAGGCTTCTTCAATAAATGTAATCGCTCCCGCAACTTTGCCAACACTTCCTTTATACATCCAGGTCATCAAAAAGCCCGCTAAAGGTGCCCAAATGACATCTGAGAATTCACCAATCATTGGAATGGAAAAAGAGAGCATTCCGATAGCATCAAATAAAATACTCAAGTATAAATGTCTTCTTTTCTGAGAAGTTTCAGCGCTAATTTCTGCTTGGTTTGTCATTTTTAAATTTTTGAAAAGTCCAAACAAAAATAGTGCCTTTTATTCTTGCTTAATCATATTGAAGAAATCATTTCTATTTTCTTTTTCATTAAAAATCCCTCCATATTGAATGGTAGAGGTAAAACTCGTCTCGTCTTTGATTCCACGGCTAGAAACGCATAAATGTTTGGCTTCCATAACAATGATAACGTTATCCGTCTCCAAAACAGTTTTTAGCTCATTAAAAATTTGCATAATCAAGCGCTCTTGAACTTGGGGACGACGAGAATAATAATCAACGATTCGGTTCAATTTTGACAAACCAATCACTTTTCCGCTAGAGACATAACCAATGTGTGCTTTACCCACAATTGGCAAAAAATGATGTTCGCAAGTAGAGTTGAAATTGATGTTGGCTTCAACCAGCATTTTGTCATAATGGTAGCTATTCTCGAAAACAGAAATTTTGGGTTTGTTTTTAGGGTCTAACCCACTAAAAATTTCTTGAATGTACATTTTAGCTACACGAAACGGGGTACCGCTTAAGCTATCATCTGTCATATCCAATCCCATTTCTTCCATAATGGCGTGAAAATGATGCTCAATTCGTTCCATTTTCTGGGCATCCGATTTTACAAATGCGTCAGCTCTAAGAGGTGTATCTGCACTAGTGGCTTGGTGATTATCACCTAAAATTTCAATTAATTCTCTGTCTAATACTGTGTTCATATTTTAGGTGTTATTTATTTTAATAATCTAGTAAACGATTCAGAAAGTTTGTTCATTTTGGGAGTGATGACGTAATGACAATACGATTGTTCCTTGTTGAGTTGATAATAATTTTGATGGTACGGTTCTGCAGGATAAAACTTTGAAACTGGAGAAAGCTGGGTAACTATAGGGGAATCAAAAACTCTAGCTTCTTCTAATTGCTGGATATAGGCCTCAGCAAGTAACTTTTGATTGTCCGAATGATAAAAAACTTCACTGCGGTATTGTGTTCCTACATCAGCGCCTTGTCGATTCAGTGTAGTAGGATTGTGCGTTGCAAAAAACACTTCTAAAAGAGTTTCAAAAGCAATTAAGTCCTCATCATATGTAATTTGAATAGCTTCTGCGTGTCCTGTTGTACCTGTACATATTTGTTGGTAGGTTGGATTTTCAACAGTACCTCCAATATAACCCGATACTACTGATTCTACACCTTTGAGCTGTAAAAAAACAGCCTCGGTACACCAAAAACAGCCTCCAGCAAATGTTGCAATCGATTTATTCATTAAAAATTGAATTATAATTTTGTTTAACAAAAATAGTAATTAATTAAACAAAAAAGATGATTTAACTAAATATTAATAAATGTTACTATAAAGAAATTTTATAATAGTTGAGTGGCAGACAAAATCTTTGTTTCTTTGTAAAAATAGATTGGAATGATACTTGCAAAAAACATACATAAATTCTACGACCAACTTGAGGTTTTAAAAGGAGTTGATTTACATATCACTAAAGGAGAAATTGTATCTATAGTGGGGGCCTCTGGTGCTGGAAAAACCACTTTACTTCAAATACTTGGCACTTTAGACAGACCGACTTCGAATGAAAATTCAAGTTTGTTGATTAATGGAGAAGATGTCTTGAAAATGAACGACAAAGCTTTGTCACGTTTTAGAAATTTAAACCTAGGGTTTATTTTTCAATTTCATCAGTTATTACCCGAATTTACCGCATTAGAAAACGTATGTATTCCTGCTTTTATAGCTGGAAAAAACAAATTAGAAACAGAAATTGAAGCAAAAAAATTATTAGATTATTTAGGGCTTTCTCATAGACATCATCATAAACCTAACGAATTATCAGGTGGTGAACAACAACGAGTGGCGGTAGCTAGAGCATTAATCAATAAACCCGACATCCTATTTGCAGATGAACCTTCAGGGAATTTGGACACTACATCAGCAGAAAATTTGCATCAACTCTTCTTTAAGCTTAGAGACGAGTTGGGACAAACCTTTGTTATTGTTACACACAATGAGGAGTTGGCCAATATGGCCGATAGAAAATTAGTGATGGTAGATGGGCAAATTAGTGCTTAGCAATTAGAACCCCAAAAAGCATTTATTTAAAAATATGACTGAGGCTGAACTTAAAGGCTTTCTTAACGAGAAAGTACTACAATACAATACCCTAGATTTTATAGAAAGTGATCCGGTTCAAATTCCGCATTTATATACTCAAAAAGAAGATATCGAAATTGCTGGTTTCTTAAGTGCAACTATTGCGTGGGGCAACCGCAAAATGATTATCAAAAACAGTATCAAAATGATGGATTTAATGGGGAATTCTCCATATGATTTTGTCTTATCGCATTCAGACAGCCATTTAGAAAGACTCAACACATTTGTTCATCGAACCTTTAATGGACAGGATTTTCAATCTTTTATCAAAGGATTACAACACGTTTATAACAATCATGGTGGTTTAGAATCTGTTTTTGCAAAACATCAAGAGGCAACAAGTGTTCAAAAAAGCATACATGAATTCAAAAAAGCTTTTTTTGAAATTCAGCAACCGCAACGAAGTCAAAAACACATTTCGGATCCGCTGAATAACTCCGCAGCGAAGAGAATCAACATGTATTTGCGATGGATGTGCCGACAAGATAACAAAGGTGTAGACTTAGGTATTTGGAAAAGCATTTCCTCTTCCAAACTCTCGTGTCCGCTTGATGTACATTCTGGAAATGTAGCAAGAAAACTAGGCCTTTTAACCAGAAAACAAAATGACGCTAAAGCACTTTATGAACTCGACACTCAACTCCGACTTTTAGACCCTAAAGATCCAGTTAAGTATGATTTTGCCTTATTTGGCCTAGGAGTTTTCGAGGACTTCTAAAAACATAATACCCTATATTACAGAAACTTATTCCTATTTTTATTACATTTGGTATACAAATGTTTATATGGATACATTTCTCTATAATATTAAAAACTTTGCAATTCCAATCCTTCTTGTTGGAATTCTTTTAGCTAGTGTTTTTTTAATTTTTAAGCGATTACACAATCAATGGACGTTTAAAAACAAAAAAAAATACCGTACATTCATACAGCATTTTTTAATTGAAATAACAATTGAAGAATTTCACAAGCAAAAAGTAAAACAAAAACTTCAACTTTTCAGACATAGCATTCCATTTAATAGCGATTGGTGCAAAGAATTAATTATTGATGAAATGATTCGGTTGAAAAAGAACCTTAAAGGAGATAAGCTAATTATAATAAGCCTTTTATATAAAAGCTTAAAACTAAATCAATATTCTTCAAAATTAATAGGTGATTTTAGAGCTTATAAAAAATGCATCGGTTTTTATCATTTTATGATGATGGAGTATAAAAAAGGAAAGCATTTGATTACACCATACCTGCAAAGTAAAAATGACTTAATTCGCTCTAATGCTAATGTCACTTATATTGCTCTCACCAATCTAAGTGAAGAGAATTTAATCTATACTCCCGAACGAATATCCAAATTGAATGTTATAAAAATTATGGATATTATTTACTATAAGAAAAAAGAGTATCCAAAAAGTTTAGATTTTCTTTTATCATCAAAAAACATATCATTAATAAAAATAGGCTTAAAAATCAGAGCCTTTTACAACCACAGAGCAGACACAGATCAAATTTTGCAACTTCTCTATCATCCATCTGAATCAGTACAAACAGAAGTGCTAAAAACGATTAACAAGTTGCTTCTTGTTGAAGCAGAAGATAAACTTTTAGAAATTATCACAAGCCATTCCAAAAAATTTCAAATTAATTGTTATCGATGTTTAGCCAATATTGGCACAATTAAAACAACAAATTTTATAAGTGACACAATACATGAGATTAAAGATGTTGACATACAATTGTCAGCCATTTATTGCATTGAACAATTAAACCCTATACAAGCAGAACAACTGGCTTCAACCAATTTTGAGTTGCAAAAAATGTTAAAACATGTAAAAACAGTATGGAAATAATCAAAAGTTTAGTAGCATTAGTTTTATATGGTTATGAGATTTTCATTGCACTATTCTCATTATCGTATGTGGTTTTTTATTTCATATTAGCCATACTATCCTACATCGCAATAGCAAAACATGTTCATAATAAAAAGTTGTTAGAAGATGACATTGTAACAAGATCTAACTATATGCCTGGTGTATCTGTAGTAGCTCCCGCATTTAATGAAGGGGTAAATATTGTCTACAACGTAAAATCGTTACTCTCGCTCACCTATCCTAAATATGAAATCATAATTATTAACGATGGTAGTACTGACGATACTTTAATAAAATTAATAGATGAATTTGAACTCGAAAAAGTGGATTTTTATTATCAAGAAAAAATAAAAACCAGACCTGTACGAGGGCATTACAAATCAAGAAATCCAATTTATTCAAAGCTTTTAATTGTAGATAAAGAAAATGGAAAAAGTAAAGCAGATGCATCGAATGCGGGCATAAATTCGTCACAGTATCCTTTATTTTTATGTACGGATGTAGATTGTATTCTCAAAAGAAATACAATTCTAAAACTAGTGAAACCATTCATAGAAAACGAAACAAAAGTAATTGCTACCGGGGCTGGTATTCGCATATCCAATTCGTGCGAGATAAAAGATGGTTTATTGATAAAAGTTCATTTTCCTAAAAAATGGTATCCCCGCTTTCAAGAGTTAGAATATGTACGTTCCTTTATTTTTGGAAGAATGGCTTGGAGTCAAATCAATGGCTTGTTACTCGTTTCTGGTGGATTAGGAATGTTTGATAAAGAAACAGTAATTGCAGCTGGAGGCTATTGGCACAAATCCCTAGGCGAAGACATGGAATTAATCACTCGCATGAGAAAATACATGCATGAGAAAAAAGAGCCTTTTTTGATAAAATACATCCCGGAATCACTTTGTTGGACAGAAGTACCTGAAACCCGAACTGTTTTTATAAGACAGCGCGTAAGATGGGCCAGAGGATTGGTTCAAACCTTATACTTACATAGGAAAATGTTTTACAATAAAAAATATGGTAGAACCGCTTTTGTAACATTACCTTTCTTTTTTGCTTTTGAATTTATGGTACCAATCATCGAACTATTGGGAATTTTTGTACTTATACTAACCTATGTTTGGGGCTTAATTAATTTTGAGTTCCTAATTATCATGACAGCGTTTGTGTATTTGGTTTATTTATTCATCACCTTGGTCTGCATTTTAATTGATGAAATTTTGTATCGCAGTTATGCAAACTACAAAGAACTTCTTATTTTGATAGGAATGGCAATAATTGAACCCCTCGTATACCATCCTTTAACCATTTATACCTCATTAAAAGGATATTGGGACTTTTTTAATCAAAAAGAACAAAAATGGGGAGTTATGGTTAGAAAAGGATATGAACAACCCAAACAAATCTAAAACTTATGAGACAATCCTATAGATACCATTATTATACTTTGATTTTGTTCTTCTCTTTAGGAACACTATCTCTTTGTGCCCAAAAAATGAATACCGATAGTTTGCTCGTCTCTATTATAACGGATATGAAAACCTCCAATAACTATCAAAAGAATATAGAAAAATGCTTGTTGGGGAAAAAAATAGCGCCCGAGTATCTAGATTTTCAATTGCTACTAGGAAGAAATTATGAATTCATCAAACAAACAGATAGCGCCCGATATTACTACAAAATGGTACTCGATAAAAACCCTAAATACGAAGAAGCCTTTTTGTATCTAATCAACTTAAATATCCATGAAAAAAAGTATAATGAAGCAATAGACCTGTCTACTAAAGCTATTGAATACCATCCCAATCAAATTGCATTTTATCACAAACAAGCCGATTTATGCGACCTACTAAAAGATGAAGAAAAGCATAAAAGCAGCTTACTAGAAACACAAAAACGTTTCCCCGAAGACACTAAAACAAAAGAAGCGCTTATACAACTTGATCGAAAGCACCTTCATACTAGAGTTGGAATAAACTATAATTTCACAATAATTGATAGAAAAGAAACTGGTCCTTGGCATCTTGCACATCTTGAAGCAGTAAAAGAGCAAAAATGGGGCTCAATAATTGGCAGAATTAGCTATGCCAACCGTTACAATGCTACCAATTTCATATCGAAAGGATTCCAATATGAAATAGAATCGTATGTATTAATGGGTAAAAAAAACTATAGTTATTGGGACATTTCCTATAGTAACGATTTTGTTTTTCCTAAATTTCGAGTAGGTGGCTCTTTTTTTCTTAACTTTAATAAAGGATGGGAGAGCGACTTTGGATTTCGATACATTGAAACATTCAATATCGACGTCCTGACGCTTGTAACTGGTGTAAGCAAATATGCAGGCTCCTATTGGTTCTCTTTAAAAGGATATTTAAACAATAACAAAAAAAAATACAACCCCGTTTTTTTATTAAATTGCAGGTATTATTTTGATTCCAAATACGATTATATTAATTCAAGTATTGGCTTTGGAACATCTCCAGACGAACGAACAACAATTGCACAATTACAAAACAGATTCAATTTAAACTCCTATAGAATGGGACTTGGATACTATCACATTTTTGACAAAAAAATAATTACAGGTTTTCAAATCAATTATAACTATCAAGAATATTTTCCAAATCTTTATCAAAGTGAGTATGAATTCGCTCTTTTATTACACTATAAATTGTAATTATGAAACTGAAAACAGCACTCTTCTTAGTAATGAATGGATTTGCTTCCTTAACTAGCAGTATGGCACAATCTAACATCATCCAAATTTCGAATCAGCAAAAAAAAGTAGCCATTACCTATTCTTCTGCTGAATCTAAACTTGCTGCTGAAATACTCTATTCCTATTTAGAAAAATCATTACCCAATACCTTTGAAATAAAAGATAAGAATATCACAAAAAGCGATGCTCAAATTATCCTTGAGATACAAAAAAACAATAAAGAATTAAAAGATCAAGAGTTCATACTAAAAAGTAACTCACAAGACATTTCATTATTGGCTACCAATTTAAAGTCCTTAAAATATGCTGTATATACACTATTAGAAAAGTGGGAATTCAGAAAATTTACCGCTACAGTATCCTATATACCAAAACCTGATGCATTTATATTTCCAAAAAATTTTTATCAAAAATACCAACCTACATTTGCTTACAGAACCTTATTGTACCCTGATTCTTATGATCAAGCTTTTCGGGAATGGCACAAATTAGACTGGTTCAATGATGATTTTGGTCTTTGGGGACATACTTTTGATCGATTAGTACCCCCAAAAACACATTTTAAAACCAATCCAAAATTGTACGCTTTATATGAAGGGAAACGGAGAGCGGAATCATTATGTATGACAAATGACACAGTAGTCGAACTACTCTGTAGTGAACTAAAAAAAGTAATCGCCGAAAAGCCCAATGCCCGCTATTTTTCTATCAGTCAAAATGATGATGTTATTTATTGTGAATGTACTCAATGCAGTAAGCTCAACAAAGATCACGGTGGCCCACAAGGTTCTCTGTACACTTTCTTGAACAAAATTGCAAAGCGATTCCCTAAAAAACAACTATGTACATTGGCCTACTTACATACCTACAATCCACCTATCAACTTAAAAATAGCATCGAATATTACAACATTATTTTGTCCAATAGAAATGGATCGTGGCAACCCAATATCGTTAAAAAACAACAATAAACCAGTGGCTAACACCCTTGCAAGATGGCAAAGTGCTAGCAAAAATCTTTTTGTTTGGGATTATACGGTTCAATTTGCAAATTATATGTCGCCTTTTCCCAATCTATCTTATTTTGAAGAGAACTATACAACATTTAAAGCAAACAACGTAAAAGGCCTTTTCGTGCAAGGATATGCTGATGTCCCCGGTGATTTTAGTGAATTAAGACAATACCTTTTGGCAAAACTTTTATGGGATGCTTCTATTGATGTTAAAGCTACTACAGCTGACTTCCTAAGAGGTTTTTATGGCAAAGCTGCCTCAGAAATTGAAAATTATTTGAAGCTATTATCCGAAAATCAAAAGAAGAGCAAGGCATATCTTGACATTTATTCTGGTCCAGTGCAAAATAGAACCACCTATCTTACTCCTGAGGCTATGAATCAGTATGATAAATTTTTAGAAAAAGCGTGGCAAGCTGTAGATGAGGATAAGACGATTCAAAAAAGAGTAGAAAAATTAAGACTTGCATTAGAATACACCTATTTTGAGCAAGCTAAGTTTTATGGTGCAGATGCTCACGGATTGTTTATAACAAATAGTAATGGGGAAAAAATTATTAAAGAAGGATTAAATGAACGTGTGCAGCGCTTTTCACAAGAATGCAAAAATGATGGAATTTATGAACTCAGTGAAGGCGGTCCTTCACCCGAAACCTATTACAAAGATTGGTTGAATATTGCTCAAAATACATCGCAGCATCTAGGAGAAAAAATGACAATAACCCAAATCACTCCACCAGCAAATGAATATTCAGCAAAGGGAGAAAAGGGATTATTGGATGGAATAAAGGGATACAAAGATTTCAATATCAACTGGATGGGTTGGTACGGAAAAGACCCAGAGATAATCATTGATACAAAAAAAATAAACTATTCAACTCTCAAAATGGGCTTCCTAGAAGACCAACGGCATTGGATATTTCCACCAAATAAAGTCACTATTTTTGGATTAAAAAACAACAAATGGGAACTTATCACATCAAAAAAAGAAGAACATTTAACTGAAAATTACGACATTACAACAAAAAATTGGGAATTTAACACTACTATTTTTAGTAATTTTGACACCATTAAAATCAAAATAATCAATCAGCGTAGCCTTCCAGAATGGCGCAATCGGAAAAATAAAAAACCGATGGTAATGCTCGATGAAATTGAATTTTTCTAACTAACAGTATACCTTATGAAAGCAATTCCAGAACTATTGATAGTAGAAAACGATGAAATGACACTTGAAATTCTAACCATCCTGCTTACAAAAGAGAATTATCACTTTACAATTGCTCACGATGCAAATGAGGCCATAGCAATTGCTAAAGAGAAAAAAATCGACTTGGCAATGGTTTCCATAATTGTCCCACCAAGGTCTGGTTTTGAAGTAATTAAATTTTTTACAACCTATCAAAAAGACGTTCCAGTAGTGGTTTTATCAACATTAGCAGAAGAAGAAAACACAGTAGAGGAATCCTTTTTATTGGGTGTAGCTGATTTCATTGCGAAACCTTTTAATCCTAACGAACTCCTTCTTCGTATTAAACGATTATTGTAGAATAGTCATAAAAAACAAAGACAATAAACGGATAAAAAACAACAATAACTTATTAGCTAACAAATGTTTAAGATGTTTTTCCTATCTTTGAATTTAAGTAACTCTTTTAATTATGAAAGAATTCTTGTTCAATATTGCTCCAAACTCTTATACACTACTACTCATTACATTCATTGTTTTGGTAATTCTGTTGTTATTGCTACGCCCACAATTTCGAAAATACCATCAAAAACAACAAAAAAAAGCACTCACTTATATCAAATATTTTTTAATAGATGTTGTCAATAATCATACTAACAAAGAATATATTAAACTCAAAATAAAAGAGTTAAAGAAAAAAATTCCATTGCAGCGTAATTACTGCAAAGAGATGTTGATAGATGAAATGATTCTCATCAAAAAGAAACTAAGTCCAGAAGAAGCAGAAACAATAACGTTAGTATACCGAACACTGAAACTGCAAAAATATTCTTCTAGTTTAATCAATGACAGTAAAATCTATAAAAAATGTCTCGGTTTTTATCATTATCAAACTATGAATTATTCAAAAGGCATAAATAAAATAATGCCTTATTTAAAAAGTAAAAATCAGTTACTTCAATCCAATGCAAGTGTTGCTTATCTTTCGTTAACGAATATCGCAACAGGGAATACCCTTTACCAAAGCAAAAAAACAATCAAACGAAATAAAGAGAAAATAGAAAACCTGTTTTACATTCAAAAGTATCCCTATAACAGCAATATCGATTTTTGGTTGAAAGCAAAAAAAACATCAATTTTATTGTTAGGACTAAAAATTGCCGCTCATGAAAGCAACGGAAACGACACCAATGCAATCATCCAATTACTTTCATATAAAAGTAATACCGTGAAAAAAGAAGCGCTCATAACCATAAAAAAACTTCGTCTACAAGAAGCCGAAGCCACTCTACTTTCTTTATTTGAACAATTTACTCCACAACTTCAAGAACAAAGTTTACAGACGCTTGAAGTAATTGGGTCAAAAAATACAATAGATTACCTTCAAGATAGAATGTCTTTTTTTGAGAGTAGTGAACTAAAGAATAGTGCAACATATTGCTTGGAAACGTTATTAAAAAAAGAAATAACTATGTCTTCTCAAAAAGTGACCTGCTAAGTACAAACCAAGAAAATAGTATTTACAGCTTATATTAGTATCTTTGCAAAAAAAATAATGCAAATGAGCACTTTCGAGCAATTTAATCTTCCAAAATCCTTACAAAAAGCAATCGATGAAATAGGATTTACCTCTCCTACTCCTATTCAGGAAAAGACTTTTTCTGTAATTATGTCTGGAAGAGACATGATGGGAATTGCACAAACAGGAACTGGTAAAACCTTTGCTTACCTAATTCCTTTATTGAAACTTTATAAATTCACTCATACCAATACCCCAAAAATTGTAATTCTAGTACCTACAAGAGAGTTAGTGGTACAAGTTGTAGAAGAAGTGGAAAAATTGACAAAATACATGTCGGTAAAAACACTTGGAATCTATGGTGGTGTAAATATCAATACACAAAAAAAGGCAGTATACGAAGGCGTTGATATTTTAGTTGGAACACCTGGTAGAACTATGGATTTAGCTTTAGATGCTGTTGTTCGATTTGATGAAACTCAAAAATTAGTAATTGATGAGTTTGACGAAATGCTCAACTTAGGGTTTCGAACACAATTAACTGCTCTATTGGCAATGATGAAAACCAAACGTCAAAACATTTTATTCTCTGCTACAATGACCGATGAAGTAGATACTGTTTTGAATGATTATTTTGATTATCCTGAAGAAGTTACCCTTGCAGCCTCTGGAACTCCTCTTGAAAACATTACACAAGTTTCATACAATGTTCCAAATTTCAATACTAAAATCAATCTTCTTAAGCATTTGTTGGAACAAAATGAAGACATGACCCGAATCCTAGTTTTTGTGAACAACAAAAAAATCTCGGACATGCTTTTCAATCGAATAGATGAATTGTTTGAAGGCCAATTTGGTGTCATTCATTCCAATAAATCGCAAAACTATCGATTAAGTACGATGGCGGAATTTCAAGAAGGAAATTTGAGAGGTTTGATTACCACCGATATCATGGCAAGAGGACTAGACATTTCAAACATTACCCATGTAATCAACTTCGAGATGCCTGAGCTACCAGAACTATACATGCACCGTATTGGTAGAACAGGAAGAGCCGATGCCACTGGAACAGCCATCAGTTTTATTACTCCTCGTGAAGAAGAGTCTAAAATTGAAGTAGAAGTTTTGATGAATATGGAATTACCCATCGCTAATTTCCCAGAAGAAGTTGAGGTTTCTACCAAATTAATCGAACCCGAAAAAGACCGTCAACCCATTAAGTTTTTAATGAAAAAAGTTAAGCTTGAGGGAGATGGCGCTTTTCATGAAAAAAGCAAAAAGAACAAAAAAGTCAATCTTGGTGGCCCATCAAAAACCAAAAAGAAAACACATGGTTCTGTAAATAGAAACATGCTTAAAACAAGAGATAAAAAAAGAAAAGACTCCAACAAATAAGCCATAAAAAAAGCCACGAATTCACAAATTAATAAAATTGGTGAATTCGTGGCTTTAACTTTATTGTTTTGAATAGATTACAATCGTTTTTCAAAAAGCAGGTGAACAGGTTCGCAAACCGAAATTCTTTTTTCTGTATCGGTCAAACTTCCTGTGTTTTTATCTCTTCTAAAAACCACCACTTCATTACTCGCTTGATTGGCAACAAGTAATAAACTACCCGTCGGATCTATTACGAAGCTTCTTGGACCTTTACCTAAAGTACTTACCGCCTCTTTAAACTCCAATTTTCCGTTTTTCAATACTTTAAAAATCGAAATAGTATTTGCTTCTCCTCTATTCGTAGCATACAAAAACTTTCCATCTGGTGATAACGCAATGGCTGCAGAACGAAAATCGCCTTTATAATCTCTAGCCATTACTGAAGTATCGTCTACCAAAGTCAATTCCCCTTTAACAAAACTATAAGTCAACAAACCACCATCTAGTTCATTCAAAACATAAACATATTTTCCGTCTTCATCAAAAGTCAAATGACGTGGTCCCGCTCCAGACTTTACACTTACACTGCTTTTGAAAGTCAAAATATCTTTGCTTGAATCCGCATTATAATTGTAAACATAAATTTTATCAGCGCCCAAATCAACAGCCAAAACATATTTTTTATCAGATGAAAAAGCCACCATGTGCATATGTGATGCTTCTTGACGTTCTTTATTTGGACCACTACCTGATAGTTGTACCACTTGTTTAGCATCGGTCAAACTACCATCAGCATTCTTAAAAAAAACAGTAATATTTCCACCAGAATAGTTAGCAGTAATTACGTTTTTATCATCTGTAATAACATGGCAAGGATCAGCTCCTTTAGTCGCCTGCCTGTTCAATACAATCATTTTGCCCGCTTTACCGTCATAACTAAAGGACGTAACTGTACTTGTCGCCCCAGACTCATTAACGGCATACAAATGTTTATTATCTGAAGAAAGCGCCAAATAACTAGGATTCTGAATATTAACAGTTGAGCCATTCAATAAAGAATTTCCAGAATTAACATCGAATTTAAAATTATAAATTCCTTTGTTTTCGCATTTATTGGTATAAGTACCAACAATCAAGTGATAGAGATCTTGCTGAGCGCTAACTGTCGTAACAAAAGAAACAAAAAGTAGCACCAAAATCTTGCTTTTCATAATATATGTATTTTTTAGAGTCGCGAAAATACTCATTATTTTGATATAGTATGGCAAATATTCTCATTTTGAAAAAACCATACAACCAGCATTAATTGTAGGTACAAATTCGTATTTTTGAAAGGTCAAAAAGAGTTGATAAGTAATTTTTGGAGCACAAACAATAGGACAATTTGTTCGCATCGTCCCGCTCTCCGTTATATCTTTTCCTTTTTAAAGAAAAAAGAAAAAGGATGTCACTGCGATCGGGGCTAGAAAGTCACAAAACCCCTTTCTGTAAACATCAAAAAAACAAATAATACTAACCCAGACACCAAGTAAACTTTCCATAGAATGCATTTTAAACACCCTGAGATTCTATACTTTTTATTCCTTTTATTGGTGCCCATTTTGGTGCATTTATTTCAGTTAAGAAGATTCAAAACAGAGTATTTTACCAATGTCCGCTTCTTAAAAAAGCTAACAATTGAATCTAGAAAAAGTTCAAAAATCAAAAAAAGACTTTTACTTGCCACTAGATTATTATTACTAACCGCTTTAATTTTAGCTTTTGCACAACCATATTTTGAAGCAAAAGACCATAAAAATGCCAACAATGAATTGTATATCATTTTAGACAATTCCTTCAGTATGCAAGCCAAAGGAAACAGAGGTGAATTACTCAAAAGAGCTGTTCAAGAACTATTAGAGGAAACACCAGAAAACAGCACTTTTTCACTTTTAACAAACGAAGAAAATTTTTGGAATACAGATATCAAATCAATACAAAACGACTTACAAAACCTAAAATATTCTGCCATTCCATTTGACTTAGATGCTCAATTAGCCAAAATAAACAACCGAAAATCTATTTATAAAAAAGACATTATTATCATTTCAGATGGTGTTGGTACACAACAAAAACAAGACAATAAAGAGGAAATTTATTTTATAAAACCAGAAGCCGAACAAAAAAACAACGCCGCAGTAGACAGTGTTTTTATCAATCAAACACTCGATAACTTTTATGAAATCACAGTAAGTATTAAAGGTTTTGGAGAGGATTTAGCCCCATTACCAATTGCGCTTTACAATCAAAACAAATTGATTGCAAAAACTATCGTTACGCTAGATACGAAAAACAAAAACGTAAATTTTACTATACCAAAACAAGAGTTTAATGGCTATGTCACTATAAACGACAAAGGATTACCTTATGATAACGAATACTTTTTTAGCATTGCTAAAAACAAAAAAACAGCTGTTTTAAGTATTGGAGAGCCTCAAAAAAGCAGCTTTCTTTCTCGAATTTACACTCCAAATGAATTCAATTTCACTACCTCTGATTTACGTTTATTGGATTACAATAGTATAGAAAAACAAACGACTATAGTCCTTAACGAACTTCCTGAAATTCCACAAGCACTTCAAACGACCTTGCAAGCATTTGTCAACAAAGGAGGAAATTTAGTAATCATCCCTTCAGAAAATACTCCAATCGTAACTACCAACTCTTTTCTAAAAAGCATAGGAAACATACAGATGGTAGCCGCTGATAACAGTAATCCCAAACAAATAACTAAAATCAATTTTGACCACCCTCTTTTTAGCGGTGTATTTGAAAACAAAATTACCAACTTCCAATACCCAAAAGCGGAAAAATCATTTGAAGTAAAAAGTACATACCCGAGCATTCTTGCTTACGAAGATCAAACGCCATTTTTAACATCTATTGCCAAATCTACTGGAACGGTGTTCCTTTTTTCGGCACCTTTAAATACAAAAAACAGTAACTTTCAACAATCTCCATTGATTGTTCCGGTGTTTTATAAAATGGGTATAAACAATAAAAATGCCTTATTGTATGCCGCAACCATAGGAAACAATGCTCCTTTTTGGGTAAATACAACACTAACCAAAGAAGCCGTCCTTACAGTTAAAGGAAAAAATGAACAATTCATCCCCATTCAACAAATGTTAGACAACAAAGTAAAAATAACATTTGCTGATTTGCCTAAACAATCTGGTAACTACACGATTTTTAATAAAAATGAAGCACAAGAAAGTATTTCATTTAATTATGCGCGAACCGAAAGCGATTTAAGCAAAGTAACTACAGATTTCGGTGAAAATTTTGTAAGTATAGATAGTATAAGAAGCGTTTTCAATACTTTACAAACCAACAGAACAGACCAACAAATTTGGAAATGGTTTCTTATCTTTGCACTGACCTTTTTACTTATAGAAATGGCCATTATCCGATTTGTAAAATAACTAAAGTTTAAAAAAACTTATCTCCTAGACCCATGAAAATTCTCCTGAGAGCAGCAACAATTATCGATTCTAAAAGTCCCTTTCACAACCAAACTATGGATATTTTAATCCAAGACGGATATATTAAACAAATAGGAGTTGCGCTCCCAACAAACGGAGCCGAAGAAATACAATTACCACAATTACAGATTTCTTCAGGATGGTTTGATAGCAGCGTGTCCCTAGGAGAGCCTGGTTTTGAAGACAGAGAAACCATCAGTAATGGTCTTACTGTAGCTGCAAAAAGTGGATTTACAGCTATTGCCTTACAACCTAATTCTCATCCTATCATTGATAATCAAGGGCAAATTAATTTCGTACTCAACAAAGCTCAAAATGCACTAACCCAACTCTACCCTATTGGTGCACTAACCGTGGGTAGCGAAGGAAAAGATATGGCGGAGCTTTTTGATATGAAAAAAGCAGGTGCAATTGCTTTTGGGGATTACAACAAGAGTTTAGACAATGCTAACTTGTTGAAAATCGCTTTGCAATATGTGCAAGATTTTGATGGACTAGTTATTGCTTTTGCGCAAGACGAAAAAATAAAAGGTAATGGTGTAGCGAACGAAGGTTTAGCATCAACAAGATTAGGATTAAAAGGCATTCCAACGCTTGCTGAAGAATTACATATTGCAAGAAACTTGTTTTTATTAGAATACACAGGAGGTAAATTACACATTCCAACCATTTCAACACAAAAATCAGTTGTATTAATAAAAGAGGCAAAAGCCAAAGGTTTACAAGTAAGTTGTAGTGTTAGCGTACATCATTTAGTATTAAACGAAGATCAATTAGATGGTTTTGATACTCGATACAAAGTAACACCACCGCTCAGAAGCGAATCGGATAGAAAAGCGTTACTAGAAGGAATTCTCGATGGAACAATTGATATGATTACAACTGATCACAATCCTATTGATATTGAACATAAAAAAATGGAATTTGACGGCGCTAAAAACGGTACTATTGGATTAGAAAGTGCGTTTGGAGCGTTGTCTTGTGTATTGCCAACAGCTGTAATCATCGAAAAATTAACCGCTGGAAAAACAACTTTTGGAATTCCGTCTCACTCCATCAACGAAGGAGAGCCAGCCAATTTGACTCTTTTTACTACCGATGGAGAAAGTATTTTTACCAAAGAAACTATTTTGTCAAAATCTAAAAACTCCGCTTTTCTTGGACAAAAATTACAAGGAAAAGTGTACGGTTGTATCAACCAAAACCAAATGATTTTGAACCAATAATTATCCTAAATCCCAACCAAAATGAGCACATCAGACAACGGAAAAAATATAGCCATTGTAAGTTATCTTACCATTATTGGCGCCATTATCGCCATTTTTATGAACTCAGAAAAGAAAGATTCTTTTGCCGCTTTCCACATTCGTCAAGCACTAGGCATTTTTGTTTCTTTCTTTTTAATTGGCTATTTCATTGGCTATTTTGATAGTTGGATGATTTCGTCAGCCTTTTATGTATTCTATTTTATCCTTTGGATATACGGTTTTGTAGCGGCATTACAAGGAGAAGCCAAACTTATTCCGCTTTTGGGAGAACAGTTTCAAAAGATATTTAAAAACATAGAATAACACATCAAATACATTTCATGAATTTATCCTTAGAGTACAAGATAAGAGAGCCTAAAGTTGTTTTAGCAGAAAATCCCGTATTGATTTTATTACACGGTTACGGCAGTAATGAAGCAGATTTATTCTCTTTTGCATCAGAATTACCAGAGCATTACTATATCATTTCAGCTAGAGCGCCTTATGATTTACAATACGGAAGTTATGCTTGGTATGCGATTAATTTTGATGCCGATCAAAACAAATTTTCAGATAATAATCAAGCACGCGAATCTCGTGATTGCATTGCGAACTTTATCGACGAATTAATACAAAATTACCCTGTCAACAAAGAAGAAGTAACGCTCATTGGTTTTAGTCAAGGAGCCATTCTAAGTTATGCTGTAGCACTTTCTTATCCCGAAAAAGTAAAACAGATTGTGGCTATGAGCGGTTATTTGAATCCTGATATCATTGCTGAAGATTACTTAAAAAACAACCTACATTCGTTGCGTATTTTTGCATCTCACGGAGTAGTAGACCAAGTGATTCCTGTAGAATGGGCCAGAAAAACTACTCCTTTTATGGAAAAATTAGGCGTTGCAATAACTTATAAAGAATACCCCATCGGACATGGTGTTTCGCCGCAAAATTTTTATGATTTTAAAAATTGGTTACTATAAAAAAAGGTGCTTAAAGCACCTTTTTTTATATGATTATTTATTATACAACAACGACTGATTGACTTCAAAAGAAATACTTTCATCAGTGTTGACAAAGTATTTTATAAGGACTTCTCCCCAATATTCACCATCGCTAAAATCAGCAATTATCCATCGGTGGTTCAAAATTCTAACTTTGTTTATTACAAATTTATTAGGCCCAATTGGGTCTTGTCCTGTATACGGATTTCCTTTAGGACTATTATTAAAGTCCAATAACTTTTCGGTCACAACAGGAATCAATTTTTCAATTAAAATTGTTTTATCTGGGTTGGTTGCTTCAAAATAATTTTGGGCATTTTCATTTTTACCCAAAGAAAAATAATTGGCATCATCCAATTTCAGTTCCACTTTTTTGATACTATCTCTTAGTTTTGCAGTGACTTTGGTGAATTTTTCTTGCTCGAATTTTACTTCTTTGTTCAAAAACATATAGGTATAGATATTGAATAAAACAGCCAATATAAAACCATAAAGCAACAGTGATTTTTTCATTTTTTAAATTATAAATTAAAGGGTAATAACTAAATTATCATAGGCCAAAAATACATTTTCTGGCAATTCTTTTTGGACATCTTCGTGAAAGCCTAGTAAATGACTAATATGCGTCAAATATGCTTTTTTTGGTTGCACTAAAGCAATAAAATCGAGGGCTTCCTGAAGATTAAAATGGGTGTTATGAGGGGTGATACGCAAAGCATTCAAGACCAAAACCTCAAGATTTTTCAATTTTTCAACCTCTTCTGGGGCAACTGTTTTTACATCCGTCAAATAGGCAAAATCATCCACTCGATAACCAAAAACCTGCAAATCGCCGTGCATAACATCAATAGGAATAACCGTTTTACCACCCAATACAAAAGGTTGGTTATTGATTACTTCAATCGTTTTTACCGAAGGAGCGCCTGGATATCTGTTTTCGGTTTCAAAAACGTAATCAAAACGCTTTTTCAAATTTTCGATTACGCGTTGATGAGCATAAATTGGCATTTCGCCTTGTCTAAAGTTAAACGGACGAATATCGTCTAAACCAGCAGTATGGTCTGAATGTTCGTGAGTAAATAAAATTCCGTCTACTTTTTGACAATCTGATGCCAACATTTGCTGTCTAAAGTCGGGACCGCAATCGATAACGTAAGAATGATTTTCCCACGACATCCATAGAGAAACGCGAAGTCTTTTATCCTTATAATCAGTGCTTTTACAAACAGGATGGGTACTCCCAATGATTGGAATTCCTTGAGAAGTGCCAGTGCCTAAAAAATAGATGTTCAAAAGAGTGTTATTTTTTTACAAAAATAGAATTATTTATGATTCATTTCGAAATCGAATTAATTAACTTTGTCACAAAACACCACTATTTAGATTCAAAATGGATACAAAAAAAATCAAACTTAAGGGAGATAAAGTCATTGAGCAAATACCATCCATAAAGGATAAAGCACTTCGAATAAATCTCAACGAAAATATTTACGGAACATTTGCTGAAATTGGTGCGGGACAAGAAACGGTAAGACATTTTTTTAGAGCAGGAGGTTCTTCTGGAACGATTGCAAAAGCGATGTCGGCTTATGATAAAGATTTTAGTGATGCTGTATACGGAATCGAAGAAGACGGACGATATGTAACCGAAAGTCGTCTTAAAAAAATGTTGACTTTTGAAGGAGAATTGATTGAAGAACGTTTAAGCCGCGTTAAACACCCAAACAAATTATTCTTTAGCTACGCTAATACTGTTGCAACCATCGATTTTGCAAAGCAATTCAAAGGCCACGGTTGGGTGGGTATTCGTTACCAATTGGATCCTGCAGAAGCCTATAACGAAATCATACTTCACATTCGTTTTAAAGAAACCGACTCTCGTTTACAACAAGAAACTTTAGGTATCCTTGGGGTAAATTTAATTTATGGCGCTTTTTATAAATACAACGATCCAAAGAAATTATTACGCTATTTATACGATCATTTAGACAAAGATCAATTAGAGATTGATACCATCAACTTTTCAGGACCACGATTTGCAGAAGTTGACAACCGATTGATGAGTTTACAATTGGTAAAAAACGGAATGACCGATGCGGTAATGTTCAATCCAGAAGGAAAAAACATCTTACCTGCAGCCATTTTATACAAAAAGAACATTTTAGCTTTTAGAGGTAGTTTCCGTCCTGTTACTAAAGTAAATATGGATATGTATGAAAACTCTATAAAAATGTTTTTAGAAGAAAACAAAGTAGAAAAAGAAAACACCCAAGTTATTTTTGAAATTACGCTATCGAATTTACGTTCAGATGGTGAAATTGACGAAAGAGATTTTATGGACAGAGCCGAGTTGCTATGTTCTTTGGGACAAACCGTAATGATTTCTAATTTCCAAGAGTATTACAAAGTGGTAGAATACTTTGCTAATTATACCAAAGCCCGTATGGGATTAGCGATGGGAGTTAACAACTTGGTTGATATCTTCGACGAGAAATACTACCGTCACTTGAGTGGTGGAATCCTTGAAGCTTTTGGTAAATTGTTCTATCGCGATATGAAAGTGTTCTTGTATCCAATGCTTGGCGAAGAGGGAGAAGTTATTACCTCAGAAAATCTTAAAGTACATCCAAGAATGAAAGAATTGTACAAGTTCTTTAAGTTCAACGGAAAAGTGGTAGATATTACAGACTACGATCCAACTATTTTAGAAGTATTCTCAAGAGAAGTACTCAAAATGATTAGCCAAGGAAAACCAGGATGGGAACCTATGTTGCCTTCTGGTGTAGCAGAAATCATAAAAAAACAACGCTTATTTGGTTACGATCCAGAAAAAGTGTTACAAGCATAAGAAACATCAAAAGCCAAGTTTAGACTTGGCTTTTGTAGTATTAATGGTTCTTTTTCCAAACTTTATCGTGATATGGCAAGTATTCAGGTAATGCCGCTGAGCCATACCAAGGAAACACCTCAGCAGTTAATAATTTTGCCTTAATAGCTGGATCGGTTTCTAATAATTGATTTGCTTCTTCAATCGTGGCTACATTCAGGATAAAAATGCCTCTCAAATTGACTTCATTCTTACCCATTGGCCCAGCTACAATCAGTTTTTTAGCGTTTGCTAATTTAGCAATATTGGTCATATGACCAGCAAAACAATCCGCTATGAATTGTTTATCTGTCGTTGTGTTGGTTCCTGTTTTTAGCAATACAAAAACATAGTTTTTCATTCCATATTCATCGGCTCCAAGTTGTTGTGCTAAAGATGCATCATATTTTGGATTGTCATTTTGTGCATAGCTTGAAGTAAATGACAGAAGTATCGTAAAAAATAGCAGCTCTGTTTTCATAACTTGATAGAATAAAGTAACTATCAAATATAAACATTATTTACTCTTGTTGAACGCTACACAATAAAGCAAGAAAAACAAAAAAGCCAAATGAGACATATCATTTGGCTTGTTAGCTGTAACTAAACTTATATTATTTCAAAATCTGTGAAGCGTGTACTTTTGTTTTTACGTCGGTGATAACTTCCTCGATGATTCCTTTTTCAT
>ERZ724525.134-NODE-134-length-37916-cov-16.642059_pt1 | contig 37916 bp, 32 predicted proteins | sample MGYA00376058_ERZ724525 | MGnify/ENA primary metagenome ERZ724525 (study PRJEB28724, sample SAMN07190888) | wastewater metagenome | isolation source: influent of sewage treatment plant in Hong Hong | place: USA: Christiansburg, Virginia | collected 2016-03-01 ... | reverse complement strand
TGACATGGCAGGCGCACTGGATGAGCGATTCGCCCAGGCTGCCATGGGTTATGAGAAGGATCCCGATCATTCGCCCCATTCTATCCGAAGGGGCAGGGCCAGCAAGCCGGAATAAGCCGGAGTGCTGAGGCAAATCAAACCGATTTTTTCAGTCGATGACGGCGCTCGGCGTGATGCCTTCGCCGAACTGCAGGCGGTCGCGCAGGGCGCGGGTGACCTGGATCTTGCCGTCGGCATCGACCCGCAGGGCGTGGTCTATGCCATAGCGTTTGGCGTAGTCGCGCCAGCGCTCGCCGCCGAGGTATACGGGCTTGCTGGCTGCGTCGGAGAGGGTGCCGGCGTTGGCCCGCGGGGTGATCAGCAGGGTGACCGCCTGGGTGCCTTTGGCCGGCCAGCCGGTACGCGGGTCGAGGAGGTGGCAGTAGCGCTGGCCGTCGAGTTCGAAGAAGCGCTGGTAGTCGCCGGAGGTGCCGATGGCTTCGCCGTCGCGCAGGGGCAGGGTGGCCAGCGGGCGCGGTTCCCGCGGGTGCTGGATGCCGACCCGCCAGGGTTGGTCGCCCTTGCTGCCCAGCGCCAGCACGTTGCCGCCGATGTTGATCAGGGCGTTGCTGATGCCCCGTGCCTTCAGGATGGCGGCGGCGCGGTCGAGGGCATAGCCCTTGCCGTAGCCGCCCAGGTCGAGCTGGACAGCCGGGTTGCGGCTCGTCACCTGGTTGTCGGCGATGCGCAGGTCGGCCATCTGCGGGTGGGCCTGGATGGCGGCAGCCAGCTTTGCCGGGTCGGGGCGCGCCGGAACGAAGGTGTCGGTGTGAAAGCCCCACAGGGCGATCAGGGTGCCGAGGGCCGGATCGAAAAGTTCGTCGCCGGTGGCGGCGATGGCCTTGGCGTCGGTGAGCATGGCGGCCAGCTCGGGTGACACGGGAATGCCCTGCCGGCCGGCGGCAATGGCACTGTTGAGGGCGGTGAGTTCGGACGATTGCCAGGCATGGTAGGCCCGGTGCAGGCGATCGAATTCGCGCAGCACTTCGCCGACTGCGGTGCGGGATTTTTCTTCGGAGGCATCCCAGGTGAGGACTTCCACCCGGGTGCCGAAGACGTAGGATTCCTGCTGGTGAATGCTGGCCCGGCTGCAGCCGGCGAGCAGACCGGCGGTGCAGGCGGCAATGGCCAGCCAGGCCGCCGCCCGGCGAATCAGGCGCACTCGCCTTCCAGGGCGTCGATGACCGCACCGGCCACGTCGAAGCCGGTTTGGGCGGCGATTTCGACCATGCAGGTGGGGCTGGTGACGTTGATCTCGGTGAGCCGGTCGCCGATCAGGTCGAGGCCGACGATCAGCAGGCCGCGGGCCCACAGGATGGGGGCCAGGTATTCAGCGGTGGCCCGCTCGCCGTCGGTCAGCGGCATGGCTACGCCGCGTCCGCCGGCGGCCAGGTTGCCGCGGGTTTCGCCGTCCTTGGGAATGCGGGCGAGGGAGTAGGGAATGACCTTGCCGCCGATGATCAGCACCCGCTTGTCGCCGCTGGCGATGGCCGGCAGGTAAGCCTGGGCCATGATCGTGCGGCTTTCCTCGTGGGTGAGGGTTTCGATGATGACGTTGCGGTTGGGGTCGTCGGCACGCACGCGGAAGATCTGGCTGCCGCCCATGCCGTCGAGGGGCTTGAGGATGGTGTCGCCGTGGGCGTCGATGAAGGCGTTGATGTCCACCGCGGCGCGCGCCACCCGGGTCGGCGGGATGAACTGCGGGAACTCGAGGATCGCCAGCTTTTCGGAGTGGTCGCGGATCGAGGCCGGGTTGTTGAAGATGCGGGCACCGGCGTCGGCGGCGCTTTCGAGCAGCCAGGTGGCGGTAACGTATTCGAAGTCGAAGGGCGGGTCCTGGCGCATCAGGACTGCGTCGAAGGCAGTGAGCGGCAGAACCTCCTCGGTGCCGGGCACGTACCAGGCATCGTTGTCGTCGGTGGGGGTCAGGGCGTGGGCGCGGGCTGATACCGTGCCGCCGTCCCACACGAGCGCTTCCCGCTGGATGGCAAAGACCTGGTGGCCGCGCCGGGCGGCGGCCCGCAGCATGGCGATGCTCGAGTCCTTGTAGGCCTTGAGCTTGTCCAGCGGGTCGAGGATGAAGGCGATTTTCATCAATGGCTCCGGGCGGGTCAGTCCGTGGCGTCGGAGGTGACGAGCGGTTCGGTGGCTTCGATCTCGACGGAGGCAGCGAGCAGGGCCAGACGGGCAACCACGCCGTAGGCGTAGAAACGGTTGGGCGGCGCGTCCGGACCCTGGTTGCAGTCGGGCAGGCTGCACGGTGCTTCGAAGGCCAGCGGCTCGAAGTGCATGCCGGGGGCGTTGAGGTTCTCGTCGCGGCCGCGCTGGGTGTGGACCCGGTAGAAACCGCCCACCACGTAGTGATCCATCATGTAAACGACCGGTTCGGCGACGGCGTTGTTGACCGTCTCGAAGGTGTGCACGCCTTCCTGGATGATCACGTCGTGGACTTCGAGGCCTTCCTTGACGACGCTCATCTTGTTGCGCTGCTTGCGGTTGAGGCCGATCAGCTCGGCCGCGTCCTTGACCGTCATGACGCCCATGCCGTAAGTGCCGGCGTCGGCCTTGACGACCACGAAGGGCTCGTCGGTGACTTCGTATTCCTTGTACTTGGCGCGGATGTTGTCGAGCATCGCGGCGACCTTGTCGGCCAGCTCCTGCTCGCCGGTGCGGGAGTGGAAATCGAGACCCGAACAGGCGTCCCAGGCCGGGTTGATGCGCCACGGATCAATGCCGATGGCGGCCCCGAACTCCCGGGTGACGCGGTCGTAGGCGGCAGCGTGATTGGACTTGCGGCGTGAATGCCAGCCTGCGTGCACCGGCGGGATCACCCACTGGTCGTGGAGGTCCTGCATGACGGTCGGCACGCCGGCGGAGAGGTCGTTGTTGAGCAGTACGGCGCAGGGGTCGAAGTTCTTCAGGCCGAGGCGGCGGCCGTGACGCTCGAGGGGTTCCAGCGTGAGGCTGGCACCGTTGGCGAGTTCGACCACGGTGGGGGCGGTGATCTCCGGCAGCAGGCTGCCGAGGCGCACTTCCAGGCCGGTGAGGCGCAGGATCGACACCAGCTTGGCCACGTTCTGCAGGTAGAACTGGTTGCGGGTGTGGTTCTCGGGGATCAGCAGGATCGCCGTGGCACCGACGCAGATGCGCTCGATGGCGGCCTGGGCGGCCTGCACGCACAGGGGCATGAAGGCGTCGTTGAGGTTGTTGAAACCGCCCGGGAACAGGTTCAGGTCGACCGGGGCTAGCTTGAAGCCGGAGTTGCGCAGATCCGTCGAGCCGTAGAACGGCGGCAGATGCTCCTGCCACTGGGTGCGCATCCAGCGTTCAATGGCGGTGGCGTTGTCGAGGAAATGCTTTTCCAGCTCCAGCAGGGGGCCGGTGAGTGCGGTGGTGAGATGGGGGACCATGGGACCTCGCGGACGAACTGTTCTCGGGTGGGCAATGCGTCGGGTGTACGACGGAAGGGAGTGCGTCGTAGACCTGCGCTGCCGGTAGTTGTTCGCGAAATGTTACACCATCCGTCGCCTGCCCCCTGCCGGGAGGGCGGGCACTCAGCCCGCGGGTGGCAGGAAGGCGCGGAAGCTGGCGGGCAGCGGGGCGTTTTCGAGGCTGCGCTGGGTGAACAGGTAACGTCCGTCGCAGACGAAGCCCAGGTCGGCCCAGTCCACCCCGTTGAGGGCGTCGCGGAAGGCCGCCAGATCGACGTCCTGGCGGCGCGGGAAAATGCCCATCACGGCGCCGTCGAAGTTCGGACACGGGTGCAGGAAGAAGGGCTGGGGCTGGCGGGTCTTTGAGTTGACGTAGACCCGCGGCGCGTTGCTTTGCGGATAACCCCGGCCCCATTGCCACCAGTTGGTTTCGTCGAAGCGACGAATGCGCCGGGCCAGCAGGCGCTCCCGGTGGGGCAGGAGTGCTGCGGGCGGCGCGGCGCCCGGCTCGCACCAGATCATGCGGCGGGTCTTGCCGCTGCGGGCGGTGGCGGAAGAGACGAAGTCACGGTTGCCGTCCGTCTCGCTGGCGTAGATCCCGTCGGCACCGGAGACCGCCCCCACCTTGACGCTGGCCACATCGGCCAGGCTGAGGCTGTATTCCCCCTTCGAGAACAGCAGGTGGCCCGCACATTCCGAAAAGTGGCGGTACATCCAGGGCGGGTGTTCAAGGAGGTGATCGAGGTCGTCGCCCTGGCCGATTCTGGCCCACGCCGTGTTGTGCGACAGGTTGTCCAGTTCGTAGCGCCAGATCAGGCAGTTGGGCACTGCGTCGGCAAACACACGGGCGTCACCCAGTTCGATGGCATGGGTGATGGTGCCCTGTTTGAAGAGCTGGCGATTGAGGGCGCGGGCGCTGGTGGCCTTGAGGAAATCCCGCGGGGTGATGAAGATCAGCTCGCCGCCCGGCGCCAGATGGCGTATGCATTTTTCGATGAAAAAAAGATACAGGTTGCTGCGCCCGTCAAAACCGTCCTGGCGCAGCAGCGCCCGGGTCGTTGCGCTGACGTCCTGGTAGCGCACGTAGGGCGGGTTGCCGATCACCGTGTCGAATTTTTCGCTCTCCGGATAGGCAAAAAAATCCTGGTTGAGCGCGCCGGGCGGGCTTTGACGCGGGTCCACTTCGATGCCCACTGCATGATGCAGGCGGTGCAGGAAGGCCCCGTCGCCGCAGGAGGGCTCGAGCACCCGCCCGGTGTTGTGGCGCAGGCGAAGCATGGCGCGCACGACCCGTTCGGGGGTGAACACCTGGCCGAGAGCGGCAAGGTCGGGCAGCAGGGGGGGGGAGGTGGAGGCGGACGGCATGGGGTCGGGAAGCGCGGAGGCCCGACTATTGTGCAGGAAGTGGGGTGAAAGGAGCCAGTTTTGCGCTGTTCAACCTCGTTTGTTGTTACCCGGATCTGCTTTTTTTAAATCTATTTTTCATTAAATTGTGTGATTTTGTTGTTGCACGTAATGCATTTGTGATATTTCTGCAGGCCCAAGGATATGAATTTGTCTTTGAGTGAGTGAAAGCCTGCCACTCGTCATTGATCTTTCGGTCGCACCTCGAATTCTTCGAAAGCTGATCATGAGTTCCCTCCCCGAACGCCTTTTCTCCCTGCCCTTTGTGTTTCGCGGCAAGCATCTTTATTCGGTTAACCTGCGCCTTGCCGTGCGGGAAGTTTCGCTCCCGGACGCGCTTGCCGGGGGGCGCAGCGATGACTCTTCCGACCTGTTCGTGCCGGCGGGTGTCGATGGTTGCCTGCTGTGCAAGGTTCCCGACCCCGGCTGGCGCACCCATACGCTCTATGATGATCGTGTTGCCTACGTGCTGGCCCGCGATACATGGCATTACCTGTCCCTGGCGGGGGGGTACGATGGTTTCCTCGAAAACCGCTACTCGGCCAAGACCCGGGAGTCCTTCGCGCGGGACGAGGCCCGGTTTGCAGCACAGTTTGGTGGTGCCCTCGATCTGCGGGAGTACCGGAGTGCCGCGCAGCTCGCCGAGTTTGCCGAACTCTCCCGAGCGTTGTGCGGGGATGCCGGCCAGGTTGATGTCGTCCGGGCGAAGGATCTGGGCGGACTGGTTGGCTTTGTTCTTTTTGCCGATGGCGCGCCGATTGCGTGCCTGGGCCTGCAGTCGCAGGGGGACACCCTGCTGTACGTGTGTGCCGGTGAGCGTGAAGACTTTCGCCAGTGGTCGGCGGGGGCCATCGTGCATCTGCAGGCCATCCGCCGCCTGTTTGCCGACCCCGGTAATCGCTACGTGGATTTTCGCCCCGGCGATTGCGAGGTCAAGCGTCAGTTTGCCAACGGTGCCCTGCGCAGTGCAGTGGTCCTCAATCTGCGCAGAACACTGCGTAACCGGCTGATTCTTTCGGCCTACTCCCTGACCCGGCAACTGTCTGCTGGCCGTGAAGAAGCCGCTGTTGTTCCCGAGGCGATCCGCGAACTGCTGGTTTTTGCGGGCTGAGACTCAGGCCGCCAGAAACAGCATCAGCAATTCATTCAGGAAGTGACGCCCCCGGACTGTGGGGCGCAGGGTTTCGCCATCCACTTCGATGAAGCCCTGCTTCATGGCCTTCAGCAAAGCCCCCTCGGCGGTCTCGAAGGGTAGTCCGGTGCGTTCGGCAAACAGCCGGCGCGGGAAGCCCTGGTTGAGGCGCAGGGCGTTCATCATGAACTCGAAAGGCAGTTCTTCCGCGCCGATCCAGCGCCGCTCCTGGGCGAACTCGCCTGTTTGGCGAGCAGCCAGGTAGGCCGCCGGATGCTTGGGACGGGCTTCGCGCAGAATGCCTTCGTGCGATGACAGCTTGCCGTGGGCGCCGGCGCCGATACCCAGGTAATCACCGAAGGTCCAGTAGTTGAGGTTGTGGCGGCATTCCCGGTTTGGCTTGGCGAAGGCCGAGGTCTCATAGTGGCCGTAGCCGGCCGCGCCAAGCCGCGACTCGACGAGATCCTGCATGTCGGCGGAGGCGTCGGGGTCGGGGACTTCCGGCGGGTTGGCGGCGAAGGCCGTGTTGGGCTCCAGTGTCAGGTGGTAGCACGACAAATGCTGGGGGCCGAGGGCGAGGGCGGTGACCAGATCGGCTTCCGCTTCGGCGAGGCTCTGGCCGGGCAGGGCGTACATCAGATCCAGGTTGACCGCTTCGAAATGCGTCAGCGCGGCTTCGGCCGCGGCGATGGCGTCGGTGCGGCCGTGGATGCGTCCGAGGGCCTGCAGGTGCGCTTCGTTGAAGCTCTGGATTCCCACCGACAGGCGATTGACGCCGGCCTGCCGGAAGGCCCTGAAGCGGCCCGAGTCCACGGTGCCCGGATTGGCTTCGAGGGTGATTTCGGCCAGCGGGTCGAGTTGCACCCGCATGCGGATCGCCGTGAGGAGTTCGTCCAGCCCGTCCGGGCTCATCAGGCTCGGCGTGCCACCGCCGATGAAGATGCTGTGTACGCGTCGTCCCCAGATCTGCGGCAGGGCGCTTTCCAGATCGGCAACCAGCGTTTCGATGTAGGCCGCTTCGGGGATGCCTTCATCCCGAACGGCGTGGGAGTTGAAGTCGCAGTAGGGACACTTCTTGACGCACCACGGGTAATGCACGTAGAGCGACAGGGGCGGCGAGGCCGTCAGCGTCGGCGTCCAGCGGCTGCCTTCGGTGACGGGTTTCGGGCTGGTTTTGGGGGTGATCGGAATGATCCGTGGTTCGGGCATGTCAGGCAGTTTCTGCACGCAGTTTGTCGAGCAGTTGCCGGAAGGCGGAGCCCCGGTGGGACAGCACGTTTTTCAGGTCAGGGGCGATTTCGGCGGCGGTTTGTTCCAGTTCGCTGACGAGGAACAGCGGGTCGTAGCCGAAGCCGGCGGTGCCGCGCGGGGCCGCGAGGATTTGGCCGTGCCACTCGCCGCAGGCGATCAGCGGTTGCGGGTCGTCGGCATGGCGGACGAGGGCCAGTGCGCAGTAAAAGCGCGCCCGGCGGTCGGCCTGGCCGGCCAGTTTTTCAAGCAACAGCGCGTTGTTGCGTGCGTCGGACCTGGGTTCGCCGGCAAAGCGCGCCGAGATCACGCCCGGTGCGCCGCCAAGGGCGTCGACGCACAGCCCTGAGTCGTCGGCGAGGGCCGGCAGGCCGGTGCTGCGCGAGGCGTGACGGGCCTTGGCGATGGCGTTTTCGATGAAGCTGGGATGCGGCTCCTCGGCCTCGGTGACGTTGAAGGCCGATTGCGGCAGCACTTCGATGCCCAGCGGGGCGAGCAGGGCGGAGAGTTCCTTCAGCTTGCCGGCGTTGCCGCTGGCGAGGACGAGTTGTTTCATGGCGCCGTTTCCTTGGTGATGCTCAGGCGGTGAGGCCGAGCGCCTTTTTCTGTTCGACAACGAGTTGGGCCACGCCGCTGGCGGCGAGTTCCAGCAGGCTGTCGAGTTCGGTACGGGAGAAAGGCGTGCCTTCGGCGGTGCCCTGCACTTCGACGAAGCCGCCGGCGCCGGTCATCACCACGTTCATGTCGGTGTCGCAGTCGGAATCTTCCGGGTAATCCAGGTCGAGGACCGGGATGCCCTTGTAGATGCCCACCGAAATGGCGGCGACGAAGTCGCGCATCGGGTTGGCAGGCAGTTTGCCGGCCTTGACGAGGCCTTCGAGGGCGTCATGAACGGCGACGCAGGCGCCGGTGATGGCGGCGGTGCGGGTGCCGCCGTCGGCTTGCAGCACATCGCAGTCGATGGTGATCTGGCGCTCGCCGAGGGCGCTCATATCGACCACGGCGCGCAGGCTGCGGCCGATCAGGCGCTGGATTTCCTGGGTGCGGCCGCTTTGCTTGCCTTTGGCGGCTTCGCGGGCGCTGCGGGTGTGGGTGGCGCGGGGCAGCATGCCGTATTCGGCGGTCAGCCAGCCCTGGCCCTTGCCGCGCAGGAAGGGCGGCACCGATTCCTCGACGCTGGCGGTGCACAGCACGCGGGTGTCGCCGAACTCGATGAGCACCGAACCTTCGGCGTGGCGGGTGAAGCCGCGGGTGATGCGGATCGGGCGGAGGCTGGCGGGCGTGCGGCCGCTCGGGCGGCTGAAAGTGTCAGGGGTGGCAGTCATGAGAGTGGGTGCGTGGAATTGTTGGCCGGCGCGTGAGTGCCGGCAAGGGGTTTGGCGATTGGCCGCTATTGTAGCGAGATGCCTCTTTCCGGGCAGCCCGACGGGCAGTTTGCCAGCGCTTCACCCTTTCGCGGCCTGCTCGATGCGCGTGCGCAGATCTCCCGGGGCGTAGTACACGAAGGCTTGCCCCTGCTTGAATTTTTCCAGAAAGCCCAGCGATTCGAGGTCCATCAGGTCGGTCCTGGCCGTTTGATAGACCACGCCGTGGCGCTGTTGATGGGGGCCGACCCGGTATTCCTCGCCCGGATTGCGCAGTGCATGGTTGAGCAAGGTGATCTGCCGATGGTTGAGGCGCCCGCGCAGGGCGGGTGAGTTGGCCAGCAGGCGTTCGGCGTCGCGCTGTTCGTCGGCCTTGCGGGCCAGGTACTCGTACAGGGCTTCAATGGCCCGACGAATGGTGGCCAACTGATGCAGGACGAAGTAGGTGGAGTCGCCGTTGTCCGTTTCGGTGTGCAGGTAGGCCTGTACGTATTGGCGGGGGGCTTGCCGGAGGAACTGGGAGATGGACAGGAATTCCATCAGCCAGTAGCCGCTGCGCGCCATCGCCCAGTAAAACAGGGCGCGGGCGGTACGCCCGTTGCCATCCACGAAGGGATGGTCGTAGCCGATCATGAAGTGCAGCAGAATGGCCCGGACGACAGGATGAACGAAGGGTTCGGTGCTCTCGTCGGCATTGGCAAACGCGCACAGCCGTTCCAGGCGGGCCGGGAGTTCGGCCCAGCCGGGAGGGTCGTGCAGAACAGAACCGTCCCGGCTGTCGACGACTTTGACGTCGTCGCTTTGTCGCAGGCGGCCGGCGTCGGCCGGATCGTCGAGCGTGTTGGCCGTCAGCATCCGGTGGAGTTCGAGAATCCGCTCCGGGGTGATCGGTTCGTTCCGCAGGGCCCGGATGTGGGCCATTGTCGTGTAGTTGTTGAAGATCATCGCTTCGCTGCGATCCCGCGGACGCCGACCTTCCCGCAGCATGGCCTCGGCGACGCGGCGGGTTGTCGAGGCACCCTCGAGCTGGCTGGAGGTGATGGCTTCTTCGATCAGGGAGTGGAGCAGGTAGCGCTCCCGGTTTTCATGGATCGGAGCACCCACGGGGGCTCGGATCTGGCCGGCAGCATCCCGGTCGATGTGATGCAGGTGAATCAAGACCGGTTCGGGTGTCGCCAGCCTGAATGCCGCGCCCTGCTTGTCCTGCAAGGGCAGGGCCTTGAGCAGGGGTGCCCGGTTCAGCCACAGGGATAGCCACCATTCTTCGAGGGTGACGCCTGCTGGTGGCGGCCGGTGCCGGAGTTCGTCCCAGTGCAGATAGCGGCCACGGGTGGCCGGGGCCGACAGGGAGAACAGGCGGGCCAGATCGTCCGGCCGCAACTGGGCGAGCAGGGATGCCGGGTCTGGCGGTGCCGCGGGTATTTTCATAATTGGTACTAATTTAGGTGTTAATTAGTACCAATTAGTATAGCCCGACCTTCCTGGGTGGTTACTGGATGTCGGGCAATTGAGTTGCTTTTCTCCGGGCCGCCGCAGGGCAAAACCTCATTTGAACTTGTGGATGGCGGCGTTGATTTCGCGGATGGCGCGTTCGATTTCGTCTTCGCTGAGATCTTCCTGGTCGCGCTTGCCGCGCCCGAAGCCTTCCATCTGGGTGGTGAAGGCGTCAGCGGGCATGGTGCGGGTGGACACGGTGTCGGCCAGGTCTTCCTGATGATCGTCGTGCCAGGTCATGGCGATCAGCGTCATGTTGTCGCACTGGTTGCCACCGAGCAGCTCGGCTTCGTCCATGAGCCGGGGGACGGACTCCATCACCCGGCCGTCGGCGAGGGTGTGCACCAGTGTGTCGGTATCGAGCGGGCCCCAGACGCCGTCGGAGCAGATGGCGACGACGTCGCCGTTGATGAGTTGTACGCCGCGCGAGAATTCGATCTGCGGTGGGTGACTGCCGCCCAGGCAACTGAAAATGCGGTTGCGTCCCGGGTGTACAGCGGCGCTTTCGGCGTCGAGCAGGCCCTGGTCGAGCATCAACTGAACGCGGGAGTGGTCGCGGGTCTGGGTCAGCAGCTTGCCCTTGCGGATGAGGTAGAGCCGTGAGTCGCCCGCATGTGCCCAGTGGGCCACGCCGTCCTGCACCAGGCAGGCGACGATAGTGGTGCGCGGAATGTCGGACAGGTGCTTGTCGAAGGCGTAGTCGAGAATCGCGTGGTGGGCGTTGCTGAGCACCCGCGACAGGAACAGCACCGGATCGGTGACCTTCGGACGGGCTTCCTGCTGGAAGGACTGGGCGATGAACTGCACCGATATCTGCGCCGCGATTTCGCCGTACAGGTGGCCGCCCATGCCGTCGGCCAGCACCAGCAGCAAGGCATCCCGGGTGTAGGAGTAGGCGACGCGGTCCTGGTTGGTGCGACGCTTGCCGATGCGACTTTCCTGGAAAATCGTGAATCTCATGAACGGCCTATCATTATTTTTAGTCGGGAGCCCAGCCCTTCAAGCCAGGTCTTCTGTTGGGGCGGCGCTTCGCGGTGACGCTGGGCCAGGACCTTCTGCAACGCAAAGCAACTCTGGGGCCGTTTCAGCGGGTCGAGCTGCAGACACCAGTCGATGGTGGCCAGAAAGTGCGGCGAATGCTGGCCCGCCCAGGCCTTGCTGGCCGGTATGACCGTGTCGTGCTTGAGACGTTCGTCGGAGCGTTGCGGCGAGGTGCCGGCCAGGCAGGCATACATGCTGGCGCCGACGCTGTAGATGTCGCTCCACGGGCCGAGGGCGTCCCGGCTGGTGAATTGCTCCGGCGATGCGAAACCCGGGGTGTACATGGGTTTGAGGATCGGCGTGTCGGACATCAGGGTTTGCCGGGCGGCACCAAAATCGAGCAGCACCGGGGTGCCGTCGGCGCGCAGGTAAATATTGGACGGCTTGATGTCGAGGTGCAGCAGCTTGTGGGCGTGGACTTCGCGCAGGCCGTTGAGCATGCGGGTGAACACGCCGCGGATGAAGCGCTCGCGAATGTTGCCCTTGTTCTTCTGGACGTAATCGTGGAGGGTGCGGCCCCGTTCGAACTGCATCACCATGTAAACGGTGCCGTTGGCGCGGAAGAAGTTGAGCACGCGCACCACGTTGGGGTGCACCAGCTTGGCCAAGGCCCGGCCTTCCTCGAAAAAGCACTTCATGCCATAGCGGAAGGCGCCCTGGTGGGCTTCGGTGACGTGCGGCGTCACCTCTCCCGGCGCGCGCAGGGCAAGGGAGTTCGGCAGGTATTCCTTGATGGCTACCGGCGTTCCGTCCTGGTCGTAGGCCAGGTAAACGATGGAGAAGCCGCCCAGCGAGAGTTGTCGCTCGACACGATAGTGATCGAGCTGAAATCCGGACGGGAGGGCGCAGTTCTGTTGAGTGGCCATCAGGCGGGGCGCTACACTTCGTCTTTTGTGGCGTTCGGGGTTGCTAGTTTAGCTTCGGATTGCCGCGCTATCTCGGGAAAAACAGGATGATCAACAGCATGACGGGCTACGCCGTCCAGGCACGTGACCTGGGCAGTGTCGCTTTGCACCTCGAACTGCGGAGCGTCAATTCCCGCTATCTCGACCTCGCCTTCCGCATCAATGACGATCTGCGTCAGGCCGAGCCCATGTTGCGCGAAGCGATCACCGGCAAGCTCAAGCGCGGCAAGGTCGAATGTCGTTTCAATCTCCAGGCGAAGGATAGCGCACCTCGGGACTTGGCCATTAACGGCATGCTGCTTGGCCAACTGAAGGCCGCCCAGGCTTTCATTCAGGCCGAGCTGCCCCAGGCCACACCTTTGTCCGTCGCCGAAGTGCTGCGCTGGCCCGGTATTCTCGCCGATGACAGCGTCACTTTCGAGGCCCTGCAGCCGGAAATTGCTGCCACCATCGCCGCCGCGCTGGATGAACTGATCGCCACCCGGCGCCGTGAAGGCGAAAAACTGGCCGAGATGATTCGTGGCCGCATTGCCCGCATGCGTGAACTGGTCGCTACCGTCCAGCCGCGCGTGCCGGCCCTGGTTGCCGAATATCAGGAAAAGCTCGCCACCCGTCTGCGCGATGCCGCGGCCACACTCGATGACGACCGCATCCGCCTGGAAGTCGGTCTGTTTGCCCAGCGTGTCGATGTGGCCGAGGAGTTGTCGCGCCTCAGCACCCACCTGGACGAGGTGGAGCGCATCCTCAAGGTGGGCGGTGCGTCTGGCAAGCGCCTTGACTTCCTGATGCAGGAACTCAACCGGGAGGCCAACACCCTCGGGTCGAAGGCGATGGCTGCCGACATGACGGCCATCGCCGTGGAACTCAAGCTCGCCATCGAACAGATGCGTGAGCAAGTGCAAAACATCGAGTAAGGAGCGCCCATGCCTGGCACCCTGTTCATCGTTACCGCGCCCTCCGGTGCCGGCAAGACCACCATGGTCAGCGGCCTGCTGGAGCGCGATCCGCTGGTCCGCTTGTCTGTTTCCTACACCACCCGGGCGCCGCGCGCCGGAGAGGTGGATGGGCAGCACTACCATTTCGTGGATGTGCCCACCTTCCGTGCCCTGCGCGACAAGGGGGAATTCCTGGAGTGGGCCGAGGTCCATAACAACTACTACGGAACCTCGAAAGTCTGGCTGGAACAGCAGATCACCGCGGGCAAGGACATCCTCCTGGAGATCGACTGGCAGGGCGCGCAGCAGGTCCGCAAGGTGTTTCCGAAGGCCGTCGGGGTGTTCATCATGCCGCCCTCGCTGGAGGAGCTGGAGCGTCGCCTGCGTGGCCGCGGTACCGACAGCGAGGACGTGATTGCCCGCCGGGTACTTGGCGCCCGTGGCGAGATGCGCCATGTGGCCGAGTTCGACTACGTTATAATCAATGAAGAATTGCCCGCAGCCCTCGAAGATCTGGTGGCTGTTGTGCGGGCATCCCGGCTGCGCTACGCCAACCAAGAGGCGCGCAAGCCGGAGTTTTTCCATTATCTGGAACAGGATTGATCCATGGCCCGTATTACCGTTGACGACTGTCTGAAACGCATCCCCAACCGCTTCCAGCTCACCCTGGCGGCTACCTACCGTGCCCGTCAACTGACGTCCGGCGCCACCCCGCAGGTGGACCTCGACCGTCACGACAAGGACAAGCCCTGCGTAATCGCCCTGCGCGAAATCGCCGCCGGTAAAGTCGGTGCCGAAATCCTCAACCGCGGTCAGGCCTGAGCGCCGTCTGCCAGAGAGTGATGCCATGGAATCCGCCGCTCCCGTCCCCGTCAGTGGTAGCGGCGTTTTCCAGCCCCCCGAATCCTGCGTGCTGCCGCTTGATTTCAGCCGGCTGCGCACGCTGGTCGGGACTTACCTCCGCCCCGAGGACGTAGGCCGGATCGAAACCGCCTACCATTTTGCCGCCGACGCCCACAGCGGGCAGTTGCGGATCAGTGGCGACCCCTACATTTCCCATCCGGTTGCCGTAGCCGAGATTCTCGCCGGCTGGCATCTGGACTCCCAGGCCCTGTGCGCGGCCCTCCTCCATGATGTGATGGAGGACACCCACATCACCAAGTCCGAGATCGCCGAGCGCTTCGGGCGCACCACGGCGGAACTGGTGGATGGGGTCTCGAAGCTCGACAAGATCGAGTTCCAGTCGCAGGAAGAGGCCCAGGCCGAAAACTTCCGCAAGATGCTGCTGGCCATGGCCAGCGACCTGCGGGTGATCCTGATCAAGCTGGCCGACCGTCTGCACAACATGCGCACGCTCGACTGCGTACGCCCCGACAAGCGGCGCCGGATTGCCCGCGAAACCCAGGAAATCCACGCTCCCATCGCCAACCGGCTTGGCCTCAACAGCCTGTACCGCGAGATGCAGGAGCTGGCTTTCAAGCATCGTTATCCGATGCGTTACAGCGTGTTGTCCAAGGCCATTCTGGCGGCCCGCGGCAACCGGCGCGAAGTGGTCAGCAAGATCCTCGCCGCCATCGAGGAGCGTCTGCCCCAGTGGGGTATCGATGCCGAGGTGCGCGGCCGCGAGAAGCACCTCTACAGCATCTATCGCAAGATGGCCGAGAAGCGCCTGAGCTTCTCGCAGGTGCTCGACATCTACGGTTTTCGCGTCATCGTGCCCGACGTCCAGACCTGCTACCGGGCGCTCGGTGCGCTGCATGCGCTCTACAAGCCGGTGCCGGGCAAGTTCAAGGATTACATTGCGATTCCGAAGGGCAACGGCTACCAGTCCCTGCACACCACGCTGATCGGGCCGTTCGGTACGCCAGTCGAGGTGCAGATCCGTACCCACGAGATGAATCACATCGCCGAGAGCGGTGTGGCGTCGCACTGGTTGTACAAGGAAGACGAGAAAACCCTCACCGAGCTGCAGCACAAGACGCACAGCTGGCTGCAGTCCCTGCTCGAGCTGCAATCCACCTCGGGGGATTCGAGCGAATTCCTCGAGCACGTCAAGGTCGATCTCTTTCCGGGCGAGGTGTATGCCTTCACGCCCAAGGGCAAGATCTTTGCCCTGCCGCGCGGCGCTACGGTGGTGGACTTCGCCTACGCCGTGCATACCGACGTGGGCAACCGTTGCGTGGCCGGCCGCATCAACGCCGAGTTGATGCCCCTGCGCACCGAGCTGCACAACGGCGACCAGATCGAGATCATCACCGCCGCTCACGCCAGCCCCAATCCGGCCTGGCTGAGTTACGTGCGTACCGGCAAGGCGCGGGCGCAGATTCGTCACTTCCTCAAGAACGCCCAGCAGGAAGAAGCGTCGACCCTTGGCGAGCGCCTCCTCAACCAGGCCCTGCGCCTGCACGGCCTGACCCTCGGCCAGGTGAGCATGTTTGCCTGGGACCGCTTCCTCAAGGAATTCACGCTGCCCAACCGCAAGGAGCTGATGACCGACATCGGCCTTGGGCGACGCCTGCCGGCCATTGTCGCGCGGCGTCTGGCGGAGATTCAGGATGTAGAGTCCGGCCGCGCCGACGTGGTCAAGCCCAAGCCGGCCGGGGCAATCCTGATCCGCGGCACCGAAGGCGTGGCTGTCCAGCTGGCGCGCTGCTGCAGGCCGATTCCGGGCGACCCGATCGTCGGCATCATCCGCAAGGGCCAGGGCCTCGAAGTGCACATGCACGACTGCCCGCAGGCCCGCAAGCTGCGCAGCGAGCGCGATCGCTGGATCGACGTGGAGTGGGAGGCTTCCACCGACCGCCTCTTCGACGTCACCCTGCGCCTGCTCACGCTCAATGTGCGCGGCGTGCTCGCCAAGGTGGCCAACGCCATCTCCGAGCAGGACTGCAACATCCAGAACGTCAGCACCGATGGCGAGCAGGGCACGTATTCAACGATCTACATCACCGTTCAGGTCACTCATCGCCTGCATCTGGCCAAGGTCATCCGCGGGATGCGCAACATCCCGGAGGTGGTCCGCATCAACCGCCTGAAGGGCGATCAAAAGGGCAGCTGACGCTGCTAGAATCCACGCCGCTTAAAGGGGAGAAAACACATGGCAATCTACGAATCCGATCACACCAAGTTCATGCGCGAATGGATGGCGAAGCACCCCGAGGAACTCGAGGAGCAAAAGAAGGGCCGCGCCCTGTGGTGGGACCGCCCCCAGACGCTGGAAACCCAGCGTCAGTATGACGAAGGCAAGGTGCCCAACAAGGCTTACCCCTACTCGACTGAAAGCTAATCGTCGGTTTGCTCGCCCCGAAACTCGCCTTTATTGATGTCGAAACCACCGGTGCCAATCCGGTGGTGGACCGGATCACCGAAATAGCGGTCTTGCGGGTCGAGAACGGCGAGCTCGTCGAGCGCTGGTCCAGTCTGGTCAATCCAGGCATGCCGATTCCAGCCAATATCCAGGCGCTGGTCGGCATCACCGACGAGATGGTCGTTGACGCCCCGGTCTTTGCCGAGCTGGCCGACCGGGTCCGCGCGCTTTTTGCGGGCTGCATCTTCGTCGCCCACAACGCGCGCTTCGACTACGGTTTCATCAAGAACGAATTCCAGCGCCTCGGCCAGGATTTCGATGCGCCGGTGATGTGCACTGTCAAGCTGTCCCGTGCATTGTTTCCCCAGCATCACCGCCACGGTCTGGATGCGCTGATCGAGCGCCACGGACTCACCTGCACGGCCCGTCACCGGGCCATGGGCGATACCGAGGCGCTGCTCCAGTTTGCGCAGATCGTCAGCGAAAAGTTCGAGCAGGACACGCTCGACATGGCCATCGTCAAGGCCATGAAGGCACCGAGCCGCCCGGCGGGCCTGCCGGAGGGCGTGCTCGAAGGCCTGCCGGAAGGCCCCGGCGTCTATCTCTTCTACGACGAGCACGATCAGCCGATCCTGATTGGCAAGAGTGTCAGCCTGCGCTCGCGGGTGATGGGCTATTTCTCGACCGAACACCGCAACGGCAAGGAAGCCAAAATCACCCAGCAGGTGCGTCGGGTGGAGTGGCAGGTTACCGCTGGCGAGCTGGGGGCCACGCTGCTTGAGTCACGCCTGGTGAAGAGCCTCAAACCCGTCGGCAACCGTCATCCGGGGGCCGCGGAGGCGGTTTTTGGTTATCGCTACGAGGCGGCTCGCAAGCGCGGCCCGGTGATGCTCCGTCAGGCCCTCGATGGCGGCGACCCGGCCGAGTGGGCTGGTGTTTATGGTTCTTTCCGCAGCAAGAAGGAAGCCGACAACACGCTGCGTCAGTTGGCTGCCCTGTACAAGCTGTGCCCGCGCCGGATCGGCATCGAGCCGTGGGGCGAAGGTGCCTGCCAGGCTCACCACATGAAGCGTTGTGCGGGGGTGTGCACCGGCAAGGAAGATCCGGCCGAGCACGACACCCGTCTGCTCAAGGTGCTGGAAAGCCTGCGCCTCAAGCGTTGGCCGTGGGACGGCCCGGTGGCGATTCACGAAGATCACGCCGGTACCGGGCGCAGCGAGATTCACGTTTTTGACCGCTGGTGCCTGCTCGGCAGCGCACCCGACGACGCCGCACTGGCGCAGTTGCTGGCGGCACCGCCGGCCCGCGCCTTTGATCTCGATACCTATCGCATCCTCGTCCGCTGGCTCGACGCGCCAACGGCCGGCGCCACCGTCACGCCGCTGGCGTGACTCCCGGCTGACGCCGCTCGCGCCAGCCTTCCACCAGCGAATACACCGCCGGCACCACCACCAGGGTCAGCAGGGTCGAGCTGATCATGCCGCCGATCACCGCGATCGCCAGCGGCTGGTTGGTTTCGTTGCCGGCGCCAAAGCCCAGTGCCGCCGGGGCGAGGGCGAGGATCACCGTCATTGATGTCATCAGCACCGGGCGCATCCGGATCGGACAGGCGTTGCGCAGGGCCGCATCCACCCGCAGGCCTTCGATGCGGCGCTGGTTGGTCAGGTCCACCAGCAGGATGGAGTTCTTCGCCACCAGGCCGATCAGCAGCACCAGCCCGATCATCGAATAAATGTTCAGCGTCTGCCCGGTTGCCCACAGGGCCGCCACGCCGCCGACGATGGCCAGTGGCTGGGCCAGCATCACGATGAAGGGCTGCACGAAGCTGTTGAACTGGCTGGCCAGCACCATGTAGAGCAGGGTCATGGCCAGCGCGAAGGTGAACGTCATGTATTTCTGCGTCTTGCCGAACTCCTCGGCCTGGCCGATCAGCTTGACCTGGTAGCCGGTGGGCAGCATTTCCGCGGCAGTCTGCTTGACCAGCGCCACCGCTTCGCCCAGAGGCAGGGTCGGCGAGGCGAAGAAGGTGGCGGCGTACTGCAGGTCGAAGCGCCCGACGATGGCCGGGCCGAGGGTTTCCCTGAAGCCGGCGACGCTGTCGAGGCGCACCAGCTGGCCGGTCTTGTTGCGCAGGAAGATCTTCGCCAGGTCGGCGGGCTGGGTGAAGCTGCCTTCCCTGGCCTTGACGCGGATGTCGTAGCGCTGGCCGTCGCCGGGTTCGTCGTTGTACTTGGCGATGTCGACGCCGCCGGTGAGCATGTTGATGGCGAGGGCCACGTCCTGGGTGGTCAGGCCGGCGTTGGCGATGCGCAGGCGATCGGGGGCGAAGACCAGTTGCGGCAGGTCGAGCTGCAGGTCGGTGTCCATGCGGCCGATGCCCGGCGCCACCGACAGCTTGCGCTGCAGGGCGAGCGCATGTTTGCCCAGTTCCTGCAGGTTCTCGCCAGTGAGCACGAACTGCAGGGGTTCGCCGCGCTGGCCCTGGACCATCGGATAGGGCGCCGCAAAAACCCGCGCGCCGGCGATCTGGCTGAATTCCTTGCGCAGCAGCGGAATGATGTCCTGCTGCCTGATGCTGCGTTCCTCCCGCGGGGCCATACGCACCACCACCGTACCCTGGTTCACCTGCCCGGCGGTGCCGAGGCCGATCAGCGCGAATTCGGTGCGAATCGATTCGTGGCCGTTGAGGATGGCCTCCACCTCCCGCAGCTTGCTGTCGGTGTAGTCGATGCTGGAACCCAGCGGTGTGCGCACCGAAACCAGAAAACGTCCTTCGTCCTGCTCCGGCGCGAAGGCCTTGCCGACCTGGGTGAAGAAGAACGCACTCGATGCCACCACCGCCAGGGTCAGCAGCAGCACCCACAGCCGGTGGGTCAGGGCGCCCTCGAGCAGGCGCACGTAAAGGGCGTCCATGCCCGCGAAGAAGCGGTCGAAAGCCTTGTAGACGGGGCCGTGCTGCTTCTCGACCTTGAGGTAGCGGGCGCACAGCATGGGCGTCAGCGTGAGCGATACGAACAGCGACACCAGCACCCCGAAGGTCACCACCAGCGCGAAGCTGCGGAAAAACTGGCCGATGATCCCCGAGATGAAGGCCACCGGCGCAAAGATGCAGACCAGCGAGAGGGTTGCCGCCATGACCGCAAAAACCACCTCGTTGCTGCCGTTGATGGCCGCCGATACCGGGTCCGGGTCGAGTTCTTCCCGGTGGCGGTAGATGTTCTCCAGCACCACGATGGCGTCGTCCACCACCACCCCGATGAGCAGCAGCAGGGCCAGCAGGGTGAGCGAGTTGAGGGTGAAGCCGAAGAAGTAGATCACCGCGATGGCGCCCATCAGCGACACCGGAATGGCCAGCGCGATGATCAGCGTCGAGCGCACCGAGCGCAGGAAGAACCACACCACCAGCGCCGCCAGCAGGGTGCCCTCGATCAGGTGCTCCTTGAGCGAGTCGACGATCTCCATGATGAAGACGGCGTCGTTGGACACCACTGCCAGGGTCATGCCTGGCGGCAGGGCGGGGCGCAGGTCCTTGTCGAGGCGGGCCTGGATGCGCTCGACGATGGACACGGTGTTGGCATTGGCAATCTTGACCATGCCGAGGCCGACCGTAGTCTTGCCGTTGAAGCGCGCCAGCTGGCGGTTGTCGGTGAGGCCGTCCTCAATCTCGGCCACATCGCCCAGGCGGATCGGCGCCGTGTCGCGGAAGGCGACGATCAGGCCTTCGAGTTGTTCGACCTGATGGAATTCCAGGTCGAGCTTGACCAGGCTTTCGGTGGTCTGGCCGACCACGAAGCCACCGGCCAGTTGCACGTGCTCCTTGGCGAAGGCGTCGGTGATGTCCTGGGCGGTGACGTTGTGGGCCGCCATGCGGTCGGGCCGCAGATTGACCCGGATGGTGCGGTCACGGCGTCCGCCGAGGCGCACCTCGCCCACGCCGTCGATGGTTTCGAGGCGCTTCTTGAGGACGTTGATGGCGTACTGGTTGAGCTGCTGCTGGGTGCGGTCGCCCTGCAGGGCCAGCCACATGATGGGCTGGGCGTTGGTTTCCACCTTGGCGACCACCGGCGGGTCCACGTCCTTGGGCAGGCGCCGGAGCACCTGGTTCACCTTCGACTGGACCTCGTTGAAGGCCACGTCCACCTTCTTTTCGAGAACGAAGGTGATGTTCACCGTCGACACCCCGGGGGATGAACTCGACTGTACGTGCTCGATGCCCGGCACGCTGTTCACCGCCGATTCGATGACGTTGGTGATGCTCGAATCGACGATGTCCGGGTTGGCGCCCTTCAGCGTTGTGGTGATGGAGATCACCGGAAATTCGATGTACGGGTAGCGGTCCATGCCGATGCGCTGGTAGCCGATGACCCCGATCAGCACCAGTACGGCGCTCATCATCCACGCCAGCACGTGGCGCTTGATGGAAAGTTCCGGCAGGGTCATGGCTTGGTGGCTGCGGGCTTCTTCACGGCTACGGCGGCGCCGTCGGTGAGAAAGCCGGCACCCTCTTCGGCGACCGTTTCACCGGCGGTCAGTCCCTTGACGATTTCAATGCGGCCGTCGCGCTTCACGCCGGCTTCGATGATGCGCTGGCCAGCCTTGCCGTCGGCGATCACGTACACCACCTTGCCGGCCGGGCGCAGCACCACGCTTTGTTCCGGCACCACCACGGCGGCCGGTTTGTGGCCGGTGACGATGGACGCATTGACGGTCCCGCCGGAGAGCAGGCTGCCATCGTTGTCGAGGCGCACCAGTACATCCAGGGCGCGGCTGCTGTCGCTGATGGTGGGCTTCACGTCTTCGACCGTGCCCTTGAGCGTCTTGCCCGGTGCGTGGGGCAGGGCGAAGCGCACCGGCTGGCCGGCGCGGATGCGTCCAGCCGCCGATTCGGGGTAGGGCAGGTGCGCACGCAGGACCCGGTTGGAGATCAGGCGGAACAGCGGGTCGCCGACCTTCACATAATCGCCGGGCGAAACGATCTGGGTTTCGATGACGCCATCCACCGGGGCGACGACTTTCGTGCGTCCGAGGCTGGCCTGGGTGGCGCTGCCGCGGGCCTTCGCATTGGCCAGCTGGGCGCGCAGGGCGTCGCGTTGGGCAAGACTGTCTTCGGCTCCGTTGCGGGCGATGAAGCCCTTGGCGACGAGGCCCTGCTGACGCTCGGCAAAGCGTTCGGCCTGCGCGGCCAAGGCTTCCAGACGGTTGATCTCGGCGTTGTCGACGCGGGTCTGGATGTGCTGGTCGGTGGCGTCCAGCTCGGCCAGAGGCTGGCCCTTTTTGACGTGATCGCCGGTGTGGGCAAGCACCCGGGTGACGCGGCCGGCCACTTCGGCGCCGATTTTCGGGTCGATCAGGGCTTCGAGGGTGCCGAGGGTGTCTTCGGTGACGTCCAGCGCGATGCTCTGCGCCCTGGCCGTGGTGATGATGCTGGCCGGTGGCCCGGCCGGCTTGTCGGCGGCGGGCTCGGGTTTGTTGCCGCAGCCGGCCAGCCCGAGGGCGACGAGCAGGGAAACGCGGGGGGCGAAACGCATGGTCGGGGCCTTCGGGCTGACGGCAGGGAGGAAGCGGCTAGGGAAGCGGGCGTTCGCCCTTCAGCAGGTGCTCGACGGTTTCCCGGTCACGGATGACATGCACGGTGTCGCCATCCACCAGCACTTCGGCAGCGCGCGGGCGGGTGTTGTAGTTGGAGCTCATCGTCATGCCGTAGGCGCCGGCGGACAGAATCGCCAGCAGGTCGCCGGTGTCCACCGACAGGTCGCGGTCGTGGCCGAGGAAGTCGCCGCTCTCGCAGATCGGGCCGACCACCTCGTAGCGCGTTGCCGGAATGGCGCGTGGGGCGACGGCGACGATCTCATGGTAGGCGTCGTAGAGCGCCGGGCGGGCCAGATCGTTCATGGCCGCGTCGATGATGGCAAAGCTCTTTTCGACGCCGGGCTTGAGGTATTCGATGCGCGTCAGCAGCAGGCCGGCATTGCCGACCAGCGAGCGACCGGGCTCGAAGCACAAGGCTTCGCTGCGCCCGGCGAAGCGTTCGAGCAGCGGCTTGAGGTATTCGGTGGGGGTGGGCGGCTCTTCGTCGCGGTAACGGATGCCGAGGCCACCGCCCAGGTCGATGTGATCGAGCACGATGCCTTCGCTGGCGAGCTGGTCCACCAGGCCGAGGATCTTGTCGGCGGCTTCAGCCATCGGCGCGGAATCGAGGAGCTGGGAGCCGATGTGGCAGTCGATGCCGGAGATCTCGATGTTGGGCAGCTTGGCCGCCTTGCGGTACAGATCGAGGGCTTCGGTGAAGGCGACGCCGAACTTGTTGCTGCGCAGGCCGGTGGAAATGTAGGGGTGGGTGTTGGGATTGACGTCCGGATTGACCCGGAAGGCGATCGGCGCACGCTTGCCCATGCTGACGGCCACGTCGTTGAGGCGATCGAGTTCGGCAGCGGATTCGACGTTGAAGCAGCCGATACCCGACGCGAGGGCGAAGCGCATTTCTTCGGTGGTCTTGCCCACGCCGGAGAAGATCACCTTGCCGGCGTCGCCGCCAGCCGCCAGCACGCGGGTCAGCTCGCCGCCGGAGACGATGTCGAAGCCGGCACCGAGTTTGGCGAAGACCGACAGGATGCCGAGGCTGGAGTTGGCCTTGACCGCGTAGCACACCAGCGACTTGCGCAGGCCGAGGGCCTGCTGGTAGGCCTCGAAGGCGGACGTGAGCGCGGCGCGGGAGTAAACGTAGGTGGGCGTGCCGAAGCGTTCGGCGATGTCGGCAAGGGCGACCCCTTCAAGGGTCAGGCCGGCGGGGCCGGCTTTGAGCGTCGGCACGGGCAGGGCGGTCGTCATTGGGCGGGGTCCTGGGGGGCGGGTTTGTTATGATCGATGCTCGGCGCCTGGATGGGCGCCGGCTTGACGTCGGCAGGCTTTGGCGCTGCCTTGGCTGCGGGCTTGGGGATCTGCGGGAGGTACAGCGGCCCCTTGATGCCGCAGCCGCCCAGCACGAGAAGGCCGCACGCCGCGGCGGCAATGGCGATGGTTCGCATGAGTTCCGCGCAAAAGCGGGAATGTTAACAGAACAAGGGGTGGGGCGATGGATGAAGCAGATTTCAATGCACTGGCAGATGCCGAACTGAACCGTCTGGAGAGCTTGCTGGAAACCTGCGAGCTGGACTTCGACTACGAAGTGAAGCCGGGTGGAGTCTTCGAACTGGAGTTCGAAAACGGGACCAAGATCATCGTCAATCGCCACACGGCGGCGCGCGAGATCTGGCTGGCGGCAAAGTCCGGCGGCTTCCACTTCCGTCCGCAGGACGGGCGCTGGCTCGGCACGCGGGACGGCGTCGATTTTTACGTTGCCCTGTCCCGCTGCATGTCCGAGCAGGCCGGAGAGCCGGTCAACCTGAAGGGCTGAGCGGGCGTCTCTAGCCGGTCGACGGCGGGATGGCCGGCGTTGCCGGCGCCGGGGTCGCTTCCTCCGCCGGTGCACTGGTCGGTTGGTTGGGCGCTTCCGGTGGGACTGTCGGCAGGTTTTCCTGATAGATCATTTCTTCGGCGGGGCTGCCTGCGGGCTGGATACGGATCAGGCCTGCCGGTGCCGTCGGGTAGCTCTCGGGGACGCCGTCCAGGGCCTTGCGCATGTAGTTGATCCACATCGGCAGGGCTGCCGTGCCGCCGGTTTCACCGTTGCCGAGCTTGTGGGGCTGGTCGAACCCGATCCAGGCTACGGCCACGACGGTGGGTTGGTAGCCGCAGAACCAGGCGTCCACGTATTCGTTGGTGGTCCCGGTCTTGCCGGCCAGGTCGCCCCGCTTGAGGACCATGGCCTTGCCGGCGGTGCCGCGGCGGACCACGTCTTTCATGATCGAATCCATCAGGTAGGCATTGCGTTCGTCGATGGCGCGTTCGGCTGTTTCGCCGGCAATCGGCGGGTCGACCCGGGCGAGCACGTTGCCCGCCTCGTCACGCATTTCCTTCACCAGATACGGCTCGATCCGGTAGCCGCCGTTAGCGAATACGGCGTAGCCGCGCATCATCTGCCACGGGGTGACCGAGCCGGCGCCCAGCGCCATGGTGAGGTAGGGCGGGTGGCGTTCGGCATCGAAGCCAAACTTGGTAACGTAGTCCTGGGCATAGCGCGGGCCGACCGATTTGAGCAGGCGGATCGAGACCATGTTCTTGGAGCGGGCCAGCGCGGTGCGCAGGGAAATCGGGCCGTCGTACTTGCCGTCGTAGTTCTTGGGCTCCCAGGCCTGGCTGCCGGTGTCGCCGGCGGGGAAGGACAGGGGCGAGTCGTCCACCACGCTGTTCGGGCCGTAACCCTTTTCGAAGGCGGCGGAGTAAATGAAGGGCTTGAAGCTGGAGCCCGGCTGCCGCCACGCCTGGGTCACGTGGTTGAACTTGTTGCGGTTGAAGTCGAAGCCCCCGACCAGGGCGCGGATGGCGCCGGTGCGCGGATCGGCGGCCGCCAGAGCGCTTTCGACTTCGGGGAGCTGGGTGATTTCCCAGTGTGTATCCACGCGGATGATGCGGATGATGGCGCCTGGGCGAATGCGCTTGTTGGGCGGTGCCTTGTCGCCGAGCATGCTGGAGGCAAAGCGCAGGCCTTCGCCACTGATCTTGAGGGTTTCGCCGTAGCGGTAGGCCGTGACCGCGCCGTTGCCGGCATGGGTGACGATGGCGGCCAGAATGTCGTCGTAGTCGGGTATTTCGGCCAGGACTTCGTCCATGGACTCACTCTGGTCGGCGTTCATGCGGGCCGGATCCACGTAGCTCTCGGCGCCCCGGTAGCCGTGGCGGCGGTCGTAGTCCATGACGCCGCGGCGCAGGGCCCGGTAAGCGGCTTCCTGCTCGGCCTTGTTGATGGTGGTGATGACCTTGATGCCTCGCGTGTAGGCCTCTTCCTTGTATTGCTCGTAGGCGATCTGGCGGGCCATTTCGGCCACGTAGTCGGCGCTGCCCCCAAAGTCGGACGAGCTGGTGGCGACCTTCAGGGGCGTTTCGACGGCCTGCTGGTGTTCTGCTTCCGAGATGAAGCCGAGTTCCGTCATGCGGCGCAGCACATATTGCTGGCGTAGGGCGGCCCGTTTCGGATTGACCACCGGGTTGTAGGCGGAGGGCGCCTTCGGCAGACCGGCGAGCATGGCGGCCTCGGGAATATTGAGGTCCTTGATGGATTTGCCGAAGTAGGTCTGCGAGGCGACGGCAAAGCCATAGGCACGGCGGCCGAGGAAGATCTGGTTGATGTAGACCTCGAGGATCTGGTCCTTGGTGAGGTTCTGCTCGATCTTGAAGGCGAGGAGGATTTCGTAGAGCTTGCGCGAGTAGGTTTTTTCGCGGGTCAGGAAGAAATTGCGTGCCACCTGCATGGTGATCGTCGACGAGCCCTGGCGCTTGCTGCCGGTGGCCAGGTTGGTGCCCGCCGCGCGCAGGATGCCCAGGAAGTCCACACCCGAGTGTTCGTAGAAACGGTCGTCCTCGGCAGCCAGCACTGCATGCTTGAGAACCTCCGGTACCTCCTGGATGCGCACGAAGGCACGACGCTCTTCACCGTACTCGCCGATCAGCGCGCCGTCTGCGGTGTAAACCCGGAGTGGGATCTTCGGATGATAGTCCGTCAGGGCCTCCAGCGATGGCAGAGTCGGCCAGGCGAAGGCGACGGCAAGGGCGAGGATCGCGATGCCGATGGCGATCAGGCCGATAAGTGCAGTGAAGGGGTAGAGTACCCAGCGCATGGCAGGACCGGTAAGCGGAGTAAAGTGCCGCATTATACGAGGTGACCCGGTTTGCCGCCCGTTATGCGAAGCGGTGATTTACCTGTGCTTGCTTTACACCTGTCATGGTTGTTGCTAGGATTTCATGTAGATTGTTGTTATTGCGCCTAACATAAAGAATTTTCAGGACTTTTTGTGATTGACCTATCCTTTCTCAGCCCCAGGGCGCGTCCCTTGATCGGTGTCGACATCTCGTCGTCGTCGGTCAAGATGGTCGAGCTGTCTGCCGTTTCCGGAGGAGGGTATCGGGTCGAACGTTATGCGATCGAGGCCCTTCCGCGGGAGGCGGTATCCGACGGGAACATCGCCAACCTGGATGCTGTTTCCGAGGCCATTCGTCGCGGCTGGCGCAGGTTGGGTACCAGTACCAAGTTTGTCGCACTGGCCTTGCCGGCGTCGGCGGTCATCACAAAAAAAATCATCCTGCCTGCCGGTTTGCGCGATCAGGAACTGGAGGTTCAGGTCGAGTCGGAGGCCAACCAGTACATCCCTTTTGCCCTCGACGAGGTCAATCTGGATTTCCAGGTCATCGGCCCGGCCGCTTCCGGTGCCGATGAAGATGAGGTGCTGATTGCCGCCTCCCGCAAGGAAAAGGTCGAAGACCGGGTTGCTGCCGCCGAATCCGCCGGACTCAAGGCATTGGTGATGGACGTCGAGTCCTATGCTGCGTTGTCCGCCTTCGAACTTGTGCAGGCGCAGCTTCCCGGTAATGGTGAAGACAAGATCATCGCCCTCGTGGATGCCGGTGCGAACGTCATGAACGTCTCCGTTCTCCGCAACGGCGTCCAGGTGTATGCCCGTGAGCAGGCCTTTGGCGGCTTCCTGCTGACCCAGGACATCATGCGTCATTTCGGCATGTCCCTTGAAGAAGCGGAAAACAGCAAGCGGACCGGATCGCTCCCCGAGAGCTATGAGTCCGACCTGCTGCGTCCCTTCATGGATTCGCTGGCGCTGGAAGTGTCGCGGGCGCTGCAGTTCTTCTTCACCTCAACGCAGTTCAACCAAGTGGATCACATCGTGCTCGCCGGCGGCTGTGCGGTTATTCAGGGGCTGGCGGAAACCGTGGCCGGCCGCACGCAGGTCGATACCCAGGTTGCCAATCCTTTTTCGAGCATGAGTCTGGGCACGAAAGTCCGTCCGAAGAATCTGGCCGCCGATGCGCCAGCCCTCCTCGTTGCATGTGGACTGGCCTTGCGGAGGTTTGATTTGTGATTCGTATCAACCTGCTTCCCCACCGGGAGGAAAAACGGAAAGCCCGTCGTCAACAGTTCGTACTTTTTGCTGCGTTGACGGCGCTTGTCGGGCTTGTGATCTGGTTTGTCGGACATACGATCATCGCCGGCTACCTGGATGGCCAGGAGGCCAAGAATGCCTTCCTCAAGGATGAGATCGCCACGCTCGACAAGGAAATCATCGAAATCAAGGGGCTGCGTGAACAGGCCGAGGCGCTCCTGTCGCGCAAGCAGGTGATTGAATCGCTGCAAATCAATCGGACGGAAACCGTACAGCTCTTCAACGAACTGGCCCGCCAGATGCCGGAAGGCGTGTATCTCAAGGCGCTGAAGCAGTCCGGGCTGAAGATCAACCTGATCGGCTACGCCCAATCGAATGCCCGGGTGTCCAGTCTGATGCGCAATCTTGAAGCCTCTCCCCATCTTGAGCACGCCGATCTGGTCGAGGTCAAGGCCGCAATGTTGAATAACCGCAGGGTCAGTGAGTTCAACCTGAATGTGAGTATCGAGCGGGCCAGTGCGGCGGATGCCAATCAGCCACCGGGCAAGATTCCGGCAGGGGGTAAGCCGTAATGGGTCTCAAGGATTCCATGGAGAATCTCCGCAATCTGGATTTCCAGGCTCTGCTGCGGGATTTCAGGGGCCTGGACCCCAACGACCCCGGACAATGGCCACTGTTGCCTCGCGTTGTCACCCTGGTTGCCATTCTGGTCGCGATTGTGGCCGGCGGCTGGTGGTTCGACTGGAGCGATCAGCTGGCCATGCTGGACGTCCGGGAGCAGGAAGAAGTCACCCTCAAGGAAGACTGGCAGATCAAAAAGCGACAGGCTGTCAATCTGCCCGAGTACCGCCGCCAGCTGAGCGAGATCGATCGTCAGTTCGGTGCCCTGCTGAAGCAGTTGCCCAACCGCTCCGAGATTGAGTCGCTGCTGGCTGACATCAACCAGGCCGGTCTTGGTCGTGGTCTCCAGTTCGATCTGTTCAAGCCCGGCTCCGAAGGCATGAAGGATTTCTATGCCGAATTGCCGATCGCAGTGCGCGTGACAGGCACCTATCATGATCTGGGCGAGTTCGTTGGTGACGTGGCGCAAATGCCCCGCATCGTGACGCTCAACGACGTCGCCATCGAATCCATCAAGGATGGCGGTCTCAAGTTTGATGCGACTGCGGTGACCTACCGTTATCTGGACGATGAGGAAGTCGCCAGGCTGCGCAGGGAAAAAGCCAAGGAAAAGGCCGCCAAGTGATGATCATGCGACTGACTTTGATACTCCCTTTGGCGACAGCTCTGCTGCTCTCCGGTTGCAGCGATCAGCAACAGGATCTGCGCGACTGGATGGCGGAGGCATCGAAGGATCTGAAGCCTAACCTCAAGCCTTTGCCGCCCATTCAGCAGGCGATTCTGGTGGTTTACGAGGGGGCCGGGAAGATGGATCCATTTCGGCAGGCCAAGCTCGAGCCGGACAAAAAATCGGGTGCATTCGTGCCCGATGCCAACCGGCGGCGCGAGCCGCTCGAGTCCTATCCCCTGGAATCCCTGAAGATGGTCGGCGTGCTGCTCAAACGCGGACAAGCTCACGCGATAATCGCTGCCGACAAGACCCTTCACCAGGTCAAGCTCGGAAATTACCTCGGTCAAAACTACGGCCAGATCACTGCAATAACGGAATCCGAGGTTACTTTGAAAGAACTTGTCGAAGATGCCGGTGGTGAATGGACCGAGCGAATCAGTAAGCTGCAACTGCAAGAGCAGGCGCCTCAGGAGGCGAAGAAATGAAAATGGGATGTGGTGGTATCAAGCTTGGCGCGTTGGTTGTGGTGGCATGGCTGGGGGGGCTGGCTCCGGTCGCGCCAGTTTTTGCGCAAACGCAGCCGACGGCAGGGGCTCCGGCCAACAATCGCATCGAGAAAATCATTGCCGCCGAGCAGGGTGGCGACATTATTCTCAAGCTGAGCATGGCGCAGCCGCTGACTGCCATACCGGCCAGCTTCAGCGTGGCCAGTCCGGCGCGTATCGCCTTTGATTTTCCGGATACGGCCAACGGACTCGGTCGCAACAGCCAGACCCTCAACGCCGGTGACTTGCGCAGCGTGAGCATCGTTCAGGTGGGGGACCGCACGCGTCTGGTGCTCAATCTCGCCCGCGTGTTTCCCTACGAAGCGCGGATCGAGGGCAAGGATATTCTCATCACGCTCGCCGCTGGCCAGTTCAAGGAAACGGCCAGCATGACGCCGCAGTTTTCCCAGTTCGCGCCGGCCGCGATCGGGCAGGCGGATCGGCATGCGATTCGCGACATCAACTTCCGTCGTGGCAAGGAGGGGGAGGGTCGGCTGGTGGTCGATCTGTCCGACCCGAATGCCGGCATCGACATCCGCCAGCAGGGCAACAGCCTGATCGTCGACTTTTTGAAGACCGAAGTGCCCGAGCAGTTGCGCAGAAAGCTCGATGTGGTGGATTTCGGCACCCCCGTTTCTTCCGTACTGACCCAGACGCAGGGCGGCAATGTGCGCATGACAGTGACGCCGCGGGGTTTGTGGGAGCACAACGCCTATCAGAGCGACAACCAGTTCGTGCTTGAAGTGAAGCAGGTCAAGGAAGACCCGAACAAGCTGATCCAGGGGATCGGCAAGGCGCGTTTCGGTGGTGAGAAGCTGTCCCTCAACTTCCAGAACATCGATGTTCGGTCGGTTCTGCAGGTTATTGCCGACTTCACGAACTTCAACATCATTACCAGCGATTCCGTGCAGGGCAACCTGACCCTGCGCTTGAAGGACGTGCCGTGGGATCAGGCCCTCGACATCATCCTGCAGGCCCGTGGCCTGGATATGCGCAAGAACGGCAATGTGATCTGGGTCGCACCGCGGGACGAACTGGCTGCCCGGGAGAAGCTTGACCTCGAAGCTAAAGCGCAGATCGGCGATCTGGAGCCCCTGCGCACCGAGAGCTTCCAGATCAATTATCACAAGGCCAAGAGCGTTGCCGAGTTCCTGAGGAGCAAGGATCAGACGGTGCTCTCCAAGCGCGGCAATGTGGTGCCTGACGAGCGTAGCAACAAGATCTTCGTGAACGACGTGGGCTCGCGTCTTGAGGAGATCCGACGGCTTGTCGCGGAAGTCGACGTCGAAGTGCGCCAAGTGTTGATCGAAGCACAGATCGTTGAAGCAACCGATACCTTTGCGCGTAATCTCGGCATGAGGCTCGGCTTCGGCGCCAAAACTGGTGGCCTGCTCGGCACCACCAATGGCGGTGTTTCGGTCTATCGCAACACGATCGGTGGTGGCTTGGCCGGCACCGGTTACCAGGCCGGCCAGATATCGACGATTCCCACCTTCCAGACTGATGCGCTGAACGTTAACCTGCCGGCCAGCAGCATCAACGCCAAGCAGGCCGGCGCGCTGTCTTTTGCTTTGTGGAACAGTGCCGCTACCCGTTTCATCGACCTCGAAGTTTCGGCCCTTGAAGCGGATGGTCGTGGCAAGGTGGTGTCCCGGCCGCGCGTGATGACTGCCGACAAGGCCGAGGCGATCATCGAGCAGGGTTCCGAGATTCCCTATCAGACTCTATCCGGTGGCGGCTCGTCGTCCCCCACGGTCAGCTTCAAGAAAGCCAACCTGTCCCTTAAGGTCAAGCCCCAGATCACGCCCGATGGCAAGGTGATGATGGCTATCGAAGTGAACAAGGACCAGCCCCGCTACGATCAGCCGGTGGCCGGCGGCAACGTGCCAATCGACACCAAGCATGTCAAGACTGATGTCGTTGTCGAGAACGGCGGTACGGTGGTCATCGGCGGCATATATATTCAGGAGGTCGGTAACAACACGACCAAGATCCCGCTGCTCGGTGACATTCCGGTGCTTGGCTACCTATTCAGGAATAACGAGCGCAAGGACAACAAGACCGAGCTACTCGTCTTTATTTCGCCCCGAATCATCAACGATCAGCTGGGTTTGCGCTGAACCCTGGTTTGAATGGAACTTCCAATGCGTAATGTAATTGCTGCGGGTTTGATCTCGCGAGTCCGGTTCACTCTTCTCTCTACCGCGGTGCTGGCCTTGGCCGGCTGTGGTGGAGGGGGCGGGGGAGGTGGTTCGACCGGTTGTCTCAGTTTCAACGCGAACGGCGTGTGTGTGGACGGCGATACGACTACAACTCCAACTACAACGCCGGCCAAACTGTCATTGCTCCTGGATACGCCAACCATCTTGACCGATGGTGCTGCGTTGGTAACGGTTTCGGCGACGGTTAAGGACAGCAAGAACGCAGTCATCCCTGGTGTTACGGTGAGTTTCTCGGTGGATTCAGGCACGATCTCGGCTGCTTCCGTCGTTACAGACAGCAGCGGTCTTGCAACGATTACTTTCAATTCCAACGACGACAAGAGCAACCGGACAGTCACTTTCACGGCCACTGCGGGTTCGCTCTCGCCGCAGACGACTTCTGTAGTTGTCCAGGGAACCCGTATAGGTTTTGGTGGTGATACGTCTTCTGTACGCGGCAAGCCGGTTTCCATGTCGGTGAGCTTGATGGACGGGGCGGGCAAAGCCATTTCCGGCCGTGCGATCGCACTGAACTCAAAGTTGGGTAATCCGGTGCCGACCTCCGTGACGACAGACGCGAGCGGTCAGGCAACGGTCGCCTTTACTCCCACGGTCGCAGGAGCAGACACAATCACGGCAACCGTGCTGGGAGCCGTGCTGACCCAGAGTCTGACGGTGTCTGCCGTCGATTTCGCGTTCAGTAGTCCTGCTGCGGATACGGCGGTGATCGTCGGCGAATGCCGCGCAGCGACTGTTCAACTCAATGGCGCAAGTGCTACCCAAGCTGTTTTCACGCTTTCCCGGGGGCTGGTTTATCCGACCAGCGCCTGTAGCAGCGGCAGTGGTAGCGCCGTGCAGCAGGTTACGTTTTCCGGTGGGTTTGCCACGGCTTACATAAAGTCTCCCAGTGCCGGGACGGCTACTGTGCAGGCGGAGTTATCGGGAAGTGTCTCCTCCGCGCGGGCTTCCCTGCCGATCAAGTTCATTGCCACCCTGCCAAAGAACGTCATCGTTCAGGGTGATCCGTCCGTGGTGATAGTCGGCGGCTCCTCCGCCATCACCGCACTGATCAAGGACAATGACGGAAACCCGGTGGCCGGGCAGACGGTATTCTTCTCGGCTCCCCTCGGTGGTGGCGTCCCGAGCCCGACCTCTGCGGTCACCAATGATTCCGGTATCGCTTCAACCACGTTCCGGGCGGATTCCTCGATAAGCGCCAAGGATGCCGTGCAGGTCAAGGCCAGTGTAACCACGCCTTCGGGCCAGATCGAGGGGCTGGCCACCCTTACCGTGGCTGGCCGGGCGGTCAATGTGGCGATTGGTACCGACAATGCAATCGTGCTCATCGAGAATCCGCCGCGCTATCGCAAGGTCTGGGGCGTACAGGTTTCCGATCCGTCCAGCGGTCCGGTCAAGAATCAGCTCGTCACGATCTCCCTGCGAGGCGTCAAGTTTCAGAAGGGTAGTTACACTGTTCAGGTAAAAAAAACAAATCCTGACGATGTCGCGGGGGTGATAGTTTGGGGACAAAATCAACTCTCCGAATGCGACGCGGAAGATGCCAACAACAACAACTTCGTGGAGCAAGGGGAAGTGGGCGACCTCGACAATGACGGTGTGCTTGAGCCCAATGGCGCCGCAATTGTGCGTTCCCCGACAGCGACGGGGGGCCTGAGCGCAACCGTTACGACCGATGACAGCGGTGCTGCAGAGTTCTGGATCGAATATCTGCGTGATTATGGTTCCTGGGCCAAGGTCGAGCTCAATGCGACGGCGACCGTCACCGGACAGCAGGGTACGGCGGTCCGCAGCTTTTACCTGCCGGTGCCGAGCTCTGAAATACTAAACCAGTATGTTTCACCGGCTTTCCAATTTTCGCCCTTTGGCCAGCGTGCTGGTTGCAACGTTCATTGAATGACGGTCTCGAAGACAACGGCAGCCCCGTGAGGGTCAGCCGTTGTCTGGAGTTGAATCCCTTTTCATGCGCATATTGAGTAGCAAGAATTGTCGTTGCATCGTCCTCGTCGGCATGCCCGGATCAGGAAAAACCACCGTGGGCCGCGAGCTTGCCAAGCGTCTCGGCCTGCGGTTTTCTGACAGCGATCACGAGATCGAGGCGCGGACGGGGGTCAAGATTCCGACCATCTTCGAGATTGAAGGTGAGGACGGGTTTCGCAAGCGTGAAACCCAGACGCTCGATGAACTCACAACCGAGTCGGACCTGGTGCTGGCGACTGGCGGTGGGGCGGTCATCAACCCGTTGAACCGTACGCTGCTCTCCGAGCGCTGTGCCGTGGTCTACCTGAATGTGCCGCCGCACATCCTGTGGGAGCGGACCCGCCATGACCGCAGTCGCCCGCTGCTCCAGGTGCCCGATCCGAAAGGGCGTCTGCAGCAGCTTTACACGGCCCGCGACCCGCTTTACCGTGAGGTGGCACACATCATTGTCGAAGGCGGACGCGGTACGCCCCATGCCATGGTGCGGATGGTCGAAAAGGAATTGCAGGTTTTATGCGCACACTGAACGTCGAACTGGATGAGCGGAGCTACCCGATCCGTATCGGGGCTGGACTGATTGCCGATCCGGGCCTGATCCTGCCTTACCTCAAGACCCGCCGGGTGGCTGTGGTGACCAATGATGTGGTCGGCCCCCTCTACCTTGCGCCCTTTGTGGCAGGGCTGCAGGCCCACGGCCTGCGTGTGACCGAAATCGTCCTGCCGGACGGCGAGGCACACAAGGACTGGGCGACGCTCAACCTGATTTTCGACGGCCTGCTCGGCGATCGTTGTGACCGCAGCACGACCCTCATCGCCCTTGGTGGCGGGGTGGTCGGCGACATGACCGGTTTTGCCGCTGCCACATACCAGCGCGGCGTGCCGTTCATCCAGGTACCGACGACTTTGTTGTCGCAGGTGGATTCGTCGGTGGGGGGCAAGACAGCGATCAATCACCCCCTCGGCAAGAACATGATCGGTGCCTTTTATCAGCCCAGGCTGGTCCTGGCCGATATCGGCGTGCTCGGAACCCTGCCGGATCGGGAGCTGAAGGCAGGTCTCGCCGAAGTCATCAAGTACGGCCTGATCCGCGATCTGCCCTTCCTCGAATGGCTCGAAACCAACATTGAACGCCTCCTGGCGCGCGACCCCGATGCGCTGGTCGAGGCGGTTGAGCGCTCCTGCCGCAACAAGGCCGAAGTGGTGGCCGCCGACGAGACTGAGCAGGGCGAACGCGCCACCCTCAATCTCGGTCACACCTTTGGCCATGCCATCGAAACCGGTCTGGGCTACGGTGAATGGCTGCACGGCGAGGCTGTCGCAGCGGGTGCCGTGATGGCCGCTGATCTGTCCCGGCGGCTCGGCTGGCTGTCCGACGCCGACGTGGCGCGGGTGCGCCGCATTCACGAGCGTGCCGGATTGCCCGTCAAGGGCGCCGCCCTTGGCGCAGATCGTTATCTGGAACTGATGGCCCACGATAAAAAGGTGAGTGACGGCACCCTGCGTCTCGTCCTCCTCAAGCAGATCGGCCAGGCGGTGATCAGCGCCGAAGCCAGCCAGGATCAGATCCGCGCCAGTATCGAGGCGTGCTGCTGACGCCCCGGTTGTGACATCCATGACCGATCTGGCCCCCTATGCCGTTACCGAAGCCAACTCCCGGGGTCGGCGCGTGCAGGAGCCAGCGCCTGTGGCCCGCGGCGAATTCCAGCGTGACCGCGACCGCATCGTCCATTGCACGGCCTTTCGGCGGCTTGAATACAAGACCCAGGTCTTCGTCAATCACGAAGGCGACCTGTTCCGTACGCGCCTGACCCACAGCATCGAAGTGGCGCAGATCACCCGCTCCATCGCGCGGGCGCTGCATCTCAATGAAGATCTGGCCGAAGCCGTGGCCCTGTCGCACGATCTCGGTCACACGCCGTTTGGTCATGCCGGGCAGGAAGCGCTGAACACCTGCATGAAGGATTTCGGCGGTTTCGAGCACAACCTGCAGTCCCTGCGCTCCGTCGATGTACTCGAAGAAAGCTACGCCGACTTCAACGGCCTCAACCTGATGCACGAGACGCGGGAGGGCATTCTCAAGCACTGCTCGCCCAAGAATGCGGAAGGCCTCGGCGATATCGGCCGCCGCTTCCTCGAAGGCCGGCAGCCGTCCCTCGAGGCGCAGCTGGCCAATCTGGCCGATGAAATCGCCTACAACAATCACGATGTGGACGATGGCCTGCGCTCCGGCCTGATCACTCTTGAACAGCTCGATGGGGTGCCGATCTTTGCACGCAACCGGCACGTCGTCGAAAGCGCCTACCCCGGGCTGGGCGGGCGCCGCCTGATCCACGAAACGGTCCGGCGCATGGTCAATCTGATGGCGGTCGATCTCATCGAGCAGACCCGTGCCAACATAGCAGAGGCCGGCGTCCTGTCGCTGGAGGATGTGCGTGCTGCGCCCCGGCTGGTGGCCTACAGTCCGGTTCTGCTGCCCGAGCTGCGTGTTCTGAAGACCTTTCTGCGCGAAAATCTCTACCATCACTATCAGGTCCTGCGCATGACCGACAAGGCCCGGCGCATCATTCAGGACCTCTTCGGGGCGTTCATGAACGACCCCCGCCTGCTTCCGCCCCAGTACCAGTTCATGGCCCGATCGGACAAGCCGCGGGCCATCGCCGACTACATTGCCGGGATGACTGATCGATACGCGATGAAGGAGCACCGGCGCCTGTTTGCGGTCGGCGAGATTTTCTGAGCAGCGGCGCGTATGCGGCGGCGCAAAAAAATCTTGAAGGGCAGGCGCCTGCAGCGGTATATTCGACCCTCGCCCAATGTGTTTGAACGATCTCCTCGTCGGGATCGCGCGTAGCCGGCTGGCCACGATCTGCCGGCTTTTTCACGGTTCGGACGGGGCGATTTCCGCAGTTTGAATGTCCGGCACTGCCCGAATGGTGGTGCCGGTGTGTGTTGTGTCGAGGAAAAACAAGATGGATCTTCCCCTGGAGCAGGGTCTTTACGACCCAGCCAACGAACATGACGCCTGTGGTGTCGGTTTCATTGCACATATCAAGGGCAACCGTACTCACGAGATCGTTAATCAGGGTCTCGAAATCCTGAAGAATCTGGATCATCGGGGTGCTGTTGGTGCCGACCCGCTGCAGGGCGATGGCGCCGGCATCCTTATCCAGATTCCGGATACCCTGTTCCGCGAAGAGATGGCCAAGCAGGGCGTTACCCTGCCGCCCGCCGGCGACTACGGCGTGGGCATGGTCTTCCTGCCGAAGGAACACGCCTCCCGCCTCGCCTGTGAGGAAGCCATCGAGCGCGCTGCCCGCGCCGAAGGCCAGGTTGTGCTCGGCTGGCGCGATGTGCCGACCGACCCGAACATGCCCATGTCCCCGACCGTCAAGGCCAAGGAGCCGGTGATCCGCCAGGTCTTCATCGGCCGCGGTCCCGACGTGATGGTGACCGACGCCCTCGAGCGCAAGCTGTACGTGATCCGTCGTCGTGCCGCCAACGCCATCGGCAGCCTCAAGCTGAAGCACTCCAAGGAGTTCTACACGCCGTCGATGTCGGCGCGGACGATCAACTACAAGGGTCTGCTGCTGGCCGACCAGGTGGGCGAGTACTACTCCGACCTGAAGGATCCGCGCTGTGTTTCGGCGCTGGCGCTGGTGCACCAGCGTTTCTCGACCAACACCTTCCCGACCTGGCATCTGGCCCACCCGTTCCGTTACATCGCCCACAACGGCGAGATCAACACGGTTCGCGGTAACTACAACTGGATGCGCGCGCGCGAAAAGGGTACGCACTCTCCGTTACTGGGTGATGACCTGCAGAAGCTGTGGCCGCTGATCTACCCGGGTCAGTCCGACTCCGCCGCCTTCGACAACGCGCTCGAACTGCTCGTCATGGGCGGTTACTCGCTGGCCCACGCCATGATGATGATGATTCCCGAAGCCTGGGAATCGCACACCCTCATGGACCAGAAGCGTCGCGCCTTCTACGAATACCACGCTGCCATGATGGAGCCGTGGGACGGCCCCGCCGCGGTGGCCTTCACCGACGGTCGCCAGATCGGCGCCACGCTCGACCGTAATGGCCTGCGTCCGGCCCGTTACTTCGTCACCGACGACGATTACGTCGTGATGGCCTCCGAGTCCGGCGTGCTGCCCTTCGCCGACGAGAAGATCGTCAAGAAGTGGCGTCTGCAGCCGGGCAAGATGTTCCTGATCGACATGGAGCAGGGCCGCATCATCGACGACAAGGAGATTAAGGAATCCCTTGCCGCCGCCAAGCCCTACCAGGACTGGCTGTCCCGCATCAACATCAAGCTCGACACCTGTGCTGCGCCCGAGTCGGTTGCTGCGCCGGAGTGCGCTGCTTCCATGCTGGACCGCCAGCAAGCTTTCGGTTACACCCAGGAAGACGTCAAGTTCATCCTCGAACCGATGGCCAAGACTGGCGAAGAGTCGACCGGCTCGATGGGTAACGACAGCCCGCTGGCCGTGCTGTCCGCCCGCGAGAAGCCGATCTACAACTACTTCCGCCAGCTCTTCGCCCAGGTGACCAACCCGCCGATCGACCCGATCCGCGAACAGCTGGTCATGTCGC
>ERZ724525.130-NODE-130-length-38234-cov-12.325729_pt1 | contig 38234 bp, 26 predicted proteins | sample MGYA00376058_ERZ724525 | MGnify/ENA primary metagenome ERZ724525 (study PRJEB28724, sample SAMN07190888) | wastewater metagenome | isolation source: influent of sewage treatment plant in Hong Hong | place: USA: Christiansburg, Virginia | collected 2016-03-01 ... | reverse complement strand
TCAAAATCGCTGGCTTGGGTGGTTGTGCTCAAAGCGTCAATTGATCAGGGGTTCCCTAGGGTGAGTTTCAGGCTGCGACGCGCTTGTCCTTGAGGGCTGCTTCAAGGTCCAGCTTGCGGCGTGCGTTGGTTTCGAGTGCGCTGGTCGTCTTGTCGAGTACTTCGCCACCCAGTTTCACCGCCAGGGCCCGGGCTTCAGCACCGTCCAGGTTCTTGCTGAAGTCATCGGCGGTGCGCTTGACGATCTTGCTGGCCTGTTCGGCATAATCGTTGGCCACGGCCCGGATTCCTACCCACGCGGCAAAGTAACGGATGGTCTGTTCCTTGAAGAGATCGCTGGTGTAGAAGTCTTTGCGCATCTCTTTTTCCAGGTTGGCGACGGTCTTGATCAGGGACGTCAGATCGTTGTCGGCAAGTGCTGAGCAGGCGTCGGCCATGTTGGCCCAGAAGGCCGCAGCCAGGCGCAGGCTGACGGCGACCTGCTTGAGCGCACCGATGGCCTGGAAGAGGCTGGTGCAGGCCAGGTCTATGTTGTTGACGTCGGTGGAGATGTTTTTCATCCGCACGGCGTATTCCTGGATGCACGCCAGGGTGTCGGCTTCCATGTCCTCCTTTTGCATGATCAGTTTGAGGTAGCTGGTGCGTTCCGTGGCGTACTGTGCGGCCACCGCGTTGTAGTCGTTGGCCATGTGCTGCAGTTTTTCGGAGGCGGCACTCAGGCTTTTCTGGAGGGCATCCACCGAGGCCTTGGCGAGTTCCTGTTTCTTGCGGGCGGCTTCCAGTTCGGCGGCGGCTTTTTCTGCCCGCTGGCGGGCTGCTGCGGCATCGGTGGCGGCTTGTTTCTCTTCGGCCTTGCGGGTTTCCAGGCTGGCCTTGAACTTGGCTTTCTCTGCGTCGTCCTGGGCGGCCTTGAGCTTGGTCTCGGCCTCGCGTGTCTTCTCGGCCAGTTCGCTGGCGCGGGCTTCCTTGTCGTTCTTTTCCGTGCTGGCCTTGGTGGCGGCGGCTTCCTGGGTGGCGGCCTCGGATTCGCTCTGCTTCAGCACTTCGGTTTGTTGCTCCAGCTCTTCTTCCTTTTTTTTCAGGGCGGGATCGTTGGCGGGCTCCATGGGTTCGAGGGGCGGTGCCATGATGTTCTTGGCCACCCCGGCCAGGGCGCCGCCGGAATAGACCGCGCCAAAGGCGCCGATGCCGTCGGCGATGGGCTTCATCACGGCGCTGGTGATGGCCAGCATGAACGCCCGCTGTTCGGCGGATTCCGACTTTCTTTTGGCCTCCATGTAGAGGGATTCCAGGCGCTTCTTCTGGGTTCCGAGCTGCTTCACCAGGGTTGTTGCCCGCGCAGTCTTGGCTTCGAGATCGTTGGTCTGGGTTTCGAGCTGTTTCTTTTTCTCGGTCTCCAGGTGCTGGCGTTCGTAGGTGGAGCGGAGAATCTGGATGGCATCGTCGCCGGCCGTGTCGTAGCGCTTGGACAGCTCATGGGATTGGGCCGCCAGGGCCGCGGCTTCCTTGCCGCACATGGCCAGGAAGTCCAGGGCCTGGGCTTCCCGGTACTGGGTCAGGAAGGTGAAGGTCCAGGTGAGCTTGTTGATGATGGTGCCGCCGGTGGAGTCGATCCTGTTGAGCAGGAGATTGGTGTCGATGCCCAGCCGGAGAAAGTCGTCGTGGAGCTTGACGGTACCGGCCCGAAGGTCGCCGAAGCCGGCTACGGCGTTGTGGGCCAGGTAGATGAGATCGGCTGATTGGGACAGGCCATTGATGACGGCATCGAGGTCGATGTTTCTCAGGATTCTGGCACGCTCTTCGACCACGACCGGAGTGGCCTGGCCGGGAACCTTGAGCATGTTGTAGGGGGTGCCGTCGATGTTGATGGCGTAGTCGGTCATGGAAATGGGATCTGTCATGGCAGGTACCTTTCTGGAATGTGGAGTACGGGTGTGGGTGCGGGGGTCAGCGGGGATCCCGGATCGGCATCTTGTACGGCGTGTCTTCGTGGAAGGCTTTTTTGCCTTGCAGCATCAGGCAGTGGTTGTAGGCTGCCAGCAGGCCTTTCCGGGTCATGGGCTGGGCGGGCAGCAGGGCGTCCGGGGTGCCGTACTTAATCTGGTAGCGCCCGAAGGGGTCTCGCAGGTTCAGGCCGATGGAGATCATCAGGCTGTTGCGTACCGGGGCATTGTTGGCGAAGGCCGTGAAGTCGCTGATGGCTTTGATGGTGACATTGGGAATGTTGACGGAAGCGTGGGGAACGCCCGGTTGGTCGGCGATGTAGCGGTACCAGAAGTAGTTGGCGTGATGCTCGGTGATCGCGTCGTCGAGCATTTCCAGGTACTGGAGGTAAAGCAGGGCTTCCAGGTTCTCGCTGTTGAATTCGGCAATGAGGAAGCGGGTAAAACGCTCGAAATCGGGGGCGCCCCAGATGTATTCAAAGGGGGGGTTTGGGGTGTAGCTCATGATGGATCCTCGTGGGTGTGGGTGACGAGGTAATGCTATTGACATTGCGTAAGAGGCTCGTAAGGCCGCCGCACGCCGGTTGGCTGGGCGCGCGATACCCGAACTGGGTTCAGGGGGTGAGCCAGGTGCTGTGGAGCAGGCCGTGCGCGCCCTGGAGTTCGGCCAGCGCCCGGGCGCGCCTGCGCAGGGCGGTACCGCTCCGGCCGGCTGTGTCTTCGCAGCGGGCTTGCAGGCCGAGGATGGCGGATTCGCAGTAATAGTCCTGGTAGCGTTCCACGTCTTCGGTGACGACGCGAAGCAGGGCGGCGGCCTCATCGGTGCGCCGGAGGGTGAGCAGGGTATCGGCCAGAACCCAGCGGGCGGTGCTTGTGCCGGAGCGGTAGGCCTGTTGGAGAGTGCCGACGGCATCGAGTGCGGGTGCAATGCCCTGCAGCTTGCCCTGGTGGGCCCGGGCCCACAGGCTGAACAGCGCATTCATGCTGTGCCACAGGGGAAAACCGTGGCGGCGGGCGAGGCGTGTTGCCAGGCCGGCATGTTCGAGTACAGCCTGGTCGTCCCGGGCGGTCCAGTACATGGCGGCGGTAAAGGTCAACATGAAGCACAGGGAGTGGGTGTTGCCAGCGCTGCGGGCCCTTTCCAGGCCTGCTTCGGCCGAGGCCCGGGCCTCGTGGTGGCGGCCGAGCAAGGCGAGGGTCCAGCAGTGGAAGGCGTGGGTCAGCACGCCGATGTCGTCGGCACCGTGGGTATGCCGCACGCGTCCGCCCAGGGCCCGGGCCAGGGCGATGCCTTCTTCCTGGGCGGCCAGGGCGGCCTTGAAGCGGCCGCGCCAGAACAGGGAGTTGCCCAGGGCGAAGCAGGCCATCAGGCGTTGGGCCGGGCCGTCGGCCAGGTGGTTCAGGCGCTGGGCGATGAGCAGGCCCTGGTTCCGGCCCTGAGAGCCGCTACCCATGTAGAGGCCGGCAAGGGCTTCGAAGAGGGTTGTGCGTTGGGCTGACGTGGGGGCGGGCAGGGCGGCCATCTCGTCATGGATGGCCTGGAAGAGGCCGTGGGCATGGGTTGAGCCATAGCCTTGGCACTGCATGGCGGCGTGTCCTGCGGCCAGACCGAGGGCCGGGGCTTGATCCATCAGGCTGTGCTCCGGGGTGCGGGCGATGTGCAGGGCCAGTTCGAAGTGCAGGAGGGCATCGCTGCTGCATTCCAGCGCGCTAGCGGCCTGGCCGGCCAGGCGCCAGGCTTCCAGGGCGGCATGCCACTGGTGGGCGGCCTCGTGGTGGAAGGCGCGCTCGGCGGGGTTGGCGTCCGGTTGACGGGCCAGTTCGGCCGCGACGTCGGCGTGCCGCGTTCGGCGCTGGCTGTCGAGCAGGCTGGCGTAGGCGGCATCGCGGATCAGTGCGTGGCGGAAGATGCCGATTTCCGGGTTGCCCGTGTCGAGGATGAGGCGATGGGTGGCGGCGAGGTGCAGGACTGCCGGGATGTTCTGATTCGGCAGAATGCGCGCCAGGAGGTCCACCCGGAACTCCTGTCCGATGACGGCGGCGAGCTGCAGCACCTCCCGGAAGGGCCCCAGCCGGTTTAGCTCCAGCTGGAGGAGTTCGTGGACGGAAAGCAGGGGCAGGGCGCCCTCTTCCTGTCCTGCAAGGGCCAGACGTTCGATGAACAGCGGGATGCCGCCACTCGATGCAATGATGCGTTCCCGTTGGTGCGTGCCGAGTCGTCCCTTGGTGTCGAGCTGTCGCAGCATCCGGTATGCATCCCGGGCCGGCAGGCCCTCCAGTTCGATGATCAGGGGGGCGGTGCCTGCGTATTCGATGGCTGAGTCTTTGCGTGCGGTGGTGAGGAGCATCACGGTTTGTGCTCCGAACTGGCCCGCATAGCCCGCCAGCAGGTCCCGGGTGGCCTGATCGGCCCAGTGGAGATCGTCGACGATCAGCAGGATGGGGGCGTGAGCACACATGCCGTCCAGAACGTCGAATGCCGCCTGCAGGACGTTTCGTGCATGTGTGCCTGCAGCCTCTTCGGCAGCGGGAGTTTCGAGGAGGGCGATCAGGGTGCATGCGGCTTGGGCGGCTACATCTGCGAGGTCCGTCAGGCTGAGTTCCACGCCGCGCCGGACGGAGGCAAAGGGTTCGTGCTGGTGGCTCAGATCGCAGCGCCAGGCATGGACGTGCTGGCCTTCTTCTCGCAGGGCCTGACCCAGGGCCATGGCCAGGGCGGTCTTGCCGACGCCCGCCTCACCCTGCAGCACGACCCATTGGGGATGTCCGGCCTCGGCTCGGCGCCATGCCTGACGCAGTTGCTGCAAGGGCTTGCTGCGGCCTGCCAGAGGGCGGCTGCCCCATGCGGTGAGTGCGTCGTGGCAAGGGTTTTCGAGCGGGGTGTGCCATTCCAGCAGGAGTGCATCGGCGTCTGCGCCGGAGTCCTGCCAGCGGATCAGGGGGGTGACGCCGCAGGGGCCACGTAGCGCCTGGTTGGCCAGGATCTGTCCGTGTCGTGCCTGCCGGGCCAGGCGGCGAGCCTGCTCGGGGAGTGGTCCGAGCAGGCCGCTGGTGCTGCGCACCACGGGGCCGAAGCAGATGCCGATGCAGAGGGGCGCGGTACCTGCATCGGCGCTCATGAGCTCCCGGGCCGCCAGCGCGCTGCGGAGCGCGCTGCCTTCCTGGGCTGCGGCAAAGCCAAAGCCGAGCAGAAAGCCGGTTCCGGCCGGTGCGAGCAGCCTTCCGTCCAGGCGTCGGGCGAGCGCTGCTGCCCGCTGGTGAACCTCGAGGAGGTGTTGGGCATCCTGCTCGAGGCCTTCCTGTGTGGCGTTCTCGGCGCTGCAGAGTACGTAGAGCACGGCCCCCCAGCCGGGCTCCAGTTGCGGTCCGGTGATCGTCGGGATCTTGCTGCTGCCTTGGGGCGCAGCGCCAGCCGTGGCGTCGGCGGCGTTGCTTTGCCATTGGCGCAGCTGCTGCTGGAACTCTGGTCCCGGCCGGGTGCCCAGTTCCGCGGCAAGCTGTCGCTCCAGTGTCTGCAGGGCGAGGATGGCTCCCCGCCGGTCTCCGCTGTTCATGCGCAGGCCGGCCAAGCGCATCGCTGCCGTTTCGTCCAGCGGATCGAGATCGCACAGGCGGCTGGCGGTGACGAGGGCGATGGCGTCCTGTCCTGCCGCTGCCTGGGCGGTGCACAGGTGTGCCAGCAGTTGCCGCCGTACCCGGCCCAGATGGCTCCGGGTGGTGTCCAGCCAGTCATCGAAGGCTGGGCAGCCTGGCAAGTGGATTCCCTGCAGGAACTCGTCGAGGAGGTGGGCGCTCCGGGGCGCGAACTCATTCAGCAGCCAGGCCATGGCTTCCGGTTTGCCCTGGGTCACCGCCAGGGCCCGGTGCTCGCAGAACTCATCCAGATCGATCCGGAACTCCGGCGTGGTGAATAGCCCGATGCGTTCCCGCTCACATCCCAGGGGTGTTGCCGGCAGGCCGGTTTGTACCACTCGACGGAGGTTGTTGAGGACTTGCCGCAGATTGGTCAGTGCGGCCTCCCGGGGCAGATCCGGCCACAGCAGGTCGGCCAGGGATGTGCGCTGCAGCCAGCGGTCCCGGTGCATGGCCATATAGGCCAGCAAGGCCCAGCCCTTGCGGTAGGTGATGTCTGTCGTCACGTCCTGCCCGGTGCGCTGCAACTGCGGGGGGCCGATCAGCTGAAGATGCAGGCAAAGATCATGGACTGACATGCAGGGGGCAGGACGTTGCTCGAGGGCTATCCGGGAAGAGCGGCCGGAGTATAGGGGAATCAACTTATGCCAGGGGCTTGGAGGGAGCAGCTCTGGAAAAGCTATTTAACCTTTCAGGCCGGGGCAGCGTGAAGTCTGTCCGGATAACCCGGTATACTCGGCGGGTTTGATTTGATCATTGACCTAGAAAGGAATTTTCCATGCAAGAAGACGACGACAACCAGAACCTCGTACTGGGTATCCTGTTCGGCATCATTGCGCTGGTGATCGGCCTCGTGATTGGCCTCACCACCTATGTCACCGGCCAGACCAGCAGCGCTACTGCTCCGGCTGCCGTGGCGGCCGTTGAGGAAGCACCCGAAATCGCCGAAATCGGCGAGCCGCTGGTCAAGCTGTACTTCGACTCCGGCAAGGCTGAACTGCCCGCCGCCGCCGTCGCCGAAGAGCTGCCCAAGGTCCTCGCCAAGCTGGCTGAAGAGCCCGCCAAGCTGGTGCTGCTGTCCGGCTACCACGACGAAACCGGTGGCGCTGCGGTGAATGCCGAAGTGGCCAAGTCCCGCGCAGTGGCCGTCAAGGAAGCCCTGATCGCTGCCGGCGTGCCGGCCGACAAGATCCAGATGCGCAAGCCGGCCGTCACCCTCGGCGGTGCTGCCGACGATGCCGAAGCGCGTCGCGTGGAAGTTCGCGTTCAGTAAGCTTTCACTTTACTGCGCCAGCAAAAGCCGGGTCCGCCCGGCTTTTTTCATGCCTGTGGGCCGGACTTCAGTCCGACTTGCGGGCATGTGTGCTCCTCCGGCATGAAAAATCTTTATCGGCATCGTCGATTGGTCGGGGTGGACCGATTTGCAGCAGGGCAGGGCGACTCTGCTGCAACAGATGTTCACGCAATGGACATGATGCGCTGCGGCATTTTTCGGGCCGGGGGGCGCCAGCCCTTTACCGGCAAGGGCGCTACATTTCGGGCATGCCCCTTGCACACGCTCTTCGCTTTGGCACTCCTTTTTCAGCGAGGTGGATATGGCCGATGCGTTGGCGTTGTGGAAACAGTTGCTGCAGGTCCAGGAGCCCTGGGCCGTGCGGGAATGCCGGGCGGACGAGTACAACCGCTGCATGAATGTGTGGATCGGCGTGGACGCGCCACGCGGCTGGTTTCGCCTGAGTCGGCCCAAACCGGTCGACAGCGGGCCGGAGGTGGTGTGGCGACACAGCGGCTTCGGCGGCTGGAAAGTGCAGATCCACGTCCGTCCGCCCGTCGGCTCGGAACTGCCGCGCCAGCAATGGGCCGGAGAGGCGGGCATGCCCTTCACCCGGGCCCTCGACAAGCAGATACTGGCCCTGCTCAACGAAGGGGTGAACATGGCCGGTGTGTGCGCAATCCTCGATGTGCCGATGGCCGAGCTGTGGCGCTACCGGCATGCCATCGACAACGGCCGCCACGGCGTCGCGGAGGGCGCCGGCAAGGCGTCGCCGAATCCAGTGGTGGCCTTTCCGAAGGATGCGGGCAAACCGGCTGCCGACAGCCGCGTCCCCGAGCTGTCCGACCCGGTGTGGGCACGCCTGGTCGATGGCTCGCTGAATATCGATGTGCGCGTTCTCAGCCTGCAGTTGCTGCTCTCCCGCACGCGCTCCCAGGTGGCGGTGATCGCCGACGAAGAGGTGCGCATGATGAAGCTGCGCGACATGCATCGCTACTTCCTGAAGAACGAGCGAATGCTTTCCCATGAGCTGCAACAGCTCGTCCGGGAGGCCGCATGAGCACTCTGGCCAACCACCTGATGACGGTGGATGAGGCCGCTGCGCTGATCGCGGCCGGGCACTTTCTGATGCTTGCCGGCGACGAGGCCCTGCTGCGCCGCCTGCCGGCGGGCAACTGGATCGGCGGCACGATTCCCTATTTCATGGGCGAGCATGGCGGGCTGGCGAGCCGGGCGCTGCTCTTCGTCACTGAAATTCCGGTCACGGCAGGGGCGCCGGAAATCCGTTTCTACGACATCACCAACCTGGAGCATGTTTGCGAGGACGGGCCGGCCAACGGCTATAGCCTGATCATCATCCCCGCCTTCTCGGGTACGCATTCGCTGTACGCCCGCAAGGCCCCCAGCTTTGCCGACATGTTCATCAAACCGGTGGTCGGCTGGATTGCCGGCAGCCACCTGGACGATTTTGGCAAGGTCGCGCCGCTGGTGGTGAACGGGCTGGAGCGGGCTTTTGACGGGGAACGGGCAGTGGTGATGCATGTGCCGCTGCCGGAGTCGGCCTTCGCCCGGATCGAGATTTTCAATACGCTGGGTCAGGGCGACGGCGATAGCCTGCGTTTTCCGGAAACCGGTTTCTCGGCCCACCGTTGCCTGGTTAATGGCGTGGATACGGACTTCGCCGCCTACCTCGAAGCGCGCCAGGCCGACGTGCGTCTGCCGCTGGTGGCCGATTACGGCGGGGCGTCGATCAACGTGTCGATCAAGGGCGTCGACAGCATCGCCGGCCGCGTGGATTTCTATGCGCCGGTGTTCGACGACGTGGAGTACCGCCTCGCCGCACCGGTGGACTTCAATCTGGCCCAGGGAGCCGAGGTGGAGGCGCTGCCCCTGTGGTCGTGCAACTGCATCCTCAACTACCTGTATTGCGGACTGGAAGGGCGTACCACCGGGGCGCTCACCGGGCCGATGACCTTTGGCGAGATCGCCTACCTGCTGCTCAACCAGACGCAGGTCTATCTGAGTATCGAGCAGGCCTGACGGCCTGACTCAGGGCATCTGCGGAGCCGGCATGCCGAGATGGAAGCCCTGCGCGTAATCGACCCCCATGCCGCGCAGGGCCTGCAGGATGTCCTCTGACTCGACGAATTCGGCGATGGTCAGGATGCCGAGTTCCTGGCACAGGCGGGTCAGGTTGTGCACCAGGGTGCGATCCACCTTCGAGCGCACGATGTTCTTCACGAAGGCGCCATCGATCTTCACGTAGTCGAAGGTCAGTTCGCGCAGGTAGTGGAAGGAGTTGTAGCCGCTGCCGAAATCGTCGAGGGCGAACAGGAAGCCCTTCTTGCGCAGATCGCTGAGAAATTTGCGCATGTGGGTCATGTCGCCGATGGCATCCCGTTCGAGGATCTCGAAGACGATCACATTGGGGGGGATGCCCAGCTCGGTGCACAGTTGTTCGGCGTAGCCGAGGATGCCGCGGCCCTGGATTTCCTGGGCCGAAAGATTGATGAAAATCCGGAAGGGTGGTTTGTCCGCATCGAGCCGGGCGCGGGCTGCGTGCATGGCCTGGGCGATGATGGTGCGGTCGAGATCGCGACCCAGGCCGTATTTTTCGATGGTGTCGATAAAGGTGCCGGCCGACAGGGTCCGCCCATCGGGTTCGATGATCCGGGCCAGGGTTTCGTAGGCGAAAGGCTCGCCGGTCCGGCAGTCGAAAATGCTCTGGTAGTAGGGAACGACGCGCCCTTCCCGCAGGGATACGCGCAGTTTTTCGGCGTAGTCGCGGGTCAGCCGGCTGGCATTGACCCGGTCTTTGACCGATTCGAGCGTGCCGATGGTGTCCTTGCCCAGTTCCTTGGCGCGATAGAGGCCCAGGTCGACGCCGGCCATCAGGTCGGAGATGCTGCGGGCGTCGCTCGGGTAGGTCACCACGCCAATCGATGTGGTGACGTGGAAGTACTTGCCCTCTTCGCCCTCGAAGGTCATCTGGCGCAGTTCGGTGCGCAGTTTTTCGGCGACCACCAGGGCGCCTTCCACGCCGGTCTCCACCAGGATGATGGCAAATTCGTCGCCGCCGATACGGGTCGCCAGGTCGCCGTTGCGCATGGAGGCGCGCATTCTGTCCGCGACCTGCTGCAGGACCCGGTCGCCACACGGGTGGCCGTAGGTGTCGTTGACGTCCTTGAAGTCGTCCAGGTCCAGCATGAGGATGGAGAACTGGTGGTTGTGGCGCTCGGAGCGCCCGACTTCATAGCCGAGGATTTCGTTGAAGTAGCGCCGGTTGTGCAGTCCGGTCAGGGGGTCGTGGGTCGAATAGTATTCGAGTTCCGAGAGGGTCCGGCTGAGGGCCTTGCTGGAGCCGACCACCATCACCATGACGGCCAGGATGGAGTGGATGACGCTGCTTTCCTGGGGCGTCAGACCTTCGAGGGAGGCGTAGGCAATGCCCAGCAAGCCGGCCAGGTTGGAGGCTTCGAGGTCCGGCACGGGCACCGTGATCATCCGGATGTCCTCGACGTCACTCAGGGCGCGCCCCTTGCGGTGGGCCACCTGGAACTCCTCGATGTCCAGCGGGACGTCGGCCGGCAGCGCCAGCTGGGCAATCATGTCTCGCGCCAGGCTGCTTCTGGCCGAAGCCTTCACCTCGTCCGGGTAGTCGCCCATGTAATAGATGTACAGGGACAGAATGTTCTCTTCGGCAAAGGCAATGAAGAAAACGTCGAAGGGGAAGAACTCGTGGAAACCCCGCAGCACTTCCTGCACGAAGGCTTTCCACTGGGTGACCTTTTCGTGGGACAGCACGATGGTTTCGAGAACCTGGCTCTGGCGTTCGAGCAGATCCTTTTCGATCAGGGTGCCGGCCAGCTCACTGGACGTGCGGTTGAACTCGAGCATCACGTGCTGCAAGTCGCGGGAATTGCTCAGCCACTGGCGCCGGCGCTCTTCCACCAGCAGGCTGTGGGTCTGGTCGAAGCGCTCGCAGCGGGCCACGGCGCGTTGGAGGCCCGCGACGATCCCGTCCTGCGCACGGCTGTCGAGTTTCAGGTCGGCGATACGGGTGATCGATTCGCGCAGGCTGCCGAGGAGTTCGGCCTGGGTGTCGCGGGTCAGTTCAGTGATGCTCGAGGCAAAGCGGCGGGTGCGCATCTGGCTCTCGAAAAGGGCGGCGAAGCTCTCCAGGACGCGCTGGCGCATGGCTTCCTGACGTTCGGACGTCACCAGAGGATTGGCCTTCATGCTCAGAAATCCGTCCGGAACCGGCCGGCGGCCGTCATCAGGTCGACGCCGCATTCCAGGTTGCGGAACCACTCCAGGAAGGCCGGGACGGCTGCTCCCCGGTAAACCGGGCCGTGCTGGGGGGCGATCATGTCGATGTCGAGCCGGGATATGGCTTCGACCCACAGGCGGGTTGCCTTGTTGGAGGCCATGTAGCGACGGTGAAAGCCCTCGATGTAGGGCAGGTGGGCGACAAAGTCGTCCACGTAGGGGTGCTCCGAGCCCTCGGGCATCATGGCCGCGCCGATATCGCCGGTGAACAGGATTCGCGAGATCGGATCGTAGACGTTGATCTGCCCCTCGGAGTGCAGGAAGTGGGCCGGCACCAGTTCCAGTTCGAAACCGGGGGCCAGCTGGCATTGCATCCCTTCATCGGGTACGCCGATGAAGCGTTCCATGGAGGTCAGTCCGTAGTGGGGCAGGAAGCGCAGCCAGATGGAGGACACATACACCGGTGCTTCGCTGATCTCCAGCCAGGTGGCGATGCCGCCGACGATGTCGGGGTCCTGGTGGGACAGCATGATCGCCAGCAGCTTGTCCGGGCCGATGTAGCGCAGCAATTCGGACAGGACCCGCGGCATCACGCCGAAACCGCCCGGGTCGAGCAGTACGCCATGCTCGCCATGGGCGATCAGGTACTGGTTGGAGCGGATGCCGTCTTCTTCGCCCGGCTCGCTTTCGTTCAGCAGGATGAACTTGTGTTTGTCTGAACTGAACAGGGGGATGTTGCGCATGCGTTTGTCCTTCGGTGATGTACTTGTCACCGTTAATGAATCCGGAACCCCCCGATCATCGCCTTCAGGTCGCCTGAGGTGTCGAGGAGCTCGTTGGCGGCCGCGGTGGCTTGGCGGGCTGCCTGCAGGTTGCCTTCGATGAGTTGGGTAATGCGTTCCATGTTGCGGGCGACGTCTTCGCTGGCCTGGGTTTGCTCGACGGTGGCGGCGGAGATGTTGCGGGACATCGTGGTCACGTCGTCGGCGGCCCGGGTCACGCCGTTGAGGCTCTCGGCGCCACCCTGCAGATGGATGATGGTGGCTTCGACTTCCTGACGGGCCGAGGCCATGGCGCTTACCGCCTGGGCGGTGATGGTCTGGATCTCGGCCACCGTGGCGGCGATGTCCCGGGTGCTCGAGGCGGTGCGTTCGGAGAGCGTCCGCACTTCGTCGGCGACGACGGCAAAGCCGCGGCCCTGCTCGCCGGCGCGGGCGGCTTCGATGGCCGCATTGAGGGCCAGCAGATTGGTCTGCCCGGCGACTTCGGTGATGACCTGGGTGATGCTGCCGATCTTGTTGATGGCACTCGACAGGGCATTGATGGTGTCGCTCGACTGGGTGACGGCATCGACGACGCGCCGGGTCATCTCGACGCTCTGGCCGATTCGCTGGTTGCCCGCCTCGATGAGTTGCTGGGCCTGCTGGGCCGCGCGGGTGGTGTCGTTGGCGCTGTGGGCGACTTCGCGCACCGAAACGCTCAATTGCTCGGTGGCCGAGGCAACGCTCTTGGCGCTGTCGTATTGCAGGGTGGATTGCGCACTGACCTGTTCGATCTGCCGGTCGAGATTGTGGCAGCGCGTATCAATGGCATTCGCTGCCGTGGCAATGTCGTCCAGCATGGCCAGCAAGTGCACCTGCATCCCGCCTAGCTGGCAGAAGAGCAGGCCGGTTTCGTCCCGGCTCGAGACGTCCACTTGGTTGGTCAGATTGCCTTCGGCGATCTGGTTGAAGAATTCCGTGACCCGTGACAGGGGGCGATTGAACTTCAACGAAAAATAGATCCCGACGGAAATGGCCGCCAGCGTGCTGAGCAGGGCTGCACCGCCGACGAACATGGCCTTGTCAGGGCTCAGGCCGCCGGCGAAGGAGGCGACCGTGATGCCCGCCGACAGCAGGGCCATCCCGCCCATGATGGCCCACAGACGCGTGCTGAAGGAGAAGCGTCCGAGCAGGCCGGGGTTGATGGACGGAAAGCGCGCCTGTTTGTCGCGCACTTGCCGGTACAGGGCTTCGGTGCTGCGCACTTCCTCGCGACCGGGTTCGGTGCGTACCGACATGAAACCGATGGCCCGGCCGTCCTTGCGCACGGGCACGACGAAGGCCTTGACCCAGTAATAATCCCCGTTCTTGCAGCGGTTCTTGACCAGTCCGTGCCACGGAAGCCCACTCTTGATCGTGCTCCACAGGTCGGCGAAGGCCTCCTGGGGCATGTCCGGGTGGCGCACCATGTTGTGGGCGCTGCCGATCAGCTCGTCACGGCTGAAGCCGCTGATGTCCACAAAGGCATCGTTGGCGTGGGTGATGACCCCTTTCAGATCGGTCTTCGAAACCAGATAGCGACCCGGGGGAAAGGGGACTTCACGTTGAGTGACGGGTTGATTGATCTTCACGGCATTTCCTGCGGAAGCGGGCATGGCGATTCATTTCGGCAGGCATCCGAATCGTCATGTCCGGCGATTGGGGAAAGTGCGGAGGCAAATATCCCGGGTCTGTCCTGCTGTTGCGTGGGCAGGGCTCGGCCAGTGACGATAACAATCTTTTATGGGGGTGTATGTCAGGATTTCCTGAATCGCTCCCGGAGGGCCGGGTCAGCGGTTGGTCAGGTCATGACGAATGGCGTAGCGAATGAGGTCCGCGTTGTTGTCGATGCACAGCTTGTCCATCAGGCGCATCTTGTGGGTGCTGACGGTTTTAGGGCTCAGATGGAGGCGGTCGGCGATGTCACCAAGGGATTGCCCCGCGGCAATGCCTTCGAGAACCTGCCGTTCCCGTTCGGAAAGGGCTGGGTGGGTGGGCGTCGAATGCTTGCCGACGTCACTGTTCATCGCGTCCTTCAGGGCCGGGTCGATGAACTTTCCTCCTCTGGCTACCCTGCGTATGCCCTCGAGCAGCACTTCCGGTTCGCTGCCCTTGGTGACGTAGCCGTCTGCGCCGGCCTTCAGCGCCCGGGCCACGATCTGCCCCTCGTTGTGCATCGACAGCACGAGGATCGGAATCTCGCCTTGCTGCATGCGCAGTGTGCGAATGAGCTCGATACCGGCCAGGCCGGGCATCGCCATGTCGAGCAGGAGCAGATCGACTTGCCGGTCCTTGAGCTGCTCCGGAATATCCTCGCCCCGTGTGGCTTCCCCCACCACACAGATGTCCAGGGTGGTCGCGAAGATTTGCTTCAGGCCGCTGCGCACGATGGCGTGGTCGTCGGCAATCAGGATCCGGATCATTTCCTGTCATTCTCCTGAAGCGGCATTTGAATGGAAACAGTGGTGCCCTGGCCCGGCGTACTGTCGAGTTGCAGGGTGCCTCCCATGGCCAGAACCCGTTCCCGCATGCCGAGGAGCCCGAAGCTTTCCTGTTTGCTGGCGGTGACCGGGTTGAATCCGCACCCGTTGTCATGGATGCGCAAGTGGAGCTGGGCATCGCCATCCCACAGGGCGATATGGACTTCGCTGGCCCCGGAATGACGGGCGATATTGGTCAGGGATTCCTGGACCACCCGGAACGCAACCGTGGCCTGGGTGTCGTCCATGATGAATTCTTCGTTGCCGATCTCCAGCTGGCAGCTTATTTCCGAGCGGAGCTGCAGGTCTTCGGCGAGCCACTCGATGGCTGGCACCAGTCCCAGGTCAAGGGCTGCCGGGCGCAGATTGCTGGCGACCTGCCGCACCACGTCAATGGTGCTGTCGGCCAGCGAACGCATTTCCTCGGCGATCCGGAACAGCTCCGGGTTATTGCCGAAGCACAGGCGCAGCAGCGAGATTTCCATCTTCAGGGCGGTCAGGCGCTGGCCGAGCTCGTCATGGATTTCCCGGGCGATATGCTTGCGCTCCTCTTCGAGCAGGGTGGTCTGGTGCGACGACAGTTCGCGCAGTTGGCGGCGTGATTCGAGCAGGTCCCGCTCGACCTTTTTCTGTGGCTCGATGTTGAGCATCTGTCCGACGGAATAGGCGACCCTGCCGTTCCGGTCGAGCACCTGGGAGGCCACCATCAACGCCCACACGATCTGCCCGTCCTTGCGGACGTAGCGTTTCTCCTGATGGAACGTGGGCAGCTCTCCGCTGAGGAGGCGCGCCCGCGCCTGCACGTTCTCTTTCAGGTCGTCCGGGTGGGTGACGTCGTGGTAGCTCATGCCGAGGAGTTCCGCTTCGGAATAGCCGACGAAATTGCACATCGCCCGATTGACCTTGATGTAGTGCCCGCCCTGGTCTGCGACCGCCATGCCGACCGCTGCGGATTCGAAGGTGCTCTGGAAGAACTCCTTGCTGATCCGCATTTCCTCCTGGGTGCGCCGGAGCTTGGCAATGGCCGCCAGCGCCGCACTCAGGAGGCCAAGTCCGAGCACGGCGATTGTCAGCACAAGGGGAGACTGGAGAGTCGACAGTGCGTCCATGCTTCGGCTGCGGCACTGCCGCCATTGTGAATTTCATCGCATTTTCTGCTAATTGACGGTTGCCGCGTGTTCTTTTCGGCCTTGAGTGGCGAGTGCATCACGGCCTTGCCGCATGAAGGACTGCATCATGCGGGTACTGATTTTCCATACGGTCCCGCACCCGATGAGCGCTTTCTTCCTGTCCCGTCGTTTTCGTCATGCTGCTGTCGCACTTTTGGCCCTGTGCGCCATGGGTGCCCAGGCGGCCACGCGGGACGCCGGTCAGCTTGAAGCGCCGGAATGGAGTGACGAGCCGCCGGCCCTCGCACGCTTGCTGGAAAGCGGTTATCAGGCCGAAGTCAATCGCCAGCCCGGGATTGCCGCCGCCAGCTATTGCGCCGCCGCCCGCGATGGCAGTGTCGAAGGCCAGTACCGCCTCGGTCGCCTGTACCTGAGCGGGCGGGGCGTGGCCCGCGACAACCAGATCGGTACCACCCTGCTGGCCATTGCTGCCCAGCGCGGCCATGAGAAGGCCCAGAGCCTGGTTGTGGCGATGGCCTCCGCCGAAAAGCTGCCCGACTGCCTCGTCACCGGCAAGGCCCCGGCCGTGCTGATGGCGGCGGACAGCGGCGAAGCGGTGCCGCAGGAAGTGGTCGACCGCTTCGTCAAGGCGTTGCCCGCCGACAAGCGTCGCCATGCCCAGATGGTCCAGAAGCTGGCCCCGCGCTTCAGCATCGACCCGCGTCTGGCGCTGGCCATCGTGCGTACCGAATCCAATTTCGATGCCACCGCCCGCTCGCCGAAAAACGCCCTCGGCCTGATGCAGCTGATCCCCGATACCGCTGAACGCTTTGGCGTGCGCGATGCCCTCGATCCGGAGCAGAACATCCGCGGCGGCCTGGCTTACCTGCGCGTGCTCCTCAAGCTTTTCAACGGCGACGTGTCCCTGGCCGCTGCCGCCTACAACGCGGGTGAAGGCAATGTGGCCCGCTACAAGGGCGTCCCGCCCTTCGCTGAAACCCAGGAATACGTGCGCCGGGTGATGGCCTTCTACCGGGCGCCGCGCCACGCTGAAGTGGCCCGCAGCTGAAGTACCCGAGTCGGACTGAAGTCCGACCCACCGAGGATGCTACGGTTTGTAGGTCGGATTTCAGTCCGACTCGAAGCATCGCAGGCCGATAGGTCTGGTCTTTCGGGCGCTATGATTTTGTGGGTCGGACTTCAGTCCGACAGCACACGTCCAGCCACCTCCTCAGGCCCTGCCGTTTCCGGTACCTTGTCTCTTTTCCCATAACAAGACACAGGACGGAGAGCATGCGCAATCACCACCAGTTTTACATCAACGGCCAGTGGGTTGAGCCCGCAGGGAATGCCCGGCTGGACGTGATCAATCCGGCTACCGAAGCCGTCGCCGGTTCCATCGCGATGGGCGGCGCTGCCGACGTGGAGCGTGCCGTGGCCGCTGCCCGCGCGGCCTTCCCGTCTTTCTCGCTGACCACGCGGGAGGAGCGTCTTGACCTGCTGGCGCGCATCGGCGCCGCCTACAAGGCGCGCTTCAAGGACATGGCCGAGGCCATTTGCGAAGAGATGGGCGCGCCCTTCAAGGCCCTCGCCAGCACAGGTCAGGTGGGTTCGGGGTTGGCCCATTTCAACATGGCGGCCACCGCGCTGAAGGATTTCACTTTCGAGACTGCTCGTGGCAGCACCCTCATCGTGCGCGAGCCGATTGGTGTTTGCGGGCTGATCACGCCATGGAACTGGCCGGCCAACCAGATGGCCTGCAAGATCGCCCCGGCGCTGGCCGCCGGTTGCACGATGGTCCTCAAGCCCAGTGAACTGGCACCTTTCTCGGCCGTCATCCTGGCCGAAATTCTCGACGCAGCCGGTGTGCCGGCGGGGGTCTTCAACCTGGTGAACGGTGACGGCCCTGGTGTTGGCGCGCCGCTCTCCAGCCATCCGGACGTGGACATGATGTCCTTCACCGGCTCCACCCGTGCCGGCAAGCTGGTCATGCAGGCGGCCGCCGACACGGTCAAGAAAGTGGCACTGGAACTTGGCGGCAAGTCGGCCAACATCCTCCTCGACGACGCCGACTTCGCAAAGATGGTGAAGGTTGGCGTGCTGACCCTGCTGACCAACAGCGGCCAGAACTGCAACGCGCCCTCGCGCATGCTGGTGCCCGAGAACCGGCTCGACGAAGTCGAAGCGATCGCCGCTGCCACGCTGGCCCGCGTTGTCGTTGGCGACCCGCTGGCCGACGGCACCACCATGGGTCCGCTGGCCAACGCGGCCCAGTTCAGGCGGGTGCAGGAACTCATCGCCACCGGCATCGCCGAGGGTGCCAAAGTGGTGGCTGGCGGCCCCGGCCGGCCGGAAGGCATCGAGCGCGGTTTCTATACGCGCCCGACGATCTTCAGCCGCGTGACGCCGGAGATGACCATCTCCCGCGAGGAAATCTTCGGTCCGGTGCTGTCCATCCTCACCTACAAGGATGAGGACGACGCCATCCGCATCGCCAACGATACGGTGTATGGCCTGTCGGGCTACGTGTCATCGGCGGACCTGGGCCGTGCCCGGGCCGTGGCGCGGCGTTTGCGCACCGGCAATGTGCATCTCAACGGCGCGCAGCTGGATCTGGCCGGCCCCTTCGGCGGTTACAAGCAGTCCGGTCTTGGTCGCGAGTGGGGCGCCTTCGGCATCGAGGAGTTCCTCGAAGTGAAGGCGATCATCGGTTACGGCGAATAAGCGGCCGACCGCGGGCTGAGGGGGCCCGCAAAGGGCTCCCTCAGAACAGCGTGGTCAAATTGACCCAGGCGTCGGGGAGCACATTGACCAGCCGGGTCTCCAGCCACTTGTCCCCACCCGTGAGGATGGCCAGGCCGGTGAGGCCGATCAGCACGCCGAGTCCCTTTTTCACGGTTTCGACGCGCGTCAGCACCCAGCCCCTGGCCTTGGCGAAACCGCTGCGTGAGGCGTAGGCCACGGCCACCAGCGGCAGTGCTGCGCCGGTGCCGAACAGACCGAGGATCAGCGCGCCCTTGCCGGCACCGCCGTCACTGGCCACCAGCGTCAGGGCCGAGGCGAGGAGGGGGCCGGAGCAGGGGCTCCAGATCAGGCCGAGCAATCCGCCCAGCAAAAAGGCGCCGCCGAGCGAGCCGCCATCGAGCCGGCTCGACGCCGCATTGGCCGACGAGGCAATCGGCAACATCAGTTCGGTGAAGCGCCGGCTCAAGGCCGGGATCAGCATCACCGCAGCGAAAGCCACCAGCATCACCCCACCGAAAGCCCGCACACTCTGACTGTCGATGCCGAGGGCCGGGCCAAGGGCGCCGAGCAGTAGGCCGATCAGTGCAAACGACGTCGCCATGCCGATGCCCATTGCCACCGGCGCCAGCCGGTTGGCCTGCACGGCGCCGCCGACGACCAGTGGCAGAATCGGAAATACACAGGGCGAGAGGGTCGTCAGGCTCCCGGCGACGAGGCTCAGCCCGAGATGGGACAGGGATAGCGTTTCGTTCATGGCGGCCTGCCTCAGAGGGCCGACTGCAGCGCGGCCTTGAGCTTGGCCGGATCGGTCTCGCCAGCGACGCGGGCGGTTTCCTTGTCGCCGCGATAGACGATCACCGTCGACTGGGTGTGCACCTTGAGCTTTTGCTTGAGCGCGCGTTCCTTGTCGTAATCGACGACGAGCAGCGGAAGGGCCAGGGTGGTGTCCGGCTTGAGCGCGTTGAAGACTTTCTCCTGGGCGCGGCAGGTCGGACACCAGCTGGCGTGGAAGTGGAGCGCCACCGGCTGGCCGGCCTTCTGCGCATCGGCGAGGGCGGCCGGGGTGTAGGGCTGAATTTCCAGTGCGTGGGCGGCGCCCATGCACAGCAGAAGGGCGATGCTGGTGGTGAGGCGTTGCAGGGTGTTCATGACGGGCTCCGGGGCGGGTAGAAAGAAACGCATTGATTGCGTGTATTCCTTAGACGCTGCCCGCCCCGGTTTCTTACAGTCTGCAGCGGATTTTTATCTTCTGCCCGCCAGGATGAGTACGCGGGTCTCGTTCATGTCTGTCCTTTTTCAGCGCTGGCCAATGCGGGCGGCACCGAACAGGGCCTTCTGATCCCGCGGTTGCGAGCGCCAGTACTGGGGCGGGGCATCCACCTGGGCGCCGAGTTCTGCCGCCGCGTGCCAGGGCCAGCGCGGGTCGAAGAGAATGCCGCGGGCCAGCGCGACCATGTCGGCACGGCCTTCGGCGACGATGGCTTCGGCCTGGGCGGCTTCGGTCACCAGCCCGACGGCGATCACCGGCAGGTCGGTTTCGTGGCGGATGCGTTCGGCCAGCGGCACCTGGTAGTTCGGGCCCACGGGAATCTGCTGCAGCGGCGACAGGCCGCCGCTCGACACGTGGATGAAGCTGCAGGCCCGCTGCTCCAGTGCCCGCGCAAAAACGACGCTTTGCTCCAGATCCCAGCCGCCCTCGACCCAATCGGTGGCCGAGATGCGCATGCCCACCGGCATGGTGGTCGGCACCGCGGCGCGCACCGCGTCGAAGACTTCCAGCGGAAAGCGCATGCGGTTCTCCAGCGAGCCGCCGTATTCGTCCGTGCGGGTGTTGGAGAGGGGCGACAGGAACTGGTGCAGCAGGTAGCCGTGGGCGGCGTGGATTTCGATGGCGTCGAGGCCGATGCGGTGGGCGCGCCAGGCGGCACTGACGAAGGCGTCGCGCACTCGGGCGAGGCCTTCGCGGTCGAGGGCGAGCGGTGGCGCCTCATCCGGGCTGTAGCGTTCGGCCGACGGGGCAAAGGGCTGCCAGCCGCCCTGGTCGGGCGGAATCAGCTGGCCGCCTTCCCAGGGCACGTGGCTCGAGGCCTTGCGGCCGGCGTGGGCAAGCTGGATGGCGATGGGCATCGACGAATACTTGCGTACCGAGGCGAGGGTGTTGCCGAGGGCCGCTTCGGTGGCGTCCGACCACAGGCCCAGGTCGGCCGGGGAAATGCGCCCCTCGGGTTCGACGGCGGTGGCTTCGAGGATCAGCAGGCCGGCGCCGGACAGGGCCAGATGGCCGAGGTGGATCAGGTGCCAGTCGGTCGTCAGGCCGTTGTCGGCCGAGTACTGGCACATCGGGGCGATCACGATGCGGTTCCTGAGGCTTAGCTGGCCGATGGAGAAAGGCGAAAACAGTTGGCTCATGGACGGGCTCCGGGTGGTGTCGTGGCGTATCGGTCCAAGTTTAAGGATGGACGGTCGAGTTGGTAATGGGGCTGCCTGTTGATGCGCTATCAAAAATTTTTTGATGGCACAGGCCGGTGTTCCAGGTCAAAAGCCGGCGAGTGGCCTGCCTGCCGCCCACACGAGTTGTCGGGTGACCAGGCAGAAATCGGCGAGGGTTGCCAGCGGGCCGCCGATTTCCGGTGCGGCGTAGCTCATCAGGCTGAGTCGTTCGATGCGGTAGTGGATAGCCGAATGATTGTCGAATCCGTCGAGCTGCGCCTGAACGCGGGCCGTCGGCCACGCGCCACCGTAGAGTCCGACCGTCACGTGGGGGGTGTAGGGGCCGCCGGGTTCGGACGAGGCGCCGGTGAGGGCGCTGCGCAGCTTGCCGATGCCACCGTCCACGTCCCGCGCCGCCAGGAAGGGCGCCGAGCTGAAGCTGGCCAGCTGGCCGATTTCCACCGTGAAGGGCGCCGGGGCCCGTGCCTGCAGGGCGGCCACCTGGGCGCAGAGGGCGGCAGGACCAAAGTCATCCGCATGTTGTGGCGAGTTGCTCGGAAAGCCGCACAGGGCCAGGGTGATGTGCGGCTGGCGGCAATAGTCGTCGAGGAGATAACCGTCCAGATGCCACGTCGCGCCGGCCACCGCCTCGCGTACCGGCGCCACGTCCACGTCCAGCGCCCACAGGGCGTAGCGCGGCCGGCCCCGGTGCCATTCGGGAAAGTCCCGGCGCACGTTCTGCAGGGTCTGCCCGGCAGTGGCGAAGGCGGCACGGGCGTGCTCGAAGACGGCGTCGGGAATGGAATGGGGGGCATGCAGCGTCATGTTGCTCCTGTCGGGACTCCTTCGGGTTGCTCAAGGTAGCGCATTGGGCAGGCAAGTCGCCACTGCCATGCCGATACGGCGCCCGTGTGTGCTTGACGCAGCCACTACAATGTCGGCTGTCACCACTTCCGAGCCAGTTACCGGTGTTGTTGCCGGCTGCTGGCCTGCACTAATGGATATTGTCCTCGTTGTTTTGCTCATCCTTCTCAATGGCGTGTTCGCCATGTCCGAGATGGCCGTTGTTTCTTCGCGCAAGTCCCGGCTTCAGAACCTGTCTGACGATGGCAGCCTGGGTGCCCAGGCAGCCCTGTCGCTGCATCAGGATCCATCCAGTTTCCTGTCCACCATCCAGGTTGGCATCACCTCGATCGGGATTCTGAGCGGTGCGATCGGTGAGGCTGCCGTGGCCGATCCACTGGCCAGCTGGCTGGCCGGCATTCCCTTGGTGGACACTCATGCCCGGACGATTGCGCTGACCATTACCGTCGTTGGCCTGACCTATTTTTCGGTCGTCATCGGCGAACTGGTGCCGAAGCGCCTGGCGCTGCTGGCGCCGGAGGGCATCGCTTCGCTGATCGCCCGGCCGATGATGGTGCTGGCCCGTGCCACCCATCCGCTGGTGGTCATTCTTTCCGGCTCCTGTTCGACCGTGCTGCGCCTGCTCGGCACGCGCAGCCGCGAAGAGCCGCCGGTGACCGACGACGAGATCAAGGTGCTGATGGAGCAGGGCGCCGAAGCCGGCGTCTTCCACGAGAGTGAACAGGAGATCGTTTCCAACGTGCTGCGTCTCGACGAGCAGCGCATCGCCGCCATCATGACGCCGCGCCGCGATATGTTCGTGCTCGACCTGGATGAGGACGAGGAGACCCTGTGGCAGCGCATCATCGAAACCGAGTATTCGCGCCTGGTGGTGTGCCGCGACGGGCTCGAGCACGTGCTCGGCATCCTGCAGACCGGTGACCTGCTCAAGAAGGTGCTGCCCGGCCACGGCGTCACGGTGGCCGATGTGGAGTCCCTGCTGCACCCGCCGCTATACATCCCCGAGTCGGTGAGCACCACCCAGTTGCTGGCCAATTTCCGCCGCGCCCGCATGCAGTTCGCGCTGGCCGTCGACGAATACGGCGAGGTGCAGGGCCTGGTGACCCTCACCGATGTCATGTCGGCGATCGTCGGAGAGCTTTCCGAGCCGGCCGCTCCCGAAGACCGCGACATGGTGCAGCGGGAGGACGGGTCGTGGCTGGTCGATGGCGACGTCGGTGTCGAGCGTCTCAAGTCGGTACTCGATATCGATGCCGACCTGCCGGGCGAGGAGGAGCACTCCTTCAATACCCTCGGCGGTTTCATCATGCATTCCCTCGGCCGCATCCCCGCGCCCGCCGATCACTTTGAAGTTTCGGGCTGGCGCTTCGAGGTCATGGACATGGATCGCAACCGGGTGGACAAGGTGCTGGTGTCGCTGCCCGTGGCGGGAGGTCTGTCGAAGGGCTAGGCTTTGCGCAGCTGGGGGCTGCGGCATAGTGTCGCAGTTGCCTGATTTTTAACAGGAATCAAGTGTTCGTGGTGTGCTCGCTTGGTACAGTCCGGCCCCCGCTTGCCGACTGACAAGGAACGCCATGATTCGCCCGCAGCTCACTCCAATCGCCCTCGCGCTGGGCCTTGCCCTGACGACTTCCGCGTTTGCCCAGCAAGCCGCCCGCCCGGCCGACAGCATTGCCCTGACCCTCGGCGAAGTGCTGGTGAGCAGTGCCGCCGGCGGGCCGCTGGAGGCGCGCCGGGTGCTCAGTTCGGTGGACATCCTGCCCACGGCGCGCATTGAGAGCCAGGTGGTGTCGAACAATTGGGAGCTCTTCGGCCAGGTGCCGGGGGTCATGCTGACCCAGTTCGGCCAGGGGACGACGTCGGGCAAGTTCTCGATGCGTGGCTTCAACGGCGAGGGCGAGATCAATGCGGTGAAGCTGCTGATCGATGGGGTGCCGGGCAACAGCAACGATGGCAACATGCCCTACATCGATCTCGCGCCGCGGCTCGACATCGAGTCCATCGAAGTGGTGCGCGGCACCAACGATCCGCGCTACGGCCTGCACAACATTGCCGGCAACGCCAACATCACCACCAAGAGCGGCGGCAACTACCTGCTTGGCCGCGTTACCGCCGGCAGCTTCCAGACGCACGAGCTGCAGGCCGCCGCGGGCTTCGAGAAAGACGCGCTGTCGCAGAACTACGCCGTGGCCTACCAGAAGACCGATGGCTACCGGGATCATTCCAAAGCCGAGAATGCCAGCTTCTCGGGCAAGTGGTTCGTCACGCCGGACAAGGGCACTAGCCGCTTCGGCCTGATCGCCCGTCACTACACGGCCAGTGCCGAGGAGGCCGGTTACCTGACCGCCGCCCAGCGCACGGCCAACCCGGACCAGTCTCCGGTACACAACGCCAGCGACGAAGACCGCCGCCAGGTCAGCCAGTTTGCGCTGCAGGGCGAGTCGGAAATTGGCGAGCGACTCTTCTGGGCCGGACAGGTGTACCTCAACGACCTGGCTGACCGGCGCTTCGTGAAGTTCTCGGCCGGCGCGGCCCAGCAGGAGCGCATCGTTGCCGAGACCCACACGGGCGCGTCCACGACCCTGACCTGGCGTGGCGGCAAGACCGTGATCGGCGATGTATCGGTGATGGGGGGCGTGGATGCCGAGCACCAGGAGAACCGCAGCCAGCGCTACACCACCCTCAATCAGGCGCGCCAGACCCGCACCCGCGACCAGGCCTTCGAGTTCAATACCGCCGGGGCCTTTGTGCAGGCGGTGATCAAGCCGATTGCCGGGCTGACCCTGACGCCGGCTTTCCGGGTGGACCGCATCGACGGGACCTACACCAACAAACTCAATGGCCAGAGCTACGACGCCAACGACTACGGCAACATCAAGCAGCCCAAGCTGAGCGCGGTGTATGCGCTGGCGGACGGTTACTCGGTGTACGGCAACTGGGGGCGCAGTTTCCAGGTGGGCGTGGGCACCGCGTCCTACAAGGTGAACCAGAGCGCCGACCTGTCGCCGTCGATCAACGAGGGTTGGGAGGCCGGGCTCAAGTTCCGACCGCTCGCCTGGCTCGACGGACGGGTGGCGGCATGGCGCCAGACCGCCTCCAACGAGGCTCGCCGCCGTCTCAACGACCCCGCCAACGACGCCGAGAACGTCGGCCAGACACGCCGCCAGGGCATCGACCTGCAGCTCAACGCCCAGCCCTCGCGCCAACTCGGGCTGTGGGTGGCCGCCGCGTTGCAGCGTTCGAAGATCCTGCAGGCCGATGCGGCCTCGCTGGCCACCACCGGCCGCGAAATCGATCACGTGCCGCACCTGCTCTACAACCTGGGCGCCGATTACCAGGCCAGCGACGCGCTGCGTCTTTCCGCCTGGCTGAACGGGCAGGGCAGCTATTACCTGGAGCGCAGCAACACCACCGGCAAGTTCGGCGGCTACGCGCTGGCCAACGTGTCGGCAGCCTGGAAGCTGACGCCCAAGGTGAGCGTGGAAGTGCAGGTGCGCAACCTGTTCGACCGCTACAGCGAATACGTGTGGTGGGACGGCGCCCAGTCCCTGCATGCGCCGGGTACGCCGCGCAGCGTGTACGGCACGCTCAGCGCCAGGTTCTGATGGCGGCTTCGCGCGCCCGGCGCCTGTGGCTGGACGTGCATTTGTACGTCGGGCTGGTGCTGGGCGGGCTGTTTGCGCTGCTCGGGCTGACCGGCAGCGTGCTGGTTTTTTACCTGGGCGTGGACGAGGCGCTCAACCCGGTGTTGCAGGTGAGTCGCCCGGTGATCGAGGCGCCGTCGCCGGACGTGGTGCTGAGCCGGGTCCAGGCGTTGTATCCCGAACACGACGGGCCGTGGCGCATCGAGATGCCGCTGGCCACCAACGACGCCTTGCGGGTGCGTTACTACAATCCGCCGGAAACAGCCGGGCGCGGTTTTGCACCGCTCATGCTGAGCCTCGATCCGGACAGTTTGCAGGTGACCAGCGGGCGCCTGTGGGGCGACTACGCGGTGACCTGGCTCTATGATCTGCACTACACGTTGTTGCTGGGCTCCGCCGGCAAAACGGCGGTGGGCATTGCCGGGCTGGTGCTGCTGGTCTCGCTGTTCAGCGGGCTGTACCTGTGGTGGCCGAGCCGGGCGCGTCTGGGGGCGGCGCTGAAGCCGGTGCTGCGTCGCGGTGTCGTGCGCAAGACCTATGATCTGCATGTGTTGTCGGGTGTTTACGGCTTTGTCGTACTGGCGGTGCTGGCGCTTACCGGCAGCGTGCTGGCCCTGCCAGACGAGGCGCGCAGTGTGGTGGAAAGCTTCTCGCCCCTGCGCCCGTCCTTCCGGGCGCCGGCCGGTTTGCTGGAGGAGGGCGCCACGCCGATTCCGCTCGCCGAGGCGGTACGCATCGCCCAGGCCCGCTTCCCCGGCGCCGAGCTGCGCTGGATCGAAACCCCGGGCCGCGCCGGCAAGCCGATCTCGGTGCGCTTTCATCAGGCTGCCGAGCCAGGACGGCGTTTTCCGCGCAGCCAGGTGTGGGTACATCCGGTCAGCGGGGACATCCTCGCCGTGCGCGATCCGCTGGAGAACAGCGGTGGCGACACTTTCATGGACTGGATGCATCCGCTCCACAACGGCGAGGTTTTTGGCTTGGCCGGGCGCCTGCTGGCCTGCCTGGGCGGGCTGCTGCCGGTGCTGGCCTTTGCGACCGGTTGGCTGCGCTGGCGGCACAAGGTGCGTGCCCGCAAGGCCAGCGCACGTTCTCTTGCCCGGGCGCCATCCATAACCTAGTCTCATATCTCCGGGGGCTGATATCTTTCAGTTGTCCAAAGTCCTTCTGCATCTCTTTTGCCTACCCGTTCCGGGTGTGGAAGCTGTCCGTCTCCGCGTTGATTCGATCAATGACTGGTGCGCGCCATCGCAGCGCGCCCAAGAAGGAGGGCGAGGTCATGAGCACATATCGTTATCGGTCCCTGTCGTCGGATTTGCAGCACATCTACAGGGAAGCGCGGGCCAGTGAGGACGGGGAGCGCTGCATGGTGGCGCCATGCCCCGAACTGGCGGACAAGCTGAAGAAGGAGCTGACATCGATGCGCGGCAAGGCCAAGGATTTCATGGCCTCGTTCCAGCTTCGTGCATCGGAGCCGCGGCATGACGGTTTCAACGACGGCATGATTTTTCCGCCGGAGGATTATCCGCTGGGCGCCTCGCCGAGCATGATCCGCGGCGCGGCGGCCGAGCGGGCGCCGCTGCGGGGCGTGGTGCGGGTGATCGTGGTGCTGGTGGATTTTTCCGACAAGCCGATGATACAAACGCCTTCCCACTTCGAGCAGTTGTTCTTTTCGACCGGGGTGATCCCGACCAAGAGCGTGCGCGAGTATTTCACCGACGTGACGCGCGGGCTGGTGAACATCCAGGGCCAGGTGGTCGGGCCCTTCCGCATGCCGAAGACGCTGGCCCAGTACGCCCACGGCGCATCGGGCACCGGCGCGGCCCTGCCCAACGCCCGCACGATGGCGCGGGATGCGGTGCTGGCCTCCAACGCCAGCGTCAACTTCGGGCTCTATGACAACGACGGCAACGGCTATGTGGATGCTTTTATCGTCGTGCACGCGGGGGGCGGGGCCGAGGTGACGGGCAGCTCCGGAGACATCTGGTCGCACAAATGGACTGTCGACGGCGGTGCGATGAATGTGGACGGCACCAAGATCTACGCCTACCTGACGGTGCCGGAAGACTCGAAGATCGGTGTGTGCTGCCATGAACTGGGTCACCTGCTGTTCGGCTTCCCCGATCTGTACGACACCGACTACACCTCGGAAGGTATCGGTAACTGGTGTCTGATGGCGGGCGGCAGCTGGGGTGGCGGCGGTAATACGCCGGTGCATCCGTCGGCGTGGTGCAAGGCCAACCAGGGCTGGGCCAGCGTGACCAACGTGACTGCCAACGGGTCGAAGAACATCGCCGACGTGAAGGACTCGGGCAAGATTTATCGCCTGTGGAAGAACGGCGCGGCGAGCAGCGAATACTTCCTGGTCGAGAACCGCCAGAAGACCGGCTTCGATGCGTCGCTGCCGGCCGGCGGGCTGCTCATCTGGCACATCGACGACAGCGTGGCCGGCAACACCAACGAGTCCCACTACAAGGTGGCGCTGATGCAGGCCGACGGCAAGCGCGACATGGAGCTCGACCACAATCGCGGCGATGGCGGCGACCCGTACCCGGGCTCCGGCAACAACACCACTTTCAACAACACCTCGACCCCCAACTCCATGTCGTACTCGGGGGCCAATACCTGCGTGGCGGTAACGGGTATCGGCCCTTCCGGCCCGATGATCAGCGCCAACCTGCGGGTGAAGTGCACGGTGACCAAGCTGAGGAAGGAGGTTGCGACCGAAAAGCTGCTGGCTGCGGACAAGAGTGTGGCGAGTGAGAAGCTGGTCGAAAAGCGCATCGAGAAGCAGCCCGAAAAGCCGGTTACCGACAAATCGGTGGGGCTCGACAAGGGCTTCACCGAGAAATTGGTCGAGAACAAGCTGGCCGACCGTCCGGGCATCGGTACCGGTCTGCGGGTGGCCCAGATCAACTCCCTGGAGGCGCGCATCGCCAATATCGAGGCGCTGTTGATGGGCGGGCAGGTGGCGGAACCCTTCATCTCCCGGGATTTGCGTCCGGACCTGTCGGACAGCGCCTACGCCGAGGAGGACAGCGAGGTCGACCCCGACTCCAGCGTCGGCAAGCGCCTGCTGGACCGGCCCCAGGGCTAGCGGGCTGCGGGGGGAGTGAGAGGGTGACTGAGCGTGTGGTGCTGATTCTCGCCGAGCCCGACGATGTATCGAGTGAGTTCGTCGGGCGCCAGTTGCGCCAGCGTGGCTGCCCGGTGTTGCGCGTCTCGGTGGCCGATCTGGCCTGTGCCCGCTGGCAGCATTCGCCGGACCAGGAAGGTGGCACGACGCTTGTTTTTGCCGATGGCCGCCAAGTCCACGACGCCAGCATCGGGGTGGTGTTGAACCGCCTTGCGTCGCTGGCGCTGCCGGCCTTTGCTCATGCCAGTCCTGCCGACCGCGATTACGCCGGCGCCGAGTTTGCCGCCCTGCTGAGCAGCTGGCTCCACCGCCTTCAGGTGCCGGTGGCCAATTGTGTGTCGGGTGACAACCCTTATGCTGCCGCCCGGCATCCTCTCGGCTGGCATGTGCTGGCGGCCGGACAGGGGATCGAGGTGGCGGATTTTGTGGTTGCCTCGTCCCTGCGTGGCGGTGCGTGCACCGGCCTGCGGCGGGTGGGCGGGAGTGCCTATCCGCGGGGCAGCGATGTGGCGGGCTGGTATCGGGGAGGCGAAGCCGCCGGGCTGGCTCTGCAGTGGATTCATGTGTTCGGGGATGTCTGCTGCGGGTTGGACGAGGAGAAGGTGCTCGCTGCTCGGTGTGTGGCTTTCGTGCGCCGTCTTGGCCTTGCTTGTGCAGCGCTGGGTTTTGTGGCGACGGCGGTCGGGCCGTGCCTCGTCGAGCTTGAGCCCCGCCCGCCGCTGGAGGACGACAAGGTGGCCGGCTGTTGTGCGGACTGGCTGCAGCGCGCGCTGGCGGTGGCGTCATGAAGGGCCCGGTGCTGATCTGCGGCATCGCCAGCGAGTCACCGCTGGCCATGGCCATCGAGGCGGCCGAGCGCCTCGGGGTGGCGCATCGGGTTATCGACCAGCGCCAGCTCGCCGGGCAGGACATTGAGGCGGGCGTGCGCGGTGGGCAGCTTTTTGCCCGCTGGTGGAACGGCGCCGACACGCTGGACCTGACGCGTTGCGGTGGCGCCTACACGCGCGTGGTGCCGGCCGGCATGCTGCGCAATCGCCCCACCGACGGGCGCGAGGTGCTGCACGATCATTACTTTGTCGATGCCCTCAATGCCTGGCTCGAGGTGGCGCCGCTGCGCGTAGCCAACCGGCTGGCGGCGGGCATGTCGAATGCGTCCAAGCCCTGGCAGGCGCAGTTGATCCGTGCGGCCGGGTTTGCCACGCCGGTTTCGCTGCTGACCAATGATCCGGATGCGGTGCGGGCCTTTCGGCGTCGGCATGGCCGGGTGGTGTTCAAGTCGGCCAGCGGTGTGCGTTCCATCGTGACGCCGCTGGAAGGGGCGCTCGACGCGCAACTGGACCGCGTGCGGGCGCTGCCGACCCTCTTCCAGGCTTATGTGCCGGGGGTGAATTACCGGGTGCATGTGATAGGCGAGCAGGTTTTCTGTACGCGGATCGATTCGGATGCCACTGATTACCGCTACGCCGGACGGGAGGGCCAGGCCTCGGCGATGGTGGCCGACCGCCTGCCGCCGGATCTGGCTCGCCGCTGCGTGGCCCTCACCGCCAGCCTCGGGCTGGAGATCGGCGGCATCGACCTGAAGCGCACGCCGGAGGGCGAATACGTGTGCTTCGAAGTGAATCCCTCGCCAGCGTATAGTTGTTTCGACCGCGAGTCGGCCGAGGCCGTGGCCGAGGCGCTGGTGATCCATCTATCCGGAGGAGCACGCCGTGGAAATCGTCGACAACGCCACCCGCTTGAAAGCGCGCCTGCTTGAGCAAGGGGCCGACCCGACGCGGCCGGGCTGGCTGCGCGTGAGTCTGGAGGTGAGTGAAGCCGGCCCCTGCGGCGTGCTGCCCAGCCTGATCCACGCGGCGGCCGGTGAAGCGCTGACGGTGCTGGTGGGGCCCGAAGACCGGCCACGCGTCGAAGCCCTGACGGCGGGGGCGAGCCTCGTCCTGCAACTACGCCTGCGGGCGCCGGGCGTGCATACGGTGGTCCCCGGCAGCGTGAGCGCAGAGTAAAGGCCGGAGTCTTGTGGGTCGGACTTCAGTCCGACTCGGCTGGCTGAACGCGCGTTGTCGGACTGAAGTCCGACCCACGGGGAACCTGCTGCGCCTTTGTCCTGTCTTTACGCAGTCTTACAAAGGCTTCGTGTAGCATACCCAGCGCCTTTTCCCTGGCCCCTCCCGGGCCGGGTGCGTCCCGGAAAATCTTTTCATGTCCAGCCCGTCTGCGTCTGCGCCGTCCTCCTCCCTTTCCCCCAAAAAACGTCGTCTGTGGCCCTGGCTGTTGAGCATCGCCGTGATCGGCGGCGGTGCCTGGTACGCCACTCACCGCCCGGCGCCGGATGCCGGGCCTGAGGGCAAGCAGGCCAATGGAGCGCGCGGCGGCCCCAACGGACGGGGCGACCGGCCCACGCCGGTGACACTCGCCGAGATCAAGCCCGGCGACATCCGCGTCACGCTGCCGGCCCTTGGCAACGTGGTGCCGCGCAACCAGGTGACGGTGCGCTCGCGGGTCGATGGCCAGTTGCTGGCGCTGAAATTCACCGAAGGCCAGCCGGTCAAGGCCGGCGAACTCCTCGCCCAGATCGACCCGGAACCCTTCAAGGCCACCCTCGAACAGGCCCGCGGCCAATTGGCCCGCGACGCGGCACTGCTCAAGAACGCGAAGATCGACCTCGACCGCTACAAGGGCCTGCTGGCCCAGGATTCCATCGCCAGACAGCAGGTGGATACCCAGGAAGCGCTGGTGCGCCAGTACCAGGGCACGGTGCAGGCCGACGAAGGCACGGTGAAGAGCGCCGAGCTGCAGCTTTCCTACACAAAGATCACCGCCCCCATTGCCGGCCGCGCCGGCCTGCGTACCGTTGATCCGGGCAACATGATCAAGGCCTCCGACACCGCCGGGCTGGTCACCATCGCCCAGGTGAGCCCGATCACCGCGGTGTTCTCGGTGCCCGAAGATCGCCTGCCGGCGGTCATGCAGCGGGTGCGCGACGGCAAGGGCCTGAAGGTGGAGGCGTGGGACCGGGAGATGAAGGTGCGGCTGGCCACCGGTGATCTGCTTGCCGTGGATAGCCAGATCGACACCACCACCGGCACCGTCAAGCTGAAGGCGGTCTTCGCCAACAAGGACGGCAGCCTCTTTCCGAACCAGTTCGTCAACGTGCGCATGCTGCTCGATACGCTGACTGGCGTGGTCACCGTGCCGACGGCTGCCGTGCAGCAGGGTGCCAAGGGCAGCTATGTGTATCGCCTTGGCGCCGACAGCAAGGTGGCGGCGGTGCCGGTCAAGCTCGGCGCGGTCGATGCGGGCATGGCGGCCGTGGATGAAGGCCTCGCCGCCGGCGACAAGGTGGTGGTGGACGGCCTCGACAAGCTCAAGGACGGCGCCCAGGTGGAGGCCATCGACCCGAAAGCCGTGACCGCCCCGGGGCGCGAGAAGAAGCGCGGCAACGGCAGTGGCCGGCCGGGGCATTGAGCGTGATGCTGCGGACAAGCGTTTTTGCATCTCCGTGGGTCGGAATTTATTCCGACAGCGCGCGCTCAGCCAGGGGATGTCGGACTGAAGTCCGACCCACGGGGAGGCTGCGTCGCTTGCTTTTGTGGGTCGGAATTTATTCCGACTGTGCGCGTTCAGCCAGGGGATGTCGGACTGAAGTCCGACCCATGGGGAGGCTGCGTCGCTTGCTTTTGTGGGTCGGACTTCAGTCCGACAGCACGGGTTCAGCAACAGGATGCCCGGCATGAATCCCTCCCGCCTGTTCATCCTGCGGCCGGTGGCCACCTCGCTGCTGATGCTTGCCATCATGTTGGTCGGCATCGTGGCCTACCGGCTCTTGCCCATCTCGGCACTGCCCGAGGTCGATTACCCGACCATCCAGATCAAGACGCTGTACCCCGGTGCCAGCCCGGACGTGATGACCTCGGCCATCACCGCGCCGCTGGAGCGCCAGTTCGGCCAGATGCCGGGGCTCGACGAAATGTCCTCCAGCAGCTCGGGCGGCGCCTCGGTGATCACCCTGCGCTTCACGCTGGCGATGAGCCTCGACGTGGCCGAGCAGCAGGTGCAGGCGGCCATCAACGCCGCGTCCAACCTGCTGCCGCAGGATCTGCCGGCGCCGCCCACCTACAGCAAGGTGAACCCGGCGGATGCGCCGATCCTGACCATCGCGGTCAGCTCGCCCAGCCTGCCGATCACGCGCATCCACGACCTGGTGGAAAGCCGCCTGGCCCAGAAAATCTCCCAGGTGCCCGGCGTGGGCCTGGTGAGCATTGCCGGCGGACGCCGCCCGGCGGTGCGCGTGCAGGTCAATCCAACCGCCGCCGCGGCCTACGGGCTGGGCCTGGAAGACATTCGCACGGCGGTTGCCAACGCCAACGTGACCCAGGCCAAGGGCAGCTTCGATGGCCCCCAGCGCGCCTCGACCATCGACGCCAACGACCAGCTGCGCTCCGCCGACGAATACCGCAGCCTGATCGTCGCCTATAAAAACGGCAACCCGGTGCGCCTCGACGACGTGGCCGACCTGAAGGACGACGCCGAGAACCTGCGTCTGGCCGCCTGGGCCAACCAGACTTCGGCGGTGATCATCAACGTGCAGCGCCAGCCCGGCGCCAACGTCATCGAGGTGGCCGACCGGGTTGCCGCGCTGCTCCCGCAAATGACCGCCAGCCTGCCCGCGTCGCTGGATGTGGCCGTGCTGAGCGACCGCACCACCACCATTCGTGCCTCGGTGCACGACGTGCAGATCGAACTGCTGCTGGCGGTGGCGCTGGTGGTGATGGTGATCTTCCTGTTCCTGCGCAGCGTGCCGGCCACCATCATTCCCAGCGTGGCGGTGCCCCTGTCGCTGGTGGGCACCTTCGGGGTGATGTACCTGGCCGGTTTCAGCCTCAACAACCTCACCTTGATGGCGCTGACCGTCTCCACCGGCTTCGTGGTGGACGACGCCATCGTGATGATCGAGAACATCTCGCGCTACGTGGAGGAGGGCGAGACGCCGATGCAGGCTGCGCTGAAGGGCGCCAAGCAGATCGGCTTCACCATCATCTCGCTCACCGTCTCGCTGATTGCCGTGCTGATTCCGCTGCTCTTCATGGGCGACGTGGTCGGGCGCCTGTTCCGCGAGTTCGCCATCACGCTGGCCATCGCCATTCTGATTTCCGCCGTGGTGTCGCTCACGCTGACGCCGATGATGTGCGCGCGCCTGCTCAAGCACGTGCCCGAGTCCGAGCAGAGTCGTTTCTACCGCGTCACCGGCGAGTTCCTCGACCGGGTCATCGCCCGCTACGCGCGCATGCTCGAATGGGTGCTCGACCGCCAGGGCCTGACCCTGCTGGTGGCCGTTGGCACGCTGGTCGTCACCGCGCTGCTCTACGTGGTGGTGCCCAAGGGCTTCTTCCCGCTGCAGGATACCGGCGCCATCCAGGGCATCACCGAGGCGGCCCAGTCGATCTCCTTCCCGGCCATGGCCGAGCGCCAGCAAGCGGCGGCCGAGGTGGTGCTGAAAGACCCGGCGGTGGCCAGCCTGTCGTCCTTCATCGGCGTCGATGGCAGCAACGCCACGCTCAACAGCGGCCGCATGCTGATCAGCCTCAAGCCGCTGGCCGAGCGCGACGCCAGTGCTTCCGAGGTGATCCGCCGCCTCGGCCCCGAGTTGCAGAAGGTGGCCGGCATCACCCTCTACATGCAGCCGGTGCAGGATTTGTCGATTGAAGACCGGGTCAGCCGCACCCAGTACCAGTTTTCGCTGCAATCGCCGGATTCGGCCGCGCTGGGCGAGTGGGTGCCGAAGCTGATTGAACGCCTGCAAGCCCTGCCGCAACTGGCCGACGTGGCCAGCGACCTGCAGGACAAGGGCCTGCAGGCGTGGGTCGAGATCGACCGCAGCGCCGCCAGCCGCCTCGGGGTGAGCACCGCTGCCATCGACAATGCCCTCTACAACGCCTACGGCCAGCGCCTGATTTCGACCATCTTCACCCAGGCCACCCAGTACCGGGTAGTGCTGGAAGTGAAGCCGGAGTTCCGCAGCAGCCCGGCCGCCATCGCCAACCTGTACGTGCCCGGCACCGGCGGGGCGCAGGTGCCGTTGTCGGCGGTGGCCAAGGTGGTGGAGCGGCCGACCATGCTGGCCATCAACCATGTGGGACAGTTTCCGGCGGTCACGGTGTCCTTCAACCTGGCGCAGGGGGCGGCGCTGGGCGATGCGGTGGAAGCGATCCGCGCCGCCGAGGCCGACCTGGGCCTGCCGGCGAGCATCGAAACCAGCTTCCAGGGCGCCGCGCTGGCCTTTCAGGCTTCGCTGTCGAGCACCCTGCTGCTGATCCTCGCCGCGGTGGTCACCATGTACATCGTGCTGGGCGTGCTCTACGAGAGCTACATCCACCCGGTTACCATCCTGTCCACGCTGCCCTCGGCCGGCGTCGGCGCGCTGCTGGCGCTGCTCTTGGCGCGCAGCGAGCTGGGCATCGTCGGCATCATCGGCATCGTGCTCCTGATCGGCATCGTCAAGAAAAACGCCATCATGATGATCGACTTCGCCCTCGACGCCGAGCGCAACGAAGGGCTGGCCCCGCGGGAGGCAATCTTCCAGGCCTGCCTGCTGCGCTTCCGGCCGATTCTGATGACGACCCTGGCCGCGCTGCTCGGCGCGCTGCCGCTGATGCTCGGCACCGGTGTGGGGTCGGAACTGCGCCATCCGCTGGGCATCACGATGGTCGGCGGCCTGCTGGTCAGCCAGGTGCTGACGCTGTTCACCACCCCGGTGATCTACCTCGCCTTCGACCGCCTGGCCCGGCGCTGGAAAGGCGTGACCGCATGAAGCCGCCGAATCTGTGGGTCGGACTTCAGTCCGACAACGCACGTTCAGCCTGGGGATGTCGGACTGAAGTCCGACCCACGGGGAGCGTGCGCGGTTTGCCTTTGTGGGTCGGAATTTATTCCGACAACGCACGTTCAGCCTGGGGATGTCGGACTGAAGTCCGACCCACGGGGGGCGTGCGCGGTTTGCCTTTGTGGGTCGGAATTTATTCCGACAACGTGCGTTCAGCCTGGGGATGTCGGACTGAAGTCCGACCCACAGGGGGCCTGCGCGGTTTGCTTTTGTGGGTCGGACTTCAGTCCGACAGCACGCATTCAGCCAGCCGGGTGGAACTGAAATCCGACTCGCGGGGAGGCGTGGCGTGAACCTTTCGCGCCTGTTCATCTTTCGCCCGGTTGCCACCACGCTGTTGACGCTGGCCGTGTTGCTGGCCGGGATGATTGCCTTTCGCCTGTTGCCGGTGTCGCCGCTGCCGCAGGTGGATTACCCGACCATCTCCATCTCGGCCAACTTGCCCGGGGCCAGCCCGGAGACCATGGCCGCCACGGTGGCGGGGCCGCTGGAGCGCATTCTCGGGCAGATTGCCGGGGTGTCGGAGATGACCTCCTACAGCTCCCTCGGCTCCACCCGCATCACCCTGCAGTTCGAGCTTTCGCGCGACATCGACGGCGCGGCCCGTGACGTGCAGGCCGCCATCAACGCGGCGCGCGGGCAACTGCCCACCAGCCTGCCGAGCAACCCCACCTATCGCAAGGTGAACCCGGCCGAAACGCCGATCATCATCCTGGCACTCACCTCCGACACCCTCTCGCAGGGCCAGCTCTACGATGCCGCCTCCACGGTGCTGGCCCAGCGCCTGTCGCAGGTCGAAGGCGTCGGGCAGGTGTCGATTGGCGGCAGTTCGCTGCCGGCGGTACGGGTCGAACTCGACCCCAATCGCCTCGCCGCCAACAAGCTCAACATGGACGACGTGCGCAGCGCCATCGTCGGCACCAACGCCAACCGCCCCAAGGGCGTGGTCGAAGACGGCGAGCGCGCCTGGCAGGTCGGCGCCAACGACCAGGCCCGCACCGCCGAAGACTACAAACCGCTGATCGTCGCCTGGAAGAGCGGGGCGGCGGTGCGCCTGTCCGACGTGGCGCGGGTGCGCGACGGCGTGCAGGACGACCGCAACTACGGCTATGCCAACGGCCGCGCAGCCGTGCTGCTGATGGTCAATCGCCAGCCCGGCGCCAACATCATCGAAACCGTAGACCGGGTCACCGGCCTGTTGCCGCACCTGCGCGCCAGCATCGCCACCGCCATCGACCTCACCGTGGTGATGGACCGCACGCCGACCATCCGTGGCTCGCTGAAGGAAGTCGAGCGCACGCTGGTGATCTCGGTGGCGCTGGTGGTGATGGTGGTCTTCCTGTTCCTGCGCAACTGGCGGGCCACGGTGATTCCCAGCGTGGTGGTGCCGGTGTCGCTGGTGGGCACCTTCTCGGTGATGTACCTGGCCGGCTACAGCCTCGACAACCTGTCCCTGATGGCCCTCACCATCGCCACCGGCTTTGTGGTGGACGACGCCATCGTGGTGCTCGAGAACATCTCGCGCCACGTGGACGAGGGCATGCCGCCCCGTCAGGCGGCCTTGCGCGGGGCGCGCGAGATCGGCTTCACGGTGATCTCCATGAGCCTGTCGCTGATCGCCGTGTTCATCCCCATCCTGGCCATGGGCGGCATCGTCGGGCGGTTGTTTCGCGAGTTCGCGGTGACCCTGTCGGCGGCGATCCTGGTGTCGATGGTGGTGTCGCTCACCGCTACGCCGATGATGTGCGCCAAGCTGCTGCGCCCGCGTCCGCCCGAGAGCGAACGGGGCCGCATCGACCTGGCCATCGGCCGCGCACTGGAGCGCTTGCTGGGCGGCTACCGCAAGAGTCTTGGCTGGGCGCTGCTGCACCCCTGGCTGGTGCTGGCGGTGCTGCTGGCCACCATCGGTTCCAACGTCTATCTGTACAACACCATACCGAAGGGCTTCTTTCCGCAGCAGGACACCGGGCGCCTGCGCGGCTTTGTCGAGGCCGACCAGGCTATCTCCTTCCAGGCCATGAAGGGCAAGATGGACATCTTTCTGGCCATCGTCGGCGCCGACCCGTCGGTGGCCAACGTGGTCGGCTTTACCGGCGGCTCGCAGCGCAACTACGGCTCGATGTTCATCACCCTCAAGCCCATCGGCGAGCGCAAGGAATCGGCGGATGCCATCGTCGGCCGGCTGAGAAAGAAGCTCTCGCATGTGGCCGGGGCGAACCTGTACCTCAGTCCGGTGCAGGACATCCGCATCGGCGGGCGCTCCAGCAATTCCAGCAACCAGTTCACCCTGCAGTCCGACAGCCTGGACGAACTGCGCCTGTGGGAGCCGCGCATCCGCAACGCCATGAGTCGCCTCGACGAGATTACCGACGTGAGCACCGATCAGCAGGACAAGGGCCCGCAAACCACGCTGGTGATCGACCGCGACGCGGTGGCCCGCTATGGCCTGACCATGCGCTCGGTAACCACGGCGCTGAACAACGCCTACGGCCAGCGCCAGGTGTCCACCATTTACAACCCGCTCAACCAGTACCGGGTGGTGATGGAGGCCGCGCCGGGCTACCTGCAGGGGCCGGAGTCGCTGTCGCAACTCACGCTGGTCACCCCCGCCGGCGGGCTGGTGCCCCTGTCGGCGCTGGCCCGCTTCGAGTCCACGCTGGCACCCCTGTCGGTCGCCCACCAGGGGGGCACGGCGGCATCGACGATCAGCTTCGCGCTGCCGGAAGGGCGCAGCATTGGCGAGGCAACCAAGGCCATTCAGGACGCGCTGGCCAAAATTGGGGTGCCGGTGGGCGTCCGTACCAGCTTCGAGGGCTCGGCCGGGGCTTTCCAGAAGTCCATGAGCAGCCAGCCGATCCTCATCCTCGCCGCCATTCTCACCATCTACATCGTGCTCGGCATGCTCTACGAGAGTCTGATCCACCCCATCACCATCCTGTCCACGCTACCCTCGGCCGGCGTCGGCGCGCTGCTGGCGCTGCTGGCGGTGGATACGGAGTTCAGCCTGATCGCGATGATCGGCGTGATCCTCC
>ERZ724525.126-NODE-126-length-38749-cov-9.478627_pt1 | contig 38749 bp, 37 predicted proteins | sample MGYA00376058_ERZ724525 | MGnify/ENA primary metagenome ERZ724525 (study PRJEB28724, sample SAMN07190888) | wastewater metagenome | isolation source: influent of sewage treatment plant in Hong Hong | place: USA: Christiansburg, Virginia | collected 2016-03-01 ... | reverse complement strand
GAATCGGTGGCCGCTTTCGCGTGGAATTGGTGGCCACTTTGCCGTGGAATACGCAGCCAGGCCCCTCGCTGAAGAGCTCGTCTACAGCCTACTCACTCCATTTGTTGTCGGCAACTTTGTGAGAGCGATCACCGTTAGCATTGGTACTTGTAACTTCCCTCGGGACGGCGTTGAAGCTGCGACGTTAGTCGTCAACGCCGAAGCTGCACTGTCTCGCGCTAAGTTCGCAGGGCGCGACTGCGTACGTTCGTTTCAATCGGAGATGATACATGCGATCCGACGCAGAGCACTGCTCGAGCCTGGCTTGAGACAGGCAATTGCAAAGGGGGAATTAAGTGTCTTTTACCAGCCCCAGTTTGATTGCGGCACTGGTGCAATGGCAGGAACAGAGGCGCTGCTCCGTTGGAACCACCCTGAACTCGGGCCCATCTCTCCCGCAGAATTCATCCCAATTGCGGAGAGAAGTAACCTGATAGTTGAATTAGGGAGCTGGGTCCTAATGAGGGCCTGCAAGGAAACGATGGCAATTGCAGCTCGTTCTGGTTGCGCTCTGAAAGTGGCAGTAAATGTGTCGATGCGTCAGTTCAACGATCCTCGTTTTCCGGAGGTTGTTCGTCACGCTCTAGAAGTGACGGGACTTCTACCGGAGAATCTTGAGTTGGAAATTACTGAAAGCGTGTTGGCACAAGACATCGAAGAGAGCGCGCATTCGATGAGGGCCATTTCGGATATGGGTGTCCAACTGTCGATTGACGATTTTGGCACTGGGTACTCTTCGCTTTCTTATTTGCAACGTCTTCCAATAAAAAAGCTCAAGCTTGACAGAAGTTTTATTCATCCCCTCACCGATAAGAAGAAGATTCTAGCTCAAGCGGTTTTCTCATTGGCCAGGGCATGCGGTCTCACCGTTGTAGCGGAAGGAGTAGAGGAGGTAGAGGAGTACGAATGGCTTTGCCACGCTGGATGTGATCAAGTGCAAGGCTACTTGGTTGGAAGGCCAATGCCGCTAACAGCGCTCGAAAGAATTCTGGCGAATCCACCCGCTAACTCTCAAAATGCTGCGTGACGAGTAAAACTTCATAACGACCCAAGAGTTGCTGTGGAGTGTGCGGAAAAACGTGTCTAGAGTCAAAAGATTTGAGCGTATGCTTGGCCGAGTATGAGTAGCACTGGCATGCGTAGTTTGATGTGAGTTCGATTGCTCAATGTACTAATCGGGATCAGCCAAGCTCCGGCGGCGGACGGCCGTGAAGTACACCGTCAGCCAGTCCGCCGTTCGTAATCCGCCAAGTTCCGTGGCAACTTGACTGCGGATTTCGTCGAGCTCAGCGATGGTAAAACCAGAATGCTTTGTCGGTGTGATGAATCCGATTTCGATGAAACGTGCCCGGCCGATGCGGGCAACATAGCACTGATGGTCAATAAGGCCGTGCCTCGTCACCAGGTCACCGGCGATGGCGCGCACTTGCTGGTCTAAATCGCGCGGAGCGACCTGCAGGATGCTGCGGCCTGCCCGATAGATCGCGCTAATCGGGTAGGGGAGCATTCCGCCAGTTAGCAAAATCAGTACGACAGGGTCGATGTAGGGCATCATCCACGCTGCGCTTGTACCCTCAAGCGCTTGCGCGAGTAAGAACGAGGCGCACAGGCCGCCGCTCATCAGCGCGCCGAATTGCCAACCGCGGGCGTCGGAATCGAGCAGGCTTGAATCAAGCCCACGCTTGTTTCGTTGAATATAGATAAATGCCACCACGCTTAGGCAGCTGCTGATTGCCGCAGAAGTGATCGCAATATCGTAGTGTATTACACGGCCTCCATTCATTAGGCTACTGACTCCACCCAGCAATCCGTAGGCGCACACGAAAAGCCGCACGGTGCTGCTGACGAGCGTAAGGATCGGCTCTAGGTGCCAGTAGCCAAATTGGAAGCGGCAGTCAGCTCCTCTGCCGATGAGGCGCGAGGCGTGCCAAGCGACCAACGACATACCTGTATCGATAGCGTCGAACATCCCGTCGAACACAAGTGACTGAGCACGCGATACCAGTCCTAGCAAGACGCCGAGAAGGGCCAATGCCGCAGTTAAGCACGCGGACCGTAGCAAAATTTTCTGCTCAGTTTTATGTGAGTCAGCGTCCATGGAGACGTGAGGGAGGTGGCCGTCGCCCCACATTAGTCTTTTTCTCCGGCGTTGGTTTGGCTCAGGCACGTGTAAACCCGCGTCGTTTTGTTCTGCATTTTTGTCCTCGTATCCGTGACTGAATCATATATGAAGCATGTTCCACGTGCTAATTTTCTTGGGGGCTGTTCCTCAGCGGGAAAGCACGATATCAATCGCTCACACTGTTGAAGGCTGATGTCTGGTAAGGCTGGTTTGTGTGATCGCGGCACGCAAGTCGACAGAAGTGCATCATGAATGATGGCGCGTGGGCCACACCGCAGGAAGTAGCGTCACTGGGTCTGAGATGAGGGTATCTGCTGAATCTAGAATTCTGCTGATGAAAAAAATCGTTTGATATATACTACTTATATGCTTCAGTCATCTAATTTTAGCTCCGCAGCAGGGGGCTTCCCACTAGATGATGATCTAAAGCAAGGGGGCGCGCTGTCCCAAAACCTATGGATTGAAACTGCCAATCGTTGGAATTTCCGCCACCAACTATTGATCGTTCCCACTCCACAACAATCTCTACAACTGAAGGGACTTTCCTATGACTTACGCTAAGACCGAAGAGGCCGTAAAACGGCTCACTCCGGAGCAATATCGGGTCACGCAGCAAAGCGGGACCGAACGTCCAGGAACTGGGGAATACAACGATCACAAGGAGGTGGGCATTTACGTCGACATCGTTTCGGGTGAGCCACTTTTCGCTTCGTCCGATAAGTTCGAATCCGGATGCGGCTGGCCTAGCTTCACCAAGCCGATCGTGCCGGCAAACGTGAACGAAATACGTGACACATCGCACGGTATGACGCGCGTGGAAGTTCGATCAAACTTTGGCGATAGTCATCTCGGTCACGTGTTCACGGACGGCCCCTCCAGCAAAGGCGGGCTGCGCTACTGCATTAACTCGGCGTCTCTCCGGTTCGTCGCACGCGAGAACATGATGGCCGAAGGTTATGGGGACTATCTCAACCAAGTGGAGGAATTATGAGCCGCAATCGAGCAATACTGGCCGGCGGGTGTTTTTGGGGCATGCAAGATCTGATTCGCAAGCGACCAGGCGTGTTAGAGACCAGGGTCGGGTACAGCGGAGGTGACGTGCCGAACGCGACCTATCGAAATCACGGCACTCATGCCGAAGCGATTGAGATCATTTTCGACGATGAAGTCACGGATTATAGGTCTATCCTTGAGTTCTTTTTCCAGATCCATGACCCGACGACCGCGGATAGGCAGGGTAACGACACGGGTAGTTCTTACCGGTCGGCGATTTTCTACGTTGACGATGAGCAGCGTCGTGTTGCAGAAGATACGATCGCTGACGTAGATGCATCGGGACTTTGGAAAGGCAAAGTGGCCACTCAGGTTGCGATGGCGGGCCCGTTCTGGGAGGCTGAGCCAGAGCATCAGGACTATCTGGAAAAACGTCCGAACGGCTATACCTGTCACTATGTTCGACCGGATTGGGTGCTCCCGAAACGAGCGGCGAAGTGACGCGTTAGGTAAAAAGGTTCGCTAGCAGTATAGGGACGGCAGATCTTTGATCTGCCGTCCCTACTTGAACAGGGCTCGCTCTGGCTTAATCACTACTACGGGCGGCTCCCATCCACTATGCCTGACGTGCTTCGCAGGATTTGATCAACGTGGTCAACCGCGCCGTGCATTGAGGCACAGCAATTGCTCTCTAAGCTCTTTCTCAATCGGACATCCGTGGTGCAGTGAGATATCGACTTTGGCTGTAGGGCATTCAAGGTGCGCTTGACCCCCATGACTTGATTGCGTGAGAAAGCTCGCTAACCTCCTTTGAGAGTTGGTCTGAGCGGATTTCGGAAGCGATATAGATCTTTGTAGTGATTGCCAGTTATTGATGTCGGCTTTTAAGTAGCGATATATTCAGGCAAACTGGAATTTGATGCCATTCCTCGGCCAAACGACTTGGCAGCGGCGAAGTTCACGTAAACTGCTTCACTAGCCTCCACAATACAGCCAAACCTGCGCTGTCTGCACATTTGAGCTCATAGAGTCTGACGGTCGCTCATCGTGGCCATTGGACAGTTATCTCTAAACTGCTGAGAGATTGTTGCACCAACTTCTATACGGAATTGTTTATGCTTGCCCAACAAAGACAAGATATCACAGCACTGTTCCATGCCGCCCTCGCGCCAATCCTGGACGGAACTAACGTTGTTAGCGACGTTGTTCTGGAGCGCCCGCGTGACCCCTCGCACGGTGACGTCGCGTGCAATATTGCCATGCAACTTTCGAAGCAGCTGAAAATCAATCCACGGGAGTTGGCCAAAAAAGTGGTCGAGGCTCTGCTCGCCAACCCGGCGAGTAAGGCTCTGGTGGATTCCGTAGACATTGCCGGTCCAGGGTTCATCAACCTGCGCATCACCGCGGCCGCCAAGCAATCTGTTATCAAAGCCGTGCTAGAGCAAGGCGCCGCCTATGGTAGAAGCAACGCTGGCGCAGGCAAGAGCGTCATCATCGAATTCGTATCGGCTAATCCGACAGGTCCTTTGCACGTTGGTCACGGTCGCCAGGCGGCGCTGGGAGACGCGCTAGCGTCGCTGTTTAGCACCCAAGGTTACGACGTAACCCGCGAGTTCTACTACAACGACGCTGGCGTGCAGATCCAGACACTGGCGAACTCGGTGCAGGCGCGGCTGCGCGGACACGGACCGGGCGATACCGCTTGGCCTGAAACCGCCTATAACGGCGACTATATCGCCGACATCGCAGCAGACTTTAATGCGAGAAAGACCGTCCTGACGTCGGATGGCTCGCCGGTCGTAGCTTCTGGCGACGTCAACGACATCGACTCGATCCGTCACTTCGCAGTGGCCTATCTCCGAAACGAACAAGACAAAGACCTGAAGGCATTCGGCGTCAAGTTCGATAACTATTACCTTGAGTCGTCCCTGTATTCTGAGGGCAAGGTCGACGCTGCGGTCGACATGCTCAACAAATCCGGGAAAACTTATGAGGAGGCGGGTGCGTTGTGGCTTCGCACCGAGGACTACGGCGACGACAAGAACCGTGTAATGCGCAAGTCCGACGAGACGTACACCTATTTCGTCCCGGACGTGGCTTACCACATCGTCAAGTTCCAGCGTGGCTTCGCCCAGGCGATCAATGTTCAAGGCTCGGACCACCACGGCACCATTGCCCGCGTACGCGCAGGCCTTCAAGCGGCCCACCCGGGCATCCCCCAAGGTTTCCCTGACTATGTGCTCCACAAGATGGTCACAGTCATGAAGGGCGGCGAAGAGGTCAAGATTTCCAAGCGCGCAGGCTCTTACGTGACGGTACGGGACTTAATCGAATGGTCTGGCGGCGGTGATATCGAAAAAGGCCGCGATGCAGTGCGCTTCTTCCTCATCTCACGCAAAGCCGATACCGAGTTCGTGTTCGACGTCGATATAGCACTCAAGACCTCGGATGAGAATCCTGTGTATTACGTACAGTATGCCCACGCCCGCATCTGCAGGATGCTCGAACAGTGGTCCGGTGACGATGCTGACCTCGCAGCAGTAGACCTGTCGCCGCTGACTGCACCGACCGAGGCAACACTGTTGGCAACATTGGCCGCGTATCCGGAAACGTTGGCACGTGCACAGGCTGAGTTAAGCCCCCACCAGATCGCATTCTACCTACGCGACCTGGCGGCGAACCTGCATAGCTTCTACTTCGCCGAACGCGTGCTGGTCGACGATAAGGCGCTTAAGGAGGCTCGCATCGCTTTGATGGTTGCCACCCGCCAAGTGTTGCGCAATGGTTTGGCGCTGATCGGCGTTTCGGCTCCTGAAAAAATGGAACGCGAAGGGCCAACCGCACCTTAATCAGTAAATTGTTCAACACGGTGGACCGTTGCGTGCCCCAATTCGCAGCGGTCCAGTTTTCAGTGCCATAGAATTAGTGTCCCTGCAATATCAACCGGAAAGTGGCGCGGTCCAAAGAGGCGCCATCCCAGATACAAACTGGTCACGGCCCCGGTTCTTAGCTTGATACATGAATGCGTCGGCGGCGGAGAGAAGAATTCCCGGCGCTTGTTGTCCGGGAACAATGCTAGCAACACCCAAACTGACCGTAACCCGGGAAGCCGTATCCGAAGTGCCATGAGCCAGGTTCAACCGTTTTAATCCGACCATCACTCGACGGGCGATTACTTCTGCACCAGGCAGGTCGACCTCCGGCAATAGGATGACAAACTCTTCCCCGCCATATCGAGCGACCAAGTCCCGCGGGCGTTGTGCTGCCTCTCTAAAAACCCCAGCCACAGCCCTCAGGCATTCGTCGCCGGCGGGGTGCCCATAGGCATCATTGAAGGCTTTGAAGTGATCCAGGTCGGCCAGAATCATGCTTAAGGGCACATGCGAGTCGCGGCAGCGTCGCCATTCCTCTAAAATAGTTTCATCAAAGGCACGCCGGTTGAGTAGCGCGGTTAAGGGGTCGGCAAGCGTCAGCGAACGTAAGAAGTCGCCTTGCCGCTTCGAGGCCAATTGAGTGCGCATTCGAGCACGCAGCACTGTGAGATTGACGGGTTTAGGCATGAAATCAGAGGCGCCAACGTCCAGGGCTCGAGCCTCATGTTCAGGTGACTCTAGCGAGGTGACGAAGATAATGGGAATTGCTGACGTCTTCGCGTGGGCACGAAGTTCAGTGCAAACTGAAAAACCGTCCATGTCAGGCATCAACGCGTCGAGCAGGATTAGGTCTGGTTGAAATCGATGTGCAAATTCGATCCCACCCTTTCCGCTTAGTTCGAAGCTAACGTTATAGTCTGTCCTCAGGGCGTCAAGCAGATACTTCACGTTTGTAAGCACGTCGTCAACAATGAGAATGCTTGGACGGTACGGCGCAAATTCGGTCATGTAATTGTTGTGCAGTCAATCGTCGTGGCTACGGTAACGTCTGTTTTGGGCTTGGAGGCCCCGACCAGGCGCGGATTAAATACTTCGAATATGGGACCCACAGGCCCTCCTGTTCACCCTACGGTCGGCACTCCTGCTCTGGAGTGCTGGAAACTGGCTTCGCTTCGGTTGGTGAGTTACGCTCACCATTTTCCACTAGCCACTAGATAGTCCGTCGTACGATGTAGAGGATGCCCGCTCGGAGTCGACTTCGATCTGGCAATATGCGCAGCCGTAGAATGATGGCATTGTAAGAGGCCTGAAACTTATAGCCATTTCGCCTTTTTGAAGCGGACGAATAATATGATGCAGGACAGCGTTATCAGGCCGAGCACTACGAAATATCCGTAAACCGTATCCAGTTCCGGCATGTTCTTAAAGTTCATCCCGTATATTCCGGCAATGGCCGTCGGGACAGCTAAGATTGCCGCCCAAGCTGCCAGCTGGCGAGTGATCACACCCGTCCGTTGCGCTTCTAGAAGACTGCTGAACTCAAACACCGATGAAACCACCTGCAGCAGACCATTGACCATGCCCTGCACCCGGTTGACGTGGTCCGCGACGTCGTTGAAGTATGGCCTCACTTCTGAGCTGATGCATGGAAAATGACCACGTACCAACTTTCTGACCAATTCGCTCATGGCTCCGAGCGTGCGTTGGAAATGCGTAAGTTCGCATCGCAGATGAAAAATGTGAGCCACATCGTCGCGTCCAAGAAAATCGTCTAGCGAGCGCTTCTGCATATCGAGAACGTCGTCCTCGATCATCTCAAATATTGGCAGATATTGGTCGACGATGCGGTGCAGTATGGCGTGCAGCACATAGTCGACCCCTTTTCCTAATAACGGCGGAGAAGCCTCGAGTTGGCTCCGAAGGCTGCCCAAGGCGCCTCCGTTGCCGTGCCGTACGGTGATTAAGTGATTATGCCCGGTGAAGATGGCCATCTTGCCGTAACAGATCCGGTCGCCGACTAGCTCGGCGGTCTGAGCGACTATGTAGAGCTCATCGTTGTAGACTTCGAGCTTGGGTGGGCAAAGTGGGTGCATCGCGTTATCGATTGTCAACGGATGGAGGTTATAGGTCACTTGGATTGCGCGCAGCTCGTCAGCGGTAGGATCATGCAGCGCAATCCAGCAGAATCCAGAACGGTCCCTATCTAGCTCAACGTGCTCGTCGAGCGCAATTTTCTGGATTCTCTTTCCCTTGTTGTAATAGTAGGCCGCGATGACGCTCATGCAGGCCTCGCAGGAATGAGCAGCCCGCGCTGTACCGCTGGTCGAGCTAACCCTCGTCCCAGCCAAGCACTAACGTTCGCAAAGTTGCTTAGGCCGAGGATGTCTGATGCGCCGTATGTTTCAATCAGCGCATTCACCCATCCGATTGTCGCAATGTCCGCAACCGAATAATCGTCGACGATCCAGTCTCGCCCTTCCAGCCGTCGATCAACGATGCTAAGTAGGCGTCTTGATTCGTCAATAAACCGCTGGAGAGGTCGTTTATCTTCATACTCTTTGCCACCCCAGTGCAAGAAAAAGCCAAGTTGGCCGAATATAGGTCCGATCGCCGACATTTGGAAGAACACCCAGGAAAGAGTTTCGTAACGTTTTGCGGGTGCGCTCGGAATTAGCTGGCCGGTCTTTTCGGCCAGGTATATGAGGATCGCACCGGACTCCCATACTGCGATAGGCGTCCCTTCCGGACCCGCGGGATCGATGATTGCGGGTATGCGCCCGTTTGGGTTCAACGACACAAAGGCCGGATCTTTCGACTCGTTGCTCGAGATATCAATAAAGTGGGGCTCGTATGCCAAACCAATTTCCTCAAGCATGATGGACACTTTGACGCCATTGGGCGTGGGCGCTGCATAAAGCTGCAGATGCTCCGGATGAGATGCCGGCCAGCGTTGCGTAATCGGAAACGATGAGAAGTCTGGCATTTTTGATCCTTGTTCTGGGAATTGAGGCTTACTGGAACGGCTTAATTAGTCGAAATTGCGTATTGCCCGCCGCTCTATGCAACGGTGCGACCAATAAGTCTTTGAACAGAGCGGCGCGCGTCAACTGATGCAGCGGCGGTGAACCGAAACGTAATGGAGTCACGGTTGGGCGATGTACATTGCCGGCTTTGCGGCGCCTGGGAGGTAATCCCTGCAGACGAGGGGATTGATAGCTATGGTTGCGATTTGAGAGAGGTGAGGGTCTTGCTGCATTGCCGTCTCCTTTAAATGTAAGATTGAATCATATAGTGAGCATATGTGACGGACAATAGATTTTGAAAATGAATTTCAATCGTGCGATGCGATCCGCTTGCGAGTGCACTCACCAGCGCTTGCGCTTGTATAGTGATGAGGGCGGATCAGGATACTGAGGTTTGACCGCTGGAGCGGTGGGGCTGGCCATGTAGGAGCCGCTTTTGGCGTGGGAAATAGACAAACAGGCAGCGTGGCGACCGTCTGCGCCACTGCCACCCAATGTGGTTGGGGATTCAAAACTCCCATACAGCCGCTACGCTGCTTAATCCTATATCCCGGTTGGCCGTACAAAGTACGCCGCAACGGGCCGCCCGGCTGGCTCAGCGACCCGGAGCGTCGGGATGATTGGAAGCGGACGCTTACTGCGAACGAGGGACTTGGCCGACATCGCATTCGAAAGTAGCGAGGCCGTCCACTCCTCCGCGAACGTGGTCGCCCGACTGCAGGGGACCAACGCCAGCAGGTGTGCCAGAGAAAATCAAGTCGCCAGGCGCTAGTGTAACGAAGCGGGAGATATAGCTGATGATGTCGGCAACGGGCCAGATCATCTCATCGAGCGTGCCTTGCTGGACGACGACGCCGTTGAATTCCAGCCTAATGCGGGCTCCGGTCCGATGGCCTACTTCGCTAACCGGGCGCAGCGCGCTGCGCGGCGCCGATCCATCGAAACCTTGGCGAAGTCCCATGGTCTACGCAGGTCCTTAGAAACTGCCTGGACGTCTCGCAAGGTTAAGTCGATGCCAACACCGTAACCCCACACGGTTGCCAGCGCGTCGGCCGGCTCAATGTTGGCGCCGCCGGCACCCAGCGCTACTACCATTTCCACTTCATGGTGCAAGTCGGTTGTTGCAGGCGGGTAGGGCAGTGTGCCGCGAGCCTCGACGACAGCATCGGCCGGTTTCATGAAAAAGAACGGCGGTTCACGGGTTGGGTCGTTGCCCAACTCGCGGGCGTGGGCAGCTTAGTTACGGCCGACACAGAACACGCGGCGAATCGGGAACCTTGCAGTACTACCGCCGACAGCAAGGGATGGTGTGGGCTGCGGTGTGAATACGAATTCGCTCATAGATTTCCTCATCAAGGCGGCCGCGGCAGTCAGTGCGCGCTTGACGATTCTACTACGCACTCGTGCTTACATTTCCAAAAAAGAAGCGCTTCCACGCATCTCAGATCACTAGTTGAAGGGGCACCAAGCACACGATTGCTTAGAGACCGGTAGCGTTGCTGCTTAAAGGTACGGCCCCGGATCTTGGCCAACGGAGTGGACGAAACTACCTTGGCAAATGCATTTCTCGGCGCACCTTTGTTCAATCCGGTATGCACGCGCTCGCGCAGCTCAACATCTTGCATTTATCCCGAGTTGCAAGTGCCTATTCACTGGCGACTAAGCTCACGAGACGCGACCGCTAGTCGCTTTAACGCGGACTCCTGTCCGATTTGCCGGAAATGAGCGAGTGCGAATGGACGGGCCAACGTCAGCCCGGTCCATTCTGGGCCGTGATTACACGGCCGCAGCCAGCTCCAGATCAGGCGCCAGTTTTGCCACGAAATCCCCCATCGTTTCATCGCGCAGATCTACGGCTTTGGCGCCGCCACCTGCGACGAACGTCACGTCAGTGATGCCGATGACGTTCAAGATAAGACGCAGGTATTGGGTAGCGATGTCGCGGTCGCGGATCGGCGACCCCTCTTTATAGCTCCCACCGGAAGCGATCAGTACGGTCGCTTTTTTGCCTGTTACAAGACCCTTGCCATCATGGCCGAGCGTCAACCCTTTACGCACGATGTGATCGATCCAGGCCTTGAGCGATGCGGGCACGTTGTAGTTGTACACCGGCGTCGCAATAACGATATGGTCGGCGGCTAGAAGTTCGGCGACGAGGTCGTCGGACAGACGCAGGGTTTCGACCATTTCCGCCGTGTGCTGGGGCGGTGGGGTAAAGTACGCCTGCAGCCATGCAGCGTCGACGAATTTAAGCGCCGTGTCGGCCAGGTCCCGGTTGACAATATTGCCGCTCGGATGGCGTGCACTCCACTCCTGTACGAAGCGGTCGGTCATGTTGCGCGATACGGAACTCTCACCGCGCGAACTGGTTTGTACTAGTAGAAGCTTACTCATTAATATTCCCCTTTAAAAATTACCGAATCGAAACCCTGAGATGGGCTTGCCAAGCGCGTGACCGAGAAAATCGACATGACCTTGCTCGCCAGGTGCTGCACCTGCCACAACCATGAGCGGCAAAAGATGATCCTCGTGCGGCTGGGCGTGGCGCGCACCAGGCGCTTGTTCCCAATGTGTTAGAGCAGACTCGCGCGTCGATGAACTGGCCATTTGCAAGCGCAACCAAGTATCGAACGCCTCGGCCTTTGGGTCACCCTGCGATGTGCCGACAGAGAAACCCTGCATGTTGTGATAAGTTTGTCCGCTGCCAATGATCAGCACACCTTCACTACGCAATGGCGTCAGAGCACGCCCAATCGCCAAGTGTTGGGCCGGATCCAGGCCCCTCTGCAGCGATAACTGGACCACCGGAATGTCCGCGTCCGGCAGGAGGACTTTCATCGGTATGAAGACGCCGTGGTCCCATCCGCGCGTCAAGTCTTCAGCGCTATCTATGCCAGCGTCGCCGAGCAGCGCGCGCACGCGTGCCGCAAGCCGAGGTTCGCCTGGTGCCGGCCATGTAAGGGCATATGTATAGTCAGGAAAACCAGCGTAATCGAACAACAGGCTCGGTCGAGCACCCGCGTTGACCGTCGGCTTAGACGCCTCCCAATGTCCCGACACAACCACGATCGCAGATGGACGCTCGGCGAGGCGTCCTATAAAACCTTGTAGATAGGTTTCCAAATCGTGCCAGGTCGAGCGCATCGGCCCGGGCTTAAGAAAAAAGCAGGGACCACCGCCGTGATTGATGAAATAAGTTGGTTGCATCATCCGAATATATGCCTATAAGTCCATCTCCGGAAGACATCAAATTATGATGAAATCTATCTATTTAAATGATGAATGCTACCAAGTTAAAAAGTCTGCCGGTTTTAGGAAGTACAAAGGTATTCGATTCCAACCGACCCGAAATCGGGGGGCAAGATCTAACGGTCGAGGCTATTGCGGGGCAGTCCACTGCTTGGTTCGGCCGGGATGGCGCGCTTGTGCGCAGTCCTGTCGTAGAAGCGATAGATGTTTCGTACACCGCTTCGCTCACAGGCTTTCCTTCCAAAAAGTCGTCAATTTGATCGTAAGTAATTCCGTAGGCGTCCTCATCCGGACGTTGCGGTGCTACGTTAGGTCTCGCGTTTCTGATTTTCGGGCAAGATGGGCAGGCTCGCGGCTTGCCCCAAGCCAACGGCCATAGTATATTTATCCGGGGATATCTGCCGTCAAACTGTTGGCGGCTTTTTCTCGCGGGAGGTACGGCCTGTGATTCACCAAGCTAGCGAAATCCCCGAAATCCCCGAAAGCTTCCTCGCGAGATGGCAAAACACCACCGATGTAATGGCCGGTATCTTCGACGTGCCTGCGGGATTGATCATGCGGGTGCTGCCAGGCGAGATCGAAGTTCTGGTATCGAGCCGCGGCGAGGAAAATCCTTACGAAGCCGAGGACAAAGCTAAATTAGATACCGGGCTGTACTGCGAAACCGTTATGTCCACGCGCAGGATGCTACACGTACCGTATGCGCTAGAGGACCCGGAATGGGCGCAAAATCCAGATGTGGCGATGAACATGGTGTCCTATCTTGGGGTGCCCCTATTCTGGCCCGACCAGCAGGTATTTGGCGCGATCTGCGTGCTCGATAACAAGAGGCACGTTTATCAGGATAAATATGTCGAATTGCTCCGGGAAATTAAGAAAAGCATCGAGCGGGATTTCGTAGTCATCACGCAGCAGCGACAACTAACCGCCAGCAACCGCGAATTGCAGCAGGCGCTGGTACGCCTGACGGCATTGCAGAACGAGTTGCTGCGCTCTGAAAAGCTGGCCGCGCTCGGTGCAGTGGTCGCTGGCATTTCGCACGAGCTCAACACCCCCATTGGAAACAGCTTGCTGGCGGCTAGCACGCTGCAAGACCACGCAGTCGATTTCTTGACCAACATGGAACACGGATTGACGCGTTGTCGCATGCAGCAATTTGTCCGTACGGTCGAACAGGGGGCTGCAATCTTGATGCGCGGCCTGGAGCGTGCAGCGAAACTATTAAACACTTTCAAGCAGGTGGTGGAAGACCAGCCGGTGAGAGACCGGAGCCACTTCGATCTTGGCGAAATCATGCGCGTTGTAGTGGCGCAACTCAGCCATGCGATCCAGGGCAGCGGCCACTCAGTCCACTGCGCGATAGAGCCCGGGATAGTGATGGACAGCTACCCGCAGCAATTGGCGCTTGTTGCGACGCAACTTGTGTCAAACGCATTGCAGCATGCCTTCCGGCCGGGCGCCGTGGGCACTGTGCGCATTTCCGCTCAATCTGACGGCCGAGGAAAGGTGACGCTGACCGTCCGAGACGACGGTGTGGGTATTCCGGAGTCCGATCTCGGCCGGGTGTTTGACCCATTCTTCAGCACGCAACTAGGGCAGGGGGGCAGTGGGCTGGGACTGCTCATCGTTTACAAGCTGGTCACTGCGACGTTGCACGGTAGCGTTGAAGTCAGCAGTGGATCGGGGCAGGGCACATGCTTCACCGTGGTGCTGCCGCTGTCGGCCCCCAAAGTCTTGAATAACTCCGAATGCCCGCTGCCCCAACCCACGGCAGTTTTGTGCGATCGCGTCAGACCATCTTAAAGGCCGCTGGAGATAATTCCACGTCACGTGGCGCCGCTCAGCTTCTCGAATTGAACTGGATAATTTGTCCGATCTTATGGCGCCCAATGGAAGTAACCTCTGGCGCTTTAAAAAAACTCAGACCTAAAAATAATATTGCATAGACTTTTTCTGCTCTTATCGCCCCCCCGCAGTCGGTCCGCGCTTCTGCCGCCACGCTGCGAGCGATACGATTGACCGCATGACGGCATCCATTGCGTCGCAGCGCGGCGGATTTTTGGCATTCAACGAGTTCGCGCTCCTGCTGTTTTCAGACTGGCTAAATGGTGAAGAATGCCCTCCGCAAAGTAGAAATAGCCCAACCGTTCAAATTCATAATGCGCGGGAGCCTCGAGTCCACGCTCTACGAGCATAGTTGTGCGCGTTACGCAATTAACGTCACACTCGCCGTCGACATCGAGTAACGGCCCGTAGTGCTGCGCGGGCACTGCAAAACTCTCTGCATCACTGAGCCAGTGAATCGCTGTCTTCGCTTTGTGACGAGCAGCCTTCAAGTCACGACTGCCTATGTCCGCTTCGCTGACAACGCGGACTATTTTCCCATCTTCAGTTTCTACGGCCTTGATCAGGACGTTCAAGCCATGTTTCAGCCGCACCCAGTTTCCTGGGTACACTCGCCAAAAATCCGGCTCAGCTTCAGTGCGAATATCAGCGCGGTCTATCCAGAGCTTCGCCGTGAAAAGTCGGCGACGCGTTCCAAAAGACGTGTCTTTTGGATGGTTGGGAACCTCTACCTCAAACGACTCTGGTAAGTTATCGATTACAAATTCAACGGGATCCGCTACTGCCATACGCCGTGATGCGACCGGGCTCAAGATATCGCGAACGACCTCTGCCATTGTCTCAGCCGGAACTGTACTATTCGCCTTGGTAAAACCGCACCGAACTGCAAACTCGCGCAAGACAGCCGGCGTGTAACCCCTTGCGCGCAGTCCAGCCAAAGTGGGAAGCGCTGGACTATCCCAGCCTGCCACGTGACCTGATTCAACAAGCGCATTTAATTTTCGCTTCGAAAGTACGATACCTTCAACCTCCAGCCTAGCAAACTCGATTTGAACTGGTCTCGCACCCAAAACGGCGAAGCAATGTTCGATTACCCAATCGTAAAGCGGACGGTGGTCCTCAAACTCCAATGTACATAGTGAATGTGTGACGCCTTCCAAGGCGTCCGCGATGGGGTGCGCGAAATCGTACATCGGGTAAATGGGCCAATCTTTCCCGGTTGCGTGGTGTTCTGCATGGGAAACGCGGTACAGCACTGGGTCGCGGAGATTCATATTCGGGTGGACCAAGTCAATGCGCGCGCGAAGAACCGCTGCACCTTCGGCCATCTCGCCAGCTCGCATGCGAGCAAATAGGGCTAGGTTCTCCGGAATCGACAAGGCGCGACCTGGGCTTGCTGTTCCGCCCCGCCCAAAGTCTCCGCGCATTAGGCGCATTGTTTCCGGGTCAGAGTCATCCACATACGCGAGTCCCCTTTCAATTAGGTGAACGGCGCATCGGTGTATGTCCTCGAAATATGCCGAGGTCCAGCGGGTGCGACTGAACCGCGGAGTAAGCCATGCGGCGTCATGCGAGATGGCGTCGACGTATTCGGTCGACTCCTTTTTCGGGTTAGTATCATCAAATCGGAGTGTCAGCTCGGCATCGAATTCCTCGGCCAAGAGGTCGTGAAGTACGATAGACTTAGCGTGACCGAGGTGGAGGTAGCCGTTGGGTTCAGGTGGGAACCGAAGTACAATTTTCGGAGTTCGGCCGGAAGCAATGTCGTCAGCGATTCGGTTCGCGATGAAATTTTTGTGTTCCATGTTTTGCTTTCCAAAAGAAAAGGGCACCTTTTCAGAGGTGCCCTTTCGGTAGAGGGGGGGATTTAAACCGTGCAGCTAAATGCAGCACGCGTTCCGTCTAGGCACATAGGCGAGTACAGCGCCGAGTTGGCGCTGGCTTAACTGCTGTCGTTGGGACGCGGCGTGAGTCATTGTGTTGCCTCAGAAGATTTCAAAAAATATAGCGCCTGGCTGTAGATTTAGCAAGTCGTTCAGCTAAAAAAATTGAATATTGCATTGACGCGTCGTCCCGGTTTCCAATTTGCCGCGGCGGTTCGCAACAGCACAAAGGACGCGGCGAGCAAGACAAGATCCTTCAACAAAAACTGCCCGATCGGCGCAGAAATTGCCGGAAAACCACCTGCAGTTGACTCCGCCACACCAGGAGTGCTTACGAAAAAAGTCAGCGTGAGGGCAAATGTTGCGCACGACATTGCCGCCCCCAGCACCAAGGCTCCGCGGCTAAATGTGCCCGTAGCGAGAGCAGCGGCCGTGGCCAGTTCAATGGCACCAATAAAGGTGCTTGCGCCGCGCACACCAAAGAGGCTGTGCAGCCAACTCATGACTGGGCTATTGGCGATGAATGGTGCTATGCCTTGCGCTTCGTAGTTCGTAAATTTCATCGCACCGAACCACAGGAATACAACGAATAATGACCACTGCAAAAACTTAGCGTTACTGGACGTGAAAGCGTTGTGTTGTGCCATTGTGAGGACATTGATAGGTTTCATGGGTGATTCCTGATAAAGAGGTGGTTGGCTCGGCGAAGCAGCCATATCGAAAGCCCGAAACCTGTGTGCAGTTGAGGACCTTCATCGTAGTCACGCTTGGACAAAGACGTACATGAGGACTTAAAGTGTTGATATATGTGTGCGGCATGCATATAATATAGCTTTTCCGATCAAGGAGCAAGAACAAATGAATGATACGCAAACACGCTTAGCTAACTTGCTGGGTGCCCTGGCTGTTGGCATATCGGATCGTATCCGGTTAGCAGCGGCTGAGAAGACTTCTATGGGAGGGGAGGCGGCGGCTGCGCTGATCGTCATCGGACACATGGTAGGCCTGTCAATCGACCAGCTGGGGCGAATACTGAAGCTCAGTCATCCTGGCACGGTTCGTGTCGTAGATCGGCTCGTCGCGGCTGGTCTGGCGGAACGAAAGCCCGCCTTAACCGATCGCAGAGTTTTGTCTCTGCACCTGACGCCGGCAGGCGAAACCGAGAGATCTGCAGTCCTGGAAGGCCGCCGAGTGGCCGTCTTTGCAGTGATGGACCACGTCTCCCCGGATGACTATCCCATCTTAGAATTGTTAGTGGAAAAAATGCTTGCCAGCCTGCCGTGCGACGCAACGTCAGCAATGAGCGTTTGCCGCTTCTGCGACCAGCAAGCATGTCCCGCTTGTCCAATGAGCAAATTTGAATCAAACGGTCCGCAAGGCAAATTGAGTGCCCCAGCGCGGCCCGCAAATCTCTCCTAAGCATCGGGACGATATAACACTCCGCATGCGGGGAAAGTCTGTCTCGCACGTCAGCTTAACTGCGCATGTAAAAAGGCCAGACATTAGCTTTTTAAAAGGAGTACAGGAGTGCGTGGCTGCTGCTCACTGGACTTTCGAGAAGCTCGCTTAGCTTTCAAACTTCACCCTAAGCTCATCACACAAAAAGTAGTGGTTGCTGTACTATATTTCAACTGTATGCGCGAATTATATAATCTCCGCAGCAGTCTCTGAAACCGTTGCTTTCAAGGAAGCTACCATGTGCCTTTTTAATCCGGCGAAGACGCCGATTTCAGTGTTACTCGCGCTGCTTTTAGGTGCGGTTACGGCTCAAGCAGGTGCGCAGGTAGTTCGCGAAGGGGCGCGGCTGTCACCAGTGACTAATCAACAGCGCACCGTGCCGGGGTTTTACAGGCTTATGCTGGGGAAGTTCGAGATCACCGCATTATCTGACGGTACGGTTACACTGCCGCTGGATAAGCTCCTCACTAACACCACGCCGGCACAATTGAAAAAGTTGCTGGGGCGCGCCGGGGTTGACCCTCAAGCGGCCGAGATATCGATCAATGCTTACTTGGTTCACACGGGCGAGCGCATCGTACTGATCGATACGGGGGCGGGAAGCTTGTTTCCCAACGGCGGCAGGATTCTGCAGAGCCTGTCCGCAGCGGGGTATTCGGCTGAAGATATCACCGACGTTATGATTACCCACATCCATGGAGATCACTCGGCGGGCCTCAGCCGTGAGGGGAAGCGTGTGTTTCCTAACGCGACGGTGCATGTGGACGGGCGCGATGCAGATTTTTGGCTCGATTCGAGCAATGCGGCGAAACATCCGAACCATGCTAGTTTCTTTGCTCAGGCAAAACTCGACCTCAGCCCATACTTGGCCAGCGGGAAGGTGCGCCGTTTCGGTGCGAGCGACGAGCTCGTTGCAGGTATTCGTGCTCTGCCAGCGCCCGGCCACACGCCGGGACATTCGCTGTTTGCGGTCGAAAGCGAAGGCAAAAAACTGGTCTTATGGGGTGACCTTATCCACGACATGGAATCGCAATTTAACGCTCCTGGGGTCGCCATTAGCTTCGACGTGAACCAGAGCGCCGCGATTGCACAGCGCAAGATCGCGCTGAATGATGCGGCGGCCAAGGGTTACCTGGTTGGCGCAGCGCACATCTCCTTCCCTGGGATTGGCCGAGTGCTCGCCGATGGGTCCTCATATCGCTGGCTGCCGGTTACCTACAGCGAGACCGGCCTAACATCGCAGGGCAAGCGGCGCTGAGCCTGGCGGCTGCTTTAATCAAAAAAGCGGCGGTGACGTAATTACTTGCGTCCCCGCCGCGAACTTATTCTTAACGCCTATGAGACCTCTTCTAGAAGCTTCACTTGCGCTCCTCTGCTCAACAACAGAAAACCGTACACGTTCTCGAGCTGTGAAATGGATGGAATCTCGGATGTGGCGTTAGCACGAAGTTGACCAGATGAGACGACTTCAGTCACGCAGCGAAGGAACCTCTTTACGTCTATGCTTCGCTCCGAACTGCACAGGGCCTTGATTTCCCTAGGTACGGTGGGGTAGTCGCGACCGAGGACCGCGAGCTTATCGCTCGTCTGTAACATGACTGACATGTACCCTGCATCTGCCCATGAATCCAAAAGTGCGTGAATTTCCGAGTCGTGGGGGTCAGCAAACCAATAAAACATCGTCTTACCGACTTGAAGGCGAAACGTTAGCAAGAATTGCTCTGCGCCCTGGACGGCACCGTGCCCAACACAGGTGGGAGTATTCGCTTCACCGTCCCACTTAAGAAAAGGCGCGTTTCCGAATACAGTGGCCAGATTCCCATTTGCTTGGCCGGGCGCCTTCGTGACGACGCCAAGCTCGCGCGGGTTTGTAATTTTACCGAGCATAGGTTGCTTAGTGTTCGGCGTTGTGTGACTCATAGATTCCCTTAGTAATATTGGTGTCTGATTAAAATTTGGACCTGTCAGAGCTCCTTGAAGAAGGGCTGTCGAACTTGTATAGGCATCGATCCGGGAAAAACTATTTAGTTTCGAGTAGATTTCATGAACACGCCAATGACATCGGTGTCAAGACGGCTAAGCTGAACCTCGCTACCTGAGGTAAATTAGTATTTTCTCGCGGCCCCGTGTCCCGACCCAACACACGAGTTCGGGGCGGGAAAACTCGTGCAATCTTGTTACTATCGCGCGTTCTGCAATTCGCCGATGCACGACCGCGTTTTCCGAATTGTCGGGTTCCGCGGTCGTGGAGATTTGCAGTCTGCTTGTATGGTGTGCCCGGCAGTTTCGACGCCAACCTTCGCGTCCCCGCATCTACAGCGGCATTGGGCACCGGCCGGGTTAATGCTCTCAGTCATGAAATCAAAAGTCCAGGTGTACGCTGCTACGCTCGGCGGCCTACGTTGGTATAGGTCCCTTCGAGAACGGAGCCTATGGGCTGACGTTCACGCTGGATTTTGCACACATAGACTCGAACCTAGTATATGATCGAAGCATACATAATAGTCAGTTTATGCTACTACGATGACTCTAGATTTACCTTCGAGCTCGCCTCGCTGAAATCGCCGGCTGCCACAAAGAACATCGGAGGAAGTTAAAGCTTCCGTTCTATCAACTTCCAACTGGGGGATTTAAATGTCCGATTTGCTGCAAGCACTGCAATGGCGCTACGCAACCAAGAAAATGAAATCCACAAAGAAGGTACCTCAGGACAAAGTGGACTACATTGCAGAAGCAGTTCGCCTAACCGCTACTTCGAGCGGCTTGCAACCGTACGAATTGCTGGTCATCACCAACTACGCACTCCGCGAGCAGATTCGAGCGGTCGCATGGAACCAAGCGCAGGTGACCGATTGTTCGCATCTACTGGTCTTTGCCGCGTGGGACAACTACACGCCCGAACGGATCAATCAGATGTTCGACCTTGTCAACGCAGAGCGCGGGATCATTAACGAAGGCTGGGAGGCGTATCGCCAGCAGGTGCTCGACACCTACCCGCAGCGCGATGCTGAGATCAATTACCAGCACGCTGCCCGTCAAGCCTATATCGGCGTTGGCACGGCCCTTATTGCGGCTGCGGTGCAGCAAGTTGATTCCACTCCCATGGAAGGGTTCGATCCTGCCAAGGTCGATGAGATTCTGAACCTAACGGAGCGCGGCCTACGCTCGGTCGTTATTCTGCCGCTAGGAGTCTGCGCGGCAGAAATTGATTTCATCTAAACGGAGTACCGGATAAACTTGTCACATGACGACGAGCTATCTTCCATACGATCCCCATCAACAGATGCTGCTGCCTCATGCCTTGCAAGACTGGCTGCCCGAAGGCCACTTGGCATACTTCATTAGCGACACGGTCGACTCGCTCGACCTGTCCGCTTTTCACGCGCGGTATGCGACAGGCGGGCCTCGCAACCAGCCATTCAATCCGGCGATGATGGTCAAGGTGCTGGTGTACGGTTACGCGACTGGCGTATTCTCATCGCGTAAGCTGGCCAGGAAACTGCACGAGGACGTAGCGCTACGGATGCTGGCTGCCGATAATTATCCGGCACACCGAACGATTTGCGATTTCCGCGCATTCCACTTGCAGGAGTTGTCGGAGCTGTTCGTCCAAGTCTTGAAGTTGGCGAAGGAATGCGGCCTGATCAAGCTCGGTACGATCGGTGTCGACGGCACCAAGATCAAGGCCAACGCATCTCGCAACAAGGCGATGAGCTACGATCGGATGCAGAAGGCCGAGCGCGAGCTGAAGGAACAAATCGATGCGCTTTTTGCCAAGGCCAAGGCGGCCGATGCGGCCGAGCGGAACGAGCCGGAACTCGATATCCCGGCGGAGATCGCCAGGCGGGAAGACCGCCTCGCTGTCATCCGCGCCGCCCGAGCGCGTCTCGAAGATCGCCAGCGCCAGGCCGATATCGCACGCGGACGCAACGACGATGATGCGCCCCCAGATGACTCGGACAAGCCGCAAAAGAAGTCGCGCTTCAAATATAAGTTCGGCGAGCCCAGACCCACCGCCCAGGAAAACTTCACCGATCCAGAGAGCCGCATCATGAAGCGCGCTGGCGGTGGCTTCGACTACGCGTACAACGCCCAGGCTGCGGTCGATGAACACGCCCACATCATCGTGGCGGCGGAGCTCGTCAATAGTGCGGCCGACAGCGGCCAATTGGCGACAGTGCTTGCCGCCGTTAAGCGGGACGTCGGTGACGACGCCAAGCAAGTCCTCGCCGATGCTGGCTATCGCTCCGAGGCTATGTTCGAACAACTGCGTAATCACCCATCGGAACTGATCGTGGCGCTCGGGCGCACCGGAAAAGAGGAAACAATTGTTGATCCGTCGAAGCGTCCGTTGTGCGCTGCCATGGCTGAGAAATTCAAATCTGCGAAAACACAGGCGGCTTATCGAAAACGAAAATGGATTTCGGAGCCGCCCAACGCTTGGGTCAAAAGCGTGCTCGGTTTCCGGCAATTTAGTATGCGCGGACTGGCTAAGGCCCAAGCCGAGTGGAGGCTCGTCTGCATGGCGCTGAACCTGCGCCGAATGGCAAAAATGATGTACGCGTAAGACGAATAAGGGCGAAAGACGACCAATTTAGCCCTTCAGTCTCAGGTTTCAACTCACTTTCGCGCGCGAAAGTAAATCAGCGACTGCTCCGTTCAAGAAGCCCGGCGCCATCACGTTCCAAAAACTGTCTGCCGCGCAGACTCCTAGGCTACCGTGACGAGGCAGGCGACTGGCTTGCTAACCTGAAAAAAGTGCGTCGCCCACGCGAACAATTCATTTCCGAAGTGTCTTAGCACCCCTCGGAAGCGAAGTGACTGGAGCCTGAGGGCTCCGTCTTTGTTTGTAACAAGCGGAGTCAGAATTTATGAGTCGAGAAGTGGCCGTCTTTTGTTTACTTCGCAGATCCTCCGCCTACCTCGATTCGGGAATCGAGGAGTTTAATTTTTTAGTGACCATTGAGGACAGCACGAATGCGCAATGAAAAGGTGATCGAAGAAATTCGTATCGCGGACAGCGGAGCTGTGTCAGCCGGGCTTGACGGTGCGCCGTTTGACGTCTTGCAACCGCTGTACATGCGTGCGAACGCCTTCGATGTGGAGCTCGACACCCCAGTCAGCCGAATCTGCCGGCTGGAATACCTTCTTGACGATGTAAGGAAGGGATTACTTACCCATGTGCGAGCACTAGCGAGCATATGGAAAGATCCTCTTGAAAACCCGCTCTACACAATGCGATATGCCGATTCGGTGACTGGCGGATCTATCGATCTTACAAAGCTAGTCGGTGAATCCTACGCACTCTGCTGGACGGAAGGTCCGGAAAGTGAACAAGCCTGGCAGACGTTTGCAAGATCGTTAGAGTACGTCCGTATAACGACTACGCCACGCCGATTGCTGGAAGGCTTGATGCATGAGGAAGACAGCGGATATATGTTCCACCATCACATCGGGGCAGTTCGATACCGCTCGGTTGCGGACATTGAACATTGGCGTCGTACATCGAACTATGAGGAGCACCTCGATTCACTGGGGCAAGCGCTCATAGCGTCGCTCACGGTCCTTCGAGAGCAATTCATGATGGAGCAAGAGGTCCGTCTTCTTTACTCTCATATGCCCGAAGTCGGTGGGTGGATTGAGTCTCATGTTGTGGCGGATGAAACCTTGGCGAGGGTGCCGTTCAAGTGGGCAGACGTTTTGGACAGTATTGTTCTATGTCCTGGAATGGATCCTGCCTTTGCGGCTGATGCGCGGTACGACATTGCTGCTGTCGGCATCGTCGCGCCGGTGATGAACAGCTTACTGGCCAAGTAACATGGTCTTCCCGCTAAAGATAATGTTGGCTTCGGTTACGTGCTGCCCAATTCTTAAATTGAGCAGCAACATGCGGATCTTTCAAATGTCCGGCTCGTGGTAGCCATTTCTGCGTTCGTATTTAAGTTCACACCAGTAAAAATAAAACCACAAGGGGACCCATGGGAAAGAAATCGCGCGCAAAGAGAGAGATCCGAGCAATACGTGCCAGCGTTCAGGGGCTGTACGAACCCGAGCCCCCTTCTTGGAAAGCGGAGGCTGCGGTGCGTCAAGCCGCACGGGATGTCGAGTTTCAGGCTCGGGTTGTAGCGGTCGCTAACGTGTTTCAATCGTACGACCCGATGGACGTTATGATTTCGTTGGGTGTGTCTGATCTATTCCTTCCCAACGTCGCGAGCCCTGTAAAGCACGCCTTCGCCATGCGAGTTTTTGCAAGCATGGCGGAAGATCAGTTTGCGAACGAAAAAATTACTTGTTATGCGGAATTCGCAGAATTCATGCGTAGGCTCTACGAAGTCTTACCGCCATTCCCGATGCTTGAAGATTTCATTCCGGAGCCAGACTGGGGCATGGCACGCGTGCGGCTTGGGGAAGATTTCGTCCCAATGTTCTATGGCAGTTCGATTGAAAGAACTCCCGACTTTGTTGAAGCATTCCGCATTACCTACGGCGGTGCGAAAGCTGCGCTCGCTGATATGGACCTAGCGCTTGCGATCCAGGCGCATGTGCTGACCATGATACCGGCACCTGCTGAGGAAACCGTTCCCGAAATTTTGCCTGGCCGCCTGTTTGTACCGACGGAAGATTTTTGGGAAGTGTGCAAAGCGAATCTGTTATCCACTTTTGACGCAGTTGAGCGACCACTTACTGTGACGTCAGCAGGTTTGGTCGGTGCACTTGGCACTTTGAGCGCACTCAAAACCGAGAGCGAGTTTGGGGATATGTGCATGGGCGGATGCGTATGGCCGTTTCTTGGGCTTCGTGTCAAGGGACGATTTATACCAACATCAATCCGTAATGGACCCGCCGCAGTTATAGATCACTGGGCATCGACAACCGCGACGACAACCAGTTCGTTTGTAGGTGGCCATGCTCGACTCGCGAGCTTTGTTTCGGAACGCTTTCCGAGGACGCATGCCGGGCCCCTTCGACTACGCACCCCTTCGCACATATTCCCGACGGAGGTGAGTGTTGTGATGCCCGCAGCGTCGGGAATCTACATCATTGTTTTCTGCAAAATCGACGCGATCGGCGCCACCGCTAAGTTCGCGAGAGATGTGCGGCGTGTCATTGATAGCGGTCAGATCTGGGGCATAGTCCCGGCGCAAGGTCCCACGATTGGACTGCAAAATAGCGCGGGTGCGCCCCCTCGACCTAGCGACGTGAAAATCATCATAGTGCTGGCGCAAGGCGGAACTGGGTTTAACAGCATTCCAACACCGGAAGCCCCTGCAAGGCTGATACCGTTAGCGGACTTTATAACGATATTTGACTCCTTAGAAGACCTGGAAGAACTTGAGCGTTTTTGGAGATTTGTCGACGAGGGCCGACGGTCTCTTAGTCCGTTTTCGCAAGCTCAGGCTGACATGTTCGCTTCGTTCAGAGATATGAATGAGGTGCTGATTGATGGCGCAGTGAGCCCAACCTTCATCTCCCTCGACCCGCATTGGAATAGCAGCTGGAGGTATAGCGAGCTGTGCGGGTTTTGGTCGAACGCACCGGCGCGCTTTCCGGACGGTAGCTCAGCATGGAGGACTTTCACGAATGTGAGCGGGGTAATCGAGCTTCGCTCGAAGGCACGGTCTGTTATCGCTTACTCAGTGCAGGTTGGGCTATGCACCGTACAGTTTGTCGTGAAGTTTGCGGGAGGGTCGGTTTCGCTAACGACAATTCGTATGATCGACTTGTTTGCGCAGGCCCTGGCCGACCGATTGCACTCCAACCGAAAAATCTTGGCTAACGCCAGTCTCTTTGAGCGGACTCATCTAGTGCTTGAGTGCCGCTCCAACCCGACGGAAACCGTTGATGACGATGTGGAGCCAGAGATCGCAGGATCCGCACCACTAATGGTCACGGCGATATCGCTTGGCGAGCCCGAGGTTTCTGGGCGTGCTGATGTGCGAATTTTCGTAAGTCCGGTGGCAGTACAGCACAGTTTGGACGACGCCAAAGACGCTTCGTTCGAAGTTGAGGCCCTTGTTCAAACACTCACAGCGTGCAGCGAGCTGAATGGGACTTCGGTGTCTGCGGATGTTATCGCGCAAATTCGAGCAGGTGGCCAAGGACCTGCGCGGTTTCACTTGCAAGTCGTAAGGCGGACAATAGATGTGCCTGATTTTCAGGATCCCATTGTCCCCAGCAGCACAGAGTACAAGCTTGCGAGACGCACTCTTGCAATTAAGCTCCAACAGCTAGGTTTTACGCCTGGCCGCTATGAGCTTGCTGAAGCGAAGACTAGATTGGACGCGGGCCGCAATGCGCTGCGCGAGCACTTAGACACTCGCATTGCAAAGCTCGATGCTGCGGAGCTGATTCGAGCGTGTATTGAGCAGAATGATGAACTGCTGGCAAAGGACCGCGGGAAAGTCGTTCGAGCGATACAGAGCTTGAAACACGAGGTGGACTACAACAGGATTGACGCGATGACAGCTGCGAAAAAGGAGCTTCTTCCTTTGGCGCGGCACTACCGATATTTGTTGGAGAAAGTACTCAGCTCGCATCTACAAGCCGGAGTCGAGCCCACGTCACCTGCCGTCCTTAAAGAGCTAGTCGGGCTCATAGACTGGTACATGGTTCTTGCTGGAGCGAGTGATGTCCTGCACAACGAAGTAGATGTCGGCGGCGTCGAGATCGACGACAGCTCTATTCCGGAGGTGTTCTATTCCCAGGACTGGTCGCGACAAGAATCAGAATATGTTCGCAAAATTGCGAACTCAACTCTTGGGGTCGATATTGCTCCAGATGACGCCGTAGAGGGGGCAAGCCGAGATTTGCTTGAGAGTTCAGCGATCCGTGAAGCCTTCATCAGGGATGTAGGCTTTGACCTCCGCAATTTGTTAGACGCCCTAATAGTGCTCTCGCAGTGGGTGACCCTCGGGTTCACAGAAGAGCTTAGCTTCTCATACTCCGCGAGTGAAAAAGAGATCGCTAAAGCGCTCGAACAGTGTATTCAAGACCTCTCGATTGACGAGGCCCACGCGATAGTGAAGTTCTTGACGCTGTCCCCGTCGCAAATACGGCAGCTTGACGGGAAGGAGATGCCAGAAGGTGACGTTCCGTTTTGGGAGCACAACAAGCGCGTCCATCGGTACGCCATACGTCCTCTCGTGCCTGCGGGGGAGCAGCTCTGTTGGGGCGCTGAGCAAGCAAGCCGCTCAATGCAAATTTGGCTTTCGACTGTTCTGCACGGATATCTGCCTGGAGATTTTAAATGGCCATCGGTCGTGGAGGAAGTTCGAAAAGTTAAAGAAAGCATCGAGTCGGAACTGGAGCGCAGGACCGTCGAGATCTGCGAGCGTCACACACCGTATGTGGGCGCCGGCGTAGATTTTTTTAGGAGATTCAAGGGAGAGGGTTTCGCTGATGTAGGTGATTTCGATGCGCTGGCCTATTGGCCCGACACGAATACCTTAGTCTTCATCGAATGCAAATATAACCAGCCTGCCTTTAGCGTGAAGGACACGCGTCGCCTGCGCGACCGTATATTTGGAAGTAGTCCCGAGGACAAAAAAGGCCAGCTGGTAAAAATTGTTGGGCGGCGTAACTTTGTCGATCGTCATCGCGTACGTATGCTCGAGATTATGGGCTGGCCCGCCCCGAGTTCCGATCACGCTCCAATTAACATTGAGCTATACGTGAGCCGCGAGATCCATTGGTGGATGGTACACCCTCCCTACGCAGTTCCGACCCAGTTCGTCCGGGTTGATGAACTGGACGCCTGGCTCACTGGTGCCTTCCCTAGTGCGATTTAAGGCTGCTGGAGCTAGCGCTGCGACTCTAACGCCCGAAAATGAAAGAGTTGCTCGACACTTGCCCGGGGCGATGAAGAAAGAGGAATCATGAAATCATCAAATTCGGCTGCCCCAAAACTGGCCGACCTGCTGTCTTTCGCCATCTATTCAACTAACCTGGCGTTCGGCCGTGCTTACCGCCCTATTCTTGAGAAACTAGGTTTGACGTATACGCAGTACATCGCGGTCATCGTTCTATGGGAAGAGGGCGCCCAAACAGTCAGCAGTCTGGGTGAGAAATTGTTCCTTGAGTCAAACACGCTAACGCCAATTCTCAAGAAGCTGGAGGCGCTAGGGTATCTTACGCGCGAGCGCTCAACCACCGACGAGCGTCAGGTAATCGTCAGCCTGACCTACGCCGGCCATCAACTGCGCGAAAGAGGCCTGGACATCCTTCTGATAGAAAATTCGAAGCTGTCGCCGATCGAGTCGAAGGCCGTCCAGAGCGCTGTGGTCGCGGTGCGCAACACCCTGATTGGGTTGACCCGGGCTAGGTAGTTACCACTATCAGCGCCAGTGCGCTGTTTGCCAGTGTCGGTCCTCCGCATCGACGCTCAGGCATCTCGACAGGCGACTTTCGGCCGGGAGCGGATGTACGCAAATACACGGACGATGGTCCTATTCATCTGTTCGCATCTTCACATGCGTTCTCAACCAGAAAATGCCGGTTGGCTTTTCACGCTCTGTCGCGTCTTCATCCGCTCGAACCAAGCGAGCAATGCTTCACATTCTGGAGGCACGCTAGCTTGACGATCGACGCAAACACCAGCCCACCGATGACGGTAATGTCCGCCATCGAGAACTTTTCGCCCGCAATGAAGGCCTGCTGGTGGAGTAACTTGTCAAAATAATGCGTGCTGCGGAGTGCCTTGTCGCGCTGACGAAATCCCCATTCCGAATTCTGGTAAAGCTCCACCGTAGGCCCCCGGCGATGAGTGATGAGTGTGCGGTCTGCCAACTCGAGAACGGGCAGCGTTCCCGAGTAATTCTTTTGCTCGATGAAATCTGTTGCTTGTGTTCGCCTTTAGGGAGATCGACCGTCTCGAATCGGACTTTGTCCTGTAGATTCTTTTCTGCGATGGCGATCCTAACGCGCGTTGGGTAAGGCTTTCCTGTGCGCCGAAACTGTCGACTGGTGTCACAAAGCTGGTCAGGTCGGCCGCGACGGGATTGCGGCGCCGTCACCTTTGAGGCCGCCATCGAATTCGAAAAAGGCACGTCACGCTGCAACTGCACGATTTGCACCAAGTCGCGCTTCTGGTTCGCGATCGTGCAGCCGGATGATTTTAAAATGCGACAAGGTGAGGACAATATGTCCGATTACACGTGGATACCTGCGGGTAAAACAGAGTCCCACCTTCGCTACCGCTTCTGCAAGACATGTGGCGTCCGTACCTTCGCGAAGGGGAGCGACGGCACGTTCTACGCAGTGTCGATCGTCACACTGGACGGTTTCGAGCAAGACGCCGACGTACTGGCCAGAACGGTTAAATACCAGGATGGCCGCCATGACGATCTCAAGCATGTGCCGACCGACACGCGTTTGCTGTAAGACGGGCCACTCAACCCGGTCTGGCTGCACGAGCAGCGGAAACAGGCAAATAGCCAATAATCGCGAGCCAGTCGAAGCGGCGACTCTTCTGTATCCCGGCGCACCGATTCGCGCTTGGCGAAGCTTACTCGTTCAAGTCGGAAGTAACCGGTCCCGGTCCCTGCTGGTGGTGTAACGACGGTTGTCAGGTCAGGGACGGAGTGGGTCGCAGCTATTTCGATATCCGTACGTCGCAGCTATTCAGTCAAAAATCGTCGCAGCTATTAGCAAAATCTGGTGGCCGCAGCCCGGCACCGCAGTACCTTTCGTCGGCTCTATTTCAGAAACATGAGCATATCGCCTACACGACCAGGTCTCGCTCGCACCCAACAGTTAGCGCACGCTCTTCGGCAGAACAACAGGCTTTGTAATTGCAACGATAGCGCCCTGACGGTGGCCTGCGACGAAGTTAATCAGTTCTGGAAAAAAGGCGTCAAAACCGCGCGACAATTCGACGTAGTGCTTTTCCAGATCTGCCACCCCATCGCGCAACAGTTCGGGCTTACGCGATAGCCTTGTCGAGATACGGTCAATAGCAACTTTGACGCCAACAAAGTCACGGTACGACCCAAGCCAGTCCTGCTCTACCATGTAGGGGACAGCCCGCGCCAAATTGGGCGGCAGGGCGTAGGCGCGCGCGTGACGACCAAGTAGCTCATAAAAATGCGCAATGAAGTCGTCCAACGGTTTGTCCGAGAAACGCTCCCATTTTATCGCCAGTAAGTGATCGTAGAACACATCAAGAAGGATTCCGGCGTAGCGCCTGCTTGGGGTGGTGAAAAGTTCCTTAGCCTCGCGGACGATCGGATGATTGTCTGTGAAGCAGTCGACTTTCCTGTGTGTGATGATCTCCGCTTCCGTTTCAGCCGGAAACCGTAGTCCCATATGCGGTTTGACGAAGTCCCCCATCAACGCCCCAAGCATGGCATTGTCGCTGTACCTGGCAAGATAGATGTGAGCGAGATAGTTCATGATGGGAGGCGGCTTCTGCGGTAAAACGTAGACTTACGGGCAAATCGCACCAGCCCGGCGCGTGGTCTGCTTAAAACTATGGCACTGGTGGCCATCCACGACACGCACCTCGGTTAAAAGGACGCGCCATCTCGATTGTGGCGAATTGGCCACTTGCGTTGCGAAACAAATGGACTACGGTATGACTTTTGTCTGGACACGCATAATATAATAAGGAGGAGTGCCTTCGTCAGCGCCTCCAGTGAAGGCAGGGGTCTTATGTAGTTGATTCACCGAGATGTATAGCAGATCCTTTGAGCCGAACTGAATGCCATCAGGCCAGTCGAGGCGCGCATCACGAATGAATGGAGTAAGCTTCCCATCCTTAGTCAGGATGTCGATACCGCTTTCAGTTACGTTTGTTATGTAGTGATTGCCATCAGCATCGGTAGTCGCTCCATCAGAAATCGGTTTGTCCCCCACTCGTACGATTGCGTTCGCAATCTCCTGGTCGGTTGCACCATTACGAAATAGTTTCGCTGGTACGGAGTACCAGCTGCGCCCATTTGTCGCTCCATAAAAAATGGTTTCCTTGTCGTCCGAAATTGTGATCGGATCGATGGCGACTTCCGCAGGCTTGCCATTAAAGTTGATTGGTTTTCCCGCGATAACCATCTTTACGTTGGCCTCAGCGTTCAGCGAAGGATGATTCCCAAAGCGTCTCGCTTTACCGTTGCCGATGTTGACGGCGATTAGACCTGGATTGGCGAGGTCTGCGAGGAATATCCAGCCGTTCACATCATCGACAACCAAATCTTGCACGAAGCTTCCCTTTGGAGCCATGCTCGCAGCCAGGTCTATTCGTTTGAACAGCTTTCCCGTTTTGCTGTCGAAAGCCCAGATCCGCGTTTTTCCAATATTGAAGCCCATATCCGCTACCCAAATTCTTGCATTTTTGTCGCGGTAGATTCCGAGCGGTGAGTCAAGCCGGTCGTCCGGAAAGTGCTTTCCATTATTCTGATACTTGGCGTTGGGCCAAGGGCGATATGTGTGCTTCCCTGTAATTGTGATCAGTTGGGCGCCGCTTGGCTTATCTAATGGATGCACGGTCGCAAATACCTTTCCATCGTCGGTTGCAGCGACGTTGGCCGGCCGGAACTTGAGCTCGGCGACAATCTCAAGTTGTCCTGCAGCAGGCTGCGCTGCAACCGTGCTCATGCTGGTTATCGTAGTTGTAATTGCTAATACGGCTTGCAGTGTCGACCGAGCCTTCAAGCTGGGGATAAAAAAGTTGAAATCTAGCATGATTTCTCGAAGTGATTTTGTGGTTGCATGGAGACCTACCTGAGTTCGTTGCTCCGCCAATGTAGTCATGTTTAGCTCCGACCTTTCACTAGAGTGGCATTATATTCAGACCCCGCGAACCGATATTTAGCCGCATTCTGGTAAGCATCGCTCTTGTACCATTCTCGGGCGGAGGCCATGTCCGGGAACTGTAAAATCACAGTGCCTTCCGTCGCTGGTCCCTCAAGGGTCTCCTGCTCACCATAGGCGGCAAGAAATTGGACGTCCCGGTCCTGAAAGCTAGCGGAAACGTTAGCTGTGTACCGATCGAGGGAATCCTGATCAATCGTTTTTACTCGTTGAAATACAATGTAAGCGCTCATGGTTAGTCTCGGATAATGTGGAAAAGGTCATGGATCGGCTGACTCACTTGGAACGGTTTTGCGCGATGCGTCCGCTGCTGGGTTCGGCAGAAATGCTCAAAGAATATTCGTGTGTCTCTCCTTTCAACGTTGGGCCGAGATCTACACTGAGTCGGCTTTGCCGCCTATGACTTCGTGAGATGTTGCTTGAGACATTGCTGTACGAACGCTTTCCGGCATTGGCCAATCATTGGTCTCGTAACGGTCAAGGAAGTCAAAGTCGTATCCTTTCAGTCCGCGAGTAAGCAAACATGTTTCGCCTCTGCAGGCTCCCAGCGCAACTGCCCGAATGTGCCTAGTAAGTGCGGGTTTTGCCGAACCCTTCGGCGAGAAACGATAGTTCCCGCTTACCTTGTACCCGTCGCCATACGTGATTTCGAAATCACAATCGAATATTCCTCCAAACTCCAGTGACCAGGCTACCAAGACCTTATCCGCAGCGGAAAATGATCTCAGCACGGCGCAGACGTTCCGTGGGCGCTCTATTAACCTAATCAGATTCACGCCAACCATCTCGGCTTCATCGCCAGAATTTGTAGCGTTTGTTGGGTCGGACGTAGCCTTGAGATCCGCATTGTTCATGACGTGGCTCGCGATTGAGTAAAGTAGACGTCAGAAGGCGCTGGCGACCGCTCCCAGTTCGTAGGGCCGCACCCCACTGAACGCGTTACCGGAACGGTGTCACTGCCCACACAGGTAGTACAAGCCAAGGCAAGAAGAGCAAGCCTTTGAAGATAGGAATTCGGTAAGATTGAGATTACTATATATTAATTGTATGCTTGAGTCATGCAGTCTTTTAACGTTTTCTCGTTGTCTCGCATGCTTTTCTCGGGAAACGACGGTACCGGCGCTCCAGCCGATACTGAACTTTGTTCTGATCATATTTTCTAGCCAGGGTTTCGGGTGATCGAGCAGTCCGGGAACTAATAGCGGCGCTAGTGCTTCGGATGCCGATTTGTCGACGCCCTTGGAAGTGAAGACCCATTCGACGGGTGTCGGCCAGAGAATCAGGATGCGTCGATCCGGCTCAAGTGCCCTGACCACAACCTCCGCGGATGCGCCATACAAGGACCAATGCCATGTGACGGACTTGCCGGTTTCGAGCACATCGCTGCCGTTCGAAAACCAGAACCGACTGGTGATTGAGCGGTCGATGAAGGGCGCGATAGACGTCAGACAAATTACGACGGATCAGCATTTCAGCAATCGCTAAAGGTGGGGTGGTAATGACTTTTGGGCTTGCCTCGTTGCTCACGTTTAGAAAACTATGCCATTGGCTAGTCGGCACCATTGGCGATAGCGTTCTCCTAGCATTCATGCTCTCAGAAGGTAAAGCAGGTGAGCGACCTCTCCCGTTTGGCGTCTGCGGACTCTTGCAAATCCCTTTCTCTTTCCCGCTATGATGGCGGTTGCAGTCGACACGATGAAATATTCCGCGACCGCGCCCACAGATAATTTGGACAAACGCATGACAGACAATCCAACTCTTTCGCACGCCGCCCGGCCAGGCTCGACTACACCGACATCCATCAGTCTTTTAAGCAGCGGAAGCGAGGCCGAACTCGACACCTTTCTGGCCGAGCATGCATACAGCTCCATGTACCTGCGATCCGAACTGCGTCGCAGCGGTAACCGGCCGGACTTCGCCGTCGCGCGCCGCGATGGCCGCATTATCGCCGCCGCGGCGCAGGCCGCGACAGGCATGATCCTGCTGCAAGTGCCGGTGGCAGCGGGCAAGGTGGCCAGGGCTGTGTTGAAAACAAGCGGACGCCGTCTGGCCGGTTTCTTTGGCCCGCTGGCACAAGTTCAGGCGGCACGTCATGAGGTCGGCCTGGATGCAGTGCCACTGCTCAAGGACGGGCGCGAAGACCTGTTTGCGCTCAAGCTCGCGGACATGGTTATGCCGGCTGCCCTAGCTGAGAAAACGATCACTTGTCGCGTCGCCGTCGACGCCGATTTTGAGCAGTTGGTCGCGTGGCGCGCAGCATTCCGCCAGGCAGTACTGGGCGATCTGCCGGGCGAACACCTGCTGAAGACGAGCCGCGCCGAAATCGCCGCGCTGCTCCCCGCGGGAAGTTTGTTCATGCTGGAATCGCAAGAGCCGGTCTCCTGCTGCTCGTTCAACGCCCGCTTGCCAAATATGGTCCAGATCGGCAACGTGTGGACGCCGCCGGAATTGCGTGGCCTGGGCTATTCGCGCGCCATCGTGGCCGGAGCGCTAGCGATTGCCAGCGATTCTGGCGTGGTCGCGGCGACACTCTCGACCGACCGCGGCAACGCGGCCGCCCAGGCCTCCTATCGCGGCCTTGGTTTCAAGGAGGTCGGCGACTACGCGCTTGCAACCATTTCCCCTGACGTCCAATTACCTGATTTTTAGGCGTTTCGCGGCCCTGCCTGGTTTCCTGGCAGGGCTTCCAGGGGTCTCCGCTTGCTTCCGGCACAACGCCGAGGTCAGTGTAGGACGTTCCATCACGCTTACCCGGCCTGGCCGCGTCCACCAATGGAGAAGAAACGATGACTGGGGCGGAACAAAATCGTATATGCCCCAACAAAGAGCCGCCATGCGATCCAAATGGCGTCGGACGGTTGGCTAATTGTAACGACCTGGAAATGGAAAACGGCTCGACCTGCGTTCAGGGGCCTTTTCGACCAGGAATAACTGCGACTGATTGTCCCCTCAAACCAGCATTAGCAGCGAATGAACCTGCATTTGATGGAGCCAACCCGCATTGCACCAGCACCGGCCAGAATTCTCTGCGACTGAATACAATTCCACGAACTCGCCGAAGGGAACAAGATTTTTATGGAATTAAAGCACCGGGCATCTCGGCCAGAGATTGCCTGCATCCATGCCAGTCCAGAAAACCCGGATTTGATGTACGCGCTGGACGCAGTTTTCTCTGGTCGGAAAGGTCACTGAATGCAGGTCGGACCTTTTTCGATTGTAGGTCGCTACAACTAAGTGTAACGGCTCGCATTTCAAACCGACCGTTCTCGCATTCGACTGCGATTCCGGCTCGAATTAACTGCAAATGATGGCCGGCCTGTGCGCAAGCTATCTGCAAGTGGGCTTGCAATCGACGGCGCCGACTCGCACTCCATGTACGCTGGCTCACGCTAGCTGCAAATGACGGCTTATATGGGCAAGCCCGCCACCACGATTCGCGCGCGAATCTCAGCCGCCCGTTTCGGTTCGAGCTGGGTGCTGAACATCGCACGAATCTCGGCGGCTTTGGCGTCGATCTGGCAGCGCTTGTTCAAGCGCCAAGCCAGCAAGACGAGCAGTGGCAAGCAGGCGCTCCACGTTGTGACCGTTGCGAGACTGCGCGGATAGGCCTGTCATTGTCGCGCTGACGAAATCGGTCAGATATTCTGCTTCGTCTGGATAGCGCGCAGCGATATAGCTGTGTATCGCATCCTCAGCCACAGCGTGAGCGCGGCGGGCCGCACAAAGCGCCTGCGCGTCCTTGGTGTGGATACCTTCGAGCACGAGGCAGCCGGCGGCTTCCGGATCCGCGCCGTACCGGCGCGCAGCCTCATCGAGCACAGCCTTGAGGCATGCCGCGACAGGGCGATCCGGCAGCAGTAGGGTCTCCAGCGGAATCGCGCCAGTGCCGCCATAACGCTCGAGTATACGCGCATACAGGCCGGCTTTGCTGCCAAATGCGGCGTAAAAACTAGGCGGATTAATGCCGAGGGCATGTGTGATAGCTGCAATGCCGACAGCGTCGTAACCGCAGGTGTGAAAAAGACGCTGGGCAATGCCGACCGCCTGATCGACATCGAAGGTGCGCGGACGCCCTCGCGGCTTGAATATATCTGTAGTCACAATTACATAATCCTTGACGGGAATTATAAACGGGTTATTATGTAGCGAATCTTACATTAATAACGAAGGAGTGTTTCTTGTCTTTATTTCAAGGGAAGTCCGTATTGGTTCTCGGTGGTAGCCGGGGCATCGGTGCTGCAATCGTTCGCCGCTTTGCGGCAGAGGGCGCGGCTGTTAATTTCACCTATGGCCAGTCCGCTCGAGCCGCACAAGAACTAGCGGCTGAAACGGGTAGCAAAGCGGTCGAGACGGATAGTGCCGACCGGGACGCGGTCATCGCAGCAGTGCGCGCGAGCGGACCGCTGGATATTCTCGTAGTGAATGCCGGAATCGGCATCCTCGGCGATGCGCTCGATCAGGACCCAGACGCCATTGACCGGCTATTGCGGATCAACGTGCATGCACCGTATCACGCCGCAGTAGAAGCGGCGCGGCAAATGCCAGAAGGCGGACGGATCATCGTGATCGGGTCGGTCAATGGCGACAGGATGCCGGTCGCAGGCATGGCGTCCTATGCACTCAGTAAATCTGCCTTGCAGGGGTTGGCGCGAGGGCTTGCACGCGATCTCGGTCCGCGTGGCATCACGATCAATGTCGTGCAGCCTGGCCCAATCGATACCGATGCGAATCCTGCAGACGGACCGATGAAAGACCTCATGCAAAGCTTCATGGCCATCAAGCGTTACGGGCGGCCAGAAGAGGTTGCGGGAATGGTCGCTTGGCTGGCTGGACCGGAGGCTGGATTCGTCACCGGGGCAATGCATACAATCGACGGCGCGTTCGGCGCCTGATTATCGTCACCGCCACACTTGCGCTCGCGGGGGCGCGAGTGTCGGCATTTTTACGCAGATGGCTGCAAAAGGGAGTGATAGGGTATGTTTGCAAGAAAAATGTTAGTGACAAAAGCGTCACGCTGGAGAAACTTATCATGACGACAATAGGCATTATCGGTGCCGGCGAGGTCGGTAGCCAGATCGCGCGCGCTGCGATCGCTAACGGTTATGCGGTGGTAATCGCGAACTCCCGCGGTCCGGAAACTTTGGCCAACCTCGTCGCTGAACTAGGACCGTCGGCACGTGCCGCCACGTCCGCCGAAGCGGCGGAAGCAGGTGATTTCGTTGTGATTGCCGTGCCCTTAAAATTGGCAAATGATATGCCAGTGAAACAATTGGCAGGGAAGGTCGTGATTGATACGAACAACTACATGGCCTGGCGTGATGGCAATTTTCCGATCATCGATTCCGGCATTAAAACGGTTCATGAACTTCGCCAGGAGCAATTACCGACCTCAATGGTGGCAAAAGCGTTCACGCATATTCAGGCTCCTCGACTATTTCTGTCGGCGAAGCCTCCTGGTACACCAGGCCGGCACGCGTTATCGGTATCGAGTGACTATCCAGCCGCTGTGGAACTTGTCACAAGGCTGTATGACAAGTTCGGCTTTGACACCGTCAATAACAGCCCCCTCAGTGAATCGTGGCGAAGTGGCCCAGGCCAACCTGCTTGGCTCGCTCACGAGCACCAGACGAAGTCTGATTTAACGGCAAATCTAACAAAAGCACGGCAAATTCGCTCGATATAACAATATTTTTAGAAGCTCAAAGGCAACGTCAGCTTGTTCGATCTGGCGTGCTACCTACTCTAAATTGTTTCGAAGCTACGCACGCCGCTACAGGTCCAGCTGCACTTGACGCTGGCCCTTGAAAGCGGGCTACCAGACGGGCGAAAAGCCGGTAAGGCAGAATTGGTGGAGACAGTGCTGTCGCTGCAGCTCGACGACCTTGGCGCCCATGCTGACGCGTCAAGGCTACCGGCGCAAGCACATGACCGAGCAGTTCGATACAAAGGCTGCCGAGATCCGCGCGCGCATTCTGGCGGTGGCCTGCCGAAATCAACGCCGATTGCGAGCACGGTCAGTTTGAAACGCGAGCCGTTACACTTACTAGGGACTCAAGAAAACGGAGGTTTGCTGGACATCGACCGATTGTTTACGCAATTGTCATTTTCAGAAGACGACTGCACCAATCAACGAGACATGAAGCCTGCTGTGCATACGGCTCCTGACAGCCCGATATCAGGACTCCTCTGCACGAAACTCGTCTATGCTCAATACTCGTGTGCACCAAAGCGAGGTGAGCATGGCGACCGATACCGCACCGATTACCGAGCACGGCGTGGCCACCCTGCCAGAACAGGCATGGGAGCGTGCGCGTCGTCGCGCGGAGATCATTGGGCCGTTGGCGCAGTCGGAGACGGTCGGGCATGAAGCGGCCGACGCGGCAGCCCAGGCACTGGGTTTGTCCCGGCGGCAGGTCTACGTCCTGATCCGCCGTGCCCGGCAAGGTTCGGGACTGGTCACTGACTTGGCTCTTGGGCAGTCGAGCGGTGGCAAAGGTAAAGGCCGCTTGCCGGAGTCGGTCGAACGAATCATCCGCGAGTTACTGCAAAAGCGCTTCCTGACCAAGCAGAAGCGTAGCTTGGCGGCGTTCCACCGCGAAGTTGTGCGGGCGTGCAAGCTGCAAAAGCTGCGGGTGCCGGCGCGCAACACGGTGGCACTGCGGATCGCCGGCCTCGATCCGCGCGAGGTCACTCACCGCCGGGAAGGACAAGATGCCGCCCGCGACCTGCAAGGTGTTGGTGGTGTTCCGCCACCCGTCTCCGCGCCGCTGGAGCAGGTGCAGATCGACCACACAGTCATCGACCTGATCGTGGTGGACGAGCGCGACCGGCAACCGATTGGCCGTCCGTACCTGACCCTCGCCATCGACGTATTCACCCGCTGCGTGGTTGGCATGGTCGTTACGCTGGAAGCCCCGTCCGCCGTCTCGGTCGGCTTGTGCTTGGTGCATGCCGCCTGCGACAAGCGCCCTTGGTTGGAAGGGTTGAACGTAGAGATGGATTGGCCGATGAGCGGCAAGCCCAGACTGCTCTACTTGGACAACGCGGCTGAGTTCAAGAGCGAGGCGCTGCGCCGTGGCTGCGAGCAGCATGGCATCCGGTTGGACTATCGCCCGCTCGGGCAGCCGCACTATGGCGGCATCGTGGAACGGATCATCGGCACGGCGATGCAGATGATCCACGACGAATTGCCAGGGACGACCTTCTCCAACCCTGACCAGCGCGGGGAATACGCCTCCGAGAAGATGGCCGCCCTGACACTGCGCGAGCTGGAACGCTGGCTCGCATTGGCGGTTGGCACCTATCACGGCTCCGTGCACAACGGCCTGCTCCAACCGCCGGCCGCACGCTGGGCCGAAGCTGTCGCGCGTACCGGCGTTCCAACCGTCATCACTCGCACCACGGCTTTTCTGGTCGATTTCCTGCCCGTCCTCCGCCGCACCCTGACCCGCACTGGCTTCG
>ERZ724525.118-NODE-118-length-39908-cov-9.543221_pt1 | contig 39908 bp, 35 predicted proteins | sample MGYA00376058_ERZ724525 | MGnify/ENA primary metagenome ERZ724525 (study PRJEB28724, sample SAMN07190888) | wastewater metagenome | isolation source: influent of sewage treatment plant in Hong Hong | place: USA: Christiansburg, Virginia | collected 2016-03-01 ... | reverse complement strand
AAAGTAGCATTGCATTCTTCATATAAACATTTGTTAAATTCATAAAGTAAAAGTATTGTATTTAAAGTCAAACTCAACTTGTTGTTACTTATTTTAAGGGAATCTTAATTTTAGTTTACTTTAAGCAAATCTTAAGTCAATCTTAAATGAATCTTAAACCAATTGCAGCAAGACAAGTATAATTTTGAATAAAAAAATAAAGAATGCCATTTTTAAAAAAATTTTCCCCGTTTTACTATCTATCCCTTTTTTATCTTAGTATTAGTTTTGTGTTGAGAACTGTTTTGATGGTTCATCCCATTACACAAAGTTCTTTTACTTTTCTAGAAGGAATTAAAATTTATGGACTAGGACTTTGTTCAGATGTGTTTGTATTTACTATAGCCAGTGGATTTCTTTGGCTTTACTTAATTTTCCTCTCCAATTCAAAATACAACAAGCCTTACGGTTATATCATTTTTGGATTACTTCTCTCTTTATTGGGTTATGTAACGTTAGGAAATACTATTTTGGATGAATACGGTGGCGCTTTACCTAAAATTGGAATAGCCTTTATCGGAATCAAGACGGTATTCTTTGGTTTGTTTTTATTTTTACCACAATACCGTGAGCGTTTGCGCTTGTGGATGTTTAGTTTTGTTATCTTTTTGTATGTTTTGCTACTTTTACAAAACGGTATTAGTGAATACTTTTTTTGGAATGAATTTGGAGTAAAATACAACTTTATTGCAGTCAATTATTTAATCTACACCAATGAAGTAATTGGCAACATTATGGAATCTTATCCTGTGATTCCTATTTTTACCGCCTTGTTTCTTGTGGTTGGAATCATTACTTTTTTTATTGTTAAAAGAACGAAAAGCTATTTGAGTGACCTACCAACTTTCAAAGAAAAAATAAATTTATCTCTAGTTTTCTTGAGTGTATTTGCTCTTTCCTTTTGGGCAATTCCTTCTTTGGCTAAAAAAGAAAATTCGACCAATATTTTTACCAATGAACTACAATCTAACGGAATTTATAAGTTCTATTTGGCATTTATGAACAGCGAATTGGATTATTTTAAGTTTTACAAAACATTGCCAAATAACGAAGCATATACTCTGTTACACAATTTACTACCAGGAATTAAAGGAACAACTACTCAGAGAACTATTACTTCTGATAGTTTAGAAATTAAAAAAAATGTGGTGCTTATTACTATTGAAAGCCTAAGCGCAGATTTTATGAAACGATACGGCAATGAAAAGAATATCACCCCATTCTTGGATAGCTTGGCTGACAAAAGCTTAGAATTTACCAATTTGTATGCCGTTGGGAATAGAACCGTAAGAGGCTTAGAGGCTTTGACACTTTGTTTGCCACCAACAGCTGGTGAAAGTGTGGTAAAAAGAAAAGACAATAAAAACAAGTTTACTACAGCTTCTATTTTTAAAAAGAAAGGATACAAAGTAAATTATTTGTATGGCGGAGATGCTTTCTTTGATAATATGGAATCTTTTTTTGGAGGAAATGGTTATAACATTATTGATAAAAAAACATTTACTCAAAGTGAAATTAGCTTCGCCAATGTGTGGGGCGTTTGCGATGAGGATATGGCAAAAAAAGCGATTCAAACTATGAATGCTGATGCCAAAACTGGAAAACCCTTCTTTTCACATTGGATGACTGTTAGTAACCACAGGCCTTTTACCTATCCGAATAATAAAATTGATATTCCAGGAGATGCTAAATCTCGTGAAGGCGGCGTAAAATATACGGATTATGCCTTGCGACAATTTTTTGCAATGGCAAAAAAACAGCCTTGGTTTACCAACACCATTTTTGTAATTGTATCCGACCATTGTGCTTCAAGCGCTGGAAAAATTGAATTGCCATTAGATAAATACAGAATTCCAGCTTTTATTTACAATCCGAGTAAACCAAAAGCTGTAAAATACACCCAACTGATGTCTCAAATTGACATTATGCCTACCGTTTTCGGATTGTTACATTTTGATTATAAAAGTAAATTTTATGGACAAAACGTACTACAACCTAACTATCAACCAAGAGCTTTCATAGCTACTTATCAGGATTTAGGTCTAATAAAAGAGCAAGTATTAACTATTTTGTCTCCCAAACAAAAAGTAAAACAATTCGAATTAAAAATGATTCTGAATTCAAATGTTCCGAAGGTTTATGAATCGCATTATGATGAAATTATATTAAAAAATCCAAACCAAAAACTCATCAATGAAACCATTGCTTACTATCAAACTTGCTCAGAAATATTAAAAAATAAGCAATATCAAAAAGAATGATTTCTGAAGGGTTTATTGTAAATTTGATAAAAATCAAACTATGTTTCGCCACCAAGGAAAAAGTAGAACATTCAGTCATAATTTACGAATAGCAACCCTACTATCTTTTGTGGCTGGAGTTGTAAATGTAACTGGAATACTCGAGATTCAAGTACTCACCACAAATGTAACAGGACATTTCGCCTACTTTTCTGAGCAAATAATGGAACATCAATACTTGGCAGCATTTGCTTTTTTTGTATTCATTCTTTTCTTTCTATTAGGAGCTTTTACTTCAAATTTTATTGTAGAATTAGTCACCAAAACAAAACCCGAATTCTCACACGTCATTCCGTTATCGATAGAAATTTTTTTATTATTTATTATTGGATTATTCGGAGCCTCAGCTGATGCTACAAACCTTCAGGGGAAAATAATTGCCTTTACGTTGCTTTTTGCAATGGGACTTCAAAATGCCTTAGTAACTCGAATTTCGCAATCAACCGTAAGAACAACACATCTAACGGGTTTGTTTACAGATTTGGGTATAGAATTGTCTCAATTGTTTTTTTACACCCAAATTGAAGAAAAGAAAAAACTCAAAAGAAACATTTTTCTGAGAGTATCCATTATCACTTTATTTTTCTTGGGTTGTTTTGTGGGTGGCTTGTTGTACCAAATCATAGCATTAAAAACCCTTTTCTTGGGATGCTTAGTTTTGTTCATCGCTTTGTTTTACGACTATTTTCGATTAAAAATTTATTATCTCAATCGAAAGAAAAATTCTTATTTGGAACGTTATGAATGGAATAAGAATATTAATGAGCATAATTCATAATTACCAACAAAGCCAATCCAGCGATAAAACCCCATAATAGAATCCCTTGCAATAAAGGTTTAATTCCTACTTGCTTTAGACTTGTAAAGTTAAGCCCCGCTCCTATTAAAAAAAGAGTTATAGTTAAACCAACTTTTGATACCGATACCAAAAATGGAGCTACTGTAGCAACGGCTGGAACATAAGTATTTACCACCAAAGCCAAGATAAATAAGAAAATAAAATATGGAATAGTGACTTTCTTTTTTCCATTTTTGAATAAGTAAGAAGAACCAATAGCAATGGGAATTATCCACAAAGCTCTAGCTAATTTTACTGTAGTTGCAACTTGCAGTGCTTCTGCTCCAAATTTATTAGCAGCACCAACAACAGAACTCGTATCGTGTATAGCAATAGCACACCATAATCCAAATTCATTTTGTGACAATTGTAACCAATGTCCAATAACAGGAAACAAAAACAAAGCCACAGAGTTTAAAATAAAAATCACTCCCAGAGCTACTGAAGTCTGATTTTCTTTAGACTCCACTACTGGTGCTATGGCTGCGATGGCGCTTCCCCCACAGATTGCTGTACCACAAGAAATTAAATGTGCTATTTTTTTGTCAATTCCGAGCCATTTACCTAAAAAAATACCTAGAAATAAAGTAGAAAAAATAGAAACAATAGTAAAAACTAATCCTTCTTTTCCAGCTGCTATAGCACTGTGTAAGTTCATTCCAAAACCTAGTCCGATAACGGATAATTGCAATAAAACTGAAGTCGCTTTGTGATTTAAATGCAAAAAAGGATGCCCTGAAAGATTCGCTATTAATAACCCCAGAAGTAATGCAATGGGTGGTGATACAGAAAAAGTTAAACAAACTATTAAGAGTAGAACAAAAAGAATTTGTTGATTCGTTCTAGAGAGATTTAAAAAGTGTGTGGGTGCAACAGCGCTATGTTTTGATGTAGTATCCATCGTAAAGTAGTTTAAAATTACTTTACAAAGGTCTGACGAATGCATTTAAAAAGCCAATACCAAAATACAATTGACTATAACGACAAGTTATAATAGTCTGAAATATTCTGAATAAACAATTCCGATAAAGTATCTGATTTTCCAACTAAAGTGATGCTATAGAAAAATCGTTCGATAATTAAATCTTCTACATCCAAAACAATTAATTCTTTGTTTTTCAATTCTTTAGAAACAGCGTGAATCGATATAAATGCAAAACAATCCGAATGCAATAAATAAGACTTAATACTTTCTGTACTACCTAATTGCATCTCGATTTGCAAATCGGATAATTTGACATTTCGTTGTTTTAGGGCATATTCAATAACTTCAAGTGTTCCAGAACCTCTTTCACGAGTTACCAAACGAAGTGTTTTTAAGGTCGCAATAGCGATTTCATTAGTTTGTGCCAAAGGATGATTGGCTCTACAAACCAATACCAATTCATCTTTCAAAAAAGGAACATATTTAATCGACTGATTTTTAGACTGCCCTTCTACTACTCCAACTTCAATTTCCTTGTTGAGTAAAGCATTTTCAATTTGCTCTGTATTGCCATTGATCAAATGAATACTTATTCCTTTTTCTTTTTTGTGAAATTGTGCCAAAATTGGAGAAATAACATATTGCGAAAGTGTTGTGCTTGCTCCAAGTCTCAATAATCCTTGGCGTTTCGTAACAAAAGAGCTCATATCAAATTCAATCTCACGATAAATATCAAAAATAGATTTGGTATGTTGCAACAAAAGATGTCCAGCTGGAGTTAAGGCAATTTTAGAACCATTTCTTTCAAAAAGCTTCGTTTTATAAGTCTCTTCTAATTCTTGAATGTGTTTTGAAACGGCTGGCTGACTGATATACAATTCCGCAGCCGCCTTAGTAAAATTAAGTCGAATTGCTACGGTATAAAATACTTTTAGCCTAAAGTCCATCTGTTACATTTAAAAAGTCCATTTAAAACTATAATAGCCCGTGATATTTACGCACAAACCATTCTGTTGTTAAACAAATTGCAATCAAAATTAAAAGCCAAATCCAATCAATCAAAGGTGATTTGATGACATTTTCTTTTTCAATCGCTTTGTACGATTCATCTGCAAGCAATTGTTGTATCAATTGTTCAACTTGTGAAGGAAGAAATACTTTCCCTTTCGTTTGCTCGGCCAATTGGGATAATTTGGTGTAATCAGGAGCAACAAATTGTTTTTCGATATCAAAATCTAGAATTTCAAAACGCCCTGAATAACTAGTTTTGGTATTCAATTCTTTTACCGTAAAGGTATAACTTCCAGCGGAAAGTCCATCTAAATTGACTTGATAAGCATTGGTTCCTTTAAGCAAATCATAATTTTTGGTTTGCTTATTTTTTACGTTTGTAACAGAAATAGTTAGTCGCGCATTATCATCAAACTCATAGTTTTTATTAAAAAACTGCGCAGTGATTGCAATAGCTTCTCCAGAATTATAAAAATTTTCGTGGGTAACCACCAACGCTTTTTTAGAACTATTTGAAGCTAAAAACTGAATGGTTTTATCGATAAAAACATCATACTTTTCAAATGATTGTTGGTCCACGTGAGATTGTAATCGCCATTTCCAGCTATTTTCTCCTAACAAATACGCAGCTCGTTTACCTCCTGCTTCAGTAAATGCTAACAAAGGCAAACCTGTATCTATACTTCGTATTTTGGAAGAAAGTAAAACCGTAACATTCTCTTTCGCGGTAATGTTACCAAAAGGATGTGCCAAGGGAGGAAAACTTTCAAAACCTATATTTTCCAATGCAAACAAATTGAATTTTGTATTGAATGACGGTAAGAAATCTTCTTTCTGATTGGTGACTTTAAAATCCAAATCATTTTGTTGTTGATTCAAAAAATTAAAATCTGTCGTCATTCCTGTAACAACTAATGTATTAATACCAGCGGCTTTAGCACTATCAAAAATAGATTTGAAACTTGTATTGGGTTGGTATAAAATCAAAACATTATAATCCGACAATGATTTGATTTCTTGTGGCTTAACAATACTTACTTTACGTTGTGCATTAGTTTCAATAGCGCGTTTAAAAGCACTTAAATCAGGATGATTAATTGCCGAAACCAATCCAACAGTTGTTTTTTGGTCCAATACTTCAACAGCAAAATTCTTGGTGTTATTGTAATTGTTTTTTTCTTTTACACCAGCAGTGATGTTGGCTTTGAATAAATGCAAGCCAATTTTATCTGCAGGTAGAAAAACGGTAACTGTCGCGGTTCTTTGCCCAGCAGTAAAACTTACCGCTTGTTTTAAAATCGTGTTTTTTCCTTCTGAAATTGAAAAATTAGCCGTATTCAAACGCTTTCCAGAATATTGAACAAAAACTTCTACTGGGAATTTATTCTTGTAAAATGCATATTTATTGACATTCAACTGGCTGATTTTTAAATCAAAAACAGCAGTGGTATCCCCCAGAACGACAGGAAAAACGCTGTTTTCTGAATCAAAACTATAAACATAGTCGTCTCCAGAGGTTTGGTTTCCATCTGTAAGCAACACTGTGGGGTAACGAAGATTTTTATTCAAATTCTTCAAATCTTTAGCTACAACATCCAACTGTGTTTGTTTTCCTTTAAAATTAAAGGTATCTGATGGTTGCAACGTTGCATCAAACAAAAAGGGTTGTACCTCAAATTTATTTTGTAAGTCTTTATTGGAAACCAATGCTTCATACACTTTTTCGGCTTGTGCATTAGCTTTCAAAAAAGAAATTGAGCTAGAATTATCGACAACGATTGGCAATGGTGTTTTGATAATTTCTAATTCTGTTCTACTGATGATAGGATTTATCAACAACAATAGAAGACCAAAAATCGAAGCAAAACGCAAAAAAGCCAAAAGCCAATACACTTTAGATTGACTTTTGGCTTTATATAGGTATTGAAAATACGACAAAACAGCAGCTATAACTATTGAAAGAATCAGTAATAGAAGGGTGTTTGTTGTCATATTTTAATTATAATTGTAACATATTCTATCAATATTCTGAGTTGTTTTCAGATTCAATACTGAATACTAAAATCTGAATACTGAATACTTTTTTTAGGTAAGCATTCCACCACAAACGTTCAATACTTGACCTGTAATGTAAGCACTCATATCTGAAGCTAAGAACAAGCAAGCATTGGCAACATCCTCAGTAGAACCTCCGCGTTTCAATGGAATACCTTCTCTCCAACCTTTTACTACATCTTCACTTAATTTTGCAGTCATTTCAGTTTCGATAAAACCTGGAGCAATAGCATTACAACGAATGTTTCTTGACCCTAACTCCAATGCTACAGACTTAGTAAATCCTATAGCACCTGCTTTAGACGCAGCATAATTGGCTTGACCAGCATTACCAGAAACACCAACAACGGAACTAATATTGATGATAGAACCTGAACGTTGTTTTAAGAATGTTTTTTGAATCGCTTTTGTCATATTGAAAACCGACTTCAAATTCACATCGATAACTAAATCAAAATCAGCTTCAGACATACGCATTAACAAGTTGTCTTTTGTGATTCCAGCGTTGTTAATCAAAATGTCAACTGTTCCAAAATCAGCCAAAACAGCATCAACAAATTTTTGTGCTTCTTCAAAATCAGCTGCATTAGACTGATAGCCTTTTGCTTTGATTCCCATTGCGTTCAATTCATTTTCTAAAGCTTCTGCAGAAGCAACAGATGAACTATATGTAAAAGCAACATTAGCACCGTTTTTTGCAAAAACTTCAGCTATTCCTTTTCCAATTCCACGACTTGCACCAGTAATTATGGCAACTTTTCCTTCTAGTAATTTCATTTTTAGTCAATATTTGTTTTTCGAAAATGGTTTACTCAATTTCTTCTTATTTTCAGAAAAAGCTGATTTCACTTTCAAAAGATTAATTATTTTCAAGAACTATATAATCTTAATCTTTTAATAGGTAAGTATCAAAAGCATTTTTGGAGTGCCAAATATAAGATATTTCCTTTTTAAAAAAAATTAGCCTCCATTATAACCATCATTGCAATGCGAACTACAAAAAAAGTGGCTTCCACCACTTCTTGTTTTTGAATGAATTATTTTTCTTTTCTTCTTTTACGCTCAGCTTTTATCATCGATAACTCACGACTGGTTTGTCCAGCCACAGATGTATTTTCTTCTGCACGTCTAATTAAGTACGGCATTACGTCTTTAACTGGACCAAAAGGTAAATATTTTGCAACATTAAATCCGTTTTCGGCAAGATTGTAACTAATGTTATCGCTCATTCCATACAATTGACCAAACCAAATTCGGTTGTCATTGCTTTTTACACCTTTTTTCTCCATCAATTCCATCAATTTGTATGTACTCAATTCATTATGAGTTCCTGCAAAAATTGACATTCTATCCAAATGTTCCATCATATAAGCAACAGCTGCATCATAATTCTCATCAGATGCTTCTTTTGACGCACAAATAGGCGTTGGATAATTCATTTCTTGAGCACGAAGATTTTCTTTTTCCATATAAGCACCACGAACCAATTTCATTCCAATAAAAAACTGATCACGTTTTGCTTCTTCGTGTATTTTCTTCAAATAATCCAAACGATCCCAACGATACATTTGCAGCGTATTGAATATAATAGCTTTTTCTTTGTTGTATTTACGCATCATATCGGTAACCAAATCATCTGCTACATCTTGCATCCAGCTTTCTTCAGCATCAATAAGTAAAGCAACATCTTTAATGTAAGCTTCTTTACAAACAGCATCAAATCGTTCAACAACTTTATTCCATTCTATAGTTTCTTCATCTGTCAAAGGCTTTTTCTCACCTAATTTTTCATACAAAGCCAATCGCCCTAAACCAGTAGGTTTAAACACCGCAAAAGGAATCGCCAGTCTTTCTTTAGCAAATTCAATAGTCTTTAAAGTCATTTTTAAAGCAGCATCAAATTGCTCCTCTTCTTCTTTTCCTTCAACAGAATAATCCAAAACAGAAGAAACTCCTTTGGTATACATTTTATCAACAACCGTCAAACAATCATTTTCGCTAACACCACCACAAAAATGATCAAAAACAGTAGCTCTAATCAAGCTTTCTACTGGTAAATTAGCTTTAATAGCAAAATTTGTAACCGCTGTACCAATTCTAACCAAAGGTTCACTAGCAATCATTTTAAACAAAAAATAAGCTCTATCTAGTTCTGTATCACTTTTTAAAGCAAAGGCAACTTGTGTATTATTGAATATATTTTTCATTATTTGTTAAATTTTAATGCAAATATAGCTAGAGTTTTGAATTCTATTAACTAAAAATTGCCTTATTTTGCGACTCAAATAATTTGGAAATTATGCAAACTATTATAGCCAACAACTACCCTATTTATTTTAATGAAAACGCCTATGAACATTTGAATCTTTTTTTGAAAGAAAACAAATATTCTAATCTTTTTATCATCGTTGATAGCAATACTACCGATAGCTGTTTGCCAAAGTTTTTACCTTATCTAGAAACTGATTTGACGATAGAAATCGTTGAATTTGAAGCTGGAGAGATAAATAAAAACATAGAAACGTGTATTGAAATTTGGAATGTATTAACCGAATTAGGTGCTGATAGAAAATCTTTAGTAATTAATGTTGGTGGTGGCGTAGTGACTGATTTGGGAGGTTTTGTTGCTTCAACTTTCAAACGAGGAGTTGACTTTATTCATGTTCCAACAACGCTTTTATCTATGGTAGACGCTTCTGTGGGAGGTAAAAATGGTGTGGATTTAGGTAATTTAAAAAATCAAATTGGCGTTATTAATGTACCAAAAATGGTGTTAATCGACACTGCTTATCTTGAAACGCTTTCTCAAAGCGAAATGCGTTCAGGTCTCGCCGAGATGCTAAAACACGGATTAATTTATGACAAAAACTATTGGGAAAAGTTTTTAGACCTAACTTCGATTGATTTTGCTGATTTTGATGTTCTTATTCATCGTTCTGTAGCTATCAAAAATGAGATTGTAATGCAAGACCCTACTGAAAAAGGTATCCGAAAAGCTTTAAATTTCGGTCATACTTTGGGACACGCCATCGAAAGTTATTTCCTTGAAAGCAAAGACAAAACGACTTTACTGCACGGGGAAGCTATCGCGATAGGAATGATTTTAGAAAGTTTTATTTCATTGAAAAAAGGGCTAATTTCAACAGCCGAATACCAACAAATAAAACAAACGATAAATAGTATCTACGATAAAATTGTTTTTGAAGAAAATGATCTTGATCCAATCTTAGAGTTATTGATTCACGACAAGAAAAATGAATACGGAACCATTCAATTCGCCTTAATTGAAGGTATCGGAGCCATAAAAATAAATCAATTGGTTGAAAACGAATTGATTCTTGAAGCCTTCGAAGATTACAAATCTTAATCTTTTTTTTAATAAAAAGCATTGCATTGCGTATATATTATTTTTTACATTTGCATCGATGAAAAAAAATCAAAAAAATAGCAATAACAAAGGGGATAAAAACAAACAAGAACGATTTTTAATTAAATCTTTCCACCGTTTTTATACTATGATTGGTTGCTTTAATTTTGATCCTTTTCAATACATAAAAACAGAAAACGAAAAACTACAGATTAGGTACGCTAACATTAGAGTTTGAACAGCAATTGATTTAGTTTAAATGCTTAATTAATTTCTATAAATATTCAAAACTAATGAATACAAAATATTCCGACTTAATCAATCAAACGTACTATTTCCCTCAGGAAGAATTTAAATTAAATAAGGACAATCTACAATTTCACAATATTGATTTGATGAAATTAGTAGAAAAATATGGTACGCCATTAAAATTCACCTATTTACCTCAAATTTCCAACAACATCAACAAAGCCAAAAGCTGGTTTCGTAAGTCGATGGAAAAAAACAAATATGAGGCAAAATATTACTACTGTTATTGCACAAAAAGTTCTCATTTTGAGTACATAATGAATGAAGCTTTTAAGAACAATATCCATATAGAAACATCTTCTGCATTCGATATCAATATTGTTGAAAATTTGCTAGAAAATGGCAAAATCAACAAAAGTACTTATGTAATTTGTAATGGTTTCAAAAGAGATCAATACGTAGAAAATATTGCTCGATTAATTAATAATGGTCATAAAAATACCATTCCAATTATCGATAATTACGAAGAATTGGATTTGTTGCAATCGCAAATAAAAAACAAGTTCAAAATAGGAATTCGTATCGCAGCCGAGGAAGAGCCTAAATTTGAATTCTATACCTCTAGATTAGGAATTGGTTATAAAAACATAGTTCCTTTCTACAAGAAAGAGATTAAAGAGAATAAAAAATTGGAACTTAAAATGTTGCACTTTTTTATTAATACTGGGATTAACGATAATGCTTATTACTGGAATGAACTAGTAAAGTGTATTAAAGTATATGTAGCTCTTAAAAAAGAATGCCCCACTTTAGATGGATTGAACATTGGCGGTGGTTTCCCAATCAAAAATTCATTGACTTTCGAATATGATTATCAATACATGATTGATGAAATTATCAATCAGATTAAAATTGCTTGCGAAGAAGCAGAAGTAGATGTTCCAAATATTTTTACAGAGTTTGGTTCTTTTACTGTAGGTGAAAGTGGAGGTGCCATTTATCAAGTATTGTATCAGAAACAACAAAATGATAGAGAAAAATGGAACATGATTGACTCTTCATTTATCACAACTTTACCAGATACTTGGGCGATTAATAAGCGTTTTATTATGTTAGCCATCAACCGTTGGAATGATACTTACGAAAGAGTTTTACTCGGAGGAATGACTTGTGATAGTGATGACTATTACAACTCTGAGCAAAATATGAACGCCATTTATTTGCCAAAATACAATAAAGAAAAACCACTTTATATTGGTTTCTTTAATACAGGAGCTTATCAAGAAACCATCGGTGGTTATGGAGGTTTGCATCACTGCCTAATTCCGCAACCTAAACATATTCTGATAGATAGAGATGAAAATGGTATTTTAGCTACAGAAGTTTTTTCTGAACAGCAAACTTCTGAAGATGTGTTAAAAATTTTAGGATACGGAAAAAAATAAACATAATTTTAATAATTGTCAAACTAAAAAATAGTAAAAATATAAATCAATTTTACTATTTTTGACACCCTAACTATTTAAAAATGAGTAAAGGACCTATCAGTCAGTTTATTGAAAAGCATTATTTGCATTTCAACTCTGCATCCTTAGTTGATGCTGCAAAAGCTTATGAGCAGCAATTAGCCAATGGAGCCAAAATGTTGGTAAGTATGGCGGGTGCAATGAGTACCGCCGAAATAGGAAAAATATTTGCCGAAATTATTCGCCAAGATAAGGTTCAAATTATTTCTTGTACAGGAGCAAATCTTGAAGAAGATATAATGAACTTAGTAGCTCACTCACATTACGAAAGAGTTCCTCACTATCGCGATTTAACTCCACAAGATGAGTGGGATTTACTTGAGAGAGGATTAAACCGTGTGACTGATACTTGTATTCCTGAGCATGAAGCATTTCGTCGTTTACAAAAGCACATCTACAAAATTTGGAAAGATGCTGACGACAAAGGAGAACGCTATTTCCCTCATGAATTCATGTACAAAATGTTGCTTTCTGGAGTACTAGAAGAATACTACGAAATTGACTTAAAAGACAGCTGGATGTATGCTGCTGCTGAGAAAAATTTACCTATTATTGTGCCAGGTTGGGAAGATAGTACTATGGGTAATATTTTTGCTTCTTACGTAATAAAAGGAGAATTGAAAGCCTCAACTATGAAGTCTGGTATTGAATACATGACTTTCTTAGCTGATTGGTATTCTAAAAATTCATCTAACGGAATTGGATTTTTCCAAATTGGAGGAGGAATCGCAGGAGATTTCCCAATCTGTGTAGTACCAATGTTGTACCAAGATATGGAAATGCACGATGTGCCATTTTGGAGTTATTTCTGTCAAATTTCTGACTCAACAACAAGTTATGGTTCCTATTCTGGTGCTGTCCCGAATGAAAAAATCACTTGGGGTAAATTAGATATAAACACTCCGAAATTTATAATTGAGTCGGATGCTACTATTGTAGCACCATTAGTTTTTGCTTATTTGTTAGATTTATAGAATAATTTATGAAAAGAGTAATTGTTGATTACGCCAAACTAACTAACGAAATTTTAAATCTTTTAGTTGAAAAATTTCCTGATGGGTATGATGATTCGGATATAATTCGTTTCAGAAATGCTAAAAATGAATTAGTTGAAGCAGTTGAAGTTCGAACTGAAGACACTATTTACCTTGTTAAGGTAAGTACTAAACTTGCAGATCGTATAGAAAACTTTGATGACGACGAAGATATCGATGCTGTTGTAGCTCCAATTAGTGGTTTAGAATTAGATGATGACGATGCTGTGTCTGATGATGACGATGAAGATGATAATTTAGATAAACCAGACTTAGATCCTGAGGACGATGAAGATGGTGACACTGATGTTGCTGACGAGGACGATGAGGATGACGAAGATTAAATTTCTCTAAAAAATACAAAGGAGCTCATAACAAGAGCTCCTTTTTTTTATACTTTTATACTTCAAATATAAATATAAGCCAAAATGACAATTAATTTACACGCCACTCTCAAAGAGAATTTTGGGTTTGAAAAGTTTAGACCCAACCAAGAAGAAATTATCAATTGTATTTTATCTGGACAAGACACACTTGCGATTATGCCTACAGGTGGAGGAAAATCTATTTGTTTTCAGCTACCAGCACTTGTTTTACCGGGAACTACCATTGTTATTTCTCCGTTAATCGCTTTAATGAAAGATCAAGTAGATAGTTTAAAAGCAAACGGAATCAAAGCATGTTTTATAAATAGCAGCCAATCTTCAGATGAACAACAATTTTATATCGATGCTTTACAAACTAACGAATTTAAACTCGTTTATATAGCTCCTGAAAGCCTTTCCTATTTGGACAATGCATTCAACAAACTCACAATCAGTCTTATTGCAATTGATGAAGCGCATTGTATTTCGGCTTGGGGTCATGATTTCAGACCAGCTTATACAAATTTAGGGTATTTAAAAAACCGCTTCCCCTCTACTCCAATTTTAGCCTTGACTGCCACAGCCGACAAAGCTACTAGAACTGACATTTCAGATCAATTGAATTTGGTTAATCCTAAAACTTTTGTGGCTTCTTTTGATAGAAAAAATTTAAGTCTAGAAGTGAGACCTGCTTTAGATCGCGTCAAACAAATCATTGATTTTATAGACACAAAACCAAATGAATCAGGAATCATTTATTGCTTAAGCAGAAAGACTACAGAAGAACTTGCTGAAAAACTTCAAAAAATAGGAATTAAAGCAAGTGCATATCACGCTGGGTTGGATAATCGTACACGTTCAACGGTACAAGATGCTTTTATCAATGATGAATGTCAAGTAGTCTGTGCTACCATCGCTTTTGGAATGGGTATTGACAAATCAAATGTTCGCTGGGTTATTCACTACAACCTACCCAAAAATATTGAAGGATATTACCAAGAAATTGGACGTGCCGGAAGAGATGGTTTACCTTCAGAAACGATTTTGTTCGAAAGCTATGGTGACATGATTCAGTTACAAAAATTTGCTTCTGAAGGTTCAAATGCCGAAGTGCAATTAGCAAAATTGGAGCGAATGAAACAATATGCTGATGCTTTAAGTTGTAGAAGAAAAATTTTGCTCTCTTATTTTGGTGAATTAGTTACCGAAAATTGTGGAAACTGTGACATCTGCAAAAATCCTCCTGCTTTTTTTGACGGAACCATTATTGCTCAAAAGGCCTTGTCTGCAATCACAAGATTGAAAGAATCAGAACCACTAGCGGTAATCGTTGATTTTTTAAGAGGTTCCAAAAACGCTTCTATTTTCGATAAAGAATACCAACATCTAAAAACATACGGTATCGGAATTGATATCTCTTGGTATGATTGGAACCAATACATTATCCAATTGATAAATCTTGGATTTTGCGAAATTGCTTTTCACCAACAAAACAAAATCAAATTAACTCCTTTGGCTAAAAAAGTTTTATTTGAAGGTGAAAAAGTACAATTAACAACTGTCCAAAAAATTGATAAAACTAAAGCAGAGCCTAAGGAACGTAGTCCGAAAACAGCAACCAATTCTTTATTTGAAATTTTAAGAAAGCTACGTGCTGAAATTGCAAAAGAAGAAGAAGTTCCTGCTTATGTGATTTTTAACGATGCAACGCTAAGACAATTAGAGAATCAACGACCCATGAGTGATTCAGATTTTTTAGCAATAGATGGAGTCGGAAAAGCAAAATTGGAAAAATATGGAGATATCTTTATTAAAACCATCATCGATTTTCAAAAAAACAAAACTGTAAAAGCCAAAAAAGAATCCAACACATATAAAGAAACATTAGCATTATTCCAATCTGGAATAAGTGTCGATGAAATTGCAATAAAAAGAAATTTGGGCATCAGTACCATTGCATCGCATTTAGCCAAACTTTATATAGATGGTCATCCCATTGATTTAAGTAGCTACATCAGTCATGAAGAAATCACTCAAATTAGAGCAGCCAAAACCAAACTTGAAAATCCAAATGCTTTAAAGCCCTATTTTGAATATTTTGAAGAACAACTGCCTTATGACAAAATAAGATTAGCACTTGCCATTATTGAAAAAGAAAATCAAGAATGATGACAATTGCTTCCTTTGCTCCAATTGTAGATGCTAGAACTAAAATCCTAATTTTGGGTTCTATTCCTGGGATAAAATCGTTAGAAAAAGTCGAATATTACGGAAACAAACAAAATCAATTTTGGAAAATCATTTGTACAATATTCAACAATACGGTCGTACCCGATTGTTATAAAAACAAAGTAGATTTTTTGCTTCAAAATCGAATTGGACTCTGGGATGTGGTTAGAAATTGCGAGCGAAAAGGAAGTTTAGACATTGCTATCAAAAATCAAGAAATAAATGATTTTGATACTTTTTTAAACGAACATCCAAAAATTACAACACTTCTATTCAATGGAAAAACAGCTTATCAGTTTTTCTATAAAAAATATGGACAAATAAAAGGCATTACGTATTATGTAATGCCTTCTACAAGTCCTGCAAACACAATACCATTCGAAAACAAATTAAACGAATGGTCTTTGATTTTGAGTAATTTATAAGTATCGTTCTTCAAACACTTTTTGATGATGCTTTTGATGTCCAATTATAATAAAACCAATGGCTCGAACCGAAATTTCATTTTCTGAAGCTATTCCCATTCTAGCCAACTGTTCATCGGAAAAACTTTTGAACAACAACAAAGTAGCATGACGAACAGCTGATAATTCGGTAAGTAATTCCTGCAAACCTCTTTTGTTAGCATTGGTATTATCTACATAATTATTTTCGTCAAAACCAGGTAAAGGCGTTTTGTCATTTCTAGAAATTCGCAAAGCGCGATAACTAAAAACTCTTTCAGAATCAATGATATGCTGAATTATTTCTTTTATCGTCCACTTACCTTCAGCATAACGATAGTCAAATTTATCCATAGGGATATTTTGGACAAATCGAATGAAATCGTGTAATGAAATTTCTAATTCCTCGATTAATTCTACATTCATAGCTGCATTGATATAAGTAGCTTGAAATTTTGAATACTCATTAACTGGTAACTGATTTGAATTCATAATTAAAAAATTAAGCCGAGTTTCTACTCGCGTTTGTATTTCCGAAAAGAGATCTAGTTACTATTTTTTCATAAACCTTAATAAGTTCATCATTAGGTTGAGTCGCTTTGTTCAATTCGTTAATTTTTAATAAAGCATATTGCTGTATCGTTAAGAGTGGCAATACAATACGCTCTCTCATATCGATTGAAGCTTTACCATCAGGATAATTTTCCATAAGGTCTTTATGCCCTGCGATTTTCAACAACAAACGTTTTGTTTCTAAAAACTCATCATAAATGATTTGCCAAAACTCACCAAACTCTGGGTCTTTTCGCATATAAGCTGTTAATGGAAAAAATGATTTTGCCAAAGACATCATACTATTTTCCAATAACGTTTTTACAAATAATGAATTTTTATATAGATTATTAACTTTATCCCATTCGTTATTATCTTCGAAATACTTCAAAGCGGTACCCACTCCAAAAAAACCTGGAACATTTTGCTTTAATTGACTCCAAGAACCTACAAAAGGAATCGCTCTTAGGTCACTAAATTCTAGACTTTCAGAGGTACTTCTCTTAGATGGACGACTTCCAATATTTGTTTTTGCATAGTATTTTAAAGTACTCATTTGCTCCAAATACGGGATGAACTTAGGATGATTTTTAAAACTCAAGTATTTTTCATATCCTAATTCAGACATTTTATCCAATATAGCTTTATCTTCTTGAGATAATTTGTTTTTAGAATTATTAAATACCTGATTGGTCACTCCGGCACTCAAAAGGTTTTCTAAATTATAACGACAAGAATCTAAGGTTCCAAAATTTGAGCTAATAGTTTGCCCTTGAATCGTAATCTGGATTTCTTTATTTTCAATTTGAGGCCCTAACGAAGCATAGAACTTATGTGTTTTTCCGCCACCACGAGCAGGAGGTCCACCTCTACCATCAAAAAATATAGCTTGAACATCATATTTTCGGGAGATTTCAGTAAGGGCTTCTTTTGCTTTGTAAATACTCCAATTCGCCATTAAATAACCACCGTCTTTTGTTCCATCAGAAAAGCCTAACATTATGGTTTGCTTGTTTCCTCTTCGTTTTAAATGTGCAGCATAAGAAGCATTGGTATATAATTTCTCCATAATTTCATGAGCATGTTGCAAATCATCAACAGACTCAAAAAGCGGGATAATATCAATAGTTGCTTCTTCCCAATTGCTCAATTTAATCAAAGCAAATGTTTCTAGAACATTCAATGCACTTTCGTTATTACTAATAATGTATCGATTGGCACCAAATTCTCCATTGTTTACTTGAATGGTTTTCACAGCTTGTATTGATTCTAACGTCTGTCTTGTTATGACATTATCAAAAACATTTGGATCTAAATCACCACTTACATTTTCAAGTACTTCAAATTTTTCCTGTTCAGAAAGGGTAAAATAATTATCAGGAAAAACTTCAGTATTTGACTTTAAATAAAAATTCACGACATCTTTAAAAACAGCATCATGTATTTTGCTATTTTGTCTAATATCCAAAGTGGCGAAATGAAATCCGAATAAATTTACACGTATCAATAAGGCTTCCAAATCATCTAAATACAATGATTGATGTTGCTCAATAATGATGGTTTTAATTTTATGAATTTGTTCTTTGAATTCTTCTAATGTGATAAAAATTTCACCTTTGGAATAAAAAACAGAACGATACAATTTTTGTTCTAACTCAGAAATCAACACATCAACTCCAGAGAAAGTAAGTTTTCGTTTTAAATTTCTAATTTCAAAATAGTAGCATTTTAAAATTGAAGTTCTTAAACGTTCCGCAACTTTAATAGTGATTTCAGTCGTAACAAAAGGATTTCCATCTCTATCTCCTCCTGGCCAAAAGCCAAGTTTTATTAATGGATTTTGAATAGTCGTTCCATCAAAGACATTTTTTTCTAAATAATGGATCATCTCTCCAGATGTGTTATAAAACACATTTTCTAGATACCAAATCAAACTAATTGCTTCATCAAACGGATTAGGTTTTTCGTTTTGAATAAATGGCGTTTTACCAAGTTGCGCTAATAACTGCTTAATTTGAATAAGATCGTTTTTTCTAATTGCAGCAGTTAAATCATTAATTATTCCCAAAACAGGACCTGGATAAAATTGTGTAGGGTGAGCTGTCAATACAGTTCGTACATTAAAATTCTCTAAAAAAGCAATTAGTTCTTTTTGCTTGTTTTTAGCATCTGTTTTCTCCTTAATATCACGCAATGACCCCCTTCCTTCCATATTATTAACTGAGGAAAAAGCTGCATCTTCAATTGCATCAAACAACACAATTTGTCTTTCTATATACTGAATGAAACGAAACATTAAATCGATTGCTTCTTGCTCAGTAGCGTTATTTAAGTATTTAGCAGAGAAAAAATCTACAATTTCTTTGGGTGTTTGTTGTTTTTTAAAACCTTTTTCACAAATATCTGTAAACAAAGGAAGTAAGACTCCAGTATTATCTACTGAATCAAAAGGCAATGTGATAAAAACGCTATTATATATATGATATTTAGATAGGACATCTCTATTGAATCGCTCAATTTTTGGGAGGGTATACATAATAAATTTAGTTATTTATTTGGCTTAATAATTGGTTTGTATTGTCAAAAAAAAATAAAAATATAACATCAAAAAACACTATCAGCTACTAATATAACAGTAAGTAGCTATTTTGATTAGTTTAAATTATTTTTTCATAAAAAAACCCCAAGAATCAACTTGAGGTTATATTAAAAATATAGCAATCAAGTCATTACATCTCCTTAAAGATGGTATGCATTAAACGCTTCTTATCATTGATACTTTCTTCCAATGAGATCATAGTTTCAGTTCTGTACACACCATCGATATCATCAATCATAAAGATAACATCTTTTGCGTGTTTTGTATCTTTTGCTCTAATTTTGCAAAAAATATTAAACTTACCAGTGGTTACAGAAGCTACCGTTACAAATGGGATTTCATTAATACGTTCCAAAACAAATTTAGTTTGAGAAGTATTATTTAAAAACACACCAACATAAGCGATAAATGAGTAACCCAATTTATCATAATCCAATACCAAAGAAGATCCCATGATAATCCCAGCATCTTCCATTTTTTTAACTCTTACATGTACTGTACCTGCAGAAATTAATAATTTTTTTGCGATATCGGTGAAAGGAACTCTTGTGTTGTCAATCAACATATCTAAAATTTGATGATCTACTTCATCCAAACGAAATTTACTCATAATTCTTTAATTAATATTACTATTTTAAGGCAAGAATGTGTACAAATATAAGAAAAAATCAATATTTTGATAAAAAAATTAAACTTTAATCATTCCATTAACAAAAACAACCTTGTCATCTAATGAAAAATCGGCTATTTGATTAATTTTAGGCAAATTATCTTGATTATCCGAATACAAAGCACCTTGTGCATCATACTCGTAATGACCAAAATAAGAATCCAAATTTTCGATTGCTGCGATATAAGCTTTAAAATTTACTTTCCCATCAATCAATTCTTCCTTATATTGAACAGCAAAATTCGTTATAATTTCATTACCATCATAATTTATTTTGATATTTTTATACATAAAATCATAAAAAACCACTTTATTTTGAGGAATATTCAAATATTGGCTGATTTCATTATCAACTATATCGTTTTCGGAAAGTGTAGTAAAACTCACAAGTAAAGAAATGAAGATATACTTTCTCGTTTCTTCTCTCAAATAATCATCAGGAAAATGCCCAGCTTCAAACAAAATTGTTGGTACACCCAAACTTTGAAACGTATCTCCAATACAATTAATATTAAATGAATCATCAAAACGTCCCACTTGACCTGGAATATAATTTTGCAGAACGCTATTAATATTGTTTATAACCCTTATAGCATCGAGTCTGGTTGCATTAATATCTCTTTCTTCATTATAAGAAGGAGCTAAAAAAGAAACAGTTGCAGGCTTTCCAGAATCAGCAACTCCAAAAATTGTTCTTTGATCATGAAGATTAAAACAATAATCTGGTTGAAAAACCTCAAAAACACCTCTCAAAACTAAACTTTCTGGCTGAGTCAAGTCTTGAGCATCCCTATTTAAATCAACTTTATTGGCATTTTCACGAGTATACAAATATGCTCCATCAGGATTTAAAATTGGAATGGCCAAAAAAGTGAAGGACTCCAAAAGCATTTTTGCCAACTCCGTTTCGCTATTCAAAAGATTAATAAAATCCAAAAGTGCTTTTGTGGTCGTGCTTTCATTACCGTGCATCTGAGACCATAAAAAGATTTTTGTCTTTCCTGTACCAATTTGATAGGTATATATTGGCCTTTCTTGAACAGAGTTGCCTACGTGTTTAACTTGATTATTTGTATTATGTTTTTTTAGAATTGGCAAAATTGCTTCCAAAGTCAAATACCTTCCTTGTACCGATTGTTCCTTAAAATTGAGGAATAAATCTAACGCTTCCATATTTTTATTTTTTGTTTTACAAAAATATACATCTTTAAAATTACAATTGTAAACTATTGCTCTTTTTTAAAAATACAATCTTACAATTAAAACTATTCAATTTCCATCAATTCGTAAGAGAACAACAAAATACACAAATAATCAATTCAATATTATATATATCAATTTATTAAATACGATTATCTAAATTAAAATTTTAATAAAAATCAAACTATTAGTCACTATTAATAAGCTTAATTTGTTTTATGAAAACAATTAATTACATTTGTAAAGACTCGTACTATCAAAATAATTTACAATGGTAAACTTAGATATTTTCATTAAAAGACTAGAATATATCCTTGACTATTACAGTATGAATGCGGCTACTTTTGCCGATAGAATTGGTGTACAAAGGTCTAGTTTGTCTCACCTCCTTTCCGGCAGAAACAAACCTAGTTTGGACTTTGTTTTAAAAATAGTAGAAGAATTTCCAGAAGTAAATCTATATTGGCTACTTATAGGAAAAGGAAGTTTTCCAGATGAACATGTTTCAAAATTAGAAAATCAAACTCACCCTTCTCTCTCTAACACTTCTGGTTTAGACAAAGAAAAAAAGCAAATCCAAGGGGAAAATTTCAAAAATGTTGAACCAACAAATTTTTCAATTAGCAATACTTCAAAACAACAAATCGAAAAAATTGTCTTTTTTTACAAGAATGGTTCTTTCAAAGTATACGAACAAGATTAATGTTTTTTAAAAAGAAGAAAAAACTAATTACCAATCATATCCATTTGTTGGAATTTTTCCTTCTACTCCAACAAAATGTTTTTTCAACTCATTCAAGTCAGCTTCATAATTAGAAGTTGGAAAAAAGGGCTTACCTAAATTTACTTCTTTTTTTCCAAAATCAAAAGCTACCGGAATAATAGGTACTTCTGCCTTAAGAGCTATGTAATAAAACCCTGTTTTTAATTGAGATACTTTTTTACGAGTACCTTCTGGAGCAACCGCTAAACGAAATTCGTCTCTCCTTTTAAATATAGAAGCTATAGCATCAACTTTATTCAACCCTCCACTTCTGTCTAAGGGTTCGCCCCCCATATATTTAAAGTAATAATTAAAAGGAAACATAAAAAGCTCTTTTTTACCAATCCAATTCATTTCTAAACCAACGATTCCTCTTGTAAAAACACCTAAATAAAAATCGTGATTACTAGTATGTGGCATTACCATCATAACGCACTTTTTAACCTCACTCTCAATACCGCCAACAATCTTCCAACCCATTAGATCAAAAAAGATCCACTTATAAATTTGCTTTTTCATTGTTTTAAAAATATTGAGCAAAATAAATGATTAAAATGGTATTTTTGAATAAATTTAATTTGAAATGCTAAAAAAACTTTTTAGTTACCTTATCCCTATAAATATTTACAAATCGAAATCATCTGTTAGCAAAAGCATTGAAGTCACTTGGACTAATGGTGAGTTACTGATTGATTCCGAAAACACAAACTATTCCTATGGTAGTTTGCAGCGCATCCTTAGAATAGGACTTCGAAAAATTGGTTTTAATACCATACAAACTATGGATACTATTTTAGTCCTTGGTGTGGCTGGAGGCAGTGTAATTAAAACATTAGTTAATGAAATCCATTTTAAAGGCCAAATTACAGGTGTTGAAATTGATAAAGAAATAATTGAAGTTGCAAATTCTTACTTTCAACTTGACCAAATTCCTAATCTAGAAATAAAAATACAAGATGCTCTCGATTTTGTTTTGAGATGCAAAGATCAATACAATTTAATTATCATTGATGTTTTTGAAGATCTTGAAATGCCTAGCTTTTTATTTGAGCCTTATTTTAGAGATAAGACTTTATCACTTTTAAAAGATAATGGCTACCTACTTTTTAACACAATGACACTCAGTGAAGCTGACAATACTAGAAACAAAAAATTCATTGACGGCTTAAAAAACACTAAATTCAAAATCAACTCCATCCCAAGAATCGAAAGACACAATGAGTTAATTTTAGTACAGCCAATCAACCAAAAGAGATTTCAGAAAAACTAAGCAAACATTTTATTGGTCTTCATAAAAAGTAAAATCCAAGAAACTTGAGAGCTGTCCAAAAAAAAACTCCAAAATCTGATGACTTTGGAGTTTTTAAAAATCTGTGGGCGATGAGGGGTTCGAACCCCCGACCCCCTCGGTGTAAACGAGGTGCTCTGAACCAGCTGAGCTAATCGCCCTATTGCGTGTGCAAATATACAGCTAGAATTCGTATTTGCAAGACTTTTTTTTGAAAAAAATCAAAAAAATTAAACCTAATTCTATTAAAACCTCACGTACAGCAATTTAGTTTTAAACAGTAAGTCCATTATTTTTTTGAATTCCATTTTCAGAATGGTACATTTGAAGCATAAATAAACACCAATGGGAAGATTTAAAGAAAACGATTTGCCGAAAGCCAAAATCACAGCCTCTTCAATAAACAAAGCCAAAATTATTTTCAAATATGCAGGCAAAAATACTTGGAAATTTTACCTAGGATTATTGTTCTTGTTATTAACGAGTGTAACGGCACTAGCTTTTCCTAAATTTATGGGAATGCTGGTAGATTGTGTCAATAAAAAGGACAGTGGCTTAGCCAACCAAATCGCTTTAGGATTAGGATTAGTATTGATCCTACAATCAGTTTTTTCTTTTTTTAGATTGTCACTTTTCGTGAATTTTACCGAAAACACTTTGGCTAATGTAAGATTAGCATTATATACCAATTTGGTCAAACTACCAATGTCTTTTTTCTCTCAGAAACGTGTGGGCGAATTGAATAGCCGAATCAGCAACGACATCAGTCAAATTCAAGATACTTTAACTACGACTATTGCCGAGTTTTTGCGTCAATTCATTCTGATTATAGGGAGCTTTGTGATGTTAGCCAGCATCAACATTAAACTGACTATAATGATGATTTCTGTTGTTCCGCTAGTTGGTGTTGCTGCAGTGTTTTTCGGTAGATTTATTCGTAAATATTCTAAAAAAGTTCAAGATCAAGTAGCCGAAAGCCAAGTTGTAGTTGAAGAAACAATGCAAGGTATTAGTATAGTAAAAGCCTTTGCCAACGAATGGTATGAAATTGAACGCTACACTACAAAAATTAGAGAAGTTGTAAAAGTGGCTATAAAAGGTGGACAATTGCGCGGTTATTTTGCTTCTTTTATTATTGTTTGTTTGTTCGGAACAATAGTAGCCGTAGTTTGGTATGGTGTACAATTAAGCATTGCTGGCGAAATCACTGTTGGTGAATTATTCACCTTTATTCTTTATTCGAGTTATGTTGGTGCTTCCTCTGGTGGCATAGCCGAATTGTATGCGCAAATGCAAAAAGCCATTGGTGCTACCGAACGTGTTTTTGAATTATTAGAAGAAATTCCTGAAAAAATCAATAGCACAGAAAATCAAAATTTTCCAAAAATAAAAGGAGATGTCTCATTTGAAAATGTTGCCTTTACCTACCCTTCTCGCAAAGAAATTCAAGTTTTAAAAGAAGTAAGTTTTACCGCTTTATCAGGTCAAAAAATTGCTATTGTTGGTCCGAGTGGAGCAGGAAAATCAACTATTGCCTCTTTGTTATTGCGCTTCTATGACACCACAGGCGGTAACATTACTATTGATGACAAAAATATGTTGGATTATGATTTAGAAGCGTTGCGCGGCAATATGAGTATTGTTCCTCAAGATGTAATTTTGTTTGGAGGAACCATTAAAGAAAATATTGCTTACGGTAAACCCAATGCAACCGATGAAGAAATTATGTTGGCCGCTAAACAAGCCAACGCGCTACAATTCATTCAAGGTTTCCCGGAACAATTTGAAACTGTGGTCGGAGAAAGAGGAATTAAACTTTCCGGAGGTCAAAGACAGCGAATTGCTATCGCAAGAGCATTGCTAAAAAACCCAAGTATTTTGATTTTGGATGAAGCCACCTCTTCTTTGGACAGCGAAAGTGAAAAATTAGTCCAAGAAGCTCTTGAGATTTTAATGGAAGGAAGAACAAGCATCATTATTGCGCACCGTTTATCAACGATTCGTAGTGCTGATCAAATTTTGGTTTTAGATCAAGGACAAATTACAGAAAAAGGAACGCATCAAGAATTGATTGCCATAGAAAATGGTATTTATAAAAATTTAAGCAACCTGCAGTTTAGCGATTTCTAAAAAAATTACAACAAAAAGGTTTATATATCGATTTAAAAATTTCACTACAAATTAACAAATGTTATCGTTTGAAAAACAATTGATTATGCGAATTTTGATTCGTTAAAATCAACGCAACGATAAAATTTTTAATTTGTAACAAAATGAAAAACTTAGCCTTTTTAACTGGAGTAATAACTGTTTCATTTTTAATTTTCACAATTGCCTTTTGTCAATTTGAAACTTCTTTTACGATTATGAATATTTTGTTCATAATTGGTAATTTTTTAATTGTATTGATGGTGTATCGAGTACTGAAAAGTATGACAACTACTTCGAAAACCTTTAATGATTGGTATGAAGATCAACCAAAAATGAAAGATTAAACTAAACTATTTTCTATTCGGAAATAAAGCAAATCTTCAGAAGATGTTAAACAGCCATTTTTATGGAAGCGTAACTCAATAATAGGTATATTTTACCTTTTTTAACAGCAGTAGCTTTCATCTTTTTACGGTCAATAGATGAACCTTTTCCTAGAAAATTAACTGGAATTTTTAATTTTTCAATTTCAAAACTCACTTCAACTTTTTGAGGTAAAACGTCTTTTGCTTTTTGATACTCCAACGCCATTTGATACGCGCCATCTTTTTTGGTATTGATTTCAGTGGTATGCAAACGTTTCGCTTTTTGGTCCAACCATACAGTAGCTATCGAAAAATCGGCTTTAGGATCTGTGGGAATAATGTTAAGGACTTTACAGAGTCTGCCGTTTTTTACTTCTTTTCCCCTATCAACAGTGATATAAGGATATTCCGTTAGACTGTTAAGTGAAAAATCCAATCCTCTTTTGGGCAAAAGCACAAAATCTTTTGCATCAATTTTCATTCTCTTACCACGATTATAGTTTAATGTTGCTTGCTTTGTTGGCATATTAATAAAAGAAATATCAACGTCCAAGACCAATTTCGCAGTGAAAGAAGATACAGAATCCATTCGTTGCTTTAACAACAAAAAATCTTTGTCTATTTGTTGTGAAAAACAAGTAAAGCTAGTAATGACAAAAAGGGCAATGAAAAAATACTTCTGCATCATTCGAGGTCTTTTTTAATGAATAAATAACTACCAAAAAGTGCTGTTGCTACTGTATAAATGAACAATAAAACAGTATTAAAACTTACTTGCTCCCATTCCACTTCAGGATAAAAAAAGTATTGCCAACTGTCAATTAGTTTTACATAAGCCCACTGGTTTAAGAAAGTAGAATTTAAATCTATTTTTAGCAATAAATTAGTAAAAACCAGAAAAAAAGTAGCCGCAATCCAAGTGGCTGTGGCTTCTTTTATAATGATTGCCAATGTCATACTCACCACTGTATAAAACAACATTGAAAAACCTCCAGAAATAAAGGCAAAAAGAATACGCTCCTTCGCTTCTTCATTAGTGAAAAAATTAAGTGATTCTAAATACACAATCAAATCACCTTGTCCAAAAAGCATATTAGACAGCAAAACAGAAGTTAAAGCAAGAAAAGCCAAAACAAGAATCGTTAGTTGCAATGCAACCAAATACTTAGACAGGATAAAACTCTCTTTTTTCACAGGTTGCAAAAAGGTAGCTTGAAGTGTTTTGTCTTTGTATTCTGTGGTCATCATTCCAGATACCAAAATCATCAAAATCAAAGGCAAATGAAACCAAAGTGTATTCAATAACAGATAAATCATTAGATTACCATTCAACAGTTTTCCTTTAAAATAAAAGGATTTCCGAAGATTTTCTAGTAACAATTCGATGATTTCTGTCCCTTGAAAATAAGCTCCCACCAAAACCAATCCTTCGATGATTAAAATGGCGGCTAATGCCCAATAGGTTCGTTGCTGTTTGAAAAGTTTAAACCATTCAATTCTCATTAATTGCCACATCATACCTATATTTCAAAAAGTTCTTTCATACTGTAATCAGGAATACAAGATTCTATATCAATACCTTCAAGGAGTAAATCGTGCAGTAGTTTACTTATTTCATTGGAGTTAATAGCTACCCACACCATTTGTCCTCGTATTTTAAATGGATACTTTTTTAATGCTAGTGCTGTACTTAGTCTTTTGCCATAAAGAGCATATCCAACAGTATGAGTAGACAGAATTTCTTGGGTGGGTCCACTGTGAATCATTTCACCTCCCTTTAGCACATACAAACGGTGACAACATTTAGCCAATTCTTCTGTGATATGAGAGGATAAAATAATGGCTAGTTTTTTTTCTTCACAGAGCTCCAATATCAAATCACGTAAAGCAGCTACACCTACTGGGTCTAATCCATTAAAAGGTTCATCTAAAACCAAAACCGCTGGCTGATTTAACAATGCTATTGCAATGGCTAATCTTTGTTTCATTCCCATTGAAAAACGACTTACCGGATCGTTGCGTTTGAGATCCAAACCAACTTGCGAAAGGCATTCGTTAGTAAAAGCTTCTGTGGCATTTATCCCTTGCAAACCAGCAAACAACTTGATGTTTTCTGCCGCTGAAAGGTATTCATAAAGACCTGGCTTTTCGATAATTCCACCCAATGGTTTTGCGTGATGTTGAGGCAAGGTTACCGTCCCACTATCCGGTTGAATAAGTCCAAAAATAATTTTGAATAAAGTTGTCTTTCCTGCACCATTGGCCCCCAACAAGCCAACCATTTCTCCTGGCGCACAATGCATAGAAACCCCGCGAAGTACTTCTAAATCACCATACGATTTGTAAATATTTTGCACTTCCATTATTGCGAAATGTTCATTTTAATTGCGTTGAAATTAAATTTAGAACGATAACTTGGTTCTAAAAAGGTACGATTCCAAAACTTCTTCTTAAATAGAAACAATGGGTCATTCACCATAAAATAAGGGATAAAATGATACCATTTTACTCCTTTTTGCTTATAATATTCCGTTACTTGTTTTTCCAATCCTAATTCCTCGGCAGCTACAATTGCAGCCATCCGTTGGCATTTTGAGATAATATAGGTATCACAAATACGTCTGTTAAAACCGTGGATAAAAAACTGATCTTTAGCCCTTTTGTAGTTTTGAAAACGGGACCAACCATCGGCCAAGACCAAAAAAATATGAACGAATGAAAACAAAAAACATCCTATCCATAAAATGATTAAAAGTACACCTTGATGTAACAAAGCATAACGCAATTGCAAACCATAAAACCAAGCTTCAATTACAAAAAGAATCAAAGAATAATACAATAATTTACCCACCTTCAAATAGGAAATAAATGGTGGCGGTTGTTTGGGTAAATTTGTTACAATCATAAATTAAATAAGGTTTCATTTCCATTCAAGACTTTGGTATCAATCACCAAAAAAAGCAGTTATAGAACTCAAAATAAATACTTTACCAAAATAAGAAAAAACTATTAATTAGAAACAAAATATTTTTTACAATGAAAATAAAATAATAGCATAAAAAAATCCACTACCTACTTTAAAAGTAAATAGTGGATTGAAAAAATTGTTGATTAGTTTTATCCTCTAATCAATTTTCTGTATTTCAAACGTTTTGGAGTCAAATCGCCACCTAAACGTTTCTTTTTGTTTTCTTCATAATCAGAGAAACTTCCTTCGAAAAAATACACTTCTGAATCGCCTTCGAAAGCTAAAATGTGCGTACAAATACGATCCAAGAACCATCTATCGTGTGAGATAACTACGGCGCATCCTGCAAAATTCTCTAAACCTTCTTCAAGTGCACGTAATGTATTTACATCCAAATCATTTGTAGGCTCATCTAAAAGCAATACGTTACCTTCTTCTTTCAAAGTCATCGCTAAGTGTAAGCGGTTGCGTTCTCCACCAGAAAGCATTGATACTTTCTTGTTTTGCTCACCTCCTCCAAAGTTGAAACGTGACAAATAAGCTCTAGAATTCACTTGCTTACCTCCCATCATAATCAATTCTTGCCCATCGGCAAAGTTTTCCCAAATCGATTTATTTGGATCTATATTTGAGTGTGATTGATCAACGTAAGCAATTTTTACAGTTTCTCCTACTGTAAACTCACCACTATCGGTTTGTTGTTCGCCCATAATCATTTTGAAAATAGTCGATTTACCGGCTCCATTCGGACCGATAATTCCAACAATTCCTGCTTGGGGCAATGTAAAGTTCAAGTTGTCATATAAAAGCTTTTCTCCAAAGGCTTTGGCAACATTTTTAGCTTCGATTACATTGGTTCCCAAACGAGGACCATTAGGAATATAAATTTCTAATTTTTCGTCTAGCTGTTTTTGGTCTTCATTCAAAAGTTTGTCGTAGTTCTGTAAACGGGCTTTTTGCTTGGTTTGACGACCTTTGGCACCTTGACGTACCCAGTCCAACTCACGCTCTAAAGTTTTTCTACGTTTAGAAGCCACTTTTTCTTCTTGAGCCATACGATTCGATTTTTGATCCAACCAAGAAGAATAGTTACCTTTCCAAGGAATACCTTCTCCTCTATCTAATTCCAAAATCCAACCTGCCACATTATCCAAGAAATAACGGTCGTGCGTTACGGCAATTACAGTTCCAGAATACTGTGCTAAATGTTGCTCTAACCACAATACAGATTCAGCGTCTAAGTGGTTGGTAGGCTCATCTAAAAGCAATACATCTGGTTGCTGCAATAACAAACGACATAAAGCTACACGACGACGCTCTCCACCCGAAAGATTTTTGATTGGTGTATCACCTTCAGGAGTACGTAAAGCATCCATTGCAATCTCAAGTTTGGTGTCGATTTCCCAAGCTCCAAGTGCATCAATCTTGTCTTGCAAAGCAGCTTGACGATCCATCAATTTATCCATTTTGTCTGGATCAGAATAGTTTTCTTCAAGACCAAACAAGTCATTGATTTGGTTGTATTCTTCAAGAACTGCCATAGTTTCGGCAACTCCTTCACGAACAATCTCAATTACTGTTTTAGAATCATCTAAAATTGGTTCTTGCTCTAAATAACCAACGGTATAGCCCGGTTGAAAAACAACATCCCCTTGATAATTTTTATCAACTCCAGCAATAATTTTTAAAAGAGAAGATTTACCAGAGCCATTAAGACCCAAAATACCAATTTTGGCTCCATAAAAGAAACTCAAATAGATGTTTTTTAATACTGGTTTATCTGCACCTTGATAGGTTTTGCTCAATTTCTGCATCGAGAAAATGACCTTCTTATCGTCTGACATATTTTAAGTTTATTTGTTTATTGTTTTATACACGTCCTTTCAAAGAGCTAAAAACCCAAGCATTGGCTAAAAACCCAATTCCAACCGCTGCAAATCCCCATCCAGATACGTCTCTGTAGCGAAAAGCTCCCAATGCTATAAGTAATAATCCCATTAAAATCATTATAAATGTAGCCCATCCTAGGATGGTATTTTTATTCATTCCCATAATCGTGGTATTTTAATTTTTTCGGAACTGCAAATATCGTTATTTTTTTATAGATTTTGGAACAAAATTCTTATTCCTGATATAAAATCATTGCGCTATGAGCAGGTATAGTGACGGTTTGATTTTGAGTATTCTCCTCTGAATTGATAGAGATCGCTTCACCATTACAAGAAATTGTCCAAGTTCCTTCCAATGGGATTGTTTTTGCAACAGTATCACCATTATAGTATACTCTTATATTTTTCCATGTATCACCATTGGCATAATTTTTTAATGTATAGCCTACTAATAGAGGATCATTTGTACTTAAAAAATCCAAATGCTGTTGTAACATTTTTTCTGTAGTCATTTTAAAAGCGGGATGCGCTTTACGAAGTGCTACTAAGTTTTTATAATAGTGATACAATTCTTTGTTTTCATGTTTCCAATTCCAATCGATTTTGTTAATACTATCTGGGGAATTATAGGAATTCTCAACTCCTTTTTTAGTACGTTTCATTTCAACCCCCATATGCAAAAAAGGAATACTTTGAGAAGTCAAAACAATAGTATTCGCCAATTTATCCATTGCCACCAATTCTTTTTCCGAAGCAGTAGGATTGGCAATTTTTAGCTTATCATACAAAGTATTATTATCGTGACAAGAAACATAACCAATAACTTTAGTTGGACTGTCAGCATAAGGAAACTGTGCATAACTTCTGTTCTTATCGTATTTTATCTGTGGATGATTGGTGGAAGCAACCACACCAAACGCCACTATTTCTTTGAGGTTTTTATTCCCACTTACAAATCCTTTATCTTCAACATTAGACCAATGTCCTTTTACCCCATCACGGATATCATCAGAAAAAACGGCAATATCATTCAACTGCTTCACATGGTTTTTCAAAGCTCTTTTTTCCAAAGGAAGTGGAGAGTCCCCAGCCGTCCAACCTTCACCGTATAAGAAAATGGTTGGGTCAATTTTTTTGAGTTCTTTTGAAATCAGATTCATGGTTTCGATGTCATGAATGGCCATTAAATCAAAACGGAAACCATCTACATGATATTCTTTTACCCAATATTTGAGCGATGAAAGCATGAATTGACGCGCCATAATTCTATCAGAAGCAAATTCATTTCCACAAGCCGAAGCATCGGAACGTTTACCATCAGTCCAATTTCTGTAATAATAACCTGGAACCAATTGGTCAAAAATATCAGTGGAGCTAGTGTGATTATATACTACATCCATCACCAATCGAATATTGGCTTGATGCAAGGCAAGTACCATTTCTTTGTATTCTTTCATCCTCACTAATCCATCAAAAGGATCAGTAGCATAAGAGCCTTCTAGAGCATTATAATTTTGTGGATCATAGCCCCAATTGTATTGTGGTTTATCTAAAGTAGCTTCGTCAATAGATTTGTAATCAAAAACTGGAAGCAAATGAAGATGGGTAATTCCCAATTCTTTTAGATGATCTAATCCAGTACTTTCGCCATAACTATTTTTAGTGTTGGTTTCTGTTAAACCAAGAAATTTACCTTTGTTTTTAATACCTGATGAAGCATCTATAGAAAAATCACGAACATGCGTTTCATATAAAATAATATCAGCAACAGACTTTAGTTCGGGTTGTTTGTCCTTTTTCCAATCTGTTGGATTAATACTTTTTGGATTAAAAATTAGCCCACGGTTACCGTTAACCCCAACTCCTTTGGCATAAGGATCGGGCATTTCTTTAGACCATTTACCTTCATGTTTTGCTTGTAAAGTGTAATAGGTATTATGGAAATCTCCTTTCAATTCGATTACCCAAACACCTGTCTTGGTTTCGTAAGTTAAATTTTTTGTAGCAATAGCATTTCCTCCATTACCTTTTGCATAAAGATGTAACTGAACTTCTTCAGCATTAGGACTCCAAAGTTTTAAAATCGTCTTTTGAGGAGAATAAGTAACCCCTAAATCCTCTTTTAAATACACTGGATAAGTATCAAATGAGTTGTATTTTATAGTATTCGTTTTTGAATTTTGAGCTTTGGCCCACGGCATCATTAAAAGTAATCCAATACTCAAAATGATATTTTTAAATAATGTAGTCATATGTACTTAATTGAAAATTTTATATAACATCTCTTTAAGCAGGTCACCATTCGAAAGTGCATTGGCTCCTACTCCTTTGCTTTTTACATCGATATCTCGTAAAGAGCCAACAATTTGGCTAACTTTTCTCATCGGATAATTTTTAACCGCCACATCATAATCTTTTAAGAAATATGGATTAACCCCTAAAACAGCAGCTACATTTTTAGGATTTTTATCTTTCAATCCATGATATTTGAGCAGTTGCACAAAAAAACTAAATACCAAACCTGTTGTCATTACCAAGGGATTGTCTTTGGGGTTTTGTGCAAAATTCTCGGCAATGGTATACGCTTTTAGTTGATTGCGTTCACCAATCGCTTTTCGCAATTCAAAAACATTAAAATCTTTACTAAAACCGATATTCTCCTCAATATGATGGGCTGTAATGGTACTTTCAGCAGGTAATATGATTTTTAGTTTTTCAAGCTCATTGTTGATTCTGCTCAAATCGGTACCTAAAAATTCGACCAACATCGCTGAAGCTTTGGGTTCAATAGCGTATTTTTTTCCTGCCAATACTCTTTTAATCCAATCTCCAACTTGGTTTTCATACAATTTCTTGCTTTCGTACACCAAACCATTTTTAGCCAAAACTTTGGTGACTTTTTTTCGTTTATCTAGTGTTTTGTATTTGTAACAAAACACCAAAACGGTTGTAGGCATTGGATTTTCGGCATAGCTTTCTAACTTATCAATGGTTCTCGAAAGTTCTTGAGCTTCTTTTACAATCACCACTTGACGTTCGGCCATCATTGGATAACGCTTGGCGGTACTTACAATATCTTCTACAGAAACATCACGACCATACAAAACCGTTTGATTAAATCCTTTTTCCTCTTCTGTTAAAACTGTTTCCTCAATATAATCAGATAGTTTATCAATATAATAAGGTTCTTCACCCATTAAAAAATAAATAGGTTTAATATTTCCAGCTTTTATATCGTTAACAATCTTTATTACTTCGTCCATTCTATTTTTATTCGAGTTTCTAATTTCAGGCCTTGTTTCAACAACGTGAAACTTTAAACTCAAAACCTAAAACAATTTTATATTTTTGCAGTATGCAAGAACTTAATTTTCCTTCTTACTCTTTCCGATTCAAAAATAGCGAAAATAAAGTGTCTATTTTTGATGAAATACGTAAAAAGTTTATCATTCTTACTCCTGAAGAATGGGTACGTCAGCATGTAGTTCAATTTTTGATGCAAGAAAAAAAATACCCAAAATCCTTAATAAATGTAGAAAAAGTGTTACACGTTAATGGTTTGCGAAAGCGCTATGATATTGTAATTTTTAATCCTAATGGCGCTATTCACGCATTAATAGAATGTAAAGCTCCACATATCACTATAAGTCAAGCTACTTTTGATCAAATTGCACAATACAACATGACATTGCAATCCCAATTTTTGATGGTAACCAATGGTTTGAATCATTATTATTGCACAATGGATTTCGAAAATGAAAAATACGAATTCCTAAGATCAATCCCAGAATATGGTCCCATATCTCAACAAACTTCTTAAATTCAACCATGAAATTAGCCGTAGTTATACTTAATTGGAATGGACAATCTCTTTTAGAACAATTTCTTCCAACGATTATTCAATATTCACCAGAAGCCACCATTTATGTGGCTGATAATGCATCTACAGATAATTCTGTGGCTTACGTGAAAGCTAATTTTCCCTCAGTCAAAATCATTATCAATAAAGCTAATTATGGATTTGCTGGGGGTTACAACGAAGCTTTGCAGAATGTAGACGCCGATCTGTATGCTTTGGTAAATTCAGATATTGAAGTTACTGCCAATTGGTTAGAACCAATTATCGAAACGTTTAAAAACGAGCCCAAAACAGCTATCATCCAACCCAAAATATTAGACTTTAAAAACAAAGAATACTTTGAGTATGCTGGTGCCGCAGGTGGTTTCATTGACAAATATGGTTTTCCGTTTTGCAGAGGACGTATCTTTGATACGCTTGAAAAAGATAACGGACAATACGATAATAGTATCGAAATTTTTTGGGCATCCGGAGCTTGTTTCTTTATTCGCTCAGAGATTTATCACGAATTAAACGGATTTGATTCCGATTTTTTTGCGCATCAAGAAGAAATCGATTTGTGCTGGAGAGCCATAAATTTAGGTCACATTATAAAGTATGTACCAAACTCCGTTGTTTACCATGTAGGAGGAGCAACATTACAGCAAGGTAATCCCAAAAAAACAGAATTGAATTTTAGAAATTCATTGTACATGTTGACCAAGAATTTGCCAAAAGCTAGTTTATACCCAACCCTTTTTCTTAGAATGGTATTGGATGGAATTGCAGGGCTACAATTTTTAACAAAAGGTAAGCCTAAACATTTTTTGGCAATTTTGAAAGCGCATTTCGCTTTTTATCAGTATTTTAGTAAGCACTTTAAAAAGAGAGGAGCTTATCAAAAAAAGTCATATTACAAGGTAAATAGCATCGTCTATACTTATTTTATTAAGAATGGCACTGTTTTTGAAAAGCTAGTTTAACAATATTTTATACCTAGGTATTCATATTAAGATTTAACTTTGTAAAACATCATTAAAATAAAAATTATGAGAAAAATAGTAATTGCTTTGTCGGTTTTAACTTTGTTAACCTCTTGCGTGTCCAAGAAAAAGTACACAGATTTGGAAGCTAAAAACAAAGAAACTCAAGATTTATTAAATACTGCTACAGTTAAATTGAACTCTTGCTTAGAAGAGAAAGCAGGTTTAGCAGCTACTGTAGAAGGTTTGAAAGAGAAAAATCAATTATTGATCAATACTTCTAAGGATATGACAGTTCTTACAACAAAAGGAGCTGAAAACATTGAAAAAGCCTTAGAAACAATCAAAGAGAAAGATTTAAAAATTAGTAGAATGCAAGACGCTTTAACCAAAAAAGATAGCGTTACACTTGCTTTGGTGACTAGTTTAAAAAGTTCTGTAGGTATTTCTGATCCAGATATTGAAATTAATGTAGAAAAAGGAGTAGTTTTTATTTCTATTGCTGATAAATTATTATTCAAAAGCGGTAGCTATGAAGTAACCGATAAAGCTAAAGCTGTTTTAGCTAAAGTTGCTAAAGTAGTTAATGATAAACCTGATTTTGAATGTATGGTTGAAGGTCACACTGATAATGTTCCTTACAGAAGTAACGGGGTTTTATTAGACAACTGGGATTTAAGTGTAAAACGTTCTACTTCAATTATCCGTGTATTAACTAATGATTTAGGTGTAAAACCTGCTCAATTGATAGCAGCTGGTAGAAGTTCGTATATTCCTTTAGTAGAAAATGATACTCCGGAAAATCGTTCTAAAAATAGAAGAACAAGAATTGTTGTTTTACCAAAAATTGATCAATTCTATGATATGATTGAAAAAGAAATGAAGAAACAACAATAAGTTTCTCAAGAATATTCTTTAAAAGCGCCTATAAATGGCGCTTTTTTTTATGCAAAAAAACAGGCCTTTCGACCTGTAACCTATAATTTATCAATGTAACGTTTTTATAAAATATCCAAACTCCCTTTCCCTTCCCTTACAACAACTGGTTCATAATCAGACAAATCAATAATTGTTGAACCTATATTATCTCCATATCCTCCATCAATCACAACATCTACTAAGTTTTGCCATTTCTCGAAAATTAACTCAGGATCTGTTGTGTACTCAATAACATCATCATCATCACGGATGGAAGTAGAAACAATTGGATTTCCTAATTGTCTAACCAACTCTAAAATAATATTGTTATCCGGAACCCTTATTCCAACGGTTGTTTTTTTCTTAAATTCTTTAGGCAAATTATTATTTCCTGGTAAGATAAAAGTATAGGGTCCTGGCAAAGCTCTTTTTAAAATCTTAAAAGTTGCTGTATCTATTTGACGAACATAATCAGACAAATTACTTAAATCATGGCAAATAAAAGACCAATTGGCTTTCTCCAATTTAATCCCCTTAATTTTTGCAATTTTTTCTAATGCCCGAGAATTAGTTATATCGCAACCCAAACCATATACTGTGTCTGTAGGATAAATGACTAATCCACCATCACGAAGTACTTTAACTACTTTCGCAATAGCAGCTTCATTAGGCTTATCTTCATATATTTTAATAAATTGTGCCATCTAGGATTATGTTTTTATTTGAAAGATCGAATTTATACCAGTAAGTTACAGATTTAATAAGTAAAAATAGTACAATTTCTTATAAACTTTTAACTGATTTTATCCAATCACTTCTAATTTTGCGAAACGCAACAATAATTTTTTAATTCCACCAACTTCAAACTTAATTTCAGCTTTTTTATCAGCTCCAGCCCCTTCTAAGTTAAGAATCTGTCCTTTACCAAAGCGTTCATGCATTACAACATTTCCAACCACTAATTGATTGTCAAACAAATTGGTACTACCAGAGGAACTGGTAGTTCCCATTGGCTTTAATTTACGAATAACAGCTTCTGGTTTGGGTTCATTATTAGTAGTATACTTTGGAGGAGTACCTGCTACGGGTTTAGCTAATCTAAGTTTTGATTTATCTACATCACCAAAAATATCACTATCGATTTGTGGTTTATAGCGGTAATTACTTTCAGCTGGTGTCAAATATTCTAAATATTGACCATCAATTTCCTCAATAAATCGTGATGGTTCGCTATCTGTTAGTTTTCCCCAACGATAACGAGATTGCGCATAAGTCAAATAAGCTTGATGCTCTGCACGTGTTAAAGCTACATAAAACAATCTTCGTTCTTCTTCTAATTCACTTCGAGTACTCATACTCATCGCTGATGGGAATAAATCTTCTTCCATTCCTACTACAAAGACATGAGGAAACTCCAATCCTTTTGCTAAGTGAATCGTCATTAAAGCTACTCGATCTTCATCGCTGGTATCTTTATCCAAATCAGTTGCTAAGGCTACATCTTCCATAAATTCAGACAATGCACCACGAGCTCCATCAATTTCTTTTTGCCCTTCGGTAAAATCTTTAATACCGTTTAAAAGCTCTTCAATATTTTGAATTTTAGCCATTCCTTCAGGAGTAGCATCTTTTTTTAATTCTTGAACCAAGCCTGTTTTTTTAGCGACATGATCGGTAATATAGAAAGCATCTTGATTCTCATTAATGACTTGAAAACTCTGAATCATTGTCACAAAATCGGCTAATTTTTGTTTAGTTCCCGAATTCAATTTCAAATCAATTTTATCTACATTTTGCATAACTTCCCAAATCGAACGCTTGTAATGATTGGCTGCAATAGTCAACTTTTCGATAGTTGTATCCCCTATTCCTCTCGCAGGATAATTAATCACACGAATTAAAGCTTCTTCATCTTTTGGATTGATTACTAAGCGCAAATAACACAACACATCTTTGATTTCTTTCCTTTGATAAAAAGACAATCCACCGTAAATACGATATGGAATATCTCTTTTTCTCAAAGCATCTTCCATAGCTCTAGATTGCGCATTGGTTCTATACAAAATGGCAAAAGCACCGTTATGCAACTGATTTTGCATTTTTTGCTCAAAAATAGTACTTGCTACAAAACGGCCTTCTTCTGCGTCGGTTAAACTGCGGTGTACTTTTATTTTGGAGCCAAAGTCATTGGCAGTCCAAACTACTTTATCTAACTTGGTTTTATTTTTATCAATTATAGTGTTAGCGGCTTCCACAATATTTCGGGTAGAACGATAATTTTGCTCTAAACGAAAGGTTTTTACCCCTTCATAATCTTTTTGAAAATTCAAAATATTATTGATATTCGCTCCACGGAAAGCATAAATACTTTGCGCGTCATCTCCAACCACACATATATTTTGAAATTTGTCTGATAAAGCTCGAACAATTAAATACTGCGAATGATTAGTATCTTGGTACTCATCAACTAAAATATATCGAAATCTGTTTTGGTATTTAGCTAAAACCTCTGGGAATCTAGTTAGTAACTCATTGGTTTTTAATAATAAATCATCAAAATCCATTGCGCCTGCTTTAAAACAGCGTTCAACGTATTGTTGATAAATTTCTCCCAAGCGTGGTTTTTTCGACATGGCATCGGCTTCCATCAGTTCAGGATTATTAAAATAGGCTTTAACAGTAACCAAACTATTCTTATAACTAGAAATTCGACCCAACACTTGTTTTGGTTTATAAATATCACGATCTAATTGCATTTCTTTAATAATTGAAGAAATCAATCGAGCAGAATCTTGAGAGTCATAAATCGTGAAATTTGAAGGATACCCCAAATGATCCGATTCTGAACGTAATATTCTTGCGAAAACTGAGTGAAAGGTTCCCATCCACAAATTCTTGGCTTCGGAAGATCCAACGATCTGAGAAATTCTATTTTTCATCTCTCGAGCCGCTTTATTGGTAAACGTCAACGATAGAATATTAAAAGCGTCAATTCCTTGATGCATTAAATAGGCAATACGAATGGTAAGAACCCTTGTTTTTCCAGAGCCAGCACCAGCGATAATTATCATTGGTCCATCTTTTTGAAGTACTGGTTCACGTTGGGCTTCGTTAAGCTGATCGATATATTGATGCATGAATGATTTTTATTAAAGATAGGCAAAAATAAGGATTTAAGTAGGAATTCCGAATCGCTACAAACAATTAACTAAATTAAAAAGTAATGGTTTTAATTACAACAAATCATTAAATGAAATAGTAAAATTTTTAATTAAAACATTTTAACAAAAAAACATCCAATTTTTCTGAATATTATCTGAGAAATAAATTCCAAAAAAACACG
>ERZ724525.115-NODE-115-length-40390-cov-5.694905_pt1 | contig 40390 bp, 55 predicted proteins | sample MGYA00376058_ERZ724525 | MGnify/ENA primary metagenome ERZ724525 (study PRJEB28724, sample SAMN07190888) | wastewater metagenome | isolation source: influent of sewage treatment plant in Hong Hong | place: USA: Christiansburg, Virginia | collected 2016-03-01 ... | reverse complement strand
GGCCGTGAAATTGGGTTTGCTGCGAATCGCTTCGAGCTTCTGTTGCCACCAGCGCCGCCGGGGCAGCGTCGGCGTGCTTTCAGATGGCGGGTCGGCTGGGAATTTTGTGCGCGGCTAGATGGGCGTCAGTATATCAGGGCGGCAATATGTGGTCCGCATGGGACGCCTATCTATCTGCCGCGCGCGACATTCTGGGTCTGGATCTTCCAGAGCATGGAAAATACGCGGCATGGGAACAGGCCTCTATCCACGGCGGATTCCGGGTATTGCACCCTGAATTTTGTATTGTCAGTGATTTTCCAGACATTCTGCGCGTTGACGACCAAAACCGACCGCATTGCGAAACGGGGCCGTCCCATCGGTGGCGCGATGGCTGGTGCCTGTATCATTGGCACGGCACCAGCATCCCGTCCGAATGGATCGAAACCCCCGCCAGTCTGACGGCCAAGGTTGCGCTTGAACAGACCGATACAAACCTGCGGATCGCGGCAATTCAAATCCTCGGCTGGGCGAAACTGGTAGATCAGCTTGGCGCCAAGGTCGTTAACCGCCACCCGGAAGGGCTGCTTGGCGGCGAGTTGCTCGCGGTCGCCAAATCCAAGATCAATGCCAGGACACGCGGCACGATGAAAATCCTGCGCGCGGAATGCCCACGCAACGGCATCGTGGCGTTCCGGGTGCCCGACGAAATCACGACCGCGCACGAGGCGCAGGCGTGGAAAGCCGGGCTTCCGGCAAACATTTACAAACTCCCTGCAACCAGAACCTGAAAGGAATACCAATGGCATATCTCGATGAAAAACCGATTGCCCAAGGCGAAATTGAGTTCTTCGCTGTGACCCCGGATCACTTCGACGGCGCTGACGTGACGCCGATGGTGGTCAAGGACGGCATGTATGTCTTGGCCCATAGCGAGAGCGGCAATGACCATGTGATGCTGGCCGAACGCGGGAGTGTGGGTGTCGTCAAGACCGACACGGCGGCAATGACGATCCTGCGCGTCATGGTCGAGCATCCCGATACCGAGGTGGTGAACCTGTCACCAACCGGCCATCAGAATTTGGCGCTGGCCCCGCGTCTCTATGAGGCCCGCATCAGCCGGGAAATGGGCATGGATGACGTGATCCGCCGTTCCATCGACTAACCCGCAACCCCGCGTGGAGCGGGTCGGCCCCGGCAGACACCCCATCAACGTTTCGGGGCGTCACAGTCCCCCAGGCAGCCGGGGCCAATTAACCAAAGGAGACGGACATGGGCGAGTATGCCGAAATGATGCTGGACGGAACCTGTTGCGAAGGGTGCGGGGATTTTTTGGGCGATGGCGAGGGGTTCCCGAGATATTGCTCGCCAGAGTGCGCCCATGGTCGCGGACAGACTTTTCGGGCGCCCAGCAAGAGTCGAGTGTCCTGCCCGCAATGCGGCAAGCGCACCAAGGAAGCGGGGCTGTGGCAGCACATGCGGGACAAGCATGGCAGCGGTTATGGGAGGGTCGCAGAATGACCGATCATTCATCAGGCCCATGGAGGCACCAGCCACGCCGCCGCCGCTGGACGCTGGATAGCGCGCTGTTTTGGTTCGGCGTGGTTCTGCTGGTCATGAGCATCGGGTTCAGCCTGCAACTGTCGTGGCAGCGTTTCGTCGCGTCAACCGATGCAATGAAAGCCAGCCAATGACCGACATTCGCACCCTTGCCGATGGCGAGCAGATCACAGAGCCGGGTTTCTACCGGATCAGCCTTGATCTTCACCACAGCCAGCCATGCGGCGGCGTGTCGGTGACCTCCGGCGTCCTGCGGCAGATGGAGCTGGCCACGCCAGCCGATGTTTGGGCGTTCTCGGCGCTGAACCCAAATAAGTGGGAGCGCAAGGAGACTGACGCGCTAAGGCTTGGCGTGGCAATGGCCCTCTATGTCGAAGGTGGCCCGGAACAGGTTCTGACTGGCTTCAAGATCCACCCCGAGGACAAGCCGCGCCGTCCAACGCCCGCGCAAATCGAAGCGTTCGGCCGAGGCGCTGGCACCCCGGCAGGCACTGTCTCCGTCGAATACTGGCGCGCCGTAGATGCTGATCCGCAAGGCTATCTCAGCCAGAGCGAATTTGACACCATCTGCATGATGGGCGCGGTTCTGGCTGACGATCCCGCCGCCAGCGCAGTCATGGGTGGCGAGCCGGAAATCACCATGGCGTGGCAGGACGAGCGCACGGGCCTGTGGCTTCTGTCGCGCCCTGACACGGTTTCATTCGACGGAATGCTGAGTGATTACAAAAAGATGGCCACCATGGGCGAGCCGTTCAGCTACCGAACTGTTGATCAGCGGATCACGCGGCACGGTTATGACATGCAGATCGCCTTCGGGTGCGAGGTTTTCGAACGCCTTGTTGGCGATTGGCCTATGGGCGGGATCGTGGCGCAGTGGGATCAACCGCCGCACCACGTCATTCTGCGCGAGATTGCCGAGGAAGATTTGCGCATCGCCGCCTTCCGCAACCGCCGCGCGATTGATCGCTTTCACGAATGCCTGACCTCTGGCTTCTGGCCGGGGCCGGGCAATGACGTGGGCGTCTATCAGCGCCCAGACTGGCAATACAAAATGCTTCTAGAAGAAATGCAAATCTCAGGAACATCACCATGAACGAACAAACCAGCCAAGAGATTGTCGCCCGTGACCAGCGCCGCGAAGAACTTGCTGCCGTTGATTTTGCGTCGAACGGCCAACTCTTTCAGCCGAAAAACGGACGCGAGTTGATGGACATGGCAAATATGATGTCAACCGCAGGCTTCATGGTGAAGGACATTTACCGGAAGAACCCCGGCGCCTGCATGGGCCTGATTGCGGTATGCGCGCCCTATGGCATGAACCCCATCCAGGTGTCTTGGAAAACCTACCAGACAAAAGCAGACGGTCCTATCGCTTACGAGGCGCAGGTCATGGTCGCCATGGTCAATTCCAGCGGCGCGGTGAGGGGGTCAATGCGGTATCGCTATGAAGGCGAGGGGCAGGACCGTGTTTGCATCGCATCGGCAACCCTTGTCGGAGACACAGAAGCAGTTGAGGTGAAAAGCCCGAGGCTGGCCGACATTACGCCGAAGAACTCGCCGCTGTGGAAAGCCGATCCCGATCAACAGTTGGCCTATTACACCGGCAGGAATTGGGCGCGGCGCTACAAGCCGGAAATGCTGCTTGGTGTCTATGACGTTGACGAACTTGATGGAATTGCCCCCATGCGGGACGTGACGCCAAAGGAAGGCGGGTTTGCCGACACAGCCAAGCGCGCCCGCGACCTTCCCGCCACGGCCCAAACGAGCCTCGCTGACGGCGAAGTAACGTCAGAGCCATCACAGACCGCAGAACCAGCCCCTGCCGCCCACACCGGGCCTGTCGCGCGCTGGCGTGCGCTTGCCGCAAATGGTGCGCCGGGAGGACCTGCGTGGGATCGGGGCGTTGATGCCTTCGAAACCGGACTTCCGATCACCGATTGTCCGTATGAAGAGCCGGAAGCCAAGCAAGAAGCCGAGGATTGGTGCGGCGGATGGGTCAATGCGGAAAGGGCGAAGCAATGACCCGGCTCACACTGTCCGAGGCCGAGGACATGATCGACCACATGAGCGGCATGGGCGAACTGGTCAATCCGGTGACCTATGAGGCCACGGTCTTTGACTGTGATGTCAGCGAAGCGCGCCTGATGGCTGACATGTTCGCCAGCGGGCTTGGGCGCGAGATCGACCCGACCAGCATCGAAATCACACCAGACAGGTTGGACGACATGGATATTCCGTGCGTCACCGTCACCGTGAGATTGGGGGCGAAATGATGAGAGAGGATTGGACTGGCGAGCATTTCATCAGGTCCGTTCCGCGCGCAGTCAAGGACGCGGCGGCGCAGGAAATCGAAAGCCGGAAGCCCGGCACAACACTGGTCGCCGTCAACGCAATCAAACAAATGGGCGCGCAGGGGCTTACCTTGTCCAGGATCGCCAAGGAATTGAAGTATTCCCGGCCCTACATTTGCCAGCTTGCCAAACAGCACGGGATCATCCTGCCCGATGGACGAGGCAAGTGGAGGGGCGCGTGAAATGGTAGCAATCAAGCTTCACCGCAGAGTGGATAAATTGGCGCTCATTTTACTCAAATGGCGCTGTCGTGGGAAAACCGCGCTTTATCTGGCGCGCAAGTTTGGTGTGACGAAAGATTTCGTGAAAAACACCACAAATCGTATCCGCGAGGCAGACATTGCCGAAAGCGGTGAGGCTGGCGTGGAGAGGTTTTATATTTTCGTCGATCCCGGAAGGAAGGGAAAATGATTAGCGACGTTGAAAAATACAAGTTTCTGGGGAAGATGATTGAGTCCGCCATTTCTCAAGAGCGGACCAGAACCGCTAACATTCTTTCCGCGATCCGCGACGATTATGCGCCATCGACCGAGCCTATGAAAACCATCGCGGACATGCGCCCGTGGTTCGAGGGCGTCATCGCGCAACGCAAGAAGGTCCATGAAATCGCCGAAATGCTGGACGTGCCGCAACACCGCGTCGTGTTCGCGCTGAAACAGTTGGGGTTGACCGCGCCGGGAATGAATAAATGATCGAGAACCCGCATCTGCTTCCGAAGATCAGAAGCGAGGCATTGCGCCGGGCGGCAATCGATATGCCCTGCACGCTCAGGATTGGAACGTTCATCTGCGTCCCTTGTTCGGGGCGGCAAACGAACGTCATGGCGCACCTGCCGGCACACGGCAAAGGCGTGGCGACCAAGGTTTCAGACCTGCACATGGCCTGCGCCTGTTCGTCCTGCCATGACCTGATCGACATGCGCGATCCGCGCGGCGGCGTGATCCGCGAGAAATATCCACACGCCTTCTGGGAACAGGTTTTTCGGGCGAGTTGCGAGACGCGGGACCGGTGGCTGGCGCTTGGGCTTCTGCCGATGGGTGACGATTGGGAGGTGGTGTGATGCGCGCTGACCGCACCATGAGCGAGACCTCGGCCTATGGATCAGACGCCTACTGCGCGCTGCGTCTCGGCCATGCGATTGACTGGTTCAAGAAGAACCGGCCCGTGCTAGAGCGTGAAGGTTTCCCAGAGAAGGACAGACTGTTCGCGCTGACGCTCAAAGCCGATGTTGAAGCATTTCTTGCGAAGCGCGCCCGCGTGGCGCAGCCTTCTGGTGTGGCGATAACCGAGCCACACAACAAAGGAGCAAACCTCAATGAGTTTTGATGATCGTCTCTGGGATGGGTCAGACCCGACCTATTCGCCCTGCACCGGGCTGTCGTCCGGGCTGTTCTACTGGAAGGCCCCGGCCAAGTATCGCAAGGCCGGATATTCGATCAAGACACAGCGTCTGCCGGGATTTCCCGGCGACGGAAATGATATTCCCCGCGCCGCATTTGCCCGCGACCTGACCAGCGCCATGGTGCGCTGGTATGAGGGTGAAGAAAAGAAGATCGAACCAGGCACCTGGGGAAGTCTCATTGTCAAATACAAGGGAGACGACATTTCGCCTTTTCAGGATATCAGGCCGAACAGCCGCGAGAACTACATGACCTATATTGCCAGATGGGAAGGCGCCATCGGGCATTTGAAAATCGCCGACATGACCTTCGCCGACACGAAACGCTGGCAGAGGGCCATGGTGGAGAAGGGCAGATCGGTCGATTATATCCACAAGATGTTCACGCATCTGCGGATCATCGTCGGCTATGGCGTTGCGTTGCGGCTGGTGGGTGCGCGCGATGCACAGGAAATACTTGGTGAGCTTCGCATCAAATCGCCAAAGCCAAGAACTTCTTCGCCCAGCGAAGATCAGGTCCTGTCCATCATCGCCGAGGCTGACAAGGCTGGGTTTTCTGGCTTCGCACTTGGTGCCCTGTTGCAGTGGCGACTGACGCTAAGGGCTATGGACATTCGCGGCGACTATTTCCGCCTGCGCAAAGACGAAGAGCGCAGCGGCATTGTCAGGGGCGGCTTTCGTTGGGAAAACGGCCTGACATGGGACATGTTCGACCGGGACATCGAGACCCTGACAAAGACGCCATCGAAAACCAAAGATAAACTGCCCGACGAAATCGTCTTTGATATGTCGTTGGTGCCGGACGTTCGTGCGCGCCTGTTGGGAATCCCCGTCGAAAAGCGTGTCGGGCCGGTGATCGTTGATCGCCACGGGATGCCCTACAGCCGCTACACCTGGGCTGATATTTTCCGCAAATGCCGTGCCTTTGCCAAAGTTCCCACCACCGTCTGGATGATGGATATCCGCGCCGGGGCAATCAACGATGCCAAGAATAAAGGCGCGTCACGGATCGAACTTCAGCAGCAGGCGAATCACGCCAGCGGCGAAACCACCGAGCGCTATATTCGTGAAAAATCAGACGGCGCGAACAACGTTCTGCGGCTGCGCGGAACGAACATGAAACAAGTCTGATGCAAGTCTGATGCAAGTTTGCATCAGCGAAACTGACTAAGTGATTGAAATGATTGGTGCCGACGCCCCGGCTTGAACGGGGGACCCCTAGATCCACAATCTTGGCGAAGGCCAGTCTTTTCAATCACTCCTGCAACGCCGCGTAGGCGAAGGAGTGGAAAAATGCGTGAACTTACCTTCCAGATCACCTGCCGCAAATGCGGTGGCCACATGGCTGACGGCGTCGCCACAGGCCAGACTTACACAGGCGCACTGGATTTTCCGGGTGACGCCGGGCCGGTCACAATCAGCGCGGGCGGGCCGGGGAAAGTGATCCCCTGTCGGAAATGCACGATGTGCGGATGGAGCGTGACATGACCGCCCCTGAACGCATGATCGAGACGCGCCGTTCGTGGTGGCTGGTTCCGGCGCTTATCGGCGGGGCGGCGGTGTGGGTGGTTTTGGTGTGGGGGTGGGCAGTATGACCCCGCTTATCACGCTCTTGGTGGTCACGCTCAATTGGGATGGCCGTGACGCGGTGGTATCCGCGATCCCCTACCCCGACCCCATGGTCTGTGGGGCGGCTCTGGAAACCCTGCCGCTGCCAGACGGGGCAATGGCGCAATGCGAGGTGACGGGCGTGCTGTCCGCGTCGCCGGTGCCAAGAATGAGGAATAGCTGATGATCAATATACCCCCGTATCCACTCGCATGGCCCGACACACAAAAGCGCACTGCAACAAAAGCCAAATCGGCATTCAGAACCGGCCTCACGGGCGCGATGGATAATGTGTCAAAAAGCCTTCGCGCCTTTGCTCAAGATAGCGGAAAGAGGCTGGAATACTGCCAGATTACGTCCAATGCGGGGCTTTTTGACCAAAAACCAGCCGACCCAGGAATCGCTGTTTGGTTCGAGTGGGACGGGGCGCTGCGCTGCATCGCTGTTGATCGCTATCAGACCGTAGCTGAAAATTTACAGGCCATTCATCATGTTCTTGAGGCGCGGCGGGTGGAACTGCGCCACGCAGGCATCGAAATGGTGCGGACTACATTTCGGGGGTTTGTCGCGGCACTTCCCGCCCCCGATGCAAAATCATGGTCAGATATTCTTGGCGTTCCAAAAAACGCAACCGCTGACCAGATCAGTGCCGCCTATAAAGCCAGAGCCAGAGATTTGGCGCAGCGTGGCGATCAGGAACAATTGGTCGAATTGAATGTCGCCCGCGACCGGGCGATGGCAGGTGCGGCGTGACCCGCTCGCCGGTGCCGGGGAGGCGTGGATGACACAGACAGATGGGAGAGAGTGATGGACGCAATTGTTGATGGCATGATCGGTGGGATGATCGGGTTTGGGATTGGGCTGCTGATCTTGCCAGAGAAAACCCAGATGGCAAGTTTTTCGTCATGCAGGCGCTGGCGGCATACAAGGTCGAACAGCCGTTGGTGACGATGACACCTATCAGTGTTCCGCCCAAAGGCTTTGCCGATCAGGTAGACCTGGAGTTGCGCCACTTTAACATCAAGATGTTTTGATGACAGCCGCGCGGGCTATTATGCCGTCAACCACCTACTCCCCCCACAGCCCGCGCATAACCTTGCAGCCCTAGGACTGTGGCAATCCTACACCGCCGCCGCCCACCCCACCAGCCCGTTGTGACGTGACGCGCAAGCCCGTAGTGCGCCCCTGTCGCGGCCCCAAGCGGTTTCCACCTCGCCCTGCGTCATGTCACGGTCTGGCAGCGCCACAGGCCCCGCGCAGGGCTGCGTCAGGCTCGGGGGCGGCAAGGGTCGGGGGCTAGCGACGGGCGAGGCGGCGCACCCCGTCAACGCCAAGGCCGATGCGATTAGCGTTAGGGTCTTTGCGCGCTTCATCTTCCAACTCCTGTGCCAGCTTATCCGCTGTTGCCTGCACCGCCAGACGCTCAGATTCAGCCCGTAAGGCCGCTTCTGCGGCTTTGGCGGTAGCAGCCTGCGCCTTAACCAGCGCCGCCGCCTGCCGGGCCTCTGCGATTGCATAGCCGGTGTGATAAAACCGATAGGCGGTGACGGCGTTCGAAATGGCCAAAATGGCCACAAGCGCCATGATGCGATACGGCGCGGGGATCAGGGCCAGCATCACGCCACCAATTCGAAATGCGGGCCGTCATGCAGGGTGCCGCGATAATGCCCCTCCATGGCCACTACGTCCGCGAGGCTCTTGCAAGCGAGCAAGTCCTCATTCCAATTCCCGCCCCAGCGGATGCGAAACCCCAGTTCGGTCGCTGCCTGACACATGGCCCACGCGATCTGATGGTAAAGCGGCCAAGTGTCGAAATCCCACTTGCCATCAACCCACGCGGTCAAATCGACCGAATGTCCGGTGCCGTCGGCGGTGATCTGGTGGTTCGATTTGTGCTTGTAGCCGTCCTTGTCGGTGACCTTCGGGCCGGGCGTCGTGCGCCCCTTTTGATACAGCGCGTTCTGCTCGGCCGCCGTCCTGACAGCCCCGCCCACAACGCCAAAATCAACCGTGCTGATCGCAATCGCCCGGCACACCGCCAGCTTCAGATAGGGGTGAACGCCTGCCATGTTGGCGAGGCTTTTGTCGCCTAGAACGAAGGTCATTCCGGTTTTCTCCAGAACTTCGAACAAACCGGTTCGGTGGTGTCTTTGGTCCCGCGATTGGTTTCAACCGCGTAGAACACACAGGCCCGAAAGGCGAGTTTCGGTAGGGCGCAATCAGTGCCGAGCCATGCTGTCCACTCCCAGCGTTCTGCGGGCTTGTCGTTGGGGCGATATTTCCCCTGCCCGCTGCCGCCGCACAGCCGCCGATTGTTGGTGTCCTCAAGGTAGGTCGTCCAAGTGCCATGAACGGGAAACCGCGCAACAGCCTTGTAAATGAAATCGGGTTTTTCATCGCCGCTGGCCACAATCTCTATCGTCGGCACGATCCATGGGCGGCGACTGCCGTATTCCTCAAACACCCGAATTGCCGGATCGAGACCGATCAGGATGCAGATTGCCATGATGGTGCCAAATATCATCACGCGAGCGGCATCAGCTTCCGGGGTTGTTTTGTGCGCGCGGATCATGGGGATTTACCTCCCGTTTTGGCCGCATACATTTCAACCAGCGTCACGGCGGTCAGGCCGATCAGGAATGCCAGCGAGCATATGCCGCCGATGGTGGTGCCGAGATTTTCTGGTAAATCCCCGATCCAAGGCTTGAGGACATACGGAGACAGCGCCCCGACACCGAAGGCACAAAAGGAACCTATAGCGGCAATTCGAACGGTTTCCCAAAGACCGGTTTTCAAAGCCAGCCCTCGAACCAAACCGCCAAGAGCGCCAAAGAACAACAGCAGAAATCCCTTGTCGTTGAACACTTGGCCGAGCAGGCTAGGGTCTTTAGGGTCCATAATCTAACCTCACGGATAAGAAATGCTCTGGTCCGCACCAAGCTTAAGCGCGGCGTAGTTGATCGCATGGCCGAACGGGTCGAGATACCAGTCGGCGTCCGGCACCCTTGGGAAGGCCGCTTTCATTTCAGCGAGGATTGTTGTCAGGCTGAAAGTTCCCGTGGTTAGAAGCGGCGACAGCGCACTTTTTGGCCTGAAGTCATGATTCGCCGCATCCATATAGATCGACGCCAGATTGGTGTTGAACACGTTGGTCGTGTCGAACTTGCCTGTCCCACCTAGAAAATCTCCGGCGTTCAGTGTTCCGCCGATAGACCCCGAATAGCTGGCAAAAGTGACGAGGTTATATTGAGCGACGACCGTTCCTTTCTGGTCGCCAGGAACCGGCATCCCGTGCATGACGTTGTTGTAATACTTGACGGTTTTTGAGCCGTAACTCCAGTTCACGGCGTTGGAAAAACCTGATTGAGGCGTCAGGGAATTGAGGCCGTGGGCCGAGTTATTGCAGAAATAACTCAAGCCAGAACCTTGCTGATCGACAAACTTGCGGAAAGACGATGGCGAACGCTTGTTGTCGCACGGCGCATAGTTGAACAGGCAATGCGGGTTCGTGGTTTTGGTGGTGAGATACCCTTGGCAGTCCACCCACATGTTCGCGAACCAGATGCTGTCAACGCCCCCGAGATACACGTTCCCAAGATTGCCGTGGGCGCGGAAGCCGCAGTGGAAATGGTAGTTATTGATGAAGGCATAGGTGTTCGTGCTGTAGGCCTTGGCGCCCGCCGAACCGCAGTTGGAAAAGACGTTCATCCTGATAAGAACGTCGTTATTGACCCCGGTCGAACCAGTGGGCCAGATGCCGTGCGCGCCGCAATATTCGAACGTGCTGAACTGAATCGTGTTGGTGTCAGATTTGTTCAACTTGATCGCGGCATAGTGAAGCTGCCCGATGTTTTCGGAGCCTATGCAGTGGACATTCTCGATCAGGGTATTGCTGGTCGTGCTGCCGTTGTGGTTATCCACGATAGCCGAGCCGTCACCATCCGCTGATCCTGTGCCGCAGAGGAAATCAAGGCCCTTGATTGCCACATTCGTAACGCCGGTCGTCCCGAAATCCATGATCCGAAGGCGGGTGGCATAGGTGACGGTGTTGATGTTGGCGGGATTGGTTGGGTAGACGTAGAGGTCAAACGTGCTGCCCCCGCCGTCAACGAAGATCCATGTTCCCGCGACCATGGCGGGTCCGACATTCCCGAGGGAATAGCGTTTCCGCCCGTCATTGTTGACCAGATCGCCGCCGCTGACCGTGATTTTGTTGGTGGCGACATTTGATGCCGTGATCGTCCGTTTGTAGATTTCATTCGGTTCAGCGAACACCCACAAGCGCGCGGCAAGAAGCTGGGCATCGGTATAGCGGGCAGCGGTCAGAATTGCCGGGTCAACAATTTCGTTGAAGGCCCCCTTGCTGCCCGCCACAACACCGCTGTTGTAGAAGTTCCCGCCATTGGTGACTGGATCGTTATAGGTTTCCTCATCTTCGCGGTCGAAGGGGTGGGTCTTGTCGGGCCTGTCCTGGGCATTTCCCAGCGGCACAAGACCCTCAAACACGTTCAGCCCGAAAAGGTCGGAAATCGGGAAAGTGGACTTCAGCAGGCCCGTCTTTTTGTAAACCGGCGAACTGGCCACACCAAGGACCGACCCCAAAACACCGGAGTCACCGGCACCACATTGCGTCCAGCCTGTGAGCGGTGCCGTCTGCGCCGAAAGCAGCGGACGATTGGTGCCATAGGCCTGATAGGTCACGCCGGTTTTCAGCGTGATCTGCTCGCGATAGGTTCCCGCCTTGATGGCGATGGTCTTGCCCGAAACCGCCGCAGCGTTGGCCAGCGCCAGCGTGGTATAGATGTTCGTGCCACTGCCAACCGGATCGACCAGAATGTCGAAATCGGTCCCCATTGTGGTGCCGTAGTTGGTATTGGTTCGGCCCCGGAACCCGTAGGGATCGTCGGGAAAGGCGCTGCCCGCCGCACCAGCCACGCGGATGGCGATAGAGTCGTCAGTTATCGCCGCGAGATTATTGCCGGATAGGTCTTTCACAAACCCAGCCGCAGGCCGCCACGAATACTGCTTTCCCGCCGTCAGGGCGCTGGTCGGCTGGACGAAAAAGCTTGAGCCTTGAACAAACACCTTTCCGGGCGCAACCGGATTTGCGAAAGCCCCCGGCAGGGTGATCGTCTCGACGGCCGAACCCGCCGCCACGTCCCAAAGAACGATGTTACCAGATCCCATCTGAATGGCTTCGCTGCACACGAACTCAAACACCTGCACCAGCGCCGCCCCTGTCGCTGGCGCCACAGAAACGATGGTTGGCGCGGTCACGTCCGCTGGTGTGGCCGCCGTCAGGGTCAGCGTGTAAGTGCCAATCCCGGTGGAGACAGCCCCGCGCGCATCTGTGGTCCGAAACCGGATAGTGATGGTCGGAAGATTCCCCGATGGCGGATGCGAGGCAGAATTGCCGAGATCATCATAAATGATCGACCCGTCTTTTCTGATCTCGATCTGCCCCGCGACCCGACCGGTCCACGAAGAGAAAATCACGACCGGCGTGGCCACCCAATCAATAAGCGCAGGAGTGGAGCCTGCGTTCATCGACAGGTGCGAGGGGATGAAGGCGTCACCGTCAGGGTCGGACGAACTGGCAAGCAGATTGGGGGTTACAACATATCTGGTCATGGCTCTATCTCCAGCGTGGTCGCTGTGTCACCGGCAATCGGTGGATGGTTGATGGGGGGCGGTGGTGTGGCCGCCGTGAAGAAAAAGACTTCCTGATACCCGGTGGTTTTCTCGCCGGGCTTCAGTTCGATCTTCTGGCTTCCGTCCTTGCTGTTGGTGATCCGACAGGTTCTCAGCTTCCCCGCCGCGACGCGGACATTGCTCGATTTCCAGCGAAGTTCGCTCATTTTCAGATCCTCAATAGGGGCGAAGGGCGGTCGTGAAGCCTATGGATGCGTCGGACGCAGCGCTTTCGGTGGAACCCGTAGCGGCGGGGTTATAGGCCCCGCTGGTCCAACCCGCGTATTCACAGAACATCACGCGCAGGCCACGCGCAGAGCCGCCCTTGGTAATGCTGCCGCGCCGCGTCATGCCGGAAATGGTGTTCAGCGATGCAGGCGTGATATCACCGGAGGCGCCGCAGCCAACAAGGATCAGGGCACCGGCAGAAACGGGCGTGATTGCGGCGGGATCAACGGCGGCGGATGCTGCAAGGGGGACCGCCGCTGGTGGCGTCACATCCATCGGCGTCGTCGGATCGACATAGCGATACCATGCGATTGCACAGCATGACCCGCTGTTGGCCGAGTTGGAGGCATTGACCGTCGCCGAGGTATCCGGGACAGCCCCCATAGCCTTCCAGTGCAGACCAAGGTTGCAACCTCTGGTGCCGGATTGGTAGGTGTCGAAAAGTTCCGCCCAGCCAGATGTGTCAACATTCGCGTCACCGGTCGAAACAGCCCAGCCGTTGAGACTGAAACCTACATCGCCTTGCAACAGGGGGCCGCCAGCGCCACCGTTCGATGTGTCCAGAGCGGCGGTGAGGTCGATTGCATAGGTTGCTGCAACCGTCGCATCGTCGCCCTTGTGGAAGCCGAGGAAGGTGATGACCTTCATGTCGATCGAGGCTGACGTGGACCAGGCACCAGCACCAATGGCGTTGACGGCACGAGCCTGCACCAATCTGGCCGTTGCGCCGGGGGTCATGCCGGTGATGGTGTCTGGCGAAGTGAAGCCGGGCATGGTCGTCCATGTCGATCCGGCATCGACTGAATAACGATAGTCATAGGACGTAATCGCGGAACCGCCATTGAAGGGGTCCGCTGCTTTGGTGACAGTGATCCGGGTGGCCGTGGAGGTGAGCGTTGGCGCCGACATTTGTGCCGGTGCCGTGCCTGTGCCCGCCACAACTGTCGCGGCCCCGGTTCCGTCGCCAGAACTGGGCGCGCTGTTGGTGACAGCAACGTCGCCGGTCGTAGCTGTAAATCCGTAAGCCACCCCGGCTATAAGCAGGACTGGCGACGCATTAACCAAAGTGTCGCCGGGGACCAAAACGTAGCTTCCGGCCACGGTCAGCCCGTCAACCTGCCAAGTGATGGTGCTTTCAGTGACGACACCCGAGGCAGAGGTATAGCTGCCAGCGACATAGCAAGCGGACAGCGTGGCCCCAACGACCAGCAGCGCAGGATTGAAGGACGGCGCCATGACGGTCGCCACGGTGATCGCCGCCCCACTTGCGCGCCGCCGCCTGAGAAGGGCCGTCCGCATTTTAGCCGCGCATACAAATGATGGCGGTGACAGCGCCGACACCTGCGCCGGGATTTGGGCGGATAAACCGGCAGGAACTGGACATTTCCACGATGTCAGCAGCGGTAAGCGCGATTGTCGTGTTGGAAATGTCCTTCAGTGAAAACCAGTTCACGCCGTCGTTTGATCCCTGAATGTTGACCGACCCGCCAAAGGTGCCGGTCACCTGAAAGGCCATTGCAAGCCCGGACGTGGCATACGAAGTGATATAGTCGCACACGTCACCAGCAGCGAACGGACCCCATGAGCCAATGGTCCGCCGCCCTGTTTCATTGATGAGGATGAACGGTATTTGCGCCATTATGCGGCCTCCAAAGCCATTGCATTGGTAAAGAGCGTGTCGAGTTGAGCATCCGTCAGGTTGACCCCGCTCGCGTCCTGGAAGTAGGTCACAACCTCGGGCATCAGCCGCCGGAACGGGGCGATATCGGCATACCGATCGCGCTGGGTCTGGGTCATGCCTGGCAGGCGGGTCTGCAACGCCGACCAGACGGTGCCGCCGCCATATGATGTGGCCCGGCAGGCATCGTGGAAAAACAGCCGGCTGACGAGCATCGCCGCCCGGAGTTCCGCCGTTGTAGGCGTGATGACCTTGGCAACCGGCTTTCCTGTGCCAACGTCCGGGACAAGTTCGACCCCCAGTGCCAGCGCCGCCTTCCATTCCGGTTCGGTGATAAGGGTGCGCGGTGTCGGAATGCTGCCCAACGGCACTTCGGCGGTGAAGTAAAAGCCAAAGCTGCCACCCGGATTTTGCGCATAATAGATGGCCATTTCAGTATCCCACCCCAAACACTAATCCAGAGCGCGCGGCGGTATCCGAACTACCCTTAACAACTCCGACATTGAAACGGTCGAGTGGTCCCAAAAGGCCGATCTGGTTTACTGCCGCGCCAAAACTCAATGGGATGGCGAAACGGCACGCATTAGCGAAGGGGGACGGCCACGCGACCGACACGGTAGATGATGCTGGGGCCGCCAGGCTGTAGGACACCCATTGCAATTTGAAATTCTGACCTTGCATCCTGAATGTAATAAACCCATCGCTGCCGAGGCTGAGAGTGAAATGGTCATCCCAAAAACCCTGTAAAACTGAGGGTGTTATGATTTTTGTTGCAATTGTCGCCGCAATCGCCTCGGCCTGACTGGCGATCCAGGCGCCCGCGACAGTATCGGCCGAAAGCGCGCCGGTGACCTTGGCGCCAGTGGCTTGGGTTTCGAGTTTCAGAGCGTTGTCATAATATGCCTTGAAGGCCCCATTCAGCAAAAAGGTTGCCAGCGTTTCCGCGCCAGCCGCATCTTTCAGGGTCAGAAGATCAGTGGTTATGGTGGCAGAAGATCCGTTTCCAGAGAGGATGTTCAGCGCAGCGGCAGGCGAGGTAATTCCGGCACTTGCCAGAAGTTGTGCGGCATTTGCCACCAAGAGGGTGTTGGCCATAAAGGGCGATACGGGCGCGCCTGTCGGCCCAAGCAGCGATAGAATGAAATTCCCAAGCGCATCAAACGACAGAAATTTGTTTGCGCGCAGCGCGGCAGGCGGAAGTTCCGCCCCACCCGCCTCTGATACTGGAACTTTTATCGAGCGGCCAAAATCCCGCGCTTGCTCCTGCTGAATAGCCGTAAGAATATCTGCGTCAATCTGAAGGTTTTCGGCCAGACTTGGCGAATTGGACAGATAATTATTCGTGCGGGCAGGACCGCGATTTCCGTAAATCTCAACATCCACACCAGTTACGGCAGTAACAAGAACCACTTGGGCATCGGACGAGCGACCACCTGAGAACGTGCCGGTCACCGAAAAAAGAAGTGTCTGAATGCCGCCGACGAAAACCTTCATATCGGCCTGATCAAAGATCGGAAACGTGACGTTGAACGCGCTGGTCAAAACGACTGGCGTGTATTTCACATATCGGTTTGAGGGCGAAAGGGTCATTGGGATATCCGAGCTTTCCCGGAAAATCCCCCGACAGGCCTATTTGCCGCAATGCACCATCAGTTCCGAGGCTTGGCCCCTGTCGCGGAAACAAGGAAATCTTCCAGTCGCGAATAGAGGTTAAACAAGTGGGTTCCGTTTAGTAGCGGATGGTTGTTCCCCGGCAGCGGCTTCATAAGCTTGCGAATATCCTTGTATGACCCTTCGCCGCGAGACACCGATGCCATCGCCTCGGTAACGCCCATCGCCATATCCACACTCGGGCCAAGCGCGCCGGCAAGCTTTGACCGCGCCTGAAACCGCGACGGGGCCTGTCCGCCGACGCTCAATTGCGGGAATGTCGCAGCGGCAACGCCATAAGGCTCCATCATCCATCCCGCCAAGCCGGATTTGTCGAGCGCATCGTTCCAGAACGCGCCCCCTTCTTTTCTGTCATATCCGCCAATATCCGACTTGATGTTGGAGACCAGCCCACCAAGCAGAAGCGCCGTGGTAAACTGCGCCACAATGCCCGCATCGGCCCTCTGAAGGCCCGCGACAAGCGTTCGGTGATAGGCTGAAAACCCAAAGCTTTTGAACTGAAGGAAGAACTTGCCGAACTCATTGGAGAACGCCAGAGGTTTGTCCTGTCCCGGCGTGACAACCATCATGTCAAATTCGCGGTTCATGGCGTGTTGGAAGGCCATATAGGCGTCCTTGTCGTCCCACTTTCCGCCTTGGGGAAGCCACATCATGCCGTTCTTGTCGCCAAACTGATCAATTTGCTTGGCTATCCTTTCAGCCATCCACGGTTCAATATTGTTTGCCGCCAACACGCGAAGTTGCTTCGTCGTGGCCTTTCCCTGCGCAACGGCATCAGCGGCTTTCGCCATGCGGGACGCAACCGCAGCACCACCGACAGACTTCCAGCCCACATTCCACGGAACCATGCCGGTAACGACCGAGAAGTTCCTGGCCCCTTCGCTCATCATGCGCTCAAGCCTGGACCCCCTGCCTTGGCGGTCAAACACATCAGACATCGACATGGCGCGGGTGTTGAGCCACCATTCCGCAGAGGCCCCAATATCGGCCATGTCCTTTGCCGCCGAGAAGAACCGTCGCGGATTGGTCAGGGCGGTCGCAACCGTGCCAAATGAAGCCTCAATGCCAGAGCGGCCAATCACACCAGCTACGTCAGGAATGGCCGAGATAGTCATTCCGCCAAGATACCCCATGTAAGAGAGAGATCGGGCTACACGGCCCGCTTTGACCCATCCAGAGCGGGGATTGGCGGGCGCGCCATAGGTTCCAAGCAGCCGGTCACGCATCGCGGCAAAGTCGGTCTTGGCGCTGTCCAGTTCCGTCGCTATCGCCGTGCGCTCTTTGGCGCTCTTGGCACCTTCCATCTTGACCGTGGCCTCATCGACCATTGCCTGTATGGCGCGCGTTCCTTCCAGATCGCCATAGGTTCGCATCATTTCGATTTGCGGAACCAGCGAGCGGAAATACTGGTGCATCACGGTTTCAACATTTCGTTCAAGCCATGGGGCCAGCACTTCGTCAGGAACATCGAGAGTCCGCGCCCGCGTCGGTTTTGCAAAGGCATGGACCCCGTGGCTTTCGCCGGGCTTCATGCTCAGGATCGACTGAATTGCTTCCCGAACGTGGGTATCAACTTCAGCATCACTGGCCGACGCATAGAAGGTTTCCTTCTCGCGCGCCGACTTTGCATCGCCGATTTGGGATTTTAACTTGGCAATCTCTTTCGTTGCGGCGGCAATTTCAGTTTTGATGTTAGGGCCGACCTCGCCATCTATTTCCTTCAGCCGATCCTTTGCTTGCTCAAGACGGTCCAAGGCACCCATGACCTTCGCGCTCGCCGAACCCTCCGCCTTTGCCGCCTTGCCCTTCGCGCGGTCGGCCTCGCCTGCCTTTGCCTTCTGGATTTTCCGATTGTTCGGCCCGTGGATTTTCTCAATGATCTTGTCAATCGGGTCGGTAACATCGACACCCATTGCCCCAAGTTCATCGCGCAGCGTTTTTGCCGCTTCCCAGCGCGCAACATCAAGATGATCGTGAGCCGAAAAAACATGCTCGCCATTTGCCGCGCGACCTATCGCGTCATACAGATCGGAGACCGACGAACCTTCGGGGAGATAGCCATCTTCAACCAGCGCCTCGCGCATATAGTCGGCGTCCATACCGTCATTGCGGCGGATGCCAATGGTCCTGGTATCAAGGATATGCTCAAGATCGGTCTTTTGTGCGCCCTTGCCCCAGCCCTTCCCATTCCACATACCGCCTGACCGTGGATCTTTGATCCCGCCCTTGTCGCGGATGGCCTTTAGAATGTCGTGCGGCTCAAGCCGATTTAAGCCCCGTGCATCGGCAAGGCTTTCTTTCAGGGCCGTCTTGGCCTCGGGCGTGATGACACCTGCTGTAAGCCCGGCTACGCGGTCCTGCTGGGCCTTCCTGATCGCACCGGTGAGACGCCCGCCGTATTTTCCCGCCGCGATGGACGACAGCGCCCGCGTGGCCTTGGCTTTGGCCTTGTCAGTGATTTTCTTCAGAACTTTACGGTTCTGCTGAATTTCCTCTTTCAGCTTCAGATGATCAAACTCTTGCATCTTGAGCGTGTCGTCTTCGGCCAACATTCTCTGGGCCTGATCGCGCCGCTTTCCAAATTCGGCCTTCAGCACCACCGACATGTCGTCCTTGGTGCCGTCACCCCAATGCTGTCTGATTTTTTCCTCGTCATAGACGCGCGTGAAGTAGCTTTTGGCGTGATCAATCTGCATCCCCTCATCAAAGATGCCAACAGCCGTCGCGTCGTCTTTGATCTTGTCGAAAATCTGCGACCTGATTGCTTCTGCCGCCGTTTGAACTTGGGCGACAGGATGAACGTCGCCGCCGCTCATCGCGGTGCCAACCTCATCCATGAACTCAGAAGCCGACAATTTATTGGAACGCCCGGCAAGATGTTGGAATTTCTGCGTCAGCGGCGCAGTGATCGTGCCGAAAAAACCGGTCGGGCCGTCCTTCCAGTATTCCGCATAGGAATGGTGCAAAAAAGAGACGGCTTTCGCCAGATCGGTGCGTTCCCTGTCCCTGATCCGGGCTTCTACTGATCCTTCGGGCGCGCGAACAGACTTTCCTTCAGCATTTACCGCAAATTCCAGAGGCGTATCGACCAGCTCGACAAGACCAGCGCGCGAACTGTTGAGGGGGGAAATTGCGCGCCGAAGAACGGGATCGGTGCGAACCAACGCGCGCAAACCCGGAACCTTGTTGAGAACCTGAAAGGCAAATTCACCGCGAAGCTTGAGATTATCTGGAACGGCGCTGCCAGCAGACAGGGACCTGAACACCCCGTCATAGTCTCGCTGCACGGCCATCGCTTCTTCAACCTGCTTCGACGCCGCCTTGAATTCCGCCTGACCAAGCTTTCCGGCTGCGGCACCAAGAAACCCGCCGAGGACAAGAGAGCCGCCAATGGCGAAGGCGCTTTCCTGCCCGGTTCTGGTTTGCTGCGTAGCATGGAGGAATGCTTCGTCAACAGCGGCGGCGGCGGCGGCAGAAGTCCCGATGGAAAGGGCGGATTTCGCGATACTGATGCCCTTCGCGCCAGCAACCACTTCGCCCAGCGGCAAAAGGTTCGTCGGGGACAACAGCCCTGCCGCGAATTGCGAGATCGTGCCTTTCCATCCCGCAGCCCGAATAACCGCGTCGTCCTGTTCTTCGCCGTCGATCTGAAGCTTCATGCGCTGCACGTCTGTCGCGTCACGCGCACCCACAAACCTTGCGGCATACGGTTCATATTTGGTGCCTTGAAGGGCTTCCCAAGGGCGATAGTTCGGATCGAGGGGAATATCCGGGTCGATAGAAAATGACGAGGCATAGGACGCTATCGGATTTTCCGACCGGAAAGCCGCACCGAGAACAGACCTGTTATAGACCTCTGGCGTTGGCGTGACATTCATCCCCTCGGGAATGGCCAATGGTCCATAGAACGTTTCTTCCGGGGCGAAGGGCATATCTTAATTCTCCGGGGGCTTTGTCGTTGCATATCGCTCCATGTCGTCAAGGCTCATTACCGCGCCCGCCCCAAGACCCTTGGTTTTGTCCAGATATTTGGTCCACGCCATAAGATTATCGCGCCGCACATGCTGGTCGGCATAGGTTTGCGCAGCATCCATCGCCGCCTTGGAAGCGGCCGATCCTTGGGCAAGGGCCGCAGCCGGATCAAAGTGGAACCGCTGATTGTTTTGCTGATAATGGCCATCATCATCGAAATAACCAACCATGTAGGACGGGGGCTTACCGGCTGCAATTTCCTTGCGCGTTGTCTCATCCGACATGATCGAGATACGATTGGCGGGAATGGTTTTCAGCGTTTGAATGACTTGGTGGCCCGACCTGCCGCCTACATTGTTCACCGTGCGATCCTTGCCATAAGCCATGTTGCTCACATCATCCACAAGCTGGGCCTGCATCCAGTTCGGATCGGACCCAAGGGGATGCGGATAGAAATTCTGTGGCGGAAATTTCATAAGCGTGTTTGATCCCGTCACGCCATCAGGACCATAGATACGCGACATTGTGGAAAGCGCGCGTTCCTTGGCGCGACCGGTATCCCCGGTGTCTATGAAGGCATCCTTGAACAGCCGCTCATATTCGCTCATCATTTCGCCTTGCTGGCCTTCATTCCCGAGACTGGCGGAAACGTTCTTCCCGGATAGATAGTCCGGGAAATCGGCAGGCTTCAGGTTTTTTGCCGCAGCACTGGCGGCGTCCGAAAGGTTCTTGCGTTTGGCAATTGCCTCTGGCGTCCGGTCGGCAAGCATCTTTGCCGCCGCTGCCTCACCACCCACAAAGCCCGAATAGAACCTGTAATCCGACAAGGCATCCATTACGGTAGAATTACCGGATTGGTATTGCAGCGCCGCAGGTTGGCTGGAAACGGCCTGATTGATAACCTCCATGGATCTTGCCAAGGCAACAGGGTCAGTGCCGTTTATGGCCCCCATGACCGCATCAAAGGCGGGCTTCGGAAAATAGCCGCGTGTGGCAACAATCTCACCAGCGGCGCGCACCCCAACATCAGACAGCGGGCCTTGGTCCCCGATCACTGCCTTGTATGCCCCGTCAACCGCGCTTCGCGTCTTGGCATCGCCAAAATCCAAGGGCGCGGCGGGATTGGCGAGGGACGCAACCGTTTGCTGAAGTTCGATCCGATCCTTGTTTTTCGCCGCCAATTTATTGGACAACGAGACTTGCGTATGATCGCCAAGACTCTGATCCTGGAATATTTCCTGTTCGGTCAGAGCGTCCGATTTCGAGGCAAGCCGCGCATCATATTCCGCCGCCGCCGCATCTTCGATATTCTTGCGGGCGCTGACCCGATCCGAAAGCGCATCCGAGGCAAGAGCGCGCATTTCTGGGTCGTGAATCTGGTCAATATTAATTTGCTGCGCGGCAATATCACTGGCCTTCATGGTCATTTTGCGCGCGGCCCAGTTCTGCGCATCAACTACCGTCATGCCCTGAAGAACAGAATTGGCCTTTGCCGCTTCGGGAAGAAGGTCGGAAATCAGGGCGGACGGATCAGCGGTCAGAACCTTTATTGCGCCACCGGCCCCGAAGAAGTGCGCCATGTATGTGGTTGCATCATTCACCGGCAGGCCAGCAGCCGACAGCGCGCGCTGGTTCTGAACGGTGAAGTGTTCCAGAACCTCTTTGGAGGCGGCGCCGTCCTTGCGCATGTCAAGAATATCATCATTCGACAAGCCTTTGGCCCAAGTCGCACCGCCTTGCGCCTGAAGTTCACGGACGGATTGCATCCATGTGCCGTTCGTAAAACCGGCAAGCCCGGACGCGCTCGATGTCGAGTTCGTCGCATTGGCATTTCCGCCGCTTTCAACGCGGATCACCTTTGAGGCATAGGACCCGTCCGTAAGGCCGCTTACGATCCCGGCAGCATCGACGCCCTTCAATATTCCCTGCATTGCTGAATACAGCCTTTGGCGGCTTTCCGGGGAAATGTCCGAATCCTTCATCGTTGCATCAATCTGCTTGCGCAAATCGTCACTGATCGACGTGGCCCCCGTCAGGCCGGAAAGCGTTTGCGCCAGTTCAGCCGCCTTTGCGGCACCCCGAACGCCGCGCAGATATGAAGCCGTCTCAGCCGGGGTTTCAGAAATATATCCAGCGCTGGCCCGGAAGGTCGAAAGATCTTCGATTTCCTTCATTTTCGCATCGGCAGCTTTGTGATCGCCGCCAAGCACGAGGTTTATATAGTCATCGGCCATCATGGCGCGCAACGTCGAGGTGTTGCGATCCGCCTCGCGATAGGTCTTTTCCGTCTGGCGATCATAAAGGCCGTTGAACCGCTGACTGGCCTGGGCCTGCGCGTCAATAAGCAATTCGTCCCGCAAGGCCGTGGGAACCGTCTCATCTTCCCGCATGATCTTGATATAGCCATCCGCCGCCTGCTTGAAGCCTGCGGGGTCGAATTCATACGTTCGGGCCATTTCGGTGAAGGATTGCGACATGTCGATCTTGCGTTGCGCGAGATATTTGGCATAGGCGGCGGAATTGTGAACATCCGCCATTTCGCCGCCAAGAACGTTCGCCTCCTTGACCTTCAGGGTGCCGTCGGCATCCCGGTAAACATCCTTTGATCCCTGATCCGCCGCCTCTTTCACCGCAGCGGGATGAACGAAGTCTTCGCCAATCTTGGCTAATTTGGCCAACGCCTCCCACCCGGCACCAGCAGACGGCGCAGGGTTTCCGGCAGCGACTTGGGAAAGCGGGTTGTTTCTTGTTATTTCTGGAATGCGTGCCATCAGACACCCTCCGCCATGCCTGCCTGGAATTGAGCAATAGACGCCCCCGCCGACGCCAGCCCCGTGACCAACGACAGATTGCCAACGCGCCGATAAGACTTTGCCGCCGCACGAAAGTTGGTTGCGCGCTGCCGATCATCGGCGCGTTGGCGAAGGCGCTCATTGTCAGACACATCGCGCGCCTCGGCATCCAGCAGCAAGGCATTCTGTGAATGTGAACTCAGGCCATTTGCCGCCCGTGCCGAGCGCACCGTTCCGAGGAACCGCGAAAGGTCTTCCCGTGCAGCAGTATCACGCTGAAGTGCCTGTGTTTCCGCTAGCCGCGCTTCGCTTGTTGCGCGCGCCGACGCATCCATAGCCTCTGCCCGCTTCGATAGTCCACCGGCTACGGCCCCGACAACCTGAAATGCCATCAATGCCTGAGCCATCAGATCACCACCCTATAGCCAAGCTTCAGAAGACGGAACATTCCGGGCCTTTGGCGCACAATATTGACGGTTTCATAGGCTACGCGCCCAAGGATCGGCACCTTGATTTGCGTGTCTCTCGGTAGCGGCGGAATGCTAAGATTTTCGCCAGCCCGATACCCGCCATGCGCTATGCCATCTACCGAGAAAACCCCCGTGGCCTGCACCGTGATAAACATCTGGATCAGGCGCTTTACTTCTCTGGTGCCGGATTGCGTCCGACTGGACCTTCGCGCCCAAGGAACAATCGCAATCTGGAACGGCAACCCTACTTGCACCATTCCATCATAGTCTGGATACGGCAGCACATTTCCAGCCCCGTCCAGAGGCTTTCCCGCCGCGCCCACTGGATTGTCGCCCAAATCCCAACCTGCCATGTAGACGGTCGCCGTATGGCCTGTGAGGTGGGTTGCAAAGGCCCCTGTCCAACCATTCACCACAAGACCTGCCTGCCCTTGTGGAAACGCATCCGTGCGCTGCACCCACGCGGAGCAATCCATGACCGCATCAAGGGTGAAACGCTCTCTGGTTCGTCGCGCCACGCCGGAAATCATCCTGTCAACAATCGCCAGCACCGAACCAAAGCACTGATAGACCGACTGGAAGGTTCCGACCGTATTCCAGACCCGCCATGAAATTGCAGTTTCGTCACGGTCCCATTGGCACACAGCCAGATTGCCGTCGCCGCGCAGAACATAGACAAACTGTTCCGGCGTTTCAGAGCCACTTGAGGTTGCAGAAATGCGAACCGGGTTTGCTGGCACATGGTTGTGGTATTTTGCCATCGGCACAGCGCGCCACGAGCGGTATACATCACCGCCAAGCAGCGCCGCAAATATCTGCCCGCCGACCGCATCCGCAAAAATGCACCCATCTTCGACAACGGCAGGCTCTACATCCGCGCATCCAAGGCTTGAAAATCCAGTAGGGTTGATGGTTTTTGGCGTTATCGGCTCGCCTGACCGGGTTTGTTGATAGTAAATTCCCTTGCTGGTGAAGAACAAAAGGTCCTCAGCGGAAACGATAAACTTCAACGCACCGCCGCGATCAGCGGAGAGGCTTTCGGCGAAACCATCATCATCGTTGACCCCCATAGAGAAGTCGGAAATATCCGCAACACCTGAACTGGCGAAGGCCAAAGGTGCGCCCGGAAAGGCACCAAGGAACGTTCGACCCTTATGTTTTGCTGCGCATCCGGGGTAGCCATGCACTTTGGAAAGCATCTGCATATCCCAGAGAAAAGTCGCGGCTGGCGCAATCTGAACCACAGCACTGATCACTTGCGCTGCATTTGGGCCAACAAGTTTTGGCGTCGCCACCGCATCAAAGCCGTCATAGGATGAAGTTGCCAGCACGGTAATGTTTGTGCCGGAAATTCCGGTCACAATGCCCTGACCGCCAAGAATCTTATGTTCCACAGCATCGCCAAGCTTGTAGCCGGACGCGCTGGCCACCGTGATCCTGTAGGTGGGCGGAAGTTCTTCGATCACCGTTCCGTTCATCACCGTCGAGGAAACAAACCCTGTCAGAGTAATTTCGCGGCTCAGATACCGGATCGACATGCCAATATGCGCTGCGGTCCAGAGGGGCGCAGAAGCCGTGACGGTTATGGCCCCGGTGCGGGCGGACGGCGATATGAGAATGCCCGCATCATATTCCCAGTAAGGTTGCAATTTCTCGCCAGCAAGCCCGGTCGCGAACAGGAATGACCCATAGGCCCACGTCCCGCCCGCAACGCTCAGCCCCTGGATTGGCGTATGTTGTGATCCAATCAGAACCGAAGAGGTATCGGGGTCGGAAATAACCCAGAACTTCAAATCAGCAAAAACGAAACTGCCCCACACACCAGAAAGCCCGGTCCATGGGCGGGAAAGATCTGAAAAAACCACCGCGCCAGACGCATCGTAAAGAATTACTCCATTTGGAACGATGTGCAGATCAAAAATCCGACCCGCCCCAAGATCAACCTCGCGCCCGATCGAGGCCGTTACATCGTTCAGATAAGCGAGGCCTGGACGCCCTTCCACCTGTCCGGTGGAAAGCGTTGCGGTGTTGGTCGCTTCGCGCAACGACTTTTCCACCAGCGCAATATCGTCACGCTCCACCGCTTCCGGGCGAACCGAACCAAGGCTGAAATCAACCTGCCAGATGGTTTCCTTGCGCTGCGCCATCAGAAGCCACCGCGCCGCGCCCGGATCAAACGTCCGCCACCGCGCTTCCAGACATTGCGGGCCGAACGGGATTTCGAACCTTGGATACTGGCCTTCATCATATGGAAATCAGCGGCTTGCGTTTTGGCTTCGCTCTCGCCGGTTTCCTCAAGGCAATCTTTGATTACCGCCTCAAGATGTCTTTGAATGCCCAAGGCGAATTGTGCAGACCAGGTATGTTCCTGACCGCCCGCTACAAACTCAAATTCCACCCTTCGCCCGCCAGCACTGACAAGAAGCAGATTATTTATCCCGTCGATTTCCCAAGGCTCAAGAAGATCGGCGCAGGATTTACCATCAAGGAAAACCTCAATGCCGTGGATGGCATCAAATGGGATGGCATAGGCATCGTCAAAGCCAAACGTTCCATCCACCCGCGAGGTCAAATCCCGCCGCGCCCTTCCAAACGGAAAGACCCCATCGCCTTCCTCAAAGCAGGCGCGCACGATTTCATCATAATTGGCTTCCAGCGCCATCCAAAGGGCGCTGCCCTCGCCCTCTGTCGCAGGATCATTGCCCGTGCGAAGAAGTGCGGCGTTGAAGATGGTGGTTTTTGATCTGACTGCCATGGCTGACAATCGCTTTCACGACCATTTTGCCGCAATGCACAAATGAGAAAGGCCCCCGGTTAAGGGGGCCTTTCGAGGACAGCAAAGAGGCGATTAACCTCTTTTTTGCCATCATTCCTGCTCGGGCGGTTTTTCGTCGTCGTCACCTTCAACGTCGGCGCTGTCGTCAATAATCTCCACCGCGTCCAACTTGGCCTTCACGAGCGCGCGAAGCTGCGAAAGCTTCATGTTGGTCTTGCGCATCGTCACGCCAAGATGAACCGCCATCAGCTTCAGTTGCGCGCCGTCCATCTGGTCGAGTGTCAGACCGCCAACCTTGACTTCAATGGGCGGCGCGCTTTCGTCGGCGAGGATCTGATACATACCCTTCGAATGGCGCACGGCTTCGATAGCCGTGATGTAGGGCACTTCCATTTCGCCAATCTTTGAGGCCTGTTCCCAATCCTTCACCAGAAATCCGACCTTGGAGAAGTCCTTCGGGCGCTCGACGGGTTTGATATTCACATACTTCATATCAGCAATCCATGATTGTGGAGTAGGTCGCCGGTGCGATGGATGGCGTGGTGCCAGCGGCAATCACCCTAATCCGCGCGTCTTTGTAAACGACACCGGCGACTTCGCTTTCCCACATCATTTCATAAAGCTGACCGGCGACGTTGCTTGCGGCCCCGCTCTGCCGAACCGATGAGTGGCCAAGGGTCAGCATTCCCGCAACTTCCACGGTGGTAAAGCTGTCGTTCGAAACCTCGACAACGAAGGTGTAAAGTTCGTTGCCAGACGAAACGTCGATGCTTTCCAGCATGATCCGCGTCAGATAGGCGGTTCGCATCGCCACGCGCTGCGAGATCGTTGCGAGGGTGGTGGTGGCGGTCAGAGCGGCAGAGCCAATCGCCCGATGCTCAAGCCGCTTGTCGAAGGGGTAAAACTTGTTCGGCATGTCCTGTCCTCCTTATGCCACAATCGGCGCATCGGTGATCGAAGACAGGCGCAACGCCGAGTAGAAATCTTCGATGGTAATTCCGCAGTCCCATTCGAACAGATCACGGCGGAACACGCCCCGATCCGTATCGACCGGGATGAACTCGGGCGCACTGGTCTGAATGCCGCAAACCCCATCTTCCCGGAACGAGACAACGTAGATCGAGGACGTGACCGCCGCCCCGCCGCCCCACGCCACTTCATTGAAGGGCAGGAAGCTTGACCCCTTGGAAACTTCATAACCGACAAGGATCGGAACGCCGTTGTAGCGGGTGATCAGATGCCCCTGCTCCATTTCGGTGTGGATCAGATGGCCGGACACGTTTTGATCCCGAGCGGCGGCGGTAAAGCGGGTGTGCATGTTCCGGTTCATCAGGATATGCGACGGCTTGTTGACCAGCCGAATGGCGCGATCAAACATAGACAGGGACAATGCCCCGCCGCCAGATGCCTGGTTATTCACCACAAGGCGGCTGTCGTCCTTGGTGCCGTTCACATCCGCCGCCGTCGCGCCAGTTGCTTTCAGGCGAGCCTGACAGCCGGAAAACGTGGTTGGGTCAGACGCGTTGTCGCCCTTGATGAATGTGTCCGTCCAGAGCCGCGAACCAGACGACATCTGACCTTTCATATAGGTCATGCGCTTGCGTTCGCCGTAGCGCTTCAGCTTGATCCGGTCGAATTCAATCAAACCGCTGATCGGATAGCAGGCATCCTGGAACTGTTCTTCAGAACCATAGCTGATTTCCGGCTCGACGTTCAGCGCGCGAAATTTCACGGCGGGCAGCGATGTTTCTCGGTCAAATACGTTCAGACCTTTGGAAACGGTCTTGAACTGAAGCGCCCGCAACACGTCGCTTTCACCGGCGAATTGCTCGATCATTCCGCTTGAAAGTGGGTCCGAAAGCCCTTTGGCAAACTCGACCAGATTGATTAGTTCGTCAGCCATTTGGGCCTCCTGTTAAGCGCGGCGTAGTTCGCGTTGTTGCAAACCGAGAAGAATTTTTTCTTCGGGGTTCATATTCGACGTATCCACCTTTTGCGGTGCGGTGGCAGTGGTGGCGGTGGTTGACTTGAGCAGCGCTTCAATGCCGCGCACGGCGTCGGCACTGGTGAGACTGTTCAAAACAGCATCTGATTGCGCCTTTGGCATCCGGGCGGACAGCGCACGATTGACAGTATCAATCCGCGACTTGGCCTGAGCCTCGTTTCCGAGCGCAGCCATTTCATTGGCAACTGTTTTCTGAGCATCCATGACGCCGCGCAGGTCGCGATTGACCCAGACTGACGCAAGCTGGCCCATCAATGCGGGATCAACCCCGGCCTTGAGCAGAATGCCCTGAATTTCGGCCACGTCAGGGTCTGTCTGGTCGAGCATCTTTGCCGCATCAAAAGCAACCTCGTTGCCCTGCTCATCCTTGGTTTTCATCGCCTCAACATCGAAGCCTTCGGGGAAGACATGACCTTCAGGCAGCGCCCAGGCATAAGCACTGGCCTCTTTCGGGAGCGCAGCAACGCGCTCATCTGCTTGTAACTTGAACGACAACAGTTCATCGAATTGGGCGCGGAACTTCGTCGTGTCATATGACCCATCTTCGCCCTTGAAGGACTCGGGAACAAACGACGCAAGGTCGATTGTCTGGTCATTTCCGTCTTCAGCCATGCGAAACGATCCTTCTGATTTCCAGCACAAAATTCCGCACTGCGTTGGCTTCTCGCAATGCACCGTCTGGCGCACCGTTTGGAATGCCCGCAAATAGAACTGATTTTTCCAGCAATTTCATAACTCTAAGACCTGCCTCGTCGGAAAAGACTTCAATCACGTCTGCCTCAAGGGTGGCGGCCAATATCGGGTCTTCGCCCCGCATCCAGCGAAGATAGACGCCGAGCATTGAATCGGTCGGAGCCTCACGGCGCATGTCCGCCAAGAATTTATCCCGTGGCTTACGCACCTGGCACCTGTGGCTGTTGGGGCTGCATCGCCTGCATCATTTTCTGAATGTCGGCGTCAGAACGGAATTCCACGATCCGATCCTTGAGCGTGGCCTTGACGTTGCCGAAGGTCTTGTTTGTGTCGATCACCACTGCCGATTGCTGCGGCCCGACCGTTTGCGCCACCATGCCGATGATGGATTGCGCCACGAGAACATCCTCTCGGGCTTGGGCGCGCTCCAAGGGCGATATTGGCCGGGCAATGACCTTGCCATTGTCGATCAGCGGGAACTTGACGCCTTCCAGCATTCCCCCGGCTTCGCGTTCGAGGAATTCGACCCGCTTCAGCAGGCCGACGCCAATTTCCCGCCACAGCTTTGCCGCTGGCCGGGCCATGCGGCGCACCTGTTTTTGTTCTTCCCCGACATATTGAGAGGCCGTGGGCGGGGTTTTGCCGCGCTGCGTTGTGTCCCGGTAGAACCCATCACGGATGATTTCCTGAAGACGTTCTTCCGAGAAAAACCCATAGTCCATCGCACCGTTGAGGCCGATTGGCGTGATCGGGTTTTGGGTTCCGGGCATGGCGGGATAACCGATGCCGCTTTCGATCCCATCGGAAAGATCGAGGATGCCATCGTGCTGGTAGATGTAGGCCGGATCAAGAGTGCGATCCATGCCTTCAAGGTTCATGCGCGTGATTTCGTTCAGCACCCGCAGCGTGGGCAACATCCGAATACCCGGCCCCCTGCCCCAAGCAGAACCTGCGACGGGGTTGAACCGGCCAACCAGCATCGGGCAGGCCCCATCTTCACCAAGCGTCTTGTCCAGACCTATGGCCTTGTCATCGACGCGGATGGCCTGAACCCACTGAGGATTTGACGGGTCAGCGTAATCGCGCCAAAAGCCCCACACAACCGTTGCAGAGCCTTTGGACGCCTTGATCTTGTCGGCGATTTCCTTTGGAAAATCGGCATGGGGAAACAGCGCCGGAAGATCAATGTAGAAGTATTTCTCGCGGTAGAACCGATCTTCGACCCCGCGCGGGCCGAGACGCAGGAACACCTTCGAAATCGGCAGGGACCGGCAGAGAATTGGCGCTGTCAATGTAGGCCGTTCAACCCACATGGCAACGGTTCCAACAACAGCGTCCTGAAACGCTATCTGGCCTTCGTCATAATAATTTGAGCCTCTGATCGACTTGGCCATGATGCCTTCAAACTGGACAAGCTGGGATTCAGCATCATCCGCCTGATTTGAATCGATGGCATTACCTGCCTCATAAGCGACCCACGGCGAGTTTTCAGGGGTCATGGTCGAGAACAATTCGCCGTAGAACTCTTCGGCGACGGTGGCGGGGAAGTCCGAGAATATTTCCTCGCCATCCATATTGTTCTTTACGCGATCATCCCATTCCGCCTCGCGCCCATTGAAGCAGAATTTGTAGACCTCACGACCCCGCTCTTCGATCACATCGCGGCGATGTGCGCGAGCCGCAGAGAACCTGTTCTTGAAATCATCATCGGCCATAGACTATCTCACCAGTGGAACGGCGGCACTTGAAAGCCCCGTCGCTATGGAAATTCTGGGAGACTGAAGCCGCCTGAACATAGTGGTTCTGGATTGCAGGCCGTCCTGCATGGCGCGCAGATTGTCGCTTTCAGCCCGGATGCGCTGTTGCTTCTGTTCCGGTGTTTCCGCTGGGGGCTTTGCGGCTTTCATTCAGCACCTGTGCATCGTAATTTTGCACAAGATCGCGAAACAACCCATCAGGTCGCAATGCACCCGATCTTATCCCAAGCGCATGCTTTACGAAGGTTACGCAGGTCATTGGCCTGAGAAGGTGCCGACGCTCTGAAAGGGGAGGTCCGAAGCGCAGAACGGTATAATGCGCCAAAAGCAGGGTCAGATAGTCCTGCACTTCCTCAAAGGCGAAGATCGGCGCCGCGGTCACGCCATGATTGCCAAGATCAAGGTGCAGCCATGTATCGTTGGAGTATCCGGCGAGTGAAACATGCCGAAATTCCCGCGACCACCACGACGGGCCGGGATGAAAGATCACATGCCAGATCATGCCTGGATTAGTGGGGTAACTCATCGCCGCAACGTGAACTGTTTTTTGGGAAACCTGATCTTTTCGGGCTTTGCCCCACCTGCGGCGAGGGCGGAAAACCCAAGACCTGCCCCGAGGCAGGCATATTGGAAAGCATCGCAATAGTCCGAATAGCGGTCTTTCTTGGGTTCTTCGTGGTGACGATTCTGGCCTTTGAGTTTGGCATAGTGATAGCCGCCGCCCATGCCGGTTTTCAGAACCCGGCAATCTGGATCAATGAGGCAGGCGGGGCCACCATCCACCATCTTGTCGAGAAGGCTTTGGACCGCTTCAATGCGCACGGTTCGCACGTTGTTGCCCGGCGCAGGAATGACGGTCATGCCGTTTGACCGGAAGATCGTGAAGGGGGTTTGATCGGTGGCCTGCCCCATTGATCCGCCAGTAGGGTCGCCCCAGAACTGAATCCCATTTTGAAAAGCGGTGGGGAACTTCCGCTGAATACGCTGCTTCACAAGGGGCGCAAACGTTCCGGCCGCGACGTTTTCCATGCCGAACTCATCAAGGGCATACATGGCGCCCCGGATAAGCTGACACATTACGGCGGCAGGGTTGCGGGCAAAATCCAGCCCGACAATCAGCGGCCATTCTTCCTGATAGGCAATCCTTGTTTTTGAGACGTGGATTTCCGGGCGGAAGCTTTCAAAGACCGGGCGTCCGGCACGATAAATCCCGACCCGGTTCATCACATAAGTATCAATCCACGACTTCGGCTTGCCCTTGATCAGCGCGAGATAGCTTTCAGACAGCCACTTTTTATTTTCAGCCGCCGGATTTTCCTCATAGCCAACAACCCTGCCGTTCTCGACAACCTCAAGAAGGCCGGAAGGCTGCACAAAGCTTATCTTCCAGTCGGAGGGGCAAATGAACTCGCGGCGGTCCTCGTCATCCCATTCATCAGGGATAGGAACATCGCCACGCATGTAGGGAATCCAGTGACCTTCTGGTGGGGCGTTCAGATCACAGATCACGCCTTTCCAGCTTGGCCCGCCAGAAATCTTCGGCGGATAGCGGCCCTGCATGGCGCGTGAGTGCGCGGTATTGAAGATCGACTTTTCAGTGAATTGGGCTTCGTTGAACCAAATTCCCGTCACCTCAAGCGACACCAGCTTGCGCACGTCCTCTTCCTGGTCGAGGGCAAGAAAGATAAATTCCGCATCGACCGTCGATCCGTCTGGAAGCTGGTATTTCACATGATGGTTTGGCGGGTTGGTCATTTTGACTTCGCCAAACCGGCCCTGCGCAATTTCCTCAAACCAGAAGCGCCACGTCTTCAGCGTGGTTTCCTTCAAATCATTGTAGGTGTTCCTGACCAACAGAAACCGGGAACGCCGAACACCGTTCTCATCCGGTTTCTGTTCCATGGAAATCTTCCACAGCTTAAAACAACACGCCGTGGAGGTGCCGGAACCTATCGGCCCCTGAATGATTGAAACGGGTGATCGGTCCCAAAAGAAATCCGTCAGCACCCGGCCGTCAGGAATATACCGGAAGGTCTTACCCACCAATAATACCTTCAACCTTGCCATCAGCGCCGTAAACCCGAACAACGCCCTTCGTCAACGCAAAGGCTATCGCCTCAGCTTGCGTGTCATAGCTACGCACCGCCCGCGAACCAATCCGAGGACGAACGGACCATGCCTTCTGGAAAATGCTGGAATTGGTCGAAGGATGAACCTCATAATCCCAATGCTCTCGAACACGACGCTTCATTTTGCTTCCATGACCCCCATACCTTGCGGAAAATGAACCAAGCCAGAAGCGCCCAATTTTCCCGAAACCTTCTGAACCCGAAGCACAGACCAACCCAACACCGCCGCCGCCTGCCGGGCCGTAAGCCCACGATCCCGCAGAACCGCCAACAACGCATCGCCATCAGACACAGCCGGAACAGAAGATAGCGACGCCTCAAGCGCTTCCCGGATAAAGGCCGATCTGCCACGAACCCCACCCCGACCGTCAATCGCCAAAACCAACTCAGCCGGAAGCCGCAGACTGACAAGCGTCATAGGCCCATGTATTAGATCGCCGCCAGACATGTATTACAAACCCCAAAAAAACGTATTACAAATAGCCGTTGTAATACACAAAAACCGCATTTGTATTACAAAACCACGCCATGCATCACACTCGCAATGCACAACGTATTACAAACCAAAAAACCCAGAAAAAATTCCGGCGAACAAAGAGAAGTCAGGGAAAGCGAGAGGGGAGGGGCATGGATGCCTTCCACAGATCGCGCGTTTTCCGGGCCGGGTTCGCAGCGTCGGGAAGTCAAAGGGGGTGGGGGTGACCCATCGCCTGCGAGAGGACCAATGCCCCCTGCCATAGCCACATTGCATCGCCTTGAAACGCTGTGTCGATGCAAGATTTTATTTTTCGATAGCCTTTCCAGATAGTTAGTCGTCATCGTCACCAGATGGGCTATCTGGTGGCGTGACGTCAACAGCGTCGTCATCGCCGAACGCGAATCCCGCGAATGCGTGGGTGTGGGCGATGCGGCCCTCGACGCGTTTGATCGCGGCGATGTTGTCAACTCCGGCAATCCACTTATTGAGGTCTGCTCTAACTGCCTCACTGCCTGCGACTTGGGAGAGCCTGACGTTGCGCAGATAAGCGGATTGTCCGGCGTTATTACGGATATCCATGATAAGTTGATTTTGTGCTTGTTTTACATGGGGTTGGCGCATTGCTCGTTTTAGGCTGCTGATTGCCATGTTTGCGCGCTCTGCGGCGAGGGGGAGGGACAGGCCCTCATAGGCCATAGCCTCTATGGCTATCTTTAGCTGCGACGACATACGCGTCCTTTGGCCACCTTTTGCGCGGATCGCGCGGGCCTCTGGCCGCTTTGCGAGATCAAGGGGCGATTTTGTGGCGGACTTGGCTGGCGGCATAGGGGCGATCCTTGCGACGATCTATTGCAGCTATTGTGGCGCGTGGTAGCGGTATGGGGGCTGTGGTGAGGGCGAGACCCAGGGACTGCGCCCATAGTATCAGGGTCGGTGGGCTGGCGATGCGGTGCAGCGCCTCCAATTTGCTCAGGTGGCCGTCCGCCAGACCTATGGCGGCATTGAGGTCGATTTGATCGAGTCCGATTGATCGCCGACGCCGGACTAGCTCGGCTATCAGGCTCTGATAGTCGTCCATGAGTTTTTGGGAGTATTGGCCAGCGTGGGGCAGGATGCAGGCTGGGGGAGTGGGTCCGAGATTATCGAGCGGTAGGGATAAATGACCGGCGCAGCCCTGTGCGGCGCATTTTAGCACCAGCGCGCGACCAGACACACTCGTGACCCGCCAGCCTGCCTGCTCTGCCTGCCTGATCCAGTCCTGTGCCCGCATGGGCGGGATATTTTCACAGGTTGCAATGGTTTGCAAACTATTGGTTTTGGAGTGCTGAGGTTTGCAAATATCGATGTTTCCGCCACCCGTGCATTTTCCCCTTGCAATAGATACACCTACAATGCGGCCGACGCGGCAACCGCCCATATCGACACCAGCGATCCACGCGCTTGCGCCAATCTGTCCGCCGATGATGCGGACGGCCTGCCGGGTGGCGCAGCAGGCGCTATGGCGCTGCTGATCACGCTGGCGGATCACACCGCCTAGCCGCCTCAGTCCAGATCAAACGACGGCGACGCGTCGAATCCGTGGCCGCTCAAATCCCAGAACCGGTTGGTGGCGTCGTGAAATCCGACCTCTGCCGTCGCCAGCCTGCCATGCCGGTTTTTGCGCACGATCAATTCCATGACATTCTGCACCGCAGCTATATCAGCCTGCCATTCGGTGCGCGCCTGATCGGTGATTTCGCCGTTTTTACCGAGTTTCGGCCCTTGGCGTTGCAGCCAGTAGCCTTCCCGGTGGCAAAATACGACCTGATCCGCGTCGTTTTCAAACTGGCCCGTCTCTTTTATGTCAGATAGTTGGGGTCGTTTGTCGTCGCGCTTGCCGATATCGCGCGACAATTGGCAGAGGGCGATAATCGGGACTTCCAGCATTCCCGCCATTTGCTTCAGGCCAATGGATACTTCGGTCATTTTTTCATAGCGGTCCTTGCCAGCGCCACGCACCAGCTGCGCATAGTCCACGATCACCAGAGACGGCTTGCCGCCCTTGAAATCCAGACCGGCATGCTTGACAGCCGCGTGAATCGCCGGAATATCCCTCACGCTTTTGGGAATGATACGCATTGCCCCCTTTGCAACTTCCGCCGTCGCCTCGATCCATTTGCGGAAATCTGCCTCTGGCATGTTGGATGGATCGCGCAAATCTGTGTATGGCACCCGCGCTCTGGCCGAGGCCATCCGGGTCGCCAGTTCCTGCCGCGTCATTTCCAGCGATACAAACGCCACACCCTCACCGCGATAGGCAACGTTGGAAGCTATTTCCAGCGCCAGAGAAGTCTTCCCCATCGATGTTGCACCGCACACCAGGCACAAATCCCCCGGCGCCAAACCACGAATGATCTTGTCCAGAACCGTCACGCCAGTCTTGAGGAACGAGGTTTGACCCTGATACGCCTTTACCGCTTGTTCGGCGGCTTCACTCATTGCCTTGGCGAGCGAGTAGGAACTCTCCCCCGCAGAACCCTCTGGGATCGACTGGAGCGCGTGTAGCAGGGCCAACTTGACCTCTTGGCTATCCCGACCCTCAGAAAGCATGGCATCGGCCTGTAGCGCGCTCGTTTGAAGCATTCTGCGGCACGATGCCTCAATGATCTGCTTGGCATAATCCCGCGCCGTGACCGGCAGCGCGCCATTGACTGCAATCTTGGCGAGGTAGCCAGCGCCACCAAGCTCTTTCAAACCTGCGTCCGCGTCAAATTGCAGCTTCAAGGTCACTGGCGAAACCAGATGCCCTTTGCGGATTCTCTCCGCTGATGCCTGCCATATCCGACCATGCACCGGATCGCCGAACGCTTCCGGCGTCAGAATGTCGCCCACCAGGTCGAATACCCGGTTGTTCAGCATCAGTGCGCCCAGAACGGCCTGTTCAGCTTCGACGTTGTGAAATGTCATCGAACGATTTCACCCCATGGCTGCGACCGCCGGTGCCCGCCGTAGTTTCGGGCTGGCGCTTCCGGCTCAAGGGCGATGAGTGTGTCTTTCCACCGCTCGTCGGTGAGCCAGCCCTGCGGATGCTTGGGAATTGGCCTGAATTCACCCGTGCGGCCGTTGCCGAGATAGGCCGCATATCGTTCAGCCCCGGCGATGATGGCCTCCGGGTCAGCCCCAGCCTTGACGGCCTTGGCAAAGTTTTTCCCGGCAGAGGGCTTTCCAACCTTTTTTGGATAGACGGACCAGAACCGCTCGAAATGATCTTCTGTTTTTTTATTCTCAGCTTTTGGGTTCGTGATCGGCTCTGATGTTTCATTTGCTGTGAAAAGGTCACTCGACGGTATTGACGGTTCATTGACGGTTCTAAGTGAAGGTTCGGGTGAAGTGGGCTTCACCCCCCCCGGTGAAGTGGGCTTCACCCCCCCGGTGAAGTGGGCTTCACCCCCCGCAATAATTTCACCCCACCATTTATCCATCCGTTCAATGCGGTAAAGGTTCGTTCCTGATCGGCCTGCGTTTGGCATAACATGGATAATTCCGCGCTCTTCAAGTTGCCGCAAACAGGACTGAACCTGTCTGTCAGAAAGTCTCGCCCTCGCCGCCAATCGTGCAACCGATGGCCAGCATTCACGGCTTGTTTCATCGGCGCTGTCAGCCAGAACAACCAACACCAGAAGCGTGCCCTTATCGACTGGCGCGCATTCCATCACTTCCTGCATGATTTTTATGCTCATTTGCCCCTCACGATTTCCCTGATCCGCCCTTCGTGGCGGTAAATTTCAACCTCGCGCCGCACTTCCGCCGCCGTGGTTTTCACCCCGGCAACGCTCAGCTTCACGGCGATATCCTCAACCCCAAGCCCTGCGGCCAGGAACGTCCGCACCACCTCGCCCCAGATTTCGGTTCGCTCTGTCATACCGACCCCGCGAACAGGCCCGGCAGGCTCGTCATCTGGTGCGCGCGGCTTTCCATGGCGCAGGTAAAATCCCAAAGCGAAGCGGCGTCGGCGGCGTCCCCCGTCTCGACATGCCAGCCCAAGAGCCTGCACCGATCCATTACCGCGCCCTTGATCGCCTTCTTGGCAGCCGTCCGGTTAAGAGCGGGAAAATCCCGCGCCGTCAGAGCCTTGCCCAAGAAGTGCTTTCGGATAGTGGCTGGATAATATTCGACAACGCGCACACCGTGGCGCGCTGCCTCGCCCTTCACACAAGCCGCCAGGCCGATCAGCAGGGCATTTGCATCCCGCCCCCCTACTGGTGCTTCCACGGCCACCAGATCGGGCTGGAATTTGTCAATGTAGGTCGCCGTCATTCTCAGGGCTTTGGAAAAGCGGTCCTCATCGGACGCCTTGCCGAAACTCACGGCCCAAGCGCGGGGCTTGTCACCGGCACAGCCAAAGGCCACGCCGGTCACGGTCGCCACATCAAAGGCGAGGCAGCGAAGTGTCACTTTGCCGCCGCCGCCAAGGTGTTGTCGAAATCGTCTGCGGCAGGGCGCGAAGGCTCGGCAGAACCTTCGAACATGTCGGCGGTGTTTTGGCCGTTCCAGCTTTTATCCATGAGATCGAGCAGCGGATGCAGCGAACGCAGAACGTCCTCGCGCTTGTCCGGCTCCATCTTGTCAATCGAGCGGACGAAGCTGAGCGCCTTCTTGTTCAGCCCGGTCAGTTCCAGCAGATTGCCGATTTCCTCGCGGTCATCACCCGCTTCAGAGGCGCGGCTGCGCTCGTTGGACTTGATGTCGGCCATGGTGGTGAGGATTTTATCTTGGTGAATGGACAGGTCCATATCGGTCTCCATGTTGAGGTTGCGCCGCTCTCCCGCTCGCGGCCCGTGCGCCTGAGCGCGCCATTTGCGGAATGACCCTCTCGGGGGCAGGGCCGCATGGCGCTGTGACGGACCTCAGCGAGCGGCCCGCAGGTCTCCCTGCCTAGTCTGGATTGGCCGCTTCGCCCTGGACCGGAAAAAAATCTTCCTTCGTCAGCAGAACGCCATTTTCATGTGCAGCCTTGAGGATAGCTGGCTTGTGTTCGTCGTGGATCGCGCCACGCGAAAGCCAACTCGAAATGGTCGAATTCGGATAGCCAGTCAGGCGCGCCATTGCGCGCAAGCCGCCAAATTTCACGATGATGTTTTGCGGGTATGTCATGCCGCATTGTTTTCATAATGAACACTTAATGCAACCTCATTTTGAAAACATACACCTCGCACCGATTATGCGAGTGAGAACAATGACCGAAACCAGCCGAATATCAGATCAGTTGCGGCAGATTCGCGAGGAAGCCGGTTTGTCCGTGCGCATGCTGGCGGCGCGCAGGCTTGCGCTCACCACACAATACTTCAGACCCTGACCGCACCATGACACAAGCGCCTCGCATCTGCGGGGCATTTTCTTGTCAAAAATGTATTCATTTTGAGTTTGACTTGTGTTCTCATTATGAATACGAATGGCCCCACAGACCGCGACACATGAGTCGGTTTGCCACACAAAACGGGGCAAGACATGAGCATTCCCTTCACCCAATATCTGCGGCCAGACGGCAGACCGGTTTCGATCACGACCGAACGCCCGCAGCCGATTGAGGCCATGGCGGACGCGGTTATCGCCGCTGGCCTGACGTTCACGGCTGAGGAATTGCTGACCGGCCACGTCAGTCTGACAGTCGAGCATCCCGAGGACGGCGATCTGTTCGGCGAGGTTGTGCGTAACGGTCCTGACGTGCCCGCCGCCGTTGATCGCCTTGTCGAGGCGGCTTTCGCCAGCCTGCAAGGTGCAGCATGACCGCCGCCCTTCACTTGCACCCGTCCGCCGTTGCACGCGGTATCGAGAACGCGCACCAGATCATCCGGGCGGCGAAAGGCACGTTTGACGAGCCGCTTGTTCTGGAATCCTGCGGTTATCTCGAAGATTACGGGCATATTCTCGATATCGCCGACGCCCAGCGCGTCAGGTCCGCCATCGCTCGCGACGCCAATCAGAGCAACGACGAGCCGGTAAATCGCGGTGGCGCCGTTGGCGTGGTTGTTGCATCCGTCATTCTGGTGCTGGCGTCGGCGGTGACTGCTGTCGTGATGGTGGCGCTATGAGGGCGGCGGAAAAGGCCCTTCTGGATAAGGCGCGTCGCGGCGAACCGATCATGCCTTCGGACCATGTGCCGACCATCGACACCGAGGCCGAGTTGAAAAGCTTCCGGCACGGGCTGATCCATCGGCAAGCCCTGACAGCAGACGCACTTGGCGCCATCGAACGGCGCCGTGTCGAAATACGCGCAGCCAAGCGCCAACTGTAACCACCCAGCGCCGCCTTGTCCCACTCCCTGTTGGTGGTGGCGTTGCAACTGCCCCGGTTGCGCCCGTGCAACCCAAGCCTTTTCGCAACCGGGGGCTTTTCTTTTCAAGGAGATAACGATGAGCGACTCACTGATGATGCACCGCGTGACAAGGTTTTACGCGAGCCGCTACCGCCCCGAAAACAGCAACGCGCTGACGCTGACCGTTGAGCATGATGGTCGTGTTCTTGATCTGACGCTGTTCCAACTCGACGCAGAAATTGCCGCAGGAATTTACGCCGCGATCAACAACATGCCCGCGAACGCAGAAGCACCTGAGCAAGTTTTGGGCGGCGCGTCGGACGAATAGGCCTGAGATAAATGGAGAGACAGACGTGCCGAGCATGAAAAACGAAATTGTCAGACGCAAAGGCTTCGCTGGCGGCGGAATTACCGACGCAGAACGCGCAGCGATGGCAGGACACGCCAATCTGTGGATCAACCGGGCCATGCGGACCAGCCCCATCGATCCCGACAAGATAGTGCCGGCGATTGAGGCACTGTATTCGGCGGCTGGGCTGAAGGCCCCGCGCGTGGTCGTGGTTAAATCACCAATTGTTATGGCGTTTGCGTATGGAGCAGCGGCGGCTATCTGGGCCACCAGCGACGCCACCCGCGCCGCCACCGACGCCGCCACCAGCGCCGCCACCAGGTAGGCGAAAGCCAACCCGACATGGCTCACCCGGAAGGTGAACAGCTCGGGATTGACCACCAGCAGCAACACTCCGCCGATCAGCGCCAACACCCCCTGGACGCGCCAGGCGAAATCCAGCACCCGCCGCCCCATCCGCCGCGCCAGGAACAGCCCGGCCAGTGCCTGTGCCCCCAGCGCCGAGACAT